>ENA-OZRO01000042-OZRO01000042.1-human-gut-metagenome-genome-assembly--contig:-NODE-42-length-68066-cov-24.754922_pt1 | contig 68066 bp, 66 predicted proteins | sample MGYA00243267_ERZ653941 | MGnify/ENA primary metagenome ERZ653941 (study PRJEB26926, sample SAMN06164615) | human gut metagenome | biome: ENVO:00009003; feature: ENVO:2100002; material: ENVO:00002003... | reverse complement strand
CTCGCAGTACAACGGTTTTCAAGACCGCCGCAATCGACCACTCTGCCACCTCTCCAAAACTCCTCTTTTAAGAAGTGCTTTTCTCTTAAAGCGATGCAAAATTACTATTCTTTTTTGATATCACAAATATTTCGGCACAAAAATATTATTTCTACGATATTTTATAAACGTAATTTATTTTACGGAGAGTCTATACTTGAAATGCTCCATATATATATTGTAAAATAACAGAAAAGCATAAAACATGCTGTCAACAAGAAATCAACTTCCTGCTGACAAGAAGTTAATTTCCTGTCAACAAACTCTTAACTTCTTGTCTACAGAAAATCATCTTCTTATAAGTATATGATAATCAGTACAAAGTTTTATAGCAACCCATTTATTTTTGTAAACATTTCCATTTTCAATCAGCAAATGATATTAGTTCCGCTATTAACCTGCCATTTACCAATAAATGAGTAAAAGAGTGCAGATAATAAGCACAAAAAAACAACCTTAACTGGTAACTCCCATACCTAACAATAGTTATTTTATGTCGTACAACATAAAAACTGACTATTCATGCAATGCTATGTGGAAAAAAGATAGTAATTTTGCAGTCCTTATTAGGATAACAACCATTACCCACTAACAAAATGAATATTATGGAATTGAACAAAACCTTTATCGACGGGCTTTGGAGCAAAGAAATCAATGTCAGTGATTTCGTGAGTAAAAACATCGCGCCTTATACTGGAGACGCTTCTTTCCTGCAAGGACCTACCGAACGTACCAAACATATTTGGGAGCTTTGCCTCAAAGCACTCGAAGAAGAAAGAGCTAACAACGGAGTACGTTCTCTCGACCCTCACACTGTATCAACTATTACTTCACATCAGGCCGGCTATATAGATAAGGAGAATGAACTTATCGTTGGTTTGCAGACAGATGAGCTATTGAAACGCGCTATCAAACCGTTTGGTGGCATCAATGTAGTAGCTAAAGCTTGCCGCGAAAACGGTGTAGAAATAGATGATAAAGTAAAGGATATCTTTACCCATTATCGCAAGACACACAATGACGGTGTATTCGACGTATATACTGAAGAGATCCGCTCATTCCGTTCATTGGGTTTCCTCACCGGACTTCCCGATAACTATGCCCGCGGACGTATCATCGGTGATTACCGTCGTCTGGCACTTTACGGCATCGACCGCCTCATCGAAGCCAAAATGGAAGATTTACACAATCTGACCGGTCCGATGACTGATGACCGCATTCGCCTGCGTGAAGAAGTGGCAGAGCAGATCAAGGCTTTGAAAGATATTAAGATAATGGGCGAATATTACGGACTCGATCTCAGTCGTCCGGCTACTTCCGCACAGGAAGCCGTACAATGGGTGTACATGGCTTATCTGGCCGCTGTAAAAGAACAAGACGGTGCAGCCATGTCTCTGGGTAACGTTTCTTCGTTCCTCGACATCTTTATTGAATATGATCTGGCACACGGTAAAATCAATGAAACATTTGCCCAGGAGCTGATCGACCAGTTCGTTATCAAACTCCGCATGGTGCGCCATCTGCGTATGCAGTCATACAACGATATCTTTGCCGGAGACCCGACTTGGGTAACAGAAGCCATTGGCGGACGTTTCAACGACGGACGTGTGAAGGTAACGAAGACTTCCTTCCGCTTCCTGCAAACACTGTATAACCTCGGTCCTTCTCCCGAACCGAACCTGACTATACTTTGGGGACCTGAACTCCCTGAAGGCTTCAAGGAATTCTGTGCACAAGTATCCGTAGATACCAGCTCCATCCAATACGAAAATGATAACCTGATGCGCGAAGTACGTAACTGCGACGACTATGGTATCGCATGTTGTGTATCCTATCAGGCTATCGGCAAGCAGATACAGTTCTTCGGAGCCCGTGCCAACCTAGCAAAAGCCTTGTTGCTTGCCATCAACGGTGGACGTTGCGAAAACACCGGTACCGTCATGGTAAAAGGCATTCCTGTATTGACTGGCGAAACATTGAAGTTCGAGGAAGTTATGTCGAACTACAAGAAAGTGCTGACCGAAATTGCCCGTGTCTACAATGAAGCAATGAACATCATCCACTTCATGCACGATAAATATTATTACGAAAAGGCTCAGATGGCATTTATCGATACGAATCCACGAATCAATCTGGCTTATGGTGTAGCAGGTCTTTCCATTGCCATCGACTCACTGTCAGCCATCAAACATGCAAAGGTTACGGCCCGTCGCAACGATATCGGCTTGACGGAAGGTTTCGATATTGAAGGCACATTCCCATGTTTCGGAAACAATGACGACCGCGTGGACCACCTCGGTGTAGACTTGGTATATTATTTCAGCGAAGAACTGAAAAAATTGCCCGTTTACAAGAATGCTCGTCCTACCCTTTCATTGCTGACGATTACTTCTAATGTAATGTACGGTAAGAAAACAGGTGCTACTCCTGACGGACGTGCCAAGGGTGTAGCTTTCGCCCCGGGTGCCAACCCGATGCACGGACGCGATAAGAACGGTGCCATCGCATCACTGAGTTCCGTTGCCAAGTTGCGTTATCGCGACTCACAGGACGGTATTAGTAATACATTCTCTATTGTTCCGAAATCTCTCGGTCCGACACCAGAAGACCGTGTTGAAAACCTAGTAACAATGATGGACGGTTACTTTACTAAAGGTGCACACCACCTGAACGTAAACGTGCTGAACCGTGAAATGCTGGAAGATGCCATGGAGCATCCGGAGAAGTATCCGCAACTCACAATTCGTGTTTCCGGCTATGCTGTGAACTTCGTGAAGCTGAGCCGCGAGCATCAGTTAGAGGTTATTAGTCGTAGTTTCCACGAAAGAATGTAATATGATAAACGTACACTCCTACGAAAGTATGGGAACATTCGACGGGCCGGGTCTCCGGCTCGTCGTTTTCCTACAAGGCTGTCCGTTCCGCTGTTTGTATTGTGCCAACCCGGATACGATAGATGCAAAGGGGGGGACACCTACCCCACCGGAAGAAATTCTGCAAATGGCTATCAGCCAGAAAGCATTTTTCGGAAAAAAGGGTGGCATCACATTCTCGGGTGGTGAGCCTACATTACAGGCCGAAGCGCTTATACCTTTGTTCAAAGATTTGAAAGCAAATGGCATTCACATCTGCCTGGATACCAATGGTGGCATCTGGAATGAAAAAGTAGAAGAACTATTGAGCCTGACGGATTTAGTGCTGCTGGACCTCAAAGAATTCAATCCCGAACGCCATAAGAAACTAACCGGATGCAGCAATACAAAAACTTTGCATACGGCAGCTTGGCTGAAGGAACAGAACCGGCCTTTCTGGCTACGCTATGTATTAGTACCGGGATATAGTGATTTTGAGGAAGACATTCGCAGTTTAGGCGAACATCTCGGCCAATATAAAAGTATACAGCGGGTAGAAATTCTTCCTTATCATCGTCTGGGCGTGCACAAGTACGAAGCTATGGAATGGGATTACCAATTGAAAGAGGTAAAAGAAAACACTCCCGAACAACTGGAACGTGCAGAAAAGCTATTTAAGGAATACTTCGAAACGGTGATGGTAAACTAAGAGAAATAAAAGAGTGATAAGGTGATAGAGTGATATAGTAGCTGCGCTGTATGTCACAGAGCATTATCACCCTATCACTCTATTACTCTATTACTCTATCACCCTACCACTCTTTATTCATACTGATTAGTAAGTCAGACGGATACCTGCCTGCAACGTAAAGTTCGTCGGATTTTCCTTTCGTATAGTCTCTATCGGAGAGCCATCGTCAAAGAAATAGGAAATACCTGGCTCTACATATATGCCCACTCTGTTACTAATATTATATTGGGCACCTACCGCACCCATTACCGAAAGTTGCACAGGCTTCACTGTTTCCTTTTCACTTCCTACCTTACCATAAACACACTTCTCTATTGCACCACCGGCAGATACATACACCGTGAAACGTTTATCATTAACGAAACTCCAGTTCGCACGCACCGGAATACCGATATAGTGCAGTTTCTGATCTGTCTTTTCCGAACTGTTTTCGTAAGTTATCTCAGACGACAGCATCGTATAAGTCACACCGGTTTCCACCGAGAAGTTTTTCGGCAATGCTTTCCGCACCGATACACCAAAACTGAGCGGTTGCTTATGCTTGATATCCTTAACCTGACGCACATTTTTCCGCAAATAAGGTACACCACCTTCAAAAACAAGTTCTTGTCCATCAGGAATATTCAGAACACCATTAGATACATCCGGCAAGTCCAACTTATCACTAAACATCGGACTGGAATTAGGACCGGCCTGCATATCATTTCCCATTGTATTCATGGCAAGTGCTCCTGTATTTCCAACAGACATACCAATCGCCCAACCTTTATTTTTTGTAGAAGATTTCTTTTCGGTCGGCAAATGCAGTTTGTCTCTACTAGAAGGACGGTATACCTCGCGCTCCTTTTCTTTAGAAGTTGAAGAAGAGTTTGATGAAACGACATCGTCTCCATTCGCCTTTTCTGTGAGCACTTCAGTGTCCTTTTCCTGTATCTGTGCACCCACTTCCAGTATATTCTTTTCTGTTTCCAAATGTTGTGCCACAAGAGCTTGACGAGAGCTTTCCTGTTCAATCACTCTTCTGATAACAGACTCCGGTTCTTCTCCCTGCACATCCGGTTCGGCAGGTTCAGGCAGCACATCAGGTATAGCCGCTAAAGCCGGTTCGGCCGCACGACGCACATCGTCCACTACCGGACTTTGCAGCAACCAAAGACTGACGGACGACACAGCCACCAGCGCAACCGCCGCAGCCGTCATCGCCCAACGGCGGAACAGAATCTTTTTCTTAGTCCCGACAACAGACATGGGAGCAGAAGTCGGCAATGCCTTCTCCAATCGCTCCCAGCCGGCATCAGGTAGCGGCTCGGAGTAATCATCCAACCGTTCCTTTATCTTTTTCAACCACAATTCATCATCTTTCATCATACGTCCTTTCCTTTAAGCATTGTTTTTCATCCACTCCCGCACTTTAGTAGCCAAAGTAGCTTTGGCACGCGTCAGCTGCGAAGCTGATGATTTCTCATTAATTCCCAGCATCTGGGCAATTTCCCTATGAGATTTATCTTCAAATATATACAAGTTGAATACGGTGCGATAACCAACAGGCAATTCACTGATAAACTGCATCAGCACCTTCTGAGGAATAGTATCCACTGCCGAAGCATCAGGTTCTTCGTACGTTTCGGGTACGTTATCCAATCCTTCCGACTGGTTTATTACATCATTCTTGCGCAAGTATTGCAGCGCCGTATTCACCATAACACGCTCCATCCACGCCCGCAAGGAACCATCACCCCGCCAAGTGAATTTATCAAAAGAATCGAAGAGTTTCAGGAAACCGTCGTGCATCAGGTCTTCTGCCGTTTCACGGTCGCCCGCATAACGGAGGCACACGCTGAGCATTCGCCCAGCATAGCGCTCGTACAGTTCTTTCCTGGCAAGGTTGTCCCCTTGCCTGCATCGTCCTGCCAGTTCCTGTTCTTCCATTCTTTCCTTTGAAACGCGTTTACCTTATAAATGCAGCAAAGATAGAAATACTGCACGTAGCGAACAAGAAATTAATTCTTTTGTTTCTTTAACAGTCATATGTGCAGTATTTCCCCTTATCACGCATTTCTTAAATACATGAGAAAAAATAAGATTAACTCCAAAAAGATGCAATTGATGAAAAAGCTGAGATTTTATTCGGTAATACTTCTACTTACGTTTTTAGCGATACCGATGTTACAGTCTTGTCTGAGTGATGCTGATGACACTTCTAATGGTACTCTTTTTACAATCGGTACCATAAAGGTTATTGAAGATAAGGAATACTATTTTAATCTAGATGACGGTGAAAAGATGTATCCCAGCGATACAACATATATACATAATTATACTGTAAATGACGACCAACGCGTCTTCATTCATTTTCTTCCATTGGAAGAAAGTATTCCGGGATATAAGTATAACGTAAAACTGATTCAGATAGAAGACATTCTGACAAAGGATATCATTCCGCTGACTAAGGAGACTGCCGACAGTATTGGTAATGATCATATTAATGTCGTCGAGTTGTGGATTACAGGAAATTATCTAAACATAGAACATCAATTCTTCCACAACAATAATAGCAGTAAAAAACACATGTTGAATCTGGTCATCAATCAAACAGAGCAAGCATCTGCCTCGGAAGATGATTATCTCACATTGGAGTTCCGCCACAATGCTTATGATGATGAGCCACGCACACTGGGTTGGGGAGTTGTATCATTCAGATTGAAAGAGATAGCCAATCAACTGGTGGGAAAGAAAGGATTAAAAATTATCGTGAATACGATTTACGATGGAAAACAAACTTATACGGTGGACTTGAAAAAATAACAGATCAAGTTAAACGAAAAGATATCAACCTAAACTATGACCTATTGAAGACGAAGAGGGTACATTCCTAAAGTGGATGTACCCTCTTTTACATTTATAGCTGTACCAGGATACGGAATACCTTTCCCGGATTAGCTACCCACTCCGTCATTGCTTCCAATGCATTTTCGGGTACTGCAACTTTCGTTATTAATTCTTCTACCGGACAAGTACCTGCCTTCATATAGTTAATTACCGCGCGGAAATCGGCTGGCAACGCATTTCTGGAGCCTCGTATATCCAATTCTTTCTGAACAAAATACTTGGTCTGAAAAGCGACTTCACTTTTTGCATAACCAATGCAGACTACACGGCCTGAGAAAGCTACTTCATCGACAGCCATTACATAAGTCACAGGACTACCGACTGCTTCAATCACAACATCAGCCCCAAAGCCTTCCGTAATTTCTTGTATCCGGCTATGTATATTTTCTGTCTTAGAATTTACTGTATAAGAGGCTCCCATTCTCCGAGCCAACTCCAACTTCTCATCATCCAGATCCACAGCAATAACAACGGCACCTCTAAGCGCAGCACGTACAATAGCACCTATACCAATCATACCACACCCGATGACCATCACATATTCATTATCAATCACCTGACCGCGTGAGACAGCATGAAATCCCACACTCATCGGCTCAATCAGAGCACAATCACGAGGAGAGATGTCACCTGCCGGAATTATTTTAGTCCAAGGCAATACAGCATACTCACACATCACACCATTTCGCTGCACTCCCAATGTTTCATTATGTTCGCAGGCATTGACACGGCCATTACGGCACGAAGCACACTTACCACAATTAGTATATGGATTCAGAGTCACATTCATTCCTTTCTCGAAACCAGCCGGAACATCCGGACCTATTTCTTCAATTACCGCGCCCACTTCATGTCCCGGCACTACAGGTAATTTCACCATCGGGTTACGCCCCAAGAAGGTGTTCAAATCGGAACCACAAAAACCTACATATTTAATTCTCACCAACACCTCACCGGCACCAACCACCGGTTTTTCAAGTTCAACCACCTTCATTTCAGAGGGATTGACTATTTGAACTGCTTTCATTTTATATATTTGAAATTAATTGTTTAATCAATGACTTTATAACCTTTCCAGCCATAGTAGGCACAGAAAATAAAGCAAATCATCGGCACACAGTAAGCTGCATAATAGATGTGCTCATTGGCATGCATGAAATAAGCCGTCAGTTGAGGGAGACATGCATTGCCGACAATAGCCATCACGAGAAAAGCCGAACCACTTTTTGTCTGGTCTCCCAATCCTTTCAAAGCCAGAGAGAACTGTGTGGGATACATAATAGACATAAAGAAAGAGATAGCCAGCATGGCATATAATCCTACCATACCTCCCCAAACCATTACTACTCCGCACAAAAGAATATTCATTAAGGAATAAACCAATAACATATCCTGCGGACGGAACTTCACCATCAATCCTGTACCAATCCAGCGTCCTACAAGGAAAGCAAGCATATAAAGTCCGAAGAAAGTTGTTGCGGTTTCTTCCGGAAGTCCTGCATAAGAACAGCAATAGACAAGAAACAAACTGTTTATCGCTGTCTGTCCGCCATTATAAAAGAACTGCGCAATTACCCCCCAACGCAAGTGTGAATGTTTCAGCACACCAAAATCAATCAGCTTTTCTTTCTTTGAACCTGAAGAAGGAGTTTTACTTTCATCCCCTATCTGTGGCAATTTAGAAAATACGAATACCACAGCTATGATAATCAGCAATAAAGCCAGCATCAGATAAGGAAACTTCATGGCATCCGTCTCTACCTGTATATAAGCCTGCCAGCCACCCGGATAATCTACAGGCAATGTATCACGTGTATAATGCGTGCCGCTCAGAATCAGTTTACTCAGAAACATAGCAGAAATAAAGGCTCCGAGTCCGTTGAAAGATTGCGCCAGGTTTAGCCGTCGCGGTGCTGTTTCGGGCGCACCCAAAACGGTAACATACGGATTGGCAGCAGTCTCCAGAAAACACATACCGGTAGCAATGATAAAGAATATGCAGAGGTAGGCCCAATAGGCTTTCAGCATGGCAGCCGGAAAAAAGAGCAAACCTCCCAATGCCGCCAACAATAAACCGAAAATAATGCCCGCTTTGTAGCTATAACGCTTCATGAACATAGCTATCGGGATCGGAAAAATGAAATAAGCAAGCCAATAGGCAGTTTCTGTAAATGACGCCTCAAAGGTGTTTAGTTCACAAGTTTTCATCAACTGCCGTATCATGGTAGGAAGCAGATTACTGCTAATCGCCCAAAGGAAAAAAAGGCAGAAGACCAGGGCCAAAGGTATCGTATAAGTATTTCTTTTCATGGTATTAATATCTTCTTATTCAGACATGTTTTTGATGTATGGCAATATGGGAAGCTCAGTAAATCCATAGAATTTCCGGGCATTCTCTCCGAGGAACAGCCTTTTCTCATCTTCCTGCAAATCGGGTGATTTCACTATAAAATCATATGACATCTTGTAAGTGATTGCGGTAATGGTACGCGGGTAATCCGATCCCCACATCAATTTCTCCATCCCGACCAGTCCGGCAGCTTCCCGTATAGCTTTTACTGCTCCCCTAAAGGGATAGAATTCATCATTGAAAAGCCAGGTGATTCCTCCGGATTCAATCATCACATTGGGATGAAGGGCTAACCGTATCTGTTCTTTCCAATCCGGACGTGTCACCATTCCGAAATGCCCGATAGCAATTCTCAGCCGGGGACATTCCTGAATGACCTCCTGCATCTCGGGAATTTGCGTTGCTCCGTCCGCCAAGTCAATAGAAAGCAGCACATCCCGTTCTTCCATATAATGGAACATCTGCATCATTTCTTCACTATTCAGCATCACCCGCCCTTCTCTAAGCAACAGACGTTGAGCCGGGATCTTAATAGCTTTAAAACCTTTTGCTATCAGTTCTTTGGCCTGTGCCAGAAACCCGGGCTTACGGAACTCACACATTCCGCAAACAAAGAAACGACCGGAATAACGGGAAACAACCTCTGCCAGATATTCATTCTGAATACCGTCTATAAATTCTTGCGTAATGACGGCAGCAGATACTTGCGCATAGTCCATGTTCGACTGGAAAACTTCTGCACTGTTCACCCCGTCCACCATAAAGGGAGGAACCATCTGACGGATTTCTCCCATAAACAACGAGCGTCCGTTATCCAGTGTACGAATGGGTAGACCATCTACCACTGTATCTTGCCGTAACCATAAATGGGCATGCGCATCAATTATTGTATAGTCCATATAGACAGCTATTTTTTTTAAGAGTTAGCCCAACTTACACGTTGCTGTTCTCCAATAATCTCCCGTACTTCACGTACCAATTCCCAGTCAATCGGTTCTTCTATAAAGGATACGTTCTTCTTTACATTCAGCGGATTAGCCGTACTGAACAAAGTGGTCGCAATTCGTGGATTACTTACAGAAAATTGCATAGCCAGTTTTTCTATAGGATAGTTCTTTGCCTTACAGTGTTCCATTGCTTTACGGCAAGCCTCCACCAGCGATTCAGGAGCCGGATGCCATTCAGGAACGCCACGCTCGCTCAATAATCCCATTGAAAGCGGAGAAGCGTTGATCACTCCTATTCCTTTCGACTCAAAATAATCGAGAAAATCAATCAGTTTATCATCGCACAAACAATAATGGCAGAAATTAAGGACCGATTCTACCGTACCACTCGGCGAGTGGTCAATCACCCATTTCAGGTTTTCGAGTTGTAAGTCGGTGATCCCTACATGCCCAACAATACCCTTCTCGCGTAAGCCGACTAATGCCGGTAATGTTTCATTTACAATCTGATTCAGATCGGCAAACTCAATATCATGTACATTTATCAAATCGATAAAGTCGATGTTCAGACGCTCCATACTCTCATACACACTCTCTACTGCGCGTTTTGCAGAATAATCCCAGGTATTGACCCCATCTTTTCCATAACGTCCCACTTTAGTAGAGAGATAGTATCGGTCGCGCGGAACATCTTTCAAGGCTTTCCCTAAAACAGTTTCAGCTTTATAGTGCCCATAATAGGGAGAAACATCTATAAAATTCATACCTGCTTCGATGGCAGTAAACACAGACTCAATTCCTTCTTTCTCTTTAATATCATGGAAAACTCCTCCCAAAGAAGAAGCTCCAAAGCTGAGAGATGATACTTTCATCCCTGTCTTTCCGATTTCATGGTATTGCATATCAATTAAATTTAAAAGTTTTTAGATACGGCAAAAATAGGGCAAGAATAATTTCAAGACAGCATGTAAGGTACAAAAACAACACGTAATGGTTTACGTAAAAAAAACATCCTTTCATACCATCTTTTATCTGGGAATATGCTTTCTTTGTAAGTGAATCTAATAGCAGACTTTAAAATGGAATACCAGAAACATACTTCACTTAAAGATCTCGCCAAAGCATTAGGCGTATCCATTCCCACTGTATCCAGAGCACTAAAAGACAGTCCGGAAATCAGCAGTGAACTTCGTGCTAAAGTCAAAAAGCTGGCCAAAGAGATGAATTACCGTCCCAATCCTTTTGCCATGAGTCTGCGAAAAAACACTCCGCGTATCATCGGAGTCGTTGTGCCGGATATCGTTACCCATTTCTTCGCATCCATCCTGAACGGAATAGAAAACATGGCAGTAGCCAACGGATATTTTGTTATTATTACCACTTCACATGAAGCATACGAATATGAGAAAAGGAATATCGAAAACCTGGTAAATATGCGGGTTGAGGGCATTATCGCCTGCCTGTCTCAGGAAACAAGAGACTATTCACATCTTGCCGCCCTGAAAGAGATTAATATGCCACTCATCCTGTTCGACCGTGTTTGCCTGACCGATCAGTTTTCGTCGGTAGTAGCAGATGGTGTACAATCCGCACAAATGGCCACCCAACATTTATTGGATACCGGCAGTAAGCGGGTAGCTTTTATCGGAGGCGCCAATCATTTGGATATCGTAACCAAACGAAAACATGGCTATCTGGAAGCTCTGCGTGACAATCATATTCCTATTGAAAAAGAACTGGTAGTCTGCCGGAAAATAGATTATGAGGAAGGCAAAATAGCGACGGAAACTTTATTATCTCTCCCCCAACCTCCTGATGCCATCCTTGCCATGAATGACACTTTAGCTTTTGCCGCCATAGAGGTTATTAAAGAACATAGACTTCGTATCCCCGAAGATATAGCCATCATCGGATATACCGATGAACAACATGCCAACTATGTAGAACCGAAATTATCAGCTGTATCGCATCAGACTTATAAAATGGGAGAAACGGCTTGTCGCCTATTAATAGATCAAATCAAAGGGGATAAAACTGTCAGACAAATAACTATTCCGACAAATTTGCAGATAAGGGAAAGTAGCAGAAAGAAATAATTTCTCAACCTGCGGAGAGACGGGGATTCGAACCCCGGATACCCTTTAGGGGTATACACGCTTTCCAGGCGTGCCTCTTCAACCACTCGAGCACCTCTCCTTGTTCGGGGCGCAAAGGTAGAGGAAGTTTTCGGGATAACAAAATTTCAAACCAACTTTATTTAGTAACGCTAAAAAAACAACTTGGTACATCAATGATTATTTGTCTCCATTTTATGTTCAGCTATTACTAAATTATTTTTCTCCTATTGGGAAAAAATATTTCTCTAACCGGAAAGATAAAATACCTATTTATACCAAGTTGTTTTTTAAGCGTTACTAAATAAAGTTGATACAATTTAATCTTCCACAACTCCACCACCGATGCTGCCTCCGGCTACGATAGGTACACCGTCAACATCATCTATTGTAATGGTATAGCATGTATTATGCTCAATTTCGCTGAAATTCATCTCACTTAAGGACTTTTTATAAATGGCATCGGCTGTCTTGTCACCGCTCTTTTGCGTGCCTTCCAGCAGAAGATACATGCCCTCGGTACTGTTAGCACTGTAGAGATAAAACAGTTGCGGATATAGCTTATAGCCCTCATCCGCATTATCGTTCACTTCCACTGTTCCTTCCAAATTGATGGGAGCTCCGGATGCGGCAGTGGATGCAATGACATAAGAAGAGTTATTGGCACCTACCAAGGTGACCTTTTCGGGAGTGAATCCACTTTCATCGTTCACCCTCAGGTCGATGCGGGCAGTTGCACGTTCAAGCACGGCTGATACTTGGGCTACATTATCAGTCCATCCTTCAGCGGCGATTTCCACTTCTTTGAACATCAGCAACGGACATTCCAGATTACCGGTAGCGTTGACGGCAAGCAAGGCTTTGAAGTCATCCTTTGTGGTATTTTCGGTAACATCTGCCAAAGAAGTAGCTTGTGCGGCATTAGCTATGATGTAGAGAGTCTTTCCGCCTGTTGTGGGCACATCTTTCAGGATGATTTTCTTTCCTTCATCTACATTTTGGGGCGTCCATTCTTTTGTCAATAGATTGGTATAAGCTTTCTCAAGGGTTCCTTCGGCACTAAAGAGGTAGACAGACAGATCGTTTACGGCGCATTCTGCCGGAAAGGCTGTAGCATAAGCAGAAGTTCCTGCTGTGGCAGATGCTATTTCCACTTCGATTGAATTTGCATCGGGAGAAACAACAGCACCTCCGGTTTCTCCACCTTCTTCCCAATCTGTGACTTCCAGAGTGGCAACAATAGCACCGTCTACTTCGTTCAGCGTCACATTGTATTGAACGTTGCGGCGGAGGGGATCATGATTGCCGATAAAAGCTTCCTTATCCAGTGTGGGCACAGCGTGCTCTATGCCGTCAATAGTGCCTTTCACGTCCAATGCAAGGTTGCATTGGGCATTGGGGCACTCGTACACGTAGAATACAGAGGTGTAAGTATCATTATCAGGATTTTCGGCAAAAGAGTTCACTGTCATTTCTTGCGTTTCCGATGCCGTCCAATAGCTCATGCTTTCGTCGGTATAGAAATGCGATGCAGACATGGCTCCTGTCAACTTGGCTTCGGTCAGCTTGAAGTCTTCCACATTATTCACAATGTTGATACGTGCCACCAGACGGCGCATTGCGAAGGATATTGATGGATTCGGGGTAGCATTGGTCACCTTTGCCGTCTGCACCCCGCGCATTTGAAGACATCCCTCTGTAGCATTGCCATAAACGGTGGTTCGGCTCTTGAAGTCTTCGTAATCTTTCAAATTTCCCAAGTCATTCTTTTCGTTGGCAATGGCTTCTACGATGTAGCTTCCTTTGCCGGGGAAAATGATGGTGCCCCCATCGATTTGGGTTTTCTGAGTACTTACATGCGCTTCTGTATCTTCATTGAATACGTAGAGTGTCACTTGACCCAAGAAAAGGTCGTTTACGACACGAGTGTTTGCTCCTATATCAAAAGTCACCGCAACGCGGATCTCCTCACTGTTGCCCGTCTCTATGTTCTCCTTATCGGAACAACCGGAGAAGCCGAGAGCTAAAAGGGCGGAGAGGAAGAATATTTGTTTCTTCATAATTGCTTCTTTTTTTTAATGATTACTTTACTATTACCTCGCATTACTTCTGTTGTAGATCGGGGTTGTCGGTCACACAACGGATAGGCAAAGCAACCGGCTTATCAAATGTTGTACTTTTCCTTATCCATGAACCTTGTTGCATTGTATTACCCACATCATATCGCCAAGACATACATGCTTGAGTAGCATCAGAAGTCCAATAATTACCAGTTATATTTCCCTTATCACTTATGTCAGAAAATCCAACATAAACACTATTACCTGCCTGGTACGTACTTAAAGTAATAGAACCAAATGGAATTGGAGTGGCAATGTTATGTACTCCCAAATATGAGTAGCCGTATCTATAGCCAACAGCATAATAAGTAGTATAAGCAGTCTGTTTGTAGTACACCTCTGCTGCATACGAATATGGCAATATATAGCCTGTACCTTTAAAATAACGAGTAACCACATTCTCATCGGCCCAATCAACAGCCTCCACTGCTACCATTTCTGCAACAACTAAAGACTTAATCTCCAAAAAATAATCTACACTAGAAGAAGAGCTTCTCTTGGTAATCTCCCATCTTATTGCATATCGAGTGCCATCAGACAGTGTTCTTATCTCAGCTGTTCCGCCAGGAATCAATTGAGCAGCCGTTGTACTAGTAATATCTGTTGTCGGCATTATTTGAGCATATTCTTCTGTTGTCGGTAGCCTCCAATTGACAGGACACGGATTTGCAGTCTTATATCCACAGGAAGCAGCTCTATTATCCCACGACTGAGAAGTCCCATTTGGCCAATAATCCTGCGTATTATTAACAAAGAAATATTCAGGATAATTTGCTATATTCGTTTTATTACTATACAAATTACATGTATATCCTGCACCATCATAAACATTACCTGAAGAAAAAATGGAAGAGTAAACGCCATAATTAGTACGTGCATCCTGATAAGAGTTAAAGCCATGATTTCTTCCAAACTGATAATAGCTACCGTCATCATAAATCGATGCAGCAAATTCATTTGTCACAGAAGCACCAGATGTACCGGCTGTTCTTTGCAAGTTTGTTTTCGCCCACTTCAGCAATGGATTCTTACTATGATCCACCACTTCTTCCTTTCCTGCCTGCGTAAACGTAATTTGCACAAATTCATCCGTATCGTCTTTTTCTAACTTATTTACGGCTTTTATTGTTACGCTTTTGACAGCATCCGTTTCATTAGCGGAGATAGTCAGTGTCCAGTAAGACTTTTCCCATAGGTATTCCGTTCTGGTGGAGACAGGTTCCGTTATCGTCCAGCCATCAGGCAATTCGCCCCATGAAGTCACAGCTTCGATGTTGGCACTCCCTACATAGATTTTATAAGTCTTGGTATCGTCAGCTGCCAATTCCACAGTTACGGTCTTGGATTCATCCGTAGGATATACAGCAATGGCAGTCGACTCAGCAGAGAGTTGCCCATCAACTTCTTCTGTAGCCGTCAGCTTCAACTCTTCGCCTGCTTGCAAATTTCCCGATGCCTCACCTGTACTCCAGTCGCTAACGGTGACGGTCGCTTCTGCGGAATAGAATCCATCAATACGGGCGATCTTCACAGTATAGCGATGGTTGCGCTCAATGGGAATGCCATCTGCATAGGTTTCATTCGTGAAAGGCACAACGAAAGTAACCTCTTTCGTCACTTCACCCGCCTGCACGCTACCGCTGACTTCCACTTTCGTCACCACGCCTCCGGGCGTTTCATAAGGGTAAAGGAGCGAAGTGTAGGCGGTGTTCCCACCTGTATCAGTGCTACCTTCGCCTGCCGTTCCGGTAAGTTCCACAACACCTTCACTGGTATACGGTGCATCGTTAGGGAAAAAATAGGAATTGGCACGGCTTTTCATCTTAATATCTTTGACGGTGAATGTCAGCCCTGCCTGTGGCGCAACCACAAGGTCGATGCGGGCAGACACACGCTTCAGTTGCACGCCTTCTATTTGGGCATTGTTTACTCCATCGGTCCACTCCTTCAGTTCGGCTTCCGCCGTCATAGTCAAGGGTGTAGCGGGATTTTCCTTCATCTCATTCATCAGCAGATCTTTGAAGTCAGCTTCAGAAATATCAGCAGCTACATTGGCAAGTGCAGTGATACCTCCACCGTTGGCCACAAAGTACACCTTCTTGGCTCCACGCTTCGCAATACCGGTCAGGGCAACAGTATGGATAGCATCTTTAGCGTTCCAAGTCAAATTATTGTAAACTTTCTCCAATTGGTAGGCATCTTCTTCATCTTTATCGAAGAGATAAGCACTGAGGCTTTCTACGTTAGATTCTCCGTCGGAAGCTATCTGCATGCGCGTAGTTGCACCGACGTCGGTGGTCTGTAAATTGACGGACAATGTGTTTCCGTCCGTTCGGAGTCCCGTCAGGACATCCGTTTCGTTGGAGCAAGCCGTTGCCAGGCAGACGGCCAATGCTCCAATCAGCATTCTGGAAATCTGTTTTTTTCTCATCATGTCGATTAGTTGTTTAAATAGTTGAATTTGTTACTCCCAGGGGACTACCTCAAAACTGGAACTGTACCCCTCTTCTACATTCACTGTGATTACTTCCACTGCTGGCGGAACATAGCTTTCAGATTCTTCTTTTTCCATAAATAAACTGAATTTGTAAGCCTTCCCAGTTCCTTCCGGGCTTGTGATTTGTTTAAACAACGAAGCGTGGAACTGCTGTGCCGTCTTCAGACTAAGAATGAACCGGAGTTCTTTCTTCATACAGTAAACGGTCAGCAGCCCCACGCTTCTCGGCATGAGAATCAGCAGTGCCATTTCTATATGTGTTCGTTTTGAAAATTTCCTAGGTTTTCTTTAAACAAGAATAGAGCACAACGCTTCGATAAATATGGTTTTTAATCTTATTTTTTTCTGTTTTCCTCCTTTTTTTATTTCGGTCTTCTTGCAGTTCCGGGGTAAGACCAACACTTTTTTTGTTGACGTATGGATACAAAGAAGCGTGGAACTGCGTGTCATTTAACTATAAAGAAGGCCCTAGGAAGCCCGAACACAGCTTAAACGAACAGCAGACCCACGCCTTATAGACGTGAGAAATCCACTGTGCCATCATTTCGCTGTATTCATTTAGAAAATTTCCTAGGTTTTCTTTATAATACCGAAGACACAACGCTTCTATCAATTATATTAGTTGCAAACGCTATTGCAGGTTATTATGATACAAAAGTAAGAAATTATTTTGAATTATATAAATGTATATACTATTTTTTTCTAAACGCTCCGCACGGTACCAAATTCTTCTTTACCTTCCCTTGATCACATATCCGGCTGAACATGTGTTTCATATTATCCGACTTTTAGACCAACCATATAAAGCCCCCGTATCAAGGCCGTATCAAAGCCGTACCAAGGCCGTACCAAATTCGGTTGTATAGATACGGAGATGGTACGGACCGGGTACAGTTTTGATACAGTTCAAAACAGAAGAAGAAAGAAAAAAGGAACAAAAAAGAGTAGCTTACTCCTTATCAAGCATTCATTTACCTAAATAATCCTGTATTAAATTTGCAGATTCACTTTTTTGCAGTAGATTTGCATAAAACAATATCTGATATGATAGAAAGAATATTAAAGACCAGACTATTGGAGCTAACGAAAAAGTATCCGATTGTTACCCTAACGGGACCACGACAATCGGGTAAATCAACGTTACTCAAAACATCATTTCCGGAATATAAATACGTATCATTAGAAAACCCAGATATGAGATTGTTCGCAACCGAAGATCCAAGAGGCTTTCTTGCTACATATTCTGATAAAACAATTATTGATGAGGCGCAAAGAATACCATCTATATTTTCCTATATTCAGACTCATACCGATAAAGAGAATAGAGAAGGAATGTACCTGCTTGCGGGTTCTCATAATTTTCTTTTAATGGAGAGCATCAACCAATCACTTGCAGGTAGAACAGCTATTCTTCGGCTATTACCTTTTTCTCATCTAGAAATGAAAGAAGGTAATATACTTCCCCCTACTGTGAATGAAGAAATTTTCAAAGGTGCGTATCCTCGTCTTTATGATAAAGACATTACCCCTACCGATTACTATCCGTTCTATATCCAGACCTACGTAGAACGTGATGTACGCTTGATGCGGAATATTGGAGACTTGAGTAAATTCATTCGTTTTTTGAAATTGTGTGCGGGACGCATAGGACAACTTCTCAATGTTTCGTCATTGGCCAATGAATGTGGAGTATCTGTTACCACAGCAACCTCATGGATTTCTATTTTGGAGGCAAGTTACATCTGCTATTTATTAAAACCTGATTATAATAACTATGCCAAGCGGCTGGTAAAAGCCCCAAAACTCTATTTCTATGATACAGGATTGGCATGTTCACTGCTTGACATAAGAAACGCTGACCAAACAGCAACTCATTTTCTTCGTGGAGGTTTATTTGAGAATCTTGTTATTAATGAATTTATCAAAGAAGCGTATAACAAAGGAGAAGAGCCCAATCTTTCATTTTGGAGAGATAGTACAGGCAATGAGGTTGACTTATTACGCACAGTAGAAGGCAACCAATATGCATACGAAATTAAATCAGGAGCCACATACTCTTCTGACTTTTTCAAAGGTATCTCTAAATGGGCAAAGCTATCGGGTGCAACACCTGAACAATGTTTTGCCATTTACAATGGTGATAAAAATATGAAAACTTCGCAAGGGGAAGTTATTTCTTGGAAAATCTGTAAATGTATGGCTATCCATACCAGATAGACAGAGCATTATTATGGCTTAGCAGGTGTTCCAATAAAAGCGAATAAATCAACCATATAAAATTGAAAAAAATAATATGGAAATTAAATTAAGATTGGAAGAAGAAAAAGACTATCGGCAAGTTGAAGAAGTAACCCGCGAAGCATTCTGGAATGTTTATGCCCCCGGATGCGACGACCATTTGCTTGTTCATAAACTAAGGGAAAATCCGCAGTTTATTAAAGCGCTCGATTACGTGGCCACCCATGACGATAAAATCGTGGGACATATCATTTATGTGGAAAGTAAAATAATCGCTAACGATGGCACAGAGCATAAAACAGCTGCTTTCGGCCCTATAAGCGTGTTGCCCGAATATCAACATAAAGGTGTCGGCAGTAAATTGATAACCCACACCGCAAAACTGGCAAAGGAGATGGGCTATCCGGCCATAGTGATATATGGCGAACCTGAATATTACAAACGATTCGGATTCAAATTGTCGAAAGAGTATAAGATAACCAATCAGGACAAGAAATATCCGGCTGCCATGCAGGTATGGGAATTGTACCCCAATGCCCTGAAAGGAATTGAAGGAACATATGACGAAGGCGGTATTTACGAAACAGATCCCGCAGAGTTGCTGGAATTCGAAAAAGGATTTCCTGTGAAAGAAAAGAAACATACAAAGACACAGGAAAGATTTTTGGAGATGGTGAGCAAGTTCATATAATCACAATCCTGGAATAAAACGAAAAGAGCCTTTTTGCTGTAAAGTGAATGGCTCTTTCTCAATGTCCGTACAGAAACGGGGGTTAACTGCTAATAAATCACTACCTTTGTACCATTATGAATGCAGATATCCGGACATTTGAATTTAAAGCCCTTCCCATTGAGATCGAGGTTAAAGACCTGAGGTTTGCCAAAGAATTACCCAAACTGCTCGGACAACCCCATAAAGCCACCTTCTACCAAATCATCTGGATTACAGAAGGCGAAGCTACATTCCGTATTGACCTCCGGGATATAACCATACAGTCAAATGAAATCCTGATAATATCGGCAGGTCAGGTCTGCGAATTCGACACAAAATCAAACTATTCCGGTAAACTAATCCTATTCACAGGAACGTTCTTTACGATGACCGAACTCGATTCCAATTTCTTGCATACCGCAGAAATACTTAATCCCGTCAGTCTGAATAAAACAGTTTCCATTTGTCCGCAACTTGCCGAAAACCTCACCGCACTGTTGGATGAAGAACTGAAACACCCTGTCGATAAATTCCAGGCAGGCATCGCCCAAAGTTTCCTACGTGTTTTGTTGCTTGAAACAGAGAGGCAACTGGCAGCAAATCCTTCTTCTTTATCTAACAACATTGGACGTAAATTCTACAATGCGGTGGAACAGCACTTTAAAGAAAACCGCAATACTGAATTTTATGTCAATCTGTTAGGAGTAAATGAAAAAGCCCTATCAAAAAAAGTGAAAGCCCTTACAGGGAACACACCAAAAATCTACATAGATTCGCGTACCATACTCGAAGCCAAGCGGCTATTATCGTACAGTAGCCTATCAATAAAAGAAGTAGGCTTCGAACTTGGTTTTGACGAGCCAACCAACTTCAACAAATATTTCCGTAAGCATACAGGTGTAACACCCGCACAGTTCAAAGATTCCACGAAGAAATAACCCACCAGCGGAGATTTACCATTATACGACGCTGATGTATTATAAACCGCTCTGAACAATCCCGTACCTTTGCATTGTTAAACATTAAAACCAATTTAAAAAGTATAACAATGAAAAAGATTGTATTAATAGGAGCAAGCGGATTCGTAGGTTCTGCTATCCTGAATGAAGCATTAAACAGAGGTATTAAAGTTACAGCAGTAGTCCGTAACCCTGAAAACGTAAAAATCTCAAATCCTGACGTAACTATCGTTAAAGCCGATGTATCGGATGCCGATAAGGTAGCCGAACTATGCAAAGGTGCTGATGCTGTTATCAGCGCATACAATCCGGGATGGACAAATCCTGATATTTACCACCTGACATTGAAAGTATATCCCCAAATTCTTGCAGGCGCTAAGAAAGCAGGTATAAAAAGATTGCTTATCGTAGGTGGAGCAGGTACATTGTTCGTTGCTCCCGGACTTCGTGTAGTAGATTCAGGAGCTATCCCTGCCGAAATTATGGACGGTGTAAAATCACTCGGCGAATTTTATCTCAATACGTTGATGAACGAAAAAGACATCGACTGGGTATTCTTCTCCCCGGCAGGCTCATTGGAACCGGGCGAACGTACCGGCAACTACCGCCTAGGTAAAGATGACCTGATTGTAAACGACAAAGGCGAAAGTAAAATTTCCGTTCAGGATTATGCCAAAGCAATGGTAGATGAACTGGAGGATCCTGCGCATCACAACGAACGTTTCACTATCGGTTATTAATCTATTAAGCACTAATTGAAATACCGGGAAACATATAGTTTTAATGTCTCTTTGCGTTGCAGCCTTCGTTTTTACGGGCTGCAACGGAAGTATCCACAAGGCGGATACGGGACAGCAAGAAAGTACTCAGGTTAAATTGAGCAGTGAAGGAATAAAAGCTGCTTCGTTTAATGACCTGTTCAAAACAATAGATGCAAAGGAAATAAAGGAAGATATCTTTACCCTTATAAACAAAGACTTCTCGTAAGTAATGATAAAATGACCACTACTTCCCTAACTGCGGTACAAACGCCTTCGGGTAATATGACCTATAAGCAAGCCAAACTTATCATAGAACTTGATTTATTTGAAGTTACCGTTTTTGTCCGGTATGGAATCGGTAACGATTTAGGAACAGATTTGTGTCTTTTGAGATCTTTTTGGTGTCTTTTGCACTGGACAAAAAACAAATAAAAAGCCTACAAATCATTGACTTGTAGGCTTTTGTCCAATTACCGTCCGGCGTGGTCTGTCGGTTTCTGCGGAGAGACAGGGAACGATTAAGATTCATTTCCCCTACTCATTATCAGCATCTTACCAGAAGCCTCTACTCCTATGACACCGAATAATTCACCGCGTATATGCTGCAACTTTCTTCCTGTTACACTCTTACTTACTTTTACAAAAGTAGCAAAAAAATAACATAAATACAAATTATACACTTTATTTAACGAACATAACTTCTATAATTTTCTTCCAATAACAATTGCAATTTTGAAAGAGGATAAAGAAACTTACCACCTATAGCAGTATAAGCTATCCCTTTTTCATCACGTAACTTTTGCAGAGTTCTGCTTGATATATGCAACATGCCACATACCTGTTCACCAGTCATATAGACCTCATTGGCTATAGGAACGGTCAAATCCTGAATTGCAAAAATCTCCTTAGAACATTTTTTGAGCATCTCCATCATCATGATATACTCTTCTGACTGTTTTGTGATCACCCCATCCATATTTTATTTGTCTTTTTGAGCTAGTATTCTAGCCAGATCACTTTCCTTATACATATATTTTCCACCGATGAAAGAACACGGAATAATACCATGCTCCCTATAACTTTGCAAACTCCGCTTGGAGATATTCAAAACCAGACAGACTTCCTGGGCATCCATTCATTTTTCCTTTTCAACAGATCCAAATTTCTTTTTAACGGCTTCAATCTGTGTAGATAAATCCTCAACCTGCTGTTTCAACCGCAAATACGCATTTTTTTCAATTACAACTAATTCCATAACAAATCTGATTTATAATTTTACTATTTGTGAAGCAAAGTAAAGCACATTTCTATATCAGGAAAAGCCTCCGGAATCAAAGTCACCCATTGGCGTACATTGTCCCCCAAAAACATACCAGATAGTATTATCATGCAATTTCTTTTCTCCATATTTACTCAAAACAAAAACTTTCAGAAGCCCAATATAGAAGTGAAAGGTGCACCACTTGCATCCGCCGATAATGCTCCTTCTAACCCTGCTTGTCTTCCGTTATCCTCTACACCTTTATACTTTTACTGTTCCGTAAAACTTCTTTTTCCTTAATCTCCACTTTCTGCCGTATATTTGAGAAATGCTCACGCAACAGTTTTCTGGCCAATATCCTCGCCTTCTCCTGCATTTCGTCATAAATGTTCCATCTGTTCCGGCCCAACAGTGCTCTTTCTATCTTTTCAAAATTCTCATGAAAACTGAAATTGTCTGGATACTCGTCCATCAGTCCGTCCCTCGGATAACCCTTGTCCATGATATACAGCAATGTCATTCGGTCATAATTATCCACGCTTCGGGCTAAACCAAGCCCCTTCTCATTATCCGTCAGCCGGGCATAATTCTCCCATGTGGGTGAAAGGTCATACTCCTCTTTGTCCGTAACACTTTTCAAAGCCGATTTATCCAGAAAGGCATCTGCCGGAATCTTCTCCATTGGTAGCAGACTGTCATAATTATCATAACAGCGGTTTATTTTCCCCGCCATCAGCGAAGGCCATCCCCGAAGCTCATATACCGTCAGCGACTTGCCTTCAAAGTCCGGCTCAAAGAAACGCCTCTCGATATTCGCCTCCATAAAGGCTCCATATTGGTGGTTTCCCTTATAATCCCGGCTGAAAAGCAATACCCCCTTGTCTATTTCAACACCCGTATAAAATTTGTTCCCGTGTTCCAAGTCATCCAACATATCCGCCACCGCTATAGGTGATGACTTTATTTCTTTCCACATTTTCGGCGTGAGCCAGCGGGTATAAGTCTCATCCTTCGAAAACGGGTCTATTTCATTTCACAGGCAATACACTACTTCTGACAGACGTTGGTATCTCTGTAAAATGATCCCATGCTCGTCCATCGCCTTTTCCAGCCTTTTCAGGTAATCCTCATTGTTTCCTTCCTGCAAGGGAGGTACGATACCCATATCGGGCACATTATAATACATCAGGCCCATAGCCGGCATTTCCTCGCTTTTCAATGCCTTTTCCACATCCTTCTGCATGAACTCCTGAAAACCTTCCTCACCCGTACCTTTCATGCTGATATGTACGGGATTGAAAAATTTGTCCACAGTTATATATACGCTGCCACCTTTTATCATTCCGTTCTGTTCATTTTCCATATATTAAAGAATTAAATGTTTATACCCTGTCCTTTCTTTTTAAACGGTATCCTTGTTTTCACTTCCGTCTCCGGGAACCTTGCATTATCCGGTCGTGTAACCAGCAGCGAGACAATCCGTTCCTGCTCCTTTGAGAGTGGCGCACGCATCAGTTGCAAGTTTCTCAGCCGGTTAAAGTTTCTTAGTGTAGGTGCCATGTCGCACCGTTTCGTACAAATCCCGTATCGGAGTATATCCGGCGAAGCTGTCTTGCAGTCCCCGATTTCCGCCCGAAGTTCCGCATCCAACGGTGCCACCTCATGGAACCTCAATTCATCCGGCTTTCGTTTCCCGTCGAAAAAGTATCCGGTCAAATCGTTCAGAAACTCTTCCAATGCCTTGTCCCCTTTGTCCGTTTTTCCCAGTAGCAACACCTTCTGTCCGTATTCTACTGCCGTACAAGTAGGAAAAACGGCTTGTCCGTTCCTTATCACATCCCCATCCATTCCGAAACGGTGCCCCAACCGCTTGTAGTCATCATTCTCCAATAAGACCGTATGTTCCGCCGATGACGACAGTTGTACGATACCCCTTTCCTCACAGAATGCCGCATCCCGCAGTCTTACCACACCCGAAGGATGAATCCCTTCTCGTTCCAATACCGGCGTGAGTCGTTCCAGATAATTCGCATTATCCGTTCCGAGTATGGGGGGAATCAGACTTTTGTCTCTGAAGTCGAAACGGAACATTCAGTAGTCGGGTACAAATTCCCTGCTTGCAGTATGAAACCGTACGTTGTTGCTGATATATCGGGAGAATCCTTCTTCTCCCTGTCCCCGCATACTTAAATAAACGGGGCGGTAAAAAGCATCCAGCGTCATATACAGACTGCCGCTTTCCACCGCTTGCATTTTCTTTTCTTCCATAAATTCTATATGATTAGTTGTTTCTTTTCCTTTTTATCTGGAGTAATGGAGGCCACATGCTTTGCCTGCCGTTGACCGTTACCCCGTTTCTGCACAAGAACTTCCCGTATGGGGGCTGTATCGAATGATTTACCTGCCTTTTGTTCTTTAGAACGCTGATAAGAAGCTGTTTGCATTCTTTCTGTTTTTTCCATCCGGTTGATACTTCTGCCCAACTTAAATTCCCCGTCCGTTATATGGAACTCCGATTGCAGAATATCCCTTGCCATTACCTTCGCTTCCGTCTGCAAGGCCGCATAGCCGAAATCATGTGACGACATTGGCGCCGATTGCCGTGCCTTGATGCTGTCACCCAACTTTTCAGCTAAATCTCGGAACTCATACTCATAACTGAACGGATGAAAATAGTCTGCCGCCACATGACCGGCATACCCGTTCTCCGAAATATAAAGCAGAGAGGCCACGTCATAATTACGTGGCGAAATACCCAGATTGAAGTCCTTCGTCAACCGGTCAAAGTTACTGTAATCCGGTCTTAAATCGTATTTGTCCGTACAGACGGCACCTTCCAGCATCTCTTTTCCTGCCAGTTTCTCAGAAGTAAAGCTGAACTCCGATTTACGCAGTTGCATATCGGCACTGCGCAAATCGCTTTTCGCCAGTTTGTCGATGCAGTTGTCCACCAGTTCCGCCACTTGTCGGGAAGGTGTCTCTATCTCATACAGTTTCAATGTTTCCGCCCCTTTGGTCATATTGAAAAATCCGTCCGCCAGATATTGCAAATAGCTGTTGCGAGCTTTCATACCCTTTTCGTTGTCCGAGAAGAACAATACGCCCTCATCCGTCGCCACGGCATACACTCGCCACTTTTCGCCCAACAGTTTTTCATTGTTCCAGCCTTCCGCCTCGTTATACCGGATAAACTCTTTATATTGCTTGTCTTTTTGCAGTGCTGTGGATGATGCCCGGCGGCTGAACAGTTTCAACCCCGTTTTCAGCGTATAGGCCGCATCCCTCAAAGGAATCTGCCTTCCCGTCACTGCCTTGTGTCTATGGATAGTCGGAACCAGAGTATGAAAATACCAGTTCGCCAGTTCTCCCCGTCGGGAAGGTATCTTCCCTTTATCTGCGAAATCTGCTTTTAGAATCGTTCAGCCGGGTAGGTAGCCCCATTTGTCGAAGCTCTTCACCATCTTCCCGATATAATCCTCATACGCTTTCGGTGTGGCATCACCCGTGCGTACATCCACCGGGGTATTTTTTTCGTCCAGCGTGATGAACACGCTCCCTGGCCCTTTAGCTGTCCGCCCCGATAAACGGGTTATCCAGCGGGTCGTCCAATCTTTCAGTAATCCCATAATCTTGATTTGTTTACAGAAGTTTTATAGATGCAAAGAAAGCGCTTTGACCGTCAATCTGCAACACGGCGGACACACAAGTCACATTTTGGCGGCTGTTGGCGTGCAAACTTTACGCCAGCCGTTCGTCCAACATCTTGATATAGCTTTTGCGAATAGAGTCAATAAAAGGAGTGGAAACCGTACAGCGATCAAACACCTTTCCCCGCTTGGTGTATAAGGCATTTATTTTCAGGTTAAAAGCATTCTCGAATACTCTGATGACATCTACAATAGTAAGTTTCTTCCCTTCCGCGCAGTCCACAACCCCAGCAGCCATCAATGCGGCCACTAATTCTATCAGGTCATTATCCGTACCGTTCCAGCGAAGTGTTGATTTCTGTTTATTACCCTGCCGGTGAATTTCCATTTTCATATTGGTGTCATCTGCATGATAACGGAAATAATCTTTCGTTATTTCTATCTCCGTTTCCAATAATGAAAGAGTCTTGCTGATAAACACATCGTAGAGTATATGTCGTCCTCCTTCCATGACATTACAAGTCTGTTGCATAAAAGAAAGTTCTATTTTTGTGTAGTTCAACCGTCTTAATAGCTTCATTCTATCCTCATCTTGCGACAGTTCGGCAAGCTGATTTGCGAAATCGTCATAGGCGGCAGGTAAATCTTCCGACATAAGTTCAGAGCCTGTCATGTAAGAAGTGAACATATTGAATAGAAGAGTATTTGTCAATGTTCTCATGGCACTAAAATTTAAAGTTTAAAACTGTCCGGTTTTCACCATCACTTGTCATAACCATAAAGGACAAGTGATATGCCACAGAAAAGCTAATATATTAATATATTGATAACTAATACATTAAAATTTGCTATCCCCAAAACGTGTCTGCATTTATTATCCCCATCAGACACAATGTGTTCAGAATTATGGACACATTCAGTTTAAACCGTATTTTTTCAGTTTCAAATAAAGCGTGCTCCGGGATATACCCAACAGCCGGGCGGCAGCTTTCCGATCATTACCCGTAGTTTCCAATGCTTTCACTATCGCTTCCAATTCCGTACGCTCCATATCCAGCCGGTAATCATCCGATGGTTTTATCTCTACCGGAAGGTTGATGTCTTTAAGTGTAATCCATTCATCCTGCGCCAATACACACGCACGCCTCACCACACTTTTTAACTCACGGATATTGCCCGGCCATGAATAAGCCTTGAAAGCCTTTTTCACGTCCCGGTCAAATTCCTTTATCTCCTTGCCCAGTTCCTCATTTGCATAGGAAAGAAAGAATCCGGCCAACGGAATAATATCATCCGTACACTCTCTCAATAACGGAACATGAAGCGGAAATTCGTTCAACCGATGGAACAAGTCTTCCCTGAACCGCCCCTCACTTATAGCCCGTTCTAAATCCTCATTGGTGGCTGTAAGCAGTCGTATGTCTGCTTGTATTTCTTCCTTTCCACCAAGAGGTCTATAACGTTTCTCTTGCAAGGCACGTAATAGTAATACCTGAGTTTCCATGTTCAGATTACCAATTTCATCCAGGAACAATGTCCCATGATTGGCGGCAGTAAACATGCCGGTTTTATCTTCAGTCGCTCCCGTAAAAGTACCTTTTTTATGTCCAAACAATTCCGATGCGGCCAGCTCCCGTGGTAATGCCCCACAATCCACCGCTACAAAAGGAGCGTCCGAACGTCCGCCAAGTGCATGGATCCGTCGCGCCACCCATTCCTTACCTGTGCCCGATGCGCCACGTATCAATACGGATAAGCTGTCTGCGGGAGCTACCAAACGAATCATCTCCTGAAGTTTTACTGCCAATGGACTTTTACAGACATAAAAAGCCTGCTCCGGATTTCTCCTTTTCTCCCTGCGTTTCAACAGTTCACGGATGACGTCAAGTACTTTTTCTATTTGTACGGGTTTGGGGAGATAATTGTCGGCCCCTTTCTTTACAGCTTCGACAGCACCAGGTATATCTCCATATCCTGTCATGATTAGAAAAGGCATACGATACCCATGTACCCTCATCCATTCAAGCAGTTCTACACCATTACAGTCACCAAGGCGGAAATCCGACAAGACCAGATCTACTTCGTGACCGCTTAGAAATTCTTTTGCGGAATTTACTGACAGCACGTAACGTGCATCCATCCCGTTTTTTACCAGCCAGTTGACGGTAGTACGTGCATATATCCGGTCATCTTCTACTACCAATATGGTTTTCATCCGGTTCATACTTTAATTCTTTCGCTTTTTTTACGGCCTGTTCCACTGCTTCCATCAGTCTTTTAATACGGGCATCCAATTCCTTACACCATTTTTCAGAGGATAGTGAAGCCATCTCTTCCAGTTCATTCAAGGATACATTGATACGAATCATCCCCCATAATGGAGCAGCTTTGTGTATGATATGCCTCAATTGCATATAATTTGCCGTTTCCAAAGCGTCCTGCATTTCAGAGAGTTCCTTTTCCGTGTCCTCTATGAACATATCCAACAGTTCCCTCGCATTTTCTTCCCCTTCCATGATAGTTGTAAAATTCGTTCTGTCTATACATGAAGTAACCGAAACTAATTCTCTTTGCGAGAAAGGCTTATACAGGCAGTCCGCAAAACCTGCATTTCTAAAATATTCCGGATTTTTGTCCGCTTGTGCGGTTACCGCCAATACGGGAAGTGTCTTTGCTTGTCCGAGGTTGCTACCCCGGAGCAAGGCCAGTACCCCGTAACCGTCCATTTCTGACATTCTCATATCCGTCAACACCAGGTCATAACGATTGCGGCGTAATGCCTCAATCAGTTCACTTACATTCAGGCAACAATCACATTTCACCCCATGACGTACATACATCTTTTGGATTACTTCAAGTTGCATCCGGTCATCATCTATTGCCAGTACTCTCATTCCTGAAAGAACGCCACATGGCAAAGAAATCTTTGTAGTGCCAGTCTTTCCGTTTGTCTCACGCAAAGGCAGACATACCTCGAATGTGCTTCCATGTCCCGGCGTGCTTTGAACATGAATAGTTCCCTTCAGCAATGCCACCAATTTATATGTTATTGCCAATCCCAGTCCGAAGCCTTCTTCCGCATTTGGCGCTTTACCTCGTTCAAAAGCGGTGAATATCTGTTCCTGACTTTCCTTATCAATACCTATACCCGTATCTCTAATGAAGAAGGATAGCTTTCCGACTCGGTATTGTGCACCTACTTGTATATATCCGGCACTGGTAAACTTTACTGCATTTGAGATCAGATTATTGAGTATTTGCACCAACCGCCCACAATCCCCCTCAACAAGTATATCAGAATCTATCACTTTTATTACCAAGTCCAACCCTTTCTTTTCCGCTACCGATAAGAATGAGTGGACAGCATTTTCAATTGTCCGCCCCAAATGAAAGATTTCTTTTTCCGGCTGTTCCTTTTCCGCTTCCAGCCTGTAATAATACAGCAGGTTATTTGCCAACCCAATGACATGGCGAGAGGCATGCAGGATATTCATTGCATACCCTTTGCTCTGTTCCGGACTTTTTTCATCTTGTAATAATTCTGCATATTCGCTGATAGTACCGAGCGGTGCACGCAAGTCATGGCTTACTGTCAGTATAAGATTACGGCGCGCGGCCAACAGTTCACGATTCCGACAGTCAGACGCTTCCAGTTTCAGCCGATATTCCTGCCTCTTTCTTATGTCCTGATGAATAAAAAGGTAAAATATCACTATTAGCAGGATGGCGATAGCGGCTATAAACAGAATGATACGAAATGATTGCTCCCTTGATGCGGTAATTTCCTCTATTTCTTTTTCCGCTTGCTTGATAACGACTTGTTCAAACTCACCAATAAGTGTGTTTATTTGTGAATTCAGTTCTGTGTTACGCCATTGCAAACTGTCGGAGTAAGTGACCAGCCTGTTCCAATAGTCAGTATATTGTATATACATTTCTTTTTGCAGGGAATAAAGTTCCCTGGTTATTTGTTGAGATGCGGACTGTTGTTTCGTTTTTTCCTTTTGGTATGCATAAGCAGATTTGTCTTCTTTCTTTTTAAACAACCCAAGGAAACCACTCCGTTTTTTCTTCACCTTTTCCGATTTGCCCGGTAGCAATATATGCATTTGTAAAGCGACAGCAGGTATTCTCCGTTGGAACAGACTGTCAGAGCGTAGTAAATCCGAAAGTGTATTCATCACTCCGAGCAACAGTGCCTCTTTTTCTTGTAAGAGCGAAGATATTGTGTCGATTTGTGCATGTTGTATGTCCGATGGATAGTATCGTTTCAGTCCGTTCAAAGCGGTGGTAGCTATTTCACGCTTCATCCGGTATTCATTGAATTTGTCCCTGTCACGTAATAGCAGGAAATCATCAGAAAAGGAGAAGTCAAGCAGCTTTTCAAAAGTTCGGTTCACAGCTTCTCTTTTTTGCCTGATGAGTAATTCGCCACTGTTCAACATTTCCATCTTCCGATGTTCCAACCACACAAGAGAAACAATGATAGTAAGGAATATGAGTAACAACACATATCCGACAATAATTTTTAACCGGAGAGATACCGACGAGTTATTTATTTGCATTTGTTCTGTTTTCATTCTAATTATGCCATGATATGCGTTTTGTTTAAAGTAAAATCTGTGATTTTGACTATAGTTCCATTCTGGTATCAGATAAAATCAATACTCAAAGCGGAAAAATATTCTTTTTGGACAGCAAGGTCTTAGTACCATAGTTTGTATCCCTACATCAATTTTTATATTCTTATTTCCCTCCTAATGCATGATATAATTTAATTACTCCTTGTATCTTACCAAATATATTCTGCACTTGAGTCTGTTCGGCATCAAAAAGTGATTGCTGGACAGTAAGCACTTCCAAATAGGTTGCGCCGGAATGACACATCAGCAGTGCTGTCTTCCGTACAGCTTCGTTCAAAACAGAAACGTGACTTTCACCAATTTCAATTTGCGATTTTGCCGTCTGCCATGCGGTCAAAGCATCGTTTACCTCTTTTCCTGCATTCAGCAATGATTGCTGGAACAACAGTTTGGCTTCTTCCTGACGGCTTTTGGCTATCTTCAAGTTGGCGATATTCGCACCCCGGTTGAATAACGGCTGTGTCAGGGAACCGATGGCATTGAGCAACCATTGTCCGGGATTAGTGATTACACCTCCACCGTTATTAGTCCATCCAAGTGTTCCCGAAAGGGTGATATTGGGATAGAATGTGGCACGTGCAGCATTGGTAGTGTAGAACGCCTGCACCAGTTCCATTTCTGCCTGACGCACATCGGGACGGTTGGAAAGCAACTGCAAGGGGACTCCGATAGAGACAGTATCGGGGAAAGCTGCTTCGGTCAGGTTACTTCGTTCAATCGAGTGTGACGGCATGGCAAGTATTGCAGACAAGGCATTTTCAGTTTCGGAGATACTCTTGCGAATGGATAATAGGGATGATTCGAGCTGCATCACGTTCGCTTTTGCCTGTAATACACCGGCTTCATTTGATTTTCCAGCTTTTTTCAATGCTTCGAGAGTACGTACGGTAGTCTGCCAGTTCTCAAGGGTACGGTTGCTTATTGCCATTTGCGCGTCAAGCATGGCAAGGGTATAGTAACTGTCGGCAATAGTGGCGACAAGCTGTGTCTGTACGGCTTGCCGATAATCACTACTTCCTTGCAAGGCGGCAGCGGCACCACGTTTTGCAGCTGTGAATCTGCCGAAGATGTCCAGTTCCCAGCTTGCTGATGCTCCTACATTATATGTCTTTGCCGTTGCTCCATCGTGCCTGCTGACATTACCTTCGGCATTCAGCTCGAGTGATGGGAGATACGACAGTTTGGTCGTTAGCAAGGTGGCTTCTGCCGCTTCCACCCGTAGCCGTGCCACATTGAGGTCTGTGTTTCGTTCAAGTCCTGTTTCAATCAAGGACTGAAGTTTCGGGTCGGTAAACATCTCCCGCCACGATAGGGAGGCCAGAGTGGTGGTATCAACGTCTGCCGGTAGGTTTCTATACAGATCCTCCATCAAGAGGTCAGGGCGATGATACCGGCTGTATGTGCCACAGCTGGTAAACATCCATCCTGACAATATAATATATATTACTGTCTTCTTCATTTAATTATGCTTAACACGTTCTTGGATATATTGGAATACAATAAACAATGACGGCACAAGGAACAACAGAGCCAAAGTACCTACAATCATTCCACCGATTACACCTGTGGCAAGCGAACGGCTGCCGTTGGCACCCACTCCGTGAGCCAGCATCAGCGGGACAAGGCCGAACACCATGGACAACACGGTCATCAATATGGGGCGCAGACGGACTTTTGCCGCACTATATGCCGCCTGTGCCAGCGTCATGCCTTCCGACCGCCGCTTGCCGGCATATTCGGTAAGTAGGATTGCGGTCTTGGCAAGCAGGCCGATAATCATGATTAGTCCGGTCTGCATGTAGATATTGTTCTCCAGACCGAAGAGCCACGCAAACAGGAAACTGCCCATCAATCCGCAAGGCACTGACAATAGGATCGCAAAGGGGATAAACACGCTTTCGTACAAAGCGCACAGAATCAGATAGACCAGAACCATGCAGAGCAGGAATATAAGCGTGGCATTGTTGGTTGTCTTGCTTTCCTCTCGCGAGATACCGCCGAACTCGTAGGTGTAATTTGCCGGAAGTACTTCGCGTGCCGTCTCGCCGATGGCTTCGAGCACCTGCCCTGAACTGTAACCTTGAGCCGGGGAACCGCTAATCGAGATGGCGTTGAACAGGTTGAAACGGGTGAGGTCTGACGGACCGTTGGTCTTGGTCAGGCGCACGAACCGGCTTAATGGCGACATGCCGCTATCGGAGGTGCGCACATACATGCGGTGAAGGGATTCCGCATTCACACGGTATTCCGCCGGGGCCTGCATGGTCACATGATAGAGTTTGGAGAACCGGTTGAAGTCGGAAACATATTGTCCGGTATAATAGCCCGACAAGGTGGAAAGCACGTCTGCGGGCGACACACCCGACTGTTCGCATTTCGCGGCATCAATATCCACCCAGTATTGCGGATAGTCCGTGGCAAAGGAGGAATAGACTTCACCTATTTCGGGTCGCTGCGACAAGGCTTCGACAAACTTGTCCGCCTCTTCCTTGAAAGCGGCGATGTTTCCGCCTGCCTTGTCCTGCAAATAAAGCTCGAAACCGTTTCCCATGCCGTACCCGGCAATCATCGGAGGCGACATGGCAAACACCGTGGCATCGGGGATGTCCGAGGTGGCGGCATAAATCTTTCCGATGACGTCATTGACCGACTGCCCCTCTCCCTTACGCTGCTCCCAGTCTTTGAGTGTCACGAAATACATCGCCTGCGAGGGACCGGAACCGCTGAAAGAGAAACCGGTCACCGCACCGCTGTATTCAATCTCACCGATGCTGTCGAGACGGCTGTTGATACGCTCCATGACCTTACTTGTCTGAGCCATTGACGTGCCGGGCTTCGTATTCATGCTCACCATGACCGTCCCGGTATCCTCTTCGGGAATAAGTCCCGTCTTTGTGATATTGACCAGCAGCACCAGCAATCCGAAAGAGACGCCTATAATGCTCCACAACAGCCTTCGGCGGTGGATAATGAACATCACCCCACGCACATAGCGTCGGCTCAGACGGTCGAAAACGGCATTGAACGCTTTTCGGAAACGGGCTGCAAAATTGTTCTTGGTGTTGCCGTGCTCGTCAATATAGGGTTTCAGCAACAGTGCGCAAAGTGCCGGTGAGAGTGTGAAGGCATTGATTGCCGAGATACCCACGGCAACAGCCATCGTAATACCGAACTGCGTATAGAAAGCTCCCGAAGTTCCGCCCATCATGGCAACAGGGAAAAACACTGCCATAAAGATGATGGTAGAGGTAAGTATTGCCGATGATACCCCCTTCATGGCATCATCGGCAGCAAGAACCGCCGACTGATAGCCTTCGTCGAACTTCGCCTGCACCGCTTCCACCACCACAATGGCATCATCGACCACGGTTCCGATGGCAAGCACAAGCGCGAACAGGGTGAGCAGGTTGATGGAGAATCCGATCATGGACATCACAGCAAATGTGCCGATGATGGAAACGAAGATGGATATGGTAGGGATAAGCGTTGATTTGATATCCTGCAAGAACACATACACCACTACGATAACCAAAAGTATCGCTTCCAGCAAGGTACGGAGGACCGAGTGGATGGAGGCATACAGGAACTTGTTGGTATCGGTAAGCACCACGAATTCCGTTCCTTCGGGCAAGTCCCTGCTGAGGTCGTCAAGCACTTCATGAATCTCCTTGATGGTGCTCGACGCATTGGATCCGGCTTTCTGGTTGATGAGCATCATGGCTGCCGGATGTCCGTTCACCTCGGAGGAGTAGTTGTAGGATTCATCGCCCAGTTCCACATCGGCAACCTCTTTCAACCGAAGCACATTGCCGCCCGGTAGTGACTTGACGACCAACTCACCGAACTCTTCCGCGCCGGACAAGCGTCCGCGGTATTTCATCGTGTATTCATTGGCGGTAGGATGATTGGCACCGAAAGAGCCGGTGGCGGCCTCGATGTTCTGCCGTGCGAGTACGGCGGATATGTCATCAGGGATAAGCCCGTATTGCGCCATCTTGTCGGGTTTCAGCCAAAGTCGCATGCTGTAGTTGGAACCGAACAGCTGTGCCTTTCCCACGCCACTGATACGTTTCAGCCTCGGCTCGACATTGATTTTCACGTAATTGTTCAGGAAGGTCTGGTCGAAGCGGTCATCAGGCGAATAGAGCGCAAAAGTCATCAATTCAGCGTTCTGCTGCTTTTCGGTGGTGACACCGGTCTTGGTGGCTTCCGCCGGAAGCTGGCTCAGCGCGCCGTTCACGCGGTTCTGCACGTTTACCGCCGCCATGTCCGCGTTGGTTCCCTGCTTGAAATAGATGTTGATGGAAGCATCTCCCGTATTCGATGCCGTGGAAGTCATATAGGTCATGTCTTCCACTCCGTTGATGGCTTCTTCCAGAGGGGTTATCACAGCCTTTTGCACGGTTTCAGCGTTTGCTCCCGGATAGGTTGCGAATACGTTGATGGTCGGAGGTGCGATGTCGGGGTATTGTTCCACCGGCAAGGAAAACATGGAAATCATGCCCAACAGTACGATTACCACCGAGATAACGCCCGAAAACACCGGGCGGTCTATAAAAAATCGCAGGTTCATTTCGGTTCGTTTTTAGGGGTTATACTCATGCCTTCTCTCACCAGCCCCACGCCTTCGGCGACAATGGTGTCACCGACCGAGAGCCCTTCTCTTACGATAAACCGGTTGCCGTCGTTCAGGCGGTCCACCGTGAGATAGGCGGCTTCCGCCTGTCCGTTTTTCAGACGGTAAGCGATAATCTTGTCTTGCAGTTCCACGGTGGCGGTCATGGGGATGGTTACGGCCTCCGTTTTCGGATTTTGAAGGATGACATTGCCGATGCTGCCACTCAACAGTTCGCGGTCGGGATTGGGGAACAGGGCTTTGATTTGTACCGTTCCGGTAACAGGGTCCACCACGCCGCTTACGGTTTCAATACGTCCTTTCGCCTTGTACAGGCTGCCGTCGTTGAGTTGCAGGCCCACTTCCGGCGTCCCGGCTATCATGCTGTCAATCGAGCCATAGCGAGCCGAATATCGCCGTAGCATATTCTCCGAAATGGAGAAATAGGCATACATCTCCGCATTGTCGGACACGACCGTGAAAGGCTGCGCCATATTGGGACCGACAAGCGCACCGACACGATAGGGCAATGTGCCTACTACTCCGTGGCTTGGGCTTTTGATTTCCGTATAGGAGAGATTGTTGCGTGCATCCGATTCTTGTGCCTTTGCCTGTTCGAGTTCGGCACACGCCACTGCCAGTTGGTTCCGAGCGAGAGAAAGCTCGTAGTCGGATATGACCTTCTCGTCAAACAACGACTGCTTGCCCCGCAGCTCGATTCTTGCCGTTTCCACTTTTGCCTGTGCCGCGCTGACATTGGCCTGCGCCGTGCGTAAAGCCGCCCGATAGGGCACTTGGTCAATTACTGCCAATACTTGACCGGTCTTCACCCGTTCACCCTCTTTCACTTTCAGACGGATAATGCGCCCGGATATTTGCGGTAGGATGTCCACATCCTGCCGTCCGCGTATGGTGGCGGAATAGGATTCGGAGATTTCCACCGGACTTGCCGCGACCTTTATGACCCGATAACTCTGCACCGCATCCTGTTTGCCGTCCGCCTGCCTGCATCCGGTCGACAGGAACAGCATGAGGACAAATGCGGCGAAATTCGTGATAATGAATTGCTTGTTCATATTTTCTTCTTGTTTTGTATTAATTCATAATAGGTTTGGTGTGTCACCACTGACGGATGGTATTCCACTCTTTTTCGAGAATGGCATAAACACAGGTATCTTCATATTTGGGGGAGCCGTCAGGATTGTTTACGAATGTCACAAACTCTTTGAAACATCCTTCGCGACGCATACCAAGGCGTTCGCATAAGCGTTTGGAACGGATATTGTCATCTTCCACAAACCCATAGATACGCCGTGCGCCCGCCTCCCGAAAAAGATAATCCAACAATCCGGTAGCGGCTTCACAAGCGAATCCTTTGCCTTCAAAACTTTTGTTGAAATGCCACCCCACATTATAAGTGTCTTCATTCTCACGCAAAGCGAACACGTCACCGATAATAAAGTCATCTTTTTTCAGACTCACCGCATAGCGCAGCATGTCTTTCGGGGAATACTGCATATATGCCCATGCCGCCTCTCTGGAACAAAGGTGGTCTCCGGCAAAGCAATTCACACGCGGATGGGAAAGATACTCCAACAACCCTTCGGCATCCTTCTGTTTGAAATTCCGAATGATAATTCGTTCGGTTTCGATATATATTTCCTTTTGCTCCATGTCTTGTGGGATTATTTGCAAAACGTACCAATCAAAAGCGACAAAGCGATTGCAATGAACATATCTATTGATAGTCGTTTAATCGTTTCGATAATCATGTTATTTATTTTTTTAGGTGCAAAATTATTTCGTATCCGAGGTCGTTACAATCGGAATACAATCGAAACGGAGAAAAACACGCCTGAAACAACAAAAATGACTTCCGAAGTATCGGCTATCGTAGATCTTTCAATTTATCGAATCGTATTATCCGGTCAGAGATTACTTGAGATTGCTGCATCCGTAAAAGTTCATCCGCAGATATATGCAAGGTGTCACCTTCTATTTTTCTTTTCGGACTGATGGCAATGCCCGGCTTCCGAGGGGCAAGAATGCTTTGACCAATACCGCTCCATCGGAATTTTTCCAGACCGAATAAATTCAGAAGAGTAGGATATATGTCAATTTGTCCCATAACTTTGAGATAGTGCATCGGAATAGGAGAGTTCAATACTATGAATGGTGTGAACTCGTCTTCGGAAATTATTCCTTTCCCTGCCTTTGTATGGCACAGTTCTTTCCGGAGGTCTGCCAAGCCCTCGTGGTCACCGGTTATCACAACCATTGTACGTTCATATTCGGGACGGGTTTTCAGATATTCCACGAATTTCCCGATAGCTTTGTCTGTATAATGCGCCACTGTCATATAGTCTGCCATGATTTCGGGAACCCGATTAGAGAAATGAACGGTTTTAAGCGATTCGGGCATCTTGAACGGTGAATGACCGGAATAAGTGACCATCTGGATAAATACGTTTTCACCGGAGTGCCAAACTTCTCCTTTTTCAATCTTTTCCCTGCATTGGGCAAAAAATGCCTTATCACCCAGTCGCTTCCGATTTCCGAATGTTTCTGTCATTCGGAAATCGGGATAAGAGATAATTGTGTCTATCCCGAAACTCCGTGCCACTGCTCCTTGGTTCCATGTCTTTGTCTTGTCCACCGTGAGAAGATAGTTACGTGCGCCTTTCAGCTCCTTCATAGCTTTAGGCAAAGTGTGGTATGTATTGAAAGGGAAACGGCAACTGTATGCGCCGGTCTGCAATGGCAACAGACCGGCAAGCATAAGCAACTGAGCGTCAATGGAACGCCCTCCGTTGACTTGTGTAAGCACATGGGGCGCATACAGCGTGGATGGCTCTTTGAGGAGCTTGTTAAGGTAAGGTGTGATTTCCTGATTTTCGACCGTAAGATTCAACACCCAACTTTCCAGTGATTCAGCCAAAATAAGGATGCAGTTGTCCCTGCATTCAATGTCCGGTACGGGAACAAGCGGCGGTCTTCCGGAGAGCCAGGTATGAATCTCACGCTCCTGTTCTTCTGTAAGTTCGGGCAACTCCTCCGCATAATCAAAATAAAGTGTGCCGAACAGCGTGTAGAGTGGCGGGCCACTGGCGTGTTGATGTGCGGATGACCTCAATGCCCTGTATATCGCAATGAAACCTCCCCGGACGGATAAATTGATACTTAACAGGGCACATGAAAAAATCAGCAATACGAAATATGTCCGTCTGCTAAATCGCAATGTGATTTTCTGCCGGCAACCTATCCGAAATGTAAGGAATACGGTGACGACTGTCGAAATTGGGAACAATAAATCACACCATCGTAATGAAGCGGTCACGCTTGGCAGGAAGTCTGCAAGATTTCCCGCCAACATATAACTTGACAGAGGAATGGCTGAAAAATAGGTACGGTAATACATCAGGTTGGCAACCATCCATATATCCAGCACAGACATGACAAGCACGCCTGCCGCAATATGCCTTGTCAATATATAAGGGACAGATAACAGAAGGGTTGCCACAAAAGCAGTGGCATACGATTCCCAGCATGAAAAAGGTGTAAAGGTGGTGTAATAACACCATATTGCATTGAACAGGAGAAACTTGAAAAATATTCCTGCTACTGGAATGACGGACAGCATCTTGTTGTCCGTGACATCCCTTTCTTGTTTACCAACAGTCATTGGCTAATTCAGTTTAGCGATTCTTCCTAATTATTTTTCACTACACAGAGAACGATAATATCTTGTTTCATAAGATAAAATATATCACCATCAATTACTTCAACCTTGGCTGCTCTCAGAACAGTCCGGACAGTTGCATTCATACTAAATACGATTCATAATTTTCCTCTTCGTTTTGTCTGCTGTTTTACGATACGACTGTCCCCCATTTCAAATGAATCCGATACGGTTTTTTCTGTATATTTCCTACTTTTTCCACCAAACGTATAAGTGATACCTATGGTGATGTCCTGCATGGGTTCAATGAATCGTGATATATTCGTGAAATCCTTGGTGCGGGATACCGACTCCCAATACATTTTACCACCATGACCTAAACCGCTCATGCCACTGATAGCCACATCCAGTTTGTCATTGAGGAAAGAACGTGCGAGTGTTGCGCTTATCATCATCATACCCGAATCGTAACCTTGGAGAGAGTACCGACGCGACATCCATTCCAGATTACTGCTCCATTTCAACTGCCAAGGCAGATTCTGTTGCCACCCCAGATTCAGGTTGCCATGCCAACCATAGTTGCGGGCATCAATCTCCCGGCTTCGCATGTCACTATAGCCCACCTCTCCATTCAGCATCAAGCGGGTTGAACGTGTCGCATTCCATGAGGCATAAGCATTCAGCGATGTCTTGCGATTTCTGGCTATATTGCCAAAGGTGGTATTTATACACCCGTCCTTCATTGATGAATACCGGACAATACCATCGTTACTCCATGAATGATTGAGGCTGATTCGCATTGCTAACGTATTTGCCCTCAACGTATGTACAATAGCCAGATTATTTAGATGTTGTGCTTTCAGGTTGGGATTGCCATACGAAAGCTGGGTAGGGTCGGACTTATTGACGTATGGGTCGAGTTCATTGATTCTCGGCCGACGTATACGCATGGTGTAGCTCACGCCAAATGTGCTGTTCTCCTTAGCTTTGGAAGTAAGAGAGACGGAAGGTACGAGGTCGCCATAGTGAAGCGAGAATTTACTCCCTTCTCCCTTCAAATAGCGTGATTTCTGCCAGGTATGTTCATAACGAAGGCCCTCCTTCAAGCCCAGCCATCCCCATTGAGCCTCCCATTCGGCATACAGGGCGGCTATGTTTTGATATTGTCGGTAGTGCATGGTAGCCGCCTTTTGTTCCACGAAACCGCCATTCAAAAAGCGCATTTCGGTAGCCTGACTCTCTCCACGGTCGAAGGAGAACTTCACACCGGTGTTGAGCTGTTGATGCCGGGTAAGCGGAATGGTAAGGTCGGTGGATAGGTGGTGTTGTGTGGTGCGGTCACAAATTTCTGTACGGATGTCCTTCACAGTGGAAGTGATTTCGGGGTGCAAGGAGGTGTCAAGACCATCGTATCTGTTCTCGGTATCATTCCGGTTGGGAGCATGGCTTATCTGATAACTCGCAAACAGCCTGCCCCTGTCACCCCACTGACGTTGGTAATCGATGCCTCCATCTACCGAAATCTCGTTCATATTCATCTTCTGACTACCACTGAAAGTCATCTCCTGTCCCCACATACCGCCTGAGTAAAGATAGGAGGGACGGCTCTTTTCTTTTGTGGCAAACCAAGTCGTGGACATGGAAACATGGAGTGATTGGACGGAATCAATCTCGTATCCCACACCAACTTCGCCCATTGAGAATGGCATCTTTGATGAGGACTTTTGTCGCATCCATTGACGTGTCCCGTTGCCGGTCACCTCCGATTCTACAATGGTACCCGTTGAATACATATATTCTCCGTTCAAATTTACGTCATACGACCATTTGCCTTGTTGACCGGAGAGACTGGCGTCAACTCCGTTGCTCAGAATACCTGTCAGAAGGTGTACGGAGCCACTTGTGGCTCCGTCATACCCGTCGTCTTCTAATGCCAATGCTTGTTTGGCTCCACCTTTCTTGGTGGTGATGCAAAGGACACCTCCAGTTCCCTCTGCATCATACTGGGCACCTGGATTGGTGATAACTTCAATGTTCTTCACGTGACTGGCAGGCATACTGCGTAACGTCTGTTTTGGATTGCGAGTGATGACAGTACTCAATCTTCCGTCCACATAAACCTTGAACTGTGCGGAGCCGTTTACCATGATATTGTTTCGTCCGTCCACGGTCACCATAGGAACCTTGCGCAGTATGTCCAATACACTGCGTGTCTTTGACTCCACATCATTACTCACCTGATAAGTCACCTTGTCGGTTTTTAGTTTGACTATCGGGCCCTGATGTACGATGACAACCTCCTCAAGGTGCTGTGTCGGATAAACAACTATCGTATCTGTCTTTTCCTCGATTACCCCCTGTGCACTTACCCCCATAGGTAATCCTATAGCTGTTAGCAGGAATGCCTTTGCCGCCATGCCAATATTTGATTTCTTACTATGCATTTTTGCCAAAATATTTATGTTATCAAAATAACGAACCGTATCCGATTGTCAGCCATATTCCTTCCTCGGTTACTGCTGCCATTAATGTTTACATTCCAGTAATTTATTCCCTGATAAAAGGCAAGATTATCCCACTTCATAACAATTTTCAGAAAACATAAGGATGAAGTGAATACACCGAGCCCACATGTAAATGCAGTCATTAATAATTAATTGGGGCAACATGATGATCTAAAGAAAGACAACGCCTCCCTGTATGTCAATATTACTTATTGTCCTCACCGTTTTTATTGACTTTATTTGCTTTTCCTTCGAGGATCTCAGGTTGGTTGGCAAGTATCCACAAAAAAATGAGGGAAAGGCAATACCAATTTCACAGTGTTCCCATGTTTTGTTGTTTCCATTTTTTTCTTAAATATAATGTAACTATTATCTTTTGAAAATCGGCCTTTGAGAGAATGCGTTGATGAAACCAGAAGTTCCAACAGTTTTTCAAATAACTCTTGCTCTTCTATGAGTCTCAAAGGAAGTGGATTTTCCATTTTGAACTATTGACGTTATTTAATAGTATATCCAAAACTTAGGTAAGGATACAATAACGGGGTCTTATATAATCCGTATTTATCTCCAAAATTATTACTGACCCTTATCCGTAGCAGCATGAACGGCAATTTGTCATGCAAATAACTAATAAAAAGACAATTGTCAATACGACTCCTTTTTCGATATCCCATTACTCCATTCATTTTTGTTAGCAAACCATAATACATAACAATCCTATTGGAAAGAAAAAATACATGCGTTTCTTCTTCCTTTCCAATAGGATTTTTTGATACTTTATTTTACTGTAACTGAAATAGTTCCAGCTTTCTTATCCTTATCAGTAACAGTCACTGAAGTGCTGCCAGCCTTGACGCCTTTGATAATAATCTTTCTATCTTTGATTGTGACTGTGGCAATTTTCGTGTCCTTGGCGGTTGCTGTAAAAGGAGCGGAACCACCTTTTACAGTGACAGTCTCTTCCTTCCCGGCAGTTACGGATATAGACTTTTTATCGAAATCAAGTTCGGATGCCATATCTTTGACCATCACAGGAACCTTTCCTGTAAGTTTCTTTGAGTCTGAGATGAGTATGGTCGCTGTACCATTTTTGACACCGGTAATTGTAATAGTGTTCTTGTCTGCTTTAGCTGTTGCAATCTTGCTATCACTTGAGGTCACTGTAAATGGAGCCGTGCCACCGCTTACAGTCACCGTTGCTGTTTTACCGGGAGCCACTTCTACCTTAGAAGGGGTGCACTTGAGATCTGGAACTTTGGGGTCATTGTTCTTATCGCAGGAACCCATGGTTACTGCAAGAACACAGGCGAAAAACGCCATAGTGAATTTAAGAAACTTTACTTTTTTCATTGTTGTTCTTTTTTTAATTAAAAACTTTATTGTTTTGTTGAACGCTCTTTTATGCAATTGCAGAACAAAAGTAGCACTTCTGTTTAAACTCTTTAATTACATTTTATCTGAAACGGCGAAAACGGCTTCTGAAACGACATCTAGGAACACTGAAAAATTCGCTTTGGCACTTTTTCTGTCTATATTTTGCTTCAATGATTATCCTCAATATCCCCATCCACTCTTCCACATTACGGCATTTTAGTGCAATAGGGAAGCAGGATACGTGTATAAGTCTGTATGCAGTACAGGGAAGATATGATTAAAAGCCTTTTAATACGCTATCATAAGGCTTTTAATGCCACCTCACTACGGGAACGAGGTTGGCAGATACAGTAAAAAAATAAGGATGAAGCATGCAAATAACCAATCAGTGGGAGGAATGCGGATAATCATTTTGCTTTTTATCAATAAAGAGAGGGTGTGCAAAATGTGAAGTGAACCCCGAAAGTTTTTTGTCTAACTTTCGGGATTCACTTCATTAGCATAAAACAAACCATCCAAATAACATTTCTACTTTACAACAGAGCATAGCTAGCCAACATCCTCGCACAACAAAGACTTAGATATGACCAATACAGAAACAAACGGATATTCTTATCAGCAGCCAATAGGTTGTTCTCTCATCTTTTGAGCCTTTCAATTTTGTTTGTTTGTTCAGAAATGTTCTACTACTACAATTTCAAATATACTTATCATTGGGCAGTCAGTTCCACTACATGGCTCTGAGTATGTATAAAGCCAAATACATTCAGTCCAACTTTCATCAAATAATCACCCGAATAAATCTTTCCGTTGGCTTCTAATCTGGAAGTTGCAGCAGGCATTAGATTGATTTCCTCCACTTTATACTGTTTGTCTGGGTCCAGACCTTGCAGTTTTACTGCCATCAACTTCTCTTGGAAGCGTGGGTGAATGTCATAGGCAAACAGAACCGCCTTGTTTGCATCTTTACTTACATAGTTCAGTGCCATATGATTCTCTTCGTATGGAGAAACCAAACGATACTGGTCACCGTCCATTATAGCGTTTTGGAGACGTTTCCAGTTGGCTACCGCTGTCTGGCAATAAGTCAGTTCATCGGCAGTAAGTTCTTTCAGACCGATATCGAAGCCAAGTTTACACATGGAGGCCACATCGGTGCGGAACTTTATGGAAGTCGCCTTGTTCCAGCTCGTCACATGGGCGTCCATAGCCTTTACGGGAAAGAACTGGGAGAAGCCCCATTGGATATAAAGACGTTCCACCGGGTCGGTATTGTCACTGCACCAGAATTCTGTGAAGTACTTTAATGCTTCGTAATCGCAACGCGCACCGCCACCGGAGCAGAGCATCATCGGTACATTGGGATAATTCGCCTTTACACGCTTCATAACGTTGTATATACCACGCACATGGTCTATATAAAGTAGTCCCTGTTTGTCTTTCAGATAAGCGGAATAGATATTGGTGATGGGGCTGTTGCAATCCCACTTGAAGAAAGCGACATCGGGATTTTCCTGCATAATGTTTTCTACAACGCCATATACATAATCCTGCACTTTCGGGTTACTGAGATCCAGTACCAACTGATTGCGGTAATAATACGTTTCGCGGTTAGGCAGTTGGATGGCCCAGTCCGGATGTTTCTCAAAGAGTTCGCTCTTGGGGTTCACCATTTCCGGTTCAATCCAGATGCCGAACTTCACATCCGCATCTTTGGCAGCTTTTACTAAGGCGGGAATACCGCCAGGCAGCTTATCGTGGGTCACTTCCCAATCGCCCAAACCGGCATGGTCATCCTTACGCGGGTATTTATTGGCAAACCAGCCATCGTCCAGCAAAAACATATCCACTCCCAAATGCTTGGCTTCCTTCATCAGTTCGGCAAGTATCTCCTGATTGAAATTGAAACCTGTATTTTCCCAGTTATTCAAAAGAGTCAGACGGCTGCCTTTACCATCTTTCAGGCTATAGTTGCGTGCCCATTCGTGCAGATTGCGACTGCCTTGAGAGGCACCATCATAACTTAAAGTGAAAATGAATTCGGGAGTGGTGAACACTTCATTCGGTTTCAGTTCGTAGTTCGATGCATAAGGATTGATGGCAGGGATTACGCGCAGGTTGCCCACATTGTCCACTTCGAAAGTGAAACGGAAATTGCCCGTCCAGCCCAGTGTACCCATCAAGACATCACCCTGGTGTTCGTTCACCGGTTGGTCCAGTCCCACTTCAAAGAAGGGATGGGTGTGCATGGCAGCACGGCTTCCCAGCTTCGTGTCAATCACTTTCTTGCCAAACTGCAATTGCTGACTGCTCATCTGCGCCTCTTTTGCCCAGTCACTGCTGAACTCGGTCAGGTAATAGCTGGAATTATTGAAGTAGAGCATGGTGGAGGCATAAGTGGAGAGCACGACAGGTTTCTTCTCCTGATGTTTTATCTCGCTCCACGTCTTGATGATGTTTTCTTTGGGATAAGCCACATAATGCAGTGCCACGTCTACCGGATACTGGTTATCGCGCAGGTTTATCACGGTTTCCGTACCACCTTCTACAGGCTTGGATGAGGAAGAAACGTAATAAAGAATCGTCGACGGATTGCCGTCATTATGAGTGATGGCGATGGCAGGTTCAAAATAATCTTCATTGCCGGAGCCGCTATACACTTCCCAGCCGCGCTTGCTCACGCTGCCGTCCGACCCGGCATGTATATTCCAACGGAAGTTCTGCAAATCCTGCTGGTGCAAGAGTTTCTCGCCCAGGTACGTTTGATACAAGCGACCGTTTTCGCCTACCTGGAGCACCAGATCGGTGTTGTCCGTAGAGATGCGGATGGTTTCTTTTTCCGCTGCATGGGCATACGTCAGGGATGCGAATGCAAAAAGAGTTACAAGCAAATTTTTCATGGTGTACGATGAATTTAGTTACAAAAATAGATTAAATATAATTTAGAATGAAAGACTTGCGCTGAATTCCAGAGTGAGCGGGCGCAAATAATTACCGCTCATATAGTGATCCTTGAACTTTCCGGCCTCTTCCTTGCTCAACAGTTCGGCACCGTTGATAGTGCCGCTGGCACCCTTCTGATTCAGGAAGTTCACAACCGTAGCTCCCAAAGAGAGATGCTTGTTTACCTTCCAGTTCACGCCGCCGAAGGTTTCCCAACGGCCGTTGAAGTAGAGGGCATTGGTCAGATTGGCATACGTCTTTCCGAAATAACGGAAGCTGAGCCATACGCGCAGGTCGGGAGTGATGTTGTAGCTGGGATCTATTTCAGCAAGTACCTGCGGAATTTCTTTCACGATGTTGCCATTGGCATTCAGGTCGGGCACTCCTTCAAAGGGAGACTTGATGAAATAGTTGTTATAAGTCGGCTTCTGGTAAGTGAACAGGGCATGCAGATGGAAACCTTTGAACGGATTGATTTCTGCCGAGGTAGTCCAGCCCAGGGTCTTGATGTCGTATATTAATAAGGTGGTTTTGGATTGCGTCGTACCGGGTTTCGTTACGTTCTGCTGGTCGATGTTGTTCGACTTGGAAATATATGTAATCATGGAAGTCAGATTTATCCAGTTGTTATGGTAGAACAGTCCGCCACGCAGCAAAGGGATGGTGACGCGTTTGTATTGCTCCTCGGTGGGACCTGTTCCGGCATACTCGTTGATGCGGGGGAAGCGGGTGGCAACGGTTCCATCGGCTGTAAGACCGAAGTTCTTTGTTATCTTATAAGTGAATTGTGCGGTTGCTGCATAATTCAGCTTGTCCTTTACCACTTTATGGGGTTCTATCTTTTCAGTAGAAAGTATGTTGCCGTCATTGTCCGTATATGAATGGGTATCGCCGATATGGAAACCCGCATAACGTCCGTAAGGTATCTGGTCGGCAGACATACGGTAGTATTCCAGGCGGGCACCGTAATAAACGTTAATCTTCGGAGTGATCTGCCAGTTGTCCGTGAAGTAGGCAGCCAGTTTGTTTTCATATCCTTTGGTATATTCCGGACTTAGCTCATTGAAGCCTCTGAACTTATTGGTACTTCCGTCGGCTTCCCGACGATTCAGTATCTGTGGGTATTCGGTGACAGTTCCTATCCATTGGAAAGAGGAAGAATGATAATCCAAATGATAGTACCACTCGTTCAATCCTAACCTCATATCGTGGTTGGCCACTTTCTTTTTCAGTTCGGAAGTAAGCAAGGCATTCTTCACTTTGCCGAAGTGCAACCAAGTGCGTCTTCCTTCCACCAATCCGGTGTAGGCTTCTTTGGAGTCATCCAGAAAAAGACCATCTGTTGCAGTCGCCTCGCTGATATTACTACCGCCAAAGTCTACATAATTGGCTTCGGGGGCATTCATAAATTTGGCGTTAAGTGTCCAGTTTAGATTATTGCGGAAGGTATAGTCGAATAGCATAGCTACTTCGTGCGCCTTGTTTCCGGTGAATTCGCCGAATCGTCCGCTTTTCATCTTACCATCCGTCACGTCCATGTACTGAAAGCGTCCGCCTTCGGGAGCGTACGAGGAAGTACCCAGCTTGAAACCCGGAATTTCTTTCACACTGCCATCTCCCACATAAATAAAGGGAGCCGCATTAATCATTGAGCCGAGCGCATTGCTTTTCGAGAATTTATAGATGACGGAGAACTTGCCACGATTGTTATTGAAAAATCGGGTCAATCCGGCGTGATAAAGCTGGGTACGGTCGCTGAAGTTCTCAAACTTAGGAGCAAAACTGCCCGGATCAAAGTTCTGATAGACACTGGCTGTATAAAGCCAACGGTCGCCAATGCCACCGGATACATTCATGTCCACATTCTGCCAGCCGAAGTGGTTGGTGTGGTAATTCAGTACTCCTTTAAATTCTTTCTGCCCTAACTTGGAGAAGGTATTCACCGAATAAGCGATGTTTCCGGTAGTGATGGCGGATTCGGACGGGTTCATCAGGCCCACTTCGCCCAGACTGGCATCGCTGCGCCAATGGGTAGCCAGTTTGTGCACAGCCGAAGAATATACGGCAGGTAGTCCGTTCTCATATACATTCACATCCTCACTGGGCAGTCCGATTTGAATTTCACGGGGTTTATTGGCATCCGAAGCGTTCAGCATCACATTGCGTTCGCTACCTTTGGATTTCTTTGTACTAATGGTGTCGTTTACTTCTGCCGGATTGCTTGCCATTGCAGAAGAAGCGAATGCGATAATCATCGGCACGATGTGAAAAAAGAGATTGATTTTCATGATATTCATTGATTTAAAAATTAAATACTCTGAAGAAAGAACCGGGAAGAATTTTACCCCTTGTTTTTCAACGAGGGCAAAATTAGAGGGTATAATAACGCACTGTTTCTACAAGTAGATATTAAGTAGATTGACAGGAGAGGTGTACAAGGAATAATAGCTTTATAATTAACTATTTAGTAATACTTGCTTTAGAAAAGTAAGTAGATGTATCTGTTTACTGAAAACTTTTAATATCTTTGTATTTATCCACTTTTAATGAATATCTCCTATGAAGAAATGCTTATTATTAGGATTATTTTTGCTATTCGTACTTCTGCCTTTTCGTGCTACAAATAAAGTTGACTTGTCCGGAGAGTTAGAAACTGCTTTGAAACTGCGTAACCAATATTCACGCCAGAAAGAAACACGTATTGACAGTCTTAAACATTTACTCTATCCGAATATGAATGATGATGAACGTTTCCTGTTGTATAACGCCATTTATGAAGAATATTATACTTACCGGTTTGATTCGGCCATATATTACGTAGACCGGGAAGAAGAAGTGGCTATGAAACTCTCCAATCCTACATATCGCAACCTGAGTATCATTCATCGTTCCATCCTCCTCGCCACTTCAGGATATTTCAGTGAATCCATTCAAAACTTGGAACAGATAGACAGCCGTACACTGGACAACGCATTACGGATAGAATATTATACCGCTTATGAGTGGGCATATAGTATGTGGGCCGAATACTCCAATGATAATATATATGCTCCCCGTTATTATGCAAAGGAGATGCTTTATCAAGATTCACTTATCAGTGTTCTACCAGTCGGTTCACCGTTGCATCATTACTGGAAAGGCGAAAACTTCTATCGTCATCGCAGGTATGCCGAAGCTAAAAATTGCTATAAAAAAGCGTTGGAAGGATTACCGGTCAATGTCCGCTTGTTTGCTATGGCAACTTACGGACTGGCATTGGTGTACTCACGAACCAACAACTGGAAAGAATATGAGAATTATCTGATAAAGGCTGCTATTTCCGATCAGGTATGCCCATTGAAAGAGAATCTTGCCTTGCAGGAATTGGCGTTATACATCTTCAAGAACAGGGATGGAGAAGTTTCACGTGCCAATCGTTACTTAAACTATTCTCTAGAAGATGCCATGTATTATAACAACCGTCTCCGTATGCTCGAAATAGCAAGAAAATTCCCTTCCATTGTTCTTTCATATCAGAAACAGAACCTTATTGAAAGCCAACGCTTGCAATGGTCACTGATATGTATCAGTCTTTTATCTATCGGACTGGTAGTTTCTTTGGTTTATATATATCGGCAGATGAACCAACTTCATAAGCGGAAGAAAATTTTGGCAAATATGAACTGTGAATTGCAACACCTGAATAAAGCGTTGGTAGATACGAATCATACACGCGAAGAGTATGTAAGCCTGTTTATGGATTTATGTGCCGCTTATATAGACAAGCTGAAGAAATATCAGGATTTAGTGAAGCGCAAGGTAAAAGCGAAGCAAACAGATGATTTATTGAGACTGGTCAATGCAACCAAACTTTCAGAAATGGATACCAGGGAGTTCTTTATGAACTTTGATACGGCTTTCCTGAATCTATACCCTAACTTTATAAAGGAATTCAATTCCCTATTGCGTGAAGGTGAAGAGATAATACCCAAACGGGGGGAAATATTGACTACGGAACTTCGCATTTTTGCTTTAATACGAATGGGAATTAAGGATAGCTCCAAGATAGCAACCCTCCTGTTCTATTCCCCACAGACAATTTACAACCATCGGAGTGTGGTGAAAAATAAGGCAAAGATAAGGGATAACTTTGAGAAACAAGTGGAAGAAATTTGCACAATAAATTTATTATGCAATCTCACTTCTTCCGCCTCTACTTCTTAAGTACCCTCAAGATGGAGATAATGAGTCAGGAACTGAAAACCATTGACTTCCCGACTGAGTTCGGTTCACTGAATGGGATGGAAAGAAAAACTAAAAGAAAGAAAACAGTTTGTTTTGAATGATAAAATTCTTCTTTTATTTCGTTGGCGATTGCCAACCTTTCTATTGCTTCAAATGTTTTTCAGCAAAGAAGCAGGCTACAGTGAAAAAATTATCATATACATGAAGCCATCCCAAGCTCTTTCTTTTGCACATCAGTTTGCAAAGCCATGCTTTACTATCATTGTTATATTGCCATTCAGTAACAATCGCAGAATCAGTAAATTCAGCACCTGTTCTTCAAAAACTTTATAGCTATGTCCTAATACCTCTTTCAATATTTGGAGTGTCGAAAATATGTTTGCACCTTTTGATATTAACGGATTCATAAGTTTAAACTATGGCTTTATTATTTTTTGTTCACATTTTCATTTTATGGGCTGTTTAATTGTAACCGTCACTTGTTCTGCCTTGTTGGACGGATTGTATAGCAAATGGCTGCACGAATTCATACATACCACGCACCCGCATAGCAGAATCCATACTGCAATAATCGTTATTTTGCTTTTTTTCTGTTTCATACTTGTCAATGATTAAAGAATAAACCTTTCAGAATTTGTTGGAACATCCCACCAAAATCAGCATTTATTTCGCTGCCGTTATGCTTATACGACGGACGTATAATCGGCACAGTCCATTGTTGGTGGAACAAGTTGTTGCCATAACTTCTCATGCCCACATCCATTGTCCATCGTTCTGCCAAATCAAAAGACAGATAACCGCCATAATGATAGCCGTCTAAACACCTCTTCGGTTTCATATCCAACATGTATGTGTGATAGTATGTACCAAAGAGATGAAGCGATGTTTTGGGATAGAATTGATAGGAAACATCTGTTCCAATCCCGAATGTATTGCTACTCGAACGAGGAATACTCAGTTTGTGCGCATAGAGGCTTATGCCCAATTTCCATCTCTCGTTTGGAGAATATGCCGTTTTAACTTCAGCATAGTTCGATACGCCAACTCCTATGATGTTCTCCTGTCTGCCACGTCCCCAAATATTCACCTTGCCAAACCGATGAATAACTCCGTCAACGCGATATTCGCCTTTATGTAAGGATGAACGGTCAACAGGAATTCCAAACGTGTAATCAGGGTGAAAATTCAAAAGCATTTCAGGCTTTTTGGGAATGATACCAAAAAATGGAGACAGAAATGATTTTCCATATTCAAAAAATGGCTGTTTGGTGGTGTCTATGTTTGATACAATCCGTTTTGTACGGTCAGGGAACAGCGTAAGACTTTCTTGCCCATATAATCGGGAGCAAACGGACAGCATAGCTATGATAAAAAGAACCACAATATATGCCGCCAGATTAATACCGCAAATTTTCAATTTCTGTTTCCACATAACGGTTCTTATAGTATAAACTTATACCCTTTTTCAGAACATATAAGCGCAGGATGCCACAAATGTCCTGTTCTTGCTGTCCACACCACTCTTGTTTATATTCTTCATCCCCCAATCATACCCAATGGAAAGCTGGACATGGCGGGCAATCTCCGTTCCGGCACGGAATCCCAGCCCCCAATCGAAGCGATTAAGCATCTTGTCACTGAACACATTGCCTACCATCTCTTTTGTCGTGGCAGTTCCCTTATCGGGAGCGATGGTTTCTTTTGCTTTACCAAACAGGCCGATGTTTAAATATGGTCCAACGTTGATGAACAAACTGACGTTCCGTCCTACGGGAAACTTGTAACCGATATGGACGGGAATATTCAGGTAGTAAGGGGTACACTTATTGTCTGAAGTATAGCCAGATGATGGTTTGTCCGGTTTTTCGCCTGCAGTGGGATTATAGTTACCGTCGTAATAGTATCCCGGACTCTTCCAGCCATGTGAAGAGAGCATCAATCCGAAGTCCATGTAAAGGCCTTTTGTCACTATAGGAAGACCAAGCTCTCCCTTTACACCGACATGAAAACCGGACTGAGATTTGTAACCACTTGGAGAACTGAGGTTGTAACCTCCCGTTATTCCCACTCTGAAATCTTGTGCTTTCGCCACCATGCAGAATGGCAGTGCAAGAAGCAATGTCAATAGAATTTTCTTCATACAAAAATCATTTATAAAAAAACAAATAAGTTACTTTTCATGCCTTATGGTCTCATTATATGCCAATATGTACATACAATATAACTGACCGAATGTACGCTTAGACAAATGTAAATCATCTTCGTTCTCAACATCTAATTTATGGAAGCCTTGGCTATCTTTTACTATATGCTTTATAAAGCGTCGTTTTGCGATTTCCCATTTAAGGAACAGGCAATCGTCCAAAGAAGGGGGCAAACTCAATTTCTTCTCAATATTCCAAAAATCAATATCAATATAGATGCTATCATTCTTTCTGATACGTTCTTGGAAACTGTGATTATGTATAGCTATTGCTTTCTTCTCTTTCTCTTGTGACGTATGAGGATAATGTAAAGTTATGCTATCTCCTTTCTGGATAGAATACAGATCAAAATCATACCTGTCATCCAACAAATAAATTTTCACCTCATCATCACTAAAACTGTATCCGACAATCGCAGACGTTGCAATGTTCCTCTCTTCATATTTTTTTTGCAAATCCGTTGTTAAATCGACATTTGCAATAGCTAACACATAGCAAGAATCTAAAGAATTGTTTTCAAACAATTCTTTAGATTCCGTTCTCTGATTGACAAGACACAAAAGTATGCAGAATGCTATATTGGTATGTCTTCTCAAAAAACTTAAATGTTTCATGCTACTTAAAAATTTGGTTGATTCAGACTTTATCATGCGGTATTTACCCTATATGGATGCAAAATTACCCGTGTTGCTTTGGCTGTAACAGTAAAATTCGACTGAAACGGATAAATTTATATCTGAACCCCCCAAATAGGCAGTTTATTTTGAAAAACAGATTTTCTAAGTGGTATTTCGGCAAACATAAAGTGCAACTCCATTCGTTTCAACATTCATTTTCATCACTTCAATGGTGATTTTATCCGTTTCAGTCGGTTTTATCCTATCAACTAAAGAAGTAAATCCCTATTTTTGCGGAATATGAAGTAACTTTGTATCCGATATGACCAACGAGAATATGAAAATAATGAATTGGAAGAACGGTCTGTTGTTATCGACCGTTTCCTTTATGCTCTACCTCATTCTGTGGTTTATACTCGATGATGAAACCGCTGCCCAATTGCCAGAGATGACGGTAGCTGATTATATCATCGATTATCTGTTTTGTATGCTATTTACCTACATCTCTTTAGGATTTTCCTTTTTGGTCTTTAGGATATTGCCATTTAGGACATCCTACGTGTGGGTGATTGTCTATGCTTCCTGCCTTTTTACCCTGAACAACGTTATCGCATTCGGCATGATTTCTTTGTTCAACTTCTTATGGGGAGAAAACGGCAACGGGCTTCTTGACGAACTCCTCAACATGAAAGGCGCATATACTTTTGCCATGATTTCCACATTCTTGTCAAGCGTCTATGCCAACACATTCTATCTTCAGTCTTACATCAAGGCACGCGATGAGAAACAGACACTTGAAATGGCACTGATGAAAGAAAAGGAGATAGCCTTGCAGTCACAGCTCAATTCCCTGAAACTGCAAATCAATCCGCATTTCATGTTCAACAACTTCAACAACCTGCTGGAGCTGATTGAGGAGGATAGCGGACTTGCCGGAAAATTCCTGAGTAATCTGTCGAAAGTATACCGATACATCATCACCAACCTGGACCGGAACCTGATACTTGTCGCGGACGAAATCAAGTTTCTTGATTCATACTTGTACTTGATGAAGGTGCGCCACGACGAAGGTGTCATTGCAAAAATAAGTCCGGGCGTCAGACAATGCAAAGGTTTTCTTCCTCCGGCTGTATTGCAGCTTCTTGTGGAAAACGCAATAAAACATAACAGCTTTTCATCTGAACATCCGCTGGTCATCGACATAAAGCTGTCCGATGATTACATAACTGTCTGCAACCTTAAGTTACCTTTGATGTCCCCAATCGAATCAACCGGTTTAGGACTTAAAAATATCACAGAACGATACGCTTTGCTTTGTGATAAAAAGGTTAAGATAGAGAATGCCGAAAACTTTTATTCGGTAAGTCTGCCCATCATAAAAAACACCATCCCCTATGAACATACTGATTCTTGAAGACGAGCCACGCAATGCCAAGCGCCTCATAAGGCTGCTGAGCGACATTGGCAGAACATTTATTGTCGAAGGCCCTCTTGCCAGCATCAAAGAGACGGTCGAATTCTTTCAATCCGGCAAAACCACAGACCTCATTCTTGCGGATATCCGTTTGACTGACGGTTTGAGTTTCGAGGCTCTAAAATATGCCCCGGCAACCATACCCATCATATTTACCACCGCATACGACGAATATGCGGTACAGGCATTCAAGTTCAACAGTTTCGACTATCTTCTGAAACCGTTGGATTCGGATGAACTTGAAGCGGCCATTGACAAGGCGGCCAAAGTCGGTAAGAATTATACCGACGAAAACCTACAGCAGCTTTTCGATGCCTTACAGAAGAACAAGTTCCGTTATCGGGAGCGTTTCTTGCTTCCTTACCGTGACGGATATAAGACCGTGCGCGTTTCGGACATCAACCACATCGAAACAGAAAACAAGATTGTATATCTCCGTCTTAACAACGGCACTTCCGAAGTGGTCAATGTGTCAATGGATGAACTTGAACACCAACTGAATCCCGACTATTTCTTCCGGGCAAACCGCCAATATATTATCAATGTAGAGCACGTTTTGTTCCTCGGTAATTATTTTGGAGGAAAGTTGATTATCCGTTTGAAAGGTTATCCGAAGACGGAAATCCAAGTAAGTAAGGAAAAAGCTCAACGTATTAAGGAATGGCTTGACAGGTAAAGTTATAAAAATGATTATAGTAAAGGTTATCAAATTCAAAAAATAGTATTTTACTATGAGGTAATATACAAGTTGTCTATAGTTCATTATACGTATTTCACATATTCATTTATGAATTTGGAAAACAAAATATTAGTTTTAACAATTTTACACATATTGTATCAACAAATTGTAATCAACCTATTACAATAACAAAACAGCTTCTATTTGTTCTTATAGCATTTGAAGATTTCCGCTTTCGATATTCCGAGCGTCTTTTCAGGATGCTATAAAGTTCACAGACATAAACAGTTTGAAAGTGATTCGTTACAGATAATTATCATTGCATAGCAATCTTTTATATTTTTCCAATCCCTAGATAGTATCCCCCCCATAGATTACATTGCAGATAACAGATTTACGAAAATAAGTCAGTAATAGCCTATCACACTGCTTATGTATAATTTTTCACATATTCACCCTTCATTAAGAACCTGTTGCCATTATGACACAAAAAATCACAACTTTTTACATAAAAGTATTTCACTCTCTCCAATAAATTTATTCTGTGATCTTATAGGATTTCTAAAAATACTTCAAAGCCTTTTTAGAAGTATAAATTATAGAGACTGACATATAAAGATTCACCTTATAGTAACAAATTCAAACAAATAATACAAATGAATGCTTTATTTATACTTAAACGAATATAACATGTTGTTTTTAAGTGTAAACAAAAATATTTGCATAATAAATATATAAACCAGTTGGCATAGCCTTACGAATCCTGCTGTATTTCAGTTCTCTTTTCCCCATTATAGCCATTTTCCCTTTTTTATAACCTTGTCATGACTTCACCTTGCCGTAGTTCAGGGTGCGAAGCTACGGTCGGGGCCCCTAAAAATCTGCAAGCCCGCTTCGCGCCCTACGGGTTTTGGCGAAAATTTTTCAATCCGTCCAGCAGGGCGGTTGAAAATTTTTCACCAAAAGCCTTGCATATTTTCTCCCCGTCCGTATCTGCCCCCTGAAACGAGCAAGGTGAAGCCACCGACAAGGCATAAAAAAAAAGTCAATGTTATGAAAAAGAAAATTGAAATACAGCAGGATTTGAAACGAGGCTTCGGCTCCGCTCCAACCGGCATTAAAAATTTGGTGAAGTGGTCACTGATCGGTTTCGTGGTCTATGTGGCGGTACGTTTCGTATGTGCCTTTTTGGGTGGTGTGGCGACCTTTTTGGCTGGTATGCTGCCCATGTTGGCAGTTTTGGCGGTGGTGGTTTTCCTCATCCGTGCCGTGTGGCGTATTCTTTGCGTGATATACTCTGACTGAATATTAATCATTTTAAAATCAAATCATTATGACTAAAGTACATTTATTAGGAGCTAACAGAAGTTACGACAGAAGCGTTCAGACCGTTTCAGTCAATCAAGTGGTAATGTTGGAAGGCTACAACTATGACAGCTATGTTGTCTATGAAGTAAGTCGTAACGAGTGGGGAATAACCTATCATCTTATCAATTTGGAGACGCACGAGTTTCACACTTCCGACCTTATCCGGCCATTATCGGAAAAATTCGGAATAGGCATCTATTACGATGATGCGAATCCAAAGTTCTTGGATCCGTTGGAAACAGCCGTTTTACTCACTAAGGCGAAAGAAAAGAAGGCCGAAGCGGAACGGAAAGCGGAGGAAGAACGGGAAGAATACGAGCGTATCGCAAAAATCGGTGCAGCACGGTTGCGCCCCCTTATTCCATCGGATGCAAAAGCCGTTATTATCGGAGAATTACGGGTAAGTGAATGCGACAGTTATACCGATTACTATGATTATCGGACAGAACGAACCGTCATTTTAGGTTTCTCCAAACATACACGAAACCTCTTTGCAGAGATGCGCAAATGTGCCGCCAATTTTGAGGGAACAGCCTATTTGGCGGAATATAACGCAGATTACGAACACCGTGAGAATTACAGCATGGGGGACGGCATGTATTTGGGCAGGAACAAGTACAGCGGTTGGACGGTTGAGAAAGAGCCTATTTACGACCTTGAAAAGTTCATAGAACGGTATGCGCACACCGCAGGGGATGAAGCCAACCTTTGCATGAAAGCACCGCAGAGAAACAGCGATACGACAGAACAATCCACAGCAACCACGGACCTTTCAACCCTCAATCTTGAAATCGTGGAATACAGCGAAAAGGCGATAGCCGTATTCGGTGACACCAGGCCGATAAAGGACATTTTGAAGGACTTGAACGGTCTGTTTCGTGCGAACCTCACCTATAAGGGCGAAAGGCGTGCAGGGTGGATATATTCCAAGAAGCAGGAGCAGAAAGTAAGGGAGGCACTCGCCACGTGCATCCGTGTATGACAGCATGAACGGCAGGGCGGAACAATCCGCCCGCCTGTCAAAGAACCCATAAAAAAGTAACGACATGAGAACGGAAACAAGAACATACACCCTCTATCGGATAACCGAGTTATCCGAGGAAGCCAAAGAGAAAGCACACACCGAGTGGTTGTGCAACCGATATTTTTACGGTTGGACGCACGAGAACCGCCAAACCCTTGATGCCTTTTGCGAACGCTTCGGTATCGTGTGCCGCAATTGGAGATATGACGCATGCAATTACAGCTATGACTACCGCAGCAGGCAGGAAGACTGCATAGACGGGCTAAGCGGTTGGCGGTTGGTGGCCTATCTGATGAACAACCATTGGAACGACCTATACACGCCAAAATATTTTTGGAAAGGGACGAAAGGACGAAAAAGCAGGATATTTGTAGATACCTGTTGTCCCCTTACGGGCTATTATATAGATAACTGTATTCTTGATCCGATTTATCAGTTCTTGAAATCCCCCACCGAAAATGTCACGTTTGACAGCCTTATGAACGAATGTCTCGACAGCTTTTTCCGTGCTTGTCGGGATGATATGGAGAGCACCCAGACTTTGGAATACTTCACGGAAGAAAGCAACGCCAACGGTTGGGAATACCTTTCAGACGGAAAACTATTCAATTAATTATCAACATTTAAAACTTATCATTATGAAGACGAACAAGAAAGTACAGAAGAACAGCGTACAGAAATCAGAGAAAGAAGATGCAGTAAAGGTGACCGCTTTGGCAATCATCCCGAAACCGATGACGCTACTCACACCGCAGGACGTGCCCACAGCTACCGAAGTGACGGACGCACCCGAAACGGCAACCGTTCCCACCGTTACGGAAGAGGCACTGCAGCAGGCCACGTTCAAGACACCGCTTGCAACGGCCACAGCCGAGACAGACCTTGATATTACCACCGTACACCCAAGTACGGACAACCACCGCAAGACATTCAATGACGCATCATTGCAGGAACTTGCGGAAAGCATTCGGGAAGTGGGAGTCTTGCAGGCCATTGCGGTGCGCCCACGAACGGAGGGCGGTTATGAAATTATATACGGCGAACGCCGTTACCGTGCTTCGTTGCTTGCAGGAGCAAAAACCATAAAGGCAGCCGTATATAACAATGTCACGGACGATGAAGCGGAAGACATGTCGTTAAGCGAGAACTTGCAGCGTGAGCAGGTACGCCCCACCGAAGAAGCAAGAGCGTTCAAACGACTGCTTGAAAAGGGTAGGTATGATATGTATTCACTGACCGCCCGTTTCGGACGGAGCGAGAAATATATCTATACCCGATTGAAACTGAACGAACTCTATGCGCCTGTCGGTGAATTGCTGGACAATGACAGAATCACAATCAGCGTAGCCGAGGAAATAAGCACCTATGAACCCGATATCCAAAAGGACGTGTACGAGAACCACCTCAAGGAAGGGAACGGTGAGGACTGGACGGGATATACATTGAATCTTTTCAAAAGGTACTTTGAAAAATGCTATACCACCGACCTTGGGCAATACAAGTTCGACAAGACGGAATGTAAATCATGCGTACACAACGCAGCCAATTACAACCTCTTTGCCGAGCATAACGGATGCGGACACTGCACCAACCGTAAATGTCTGGAAACAAAGAATGCCGCCCATGTGGCAAAAGAGACGGAGAAACTTTTGAAATCCGATCCGAAGCTGGTTATTGCACGCCCCTATTACGGAAGCCGTAACGAAACGGCACTCCAGAAGTTGGACAGGAAAGGGCATGAAATCAAGGAACTCGACTACAACGTATCGGCTAGGGAATTCCCCAAAGCCCCCGAAGCACCTAAGAAAGAGCAATATACCCAGCCGAAAGAATACGAACAAGCGGTGCAGACATTTGAGCGCAGAAACGAGGAATATGCCCGAAAGGTGGAAGAACTTAACCGCAAGAAAGAGGAAGGCAGGATAAAGACCTACGTGAAAGTAGGGCAGACGGAACCCGAACTCTGCTACGTGGAGATAAATAAGAAAGAAACCGCCCCCGTCACTATCGGGACATTGCAGGAAAGGGACAAACGTTTCAAACAGCTTTCCATCGAGAAGATTGTTGCCGACACGAAAAAAATTGTCCGAGAGAACGACTATCCCGAAAGCCCATTCACACAGTACGAGGACGGTATGGTTTATTTCGCCATGCTTGCCCAACTTCAAAGGAGACACTTTCCACTTTTCGGCATCAAGGACCAGCCTTTCGCATTGGACGAGAAACAGCGGATGAAAATCGTTGCCAAACTGACGGACGCACAAAAGACGGTAATCAGACGGGACTTCATCAGTCACTTCCTTTGTGAGAACGGCCACGGGGACAACAACGCATCCAAGCTGCTGAGGGACTTCGCAAACATGCACTTCCCCGACCAGTACGGACTTGCCAAAGCCACCCACGAGGAAGAATATCAGAAACGGCATGAACGTTTGGAAGAAAGGATAAAGGAAATGAAGAAAGTGGAAAAGAAAGCAGCCAAGGAAGCTGAAAAACAGCAGGCGGCAGAAAAGACGGAGAAGAAAGCCACTGCCCCGAAAACAGAGAAGCCCGAAAGCGGAAAAGCCGCCTGACACCAGGCAGAAAGCGTGTGCCGGAAACAACATCCGGCACATCTTTTTCACCGCCCCAAGAGAACAGAGGGCAGGGCCGGACGCCCCCACCCACACCGCCACCGTAAAACCTTTAAAAATATCAGCGAATGAAATATATAAGAATGTCCCCGGACGTGGAGTATTCCATCGACAGGGATTTTTTCCTTGAAAATCAGATTGTCTGCATTGTAAGCAGGGAGGGCACGAAGTTTTGCAGCCTGATAGAGAACCGTCTGTTCATGCGTTCCCAAAGCCGCCATATCAGCAAGCGGATGCGGCTACATATCATGTGTGAAATCCACAAGGACATCTGCCGCCTTCACTATGGCGGTGAGCCGGTGGAATGACCTGCCACACCCCACACCTGAATACTTCCTCTTAAAAAAAGTCGGGCAATCCCTATGCGGTTGCCCGGCTTTTTTCTACTTTTGCAGGGTTGAATCAAAAAAGAAAGTTATAAGATTAAAGAATTTGAATGATAACATATTAGAATAGCTTTTAGCTGTTTGTTCTTACTCTCGAAACGACCAAATTCAAAGCAGGAGAATAAACGGGCGGAGTCCTTGTCATACACTAATGGCACGGTCTTAACTCGTTTCCTGCATGGGTGCTTGGTCGTACCGGAGAGTAGAACCTGTTAAGTTCCGTGCTTTTTTTCGGCATTTAACAGGAAGTTACGGACAAGGTATTACTCAAAAAATCATAGCAAGATGTACAACAAAAGCGTCGCCATTACCGGCAGTACCATTGAAAAGACAACCAAATACGATCAATTTAGGGAAGATAAAATCCGTATGGAACTTTATCGTATTATCCTTGCGCTTTATGGTGAAGGATACCGTACGTTCTCGTGCAATCTGAACACCTATATTGGACTATTGGCGGCAGATACGGCCATCATGCTCCGTGAAGCGGACAAATGTCCGGACATACACCTTTCGGTCATCACTACCGGTACACCCTGTCCGGCAGAAACCGACAAAGTATATTGCACCTTGTATGACGATCTGACAAAGAAGGCGGACAGCAAGGAGACGCTTTCAGAGAAAGAAAGTTTCATTGGTGCGCTTGCCGCAGGGCATATCATCTGTTATTACGAGGATTTTTGTTTGGAAATGCAACGGATACGCATGTCCGTCACTCCTTGTACCAATATCCGCAAAATGATATAGGTACCTATTCTTTATCGCAGGTTACAACAATTTTTTTCAGCCGGGCAATCCGTTTTTCTGTTGACGGGTGCGTACTCATGATATATTCGGTGAACGAAGTCCGCTCACCGCCCGTTTCCGCCACCACCAACCGCCGCAGGAACGAGAGCAGTCCCTCCCCACACCCATAACGCACCGCATACGTGTCACAGCGGTACTCGGCATATTTGTTGATATTCACGTCAAGAATACGGCTGATACCGTAAATCGTATGATGCAATAATTTGTAAAGGCTCCACCAGAGTTTTGCCATCCCCACTACGGCAAAACGGACGGCCGGGATCACGGCGATTACCAGATTGCCTATCAATCCGAAAAACAGTGCAGGAAAAAGGAACAGCCTGTACAGACAACGGTAGCCCAGTGATTGCATCGAGAAAAGAAGTACCTGATAGACGAAATCATAATGCGAGATATGTCCCACCTCGTGACTGATTATCCCTTTAAGCTCCTCATCCGTAGCCACCCGGAGTATGCCGTCCGTCAGACCGATGGTATTGAAACCGAAGGTCACAGCGTTCGTGCGTGCATCCCTGTTGCAGTAGATATTCAGTTTTCGTTCCATCCCCATTTCCGAAAGCAGGCGTTCCAGCCGTACCCGTTCCTCACCGCCCAGCGGTTTGTAACCCTCTTTCATCCGCATCAGCCATACGTTCAGCGGTGAAAGACTGTATAGGATGTAAAGCAGCACGATATACAGAGGCAATGAACAGACCAGATGATGCGCAAAGCCGTACTGTGCAAACAAGCCCGGCAGGAAGGAAGGGGCCACCCATCCCACGATAGCCAGCAACAAGACGTAAAAGGCGGATATAAGAACAAGATTTATCACTGTCACATAAGAGAGCAGGAGCAGCTTGAATAAAATACGGAATATACGGAGTGTCGTTTTCATGTGCTCATAAAATTAAAACGGTTGGTAAATATAAAAAAAATTGGAATTACCGGGTGGGTAAATCAATCAAATTACTGCCATACAACCCTATTTATGGGATGAAAAACGGCGGGATACCCCGCCGTCCTTCCTGACCGGCCTAACAACGGCTATTCTTCAGCCGTATCATTCGCAGTGTCAAATGTTACTGTCAGCTCCCTTTCCTGCCCGAAATTGTCCCGGACAAAGAATTTCAGTTCCGAACGTCCGGCACTTGTCGAACGGTAAAAGAGGGTGAATACCTGCCTGACCGGATTTTCCGTATCCAGACCCGGTACTTCCGTCAATGGCCTCACTTCCCGGTTGATGAGTTTCACGCCTTCGCTGTCGAATACTTCGCCCTTGCCTTCCATCTGGATGTAACCAATTTCATACTCTGCCCTTTCATAGTCCCCTTCACGGTCAAGATAAAAGCGTATCTCTACCGTTTCACCCGTTGCAATCTGTTTTTGCAGATACCATGACGAGAGGATGAAATCATAATCCTGCCGGATGTCTATATCATCGTTGCAGGAACCGAAGGCCAGCACCGCAAAGAGTGCGCCTATACATATATATAATACATTTTTCATTTTTTGTTTCTCCTTTCTCTTTTCATTAGTTGATGATAAGGCGGACGCCCAAACCCACCTGCGTATGGAAGTTCCCCGCCTCCGTTCCGAACAGCGCCCTTTCCTTGACTTGCAGCAGGAAGATGATACGGTCTGTCAGCCAGACATCGAAAGCCGCCGTCAGCCCTCCGCCATAAATAAAACTGTCCCCGTTTGCCACTGTCGCCCCGTCAGGAAGCAGGGAGGTTCCCCAGTTGACTGTCTCGAAGCCGCCCAGAGCGGAAAGTCCGATACGGAAACAGACATTCCGGCCCTTGTCCGACAATACGGGAATAAAATAGCCGAGTTCCCCCGTGAACTGCGCTTTGGGTATCGCCTTATTTTCATAGGTGTACTCCTTTATCTGATAATCCAGACCATACAGCCAATAGGTACGGTTACGGTTGGTATGTGTAAAGGCCAGCGAGGTGAAGTAGTGGCGTTCACCGCCACTCTTCCATGAAAGGAAATGATTGACTCCCCCTGTTGTAAACTGTACACCCGTCTGTCCCGGCAGGTCACGCTGCGCGTATGCTTCGCCCGCAAAGAGTGGCAGCAAGGCAACTGTCAGTATGAATAGTATTCTTTGCATATACATTATATTATATATAGGTTATTATTTCAGGTGCAGCTCACTGACAGATTTTGCCGCCACAAGGTCTGTATTCTCTATGCGGAACGACTGGTGACGGGCACCATCCTTTTCGTAAATCTCCACTACCAGCAGCTTGTCATCCGGCAGTGTCAGCTTGGGCAACACGAAGATGTTGCGTACCGTGGCCTTGCCGTCCACCGTTGTCAGACGGTTGTAAGTCCTTACCGGCTCTATAATATTCTCCTGCATGGCCGTGCGCTTGGCCACCTTCTTATCCACCACTTTGAAACGGATATGGTCAATGTCGAACGATATGTCCGAGGTGTTACGCAGGGAAGTATGCAGGTACAGCAGGTCATTGTTGATATAGATTCCTTTGAGCAGGGTCTGTATGCCGTACTTCTTGCAGCCGATATGCCTGATGTCCCTTTTGTTCTTCTTATACAGCGTGTACATGATGCGGTTCACCACCAGCGGTGTCTCCCCGCCCAGCTCCTTCAGCTTCACGAACATGCGGTCACCGGCAAAACCGCCTTCAGGATTGTCCCGCAGCCAGTCTTCCATCTCAATGGAAAGCTGGGCCGGTTCGTCCTTATAGACCACATTGAATGAATAGAAACAGCCATCAGCCGTAATGACCGAGAAGTTCGTCTCGCCTTCAAAGCCTTTCACCGCCGCCTTGATGCGTACCACATTCTCCGCTCCCGTGGCCTTGTCCGCTATGATGTCGAACGAGCCCAGATCCACATATTTCACTTCGGAAGGGAAAAGGATATGTACGGTTTTCTGGAAAGTCACCTCAATCCTGTGCGGTGCGATAATCTGGTTGGTGGGGAAAATCCTTGTTTCCACCGGTTCCTGCGCCTTTACCGACAATACGGTCAAAAGCATTACTAATGATAAAATAATTCTTGTCTTCATCTGATTACTGTTTTTTTGAGATTAATAGAAGTTGATAATTTGCTTTCACGGCCACCTTCACCTCACGCATCTTTATGCCCAGGTATTGTGACCCGCCGCCAAGCACGCCCCTTGTCACGTCCATGACCAGTTGCTGCGAGGCGCTGCGTGCGAACGAGATGCTTGTCCCGAAACTGCCCCCGATATTGGCGGCGGCTTCCTTCATGGCGGTACGTTCCGCCGTGTTCGGGACGAAAAGTCCTTCCTGCCCGTCCATATCGTAAGCCGCCAGTTCCACCGGCAGGATATTGCCGCCGCTCTCTATGGAGTTTACCGTGACCGCCATCCGCTGCCCTTCGATACGCACCGTGCCATATAGCGGAGTATTGGCAGGCACAAGCACGCCACCCACTTGCAGCGGTTCCAGCAGCCGGAACTTCAGTCATGCCCCGGTGGTCACCGTCTGGTCTTCGGCCACACAGGCACGTATCGTATTGGCTCCGGCAGGCTGTCCGGCACCTACCGCCGTGGCAAAACTGTAATTGCGGAGTATCGAATCGGGTGCCGGAGGCGCAGCCAGTGACGAGACCACATTTTCAGAAGCACGTCCGGCGGCTATGGCGGCAGGGGTACCAGATGAATCGCCTGCAGGCTGTATGTTCTTCACCTGCCCGCCCGTCTGTCCGGGGAAATAGCGTGCCGCCATCTCATACGACTTCTCCATCAGTTCCAGCGGGTCCTGCCCGTTCCGTTCCCGTTCCAGCTTTTCGCCGAGTTCCTTCACCTGCCGTTCCAGTTCGCTCACCCTGGGATTCTCCTTCGGCTCCTGATAGAACGAGGTGATTTGCCTTGAAATCTGCCGCTGCTTTTCTCTGGACTCCCGGATAGCATCCGTTCCGGGTGCATCCGCTTCCGGTTTCAGCCCGTCTGTCGTGTCCGGCATCAGATAGTCCCCGGCCACATCCTGCAAGGTTCTTACCTTCTCCAGCCTGCGCCTCTTCATCTCTTCCAGTTCGTAAGCCTTCTGTTTGTCGGCCATCGTCTCAGGTGCGATAGCGTCGGGTATCGTTGTGTTGATGCCTGCCGTCCCTTCCACTGTTTCGGATGCGTCCGGTTTGAAGATAAACCAGATGAATCCGGCACAAAGCAGGGAGAGGACTGCCACCACGCCATAGAATTTCAGCTTGTCGGCAACCTTGCCGCTTAATTTCTTCTCCTTTTCGGATACGGGTGTCGCCTTCAGCGTTTCCTTCTCCTTTTCTTTCTCTTCTTTCTTATCGGATTGTGTCATTGGATATATTGTTTTTTAATGGTTGAATACTGTCCGTTTGGGGAAACGCAATCCTTTGGAGATGCTGTACCTCAATCGGAAATTTGTCTGTCCCGCAGAAACCGCCCACGATGTAGGCAAGGTCGATGGCGGCAAAGAGTCCAAGCAAGTAAAGAATGATAACCTTTTGCTGCCGGCAGCTCAGCCGCAGCCAGCGTCTGCGGAGTCTGGCCATATGGCGGTCTATCCCCGTTCTGAACGGGTGGAAGACCTTTTTGATCCCCTTATCTTTCATACTGTCCGATGTCCCTGTTTTCGATGATGGTAAAACTCTCTATCAGGAATCCCTGCGGGTTGTTGTCACTCCGGATGACGTTCCTCAGACGGCAGGTGGTGACAAGCGACCTTTCGGTAATGCTGCTCGAACGGATGATATGCTGCCGGCAATAGGCCTTCATCTCGTAGGGATAACTGTCGAAGTTCCCCCTTATGCTGTCCACCGTCAGCGTCTGCGAGATGTTTCCCGCTATCATCCGGTTGAAATAGCCTTTTTCCTGCAAGTTCCGGTAGTAGCCGATGGCGCTTTCATCCGAAAGGTAAAGGGCACGCTCCACATTGCTTTCAATGGCGCTCTTGTCCGGTGACAAGGAGAAGAACAGCTCGTGGAAACGCCTGATATGTTCCCTCGCCTCCACGGGGCGGTTCTGTTGCATATCCTGCGAAAGGGCCAGCATCAGTGATTTTCCGCTGTCCAACACATAGATTTTCTGCCGTTGTGCCTCGGCGAAATCATAAGCCTTTCATACGGCAAATACCGTTACCAGCGTACACGCCCCCAGGAATATCATCCCGAATAGCCGTAGCTGCCGGAACGATGTCTCGATGTTTTTTAATGATTTGAATTCCATTTTCTTCTTCTGTTTTTAATGTTGTCGTTATACAATTATTGATGTAAGGTTAGAACATTTTCTTGATACGTCCGGCTATCGCTCCGCCTGTTGCACCGCCTATCGCCGCGGCACCGTTACCGGCCATCTTTCCGGCACCGTTTGCCTTCTGTCCGTAAGCTCCGGCACCGCCCGCCTGGATAATCCACGATGAAACGGTGGGGACACAGAAATAACCGATGATACCTATAATCATGAAAATGCAGTACACTTTCCCCGACGAGTCCGGTATGAATGCCGGGTCCTGCATCTTCTCTATGTCCTGCTGCAACATCAGTATCTGTATGCGCGAGAGGACCGCTCCGAACAGGTCGCTCACCGGCAGCCACAGGTAGATGCAGATATACCGGGACAACCAGGTGGTCAGCGTGCTCTGGAATCCGTCATAGACGGCCAGTGCGAAGGAGACGGGCCCCAGGATGGACAGTACGATCAGAAAGAAGGTTCTCAGCGTGTCTATCAGCAGCGAGGCCGCCTGGAAGAAGAGTTCCAGCAATTCACGGAACCATCCCCGGATTTTCTCGCCGAGCTCGTATATCTTCTTCTGTCCGTACATGTTTATCATCGTGTCCATGTCCCCCAGCGACCAGCCCAGTTCGTCCAGCCTCTTGTCATACGCCTCGTCGCTCACCAGGAAGGCCTTCGCAGGGTCACGCAGCATCGCTTCGCGTTTCAGCCTGTCTTTCTCTTCCTGATATTTCCTCATGTCGAAGGTCTGCTGTTCGACTAGGGAGGAGGTGGCATTGCATACGGGGGAGAGAATCCCGTTGATCGTACCCAATACCATAGTGGGGAAAAACATGATGCAAAGACCCAACGCGAAGGGCCGGAGCAGCGGGAACACGTCTATCGGTTCCGCCCGTGAGAGCGATTGCCATACCCGGTAGGCCACATAGAACAACGCTCCGAGACCCGCCACTCCCTTCGCTACCGAAGCCATGTCTTCACATAATGGCATCATTTCATCATACAGCGAGCGCAGAAGCTCGTGAAGGTTCGTCCAGTCTATTGATAATAATAACATAGTCTTCTTGATTGATTTAACGGATGAATGATTACCAATAACGCTGGTCGTGTGTCCCGTACAGGGAGAGCACCCGTGCGGCATCTCCCTTTTCCTTGCTCCGCAGGTACGACACCCCGATGTTCTTGCGGGTATAGTACCATGTCAGGTTCTTGTATTCCAGCACCTCGCCGTATATCCGGTTGATGATGTCCAGCCGTTCCTTATCGGTCATCGAGAGTCCGGTTGCCGTGGTCACTTCCTTCAAGTCCAGCAGCAGGTCGCTACTCTCCTTGAGCAGTCTGTTATACCCGAAGGCGATGGCCGAGAGCTCTTCCACCGTAAAGTTGGGGTCGCCCGTCATCGTGTTGAAGTTCGTCACGTAGATGTCGCTGATGTCACCCACCAGAAGGATGGTCTGCTGCACCTTGCGAGCGCCTTTTACCAGGTCATGCACCGATTTCAAGGCATCGTAGTAGGCTTTGTCGGGTAGGTCGGGGGTATTGCTACCCCTTTCCCCCCTAAGAACCGCACATG
>ENA-OZRO01000037-OZRO01000037.1-human-gut-metagenome-genome-assembly--contig:-NODE-37-length-72929-cov-24.985893_pt1 | contig 72929 bp, 70 predicted proteins | sample MGYA00243267_ERZ653941 | MGnify/ENA primary metagenome ERZ653941 (study PRJEB26926, sample SAMN06164615) | human gut metagenome | biome: ENVO:00009003; feature: ENVO:2100002; material: ENVO:00002003... | reverse complement strand
GGCGCATTGGGAAAGCGGCGTGGTGATGAATACCACTGCCCCTCCGGCCGCAGGGGAACACTTCCGGTACCATCCGCAGAACTGAGAGCAATTCCTTCCGTCGATAAGATCTTCCTGAAGCAATATTGCTATCTCTGCAGCCGGAGGATCCTGACGTCATCAACGAAGCTGAGCAAGATATTGCTATCAATCTCCGGCAGCCGGCAACTCTTCCCGGAAAGAAAATGCTATCAACTTTACCAGGTTCCAAGGCGATATCTCCGGAACAGTTGCTATCACCCCTACCGGAAAGCACCGTTATTCCCGCAACGCCACCGCTTCCAACCGCCGCAACGCCTCCACATAAACGCACACCGCCCGCCGCATCTCCGCCGCATCCCGCTGCGCCTGCTGCTGCTTCGCTACGTCCTGCTTGTAGTGTTCTACGAACCTCGGATACTCCCGCATCACGTACTTCAACGCCTCGCTTCCCGTTGCCCTGCCCGTCAGCGCCTTCAGCGCATCCAGCTGGGCGGCTTCCTCCGCCGTCAACCTGATGGTGAGTGTCGATACCTTCTCACTGCTCATGAGCCACCTCCTCCCTGTTCATCCGTTCTGCCCGGCTGAAAGCCTCCGCATACGTGGCGCACCTCACGCCGAAGCGTTCAATCTTCACGCCGCATGCCGTCACCTCATGCGCTACACACCAGCCCCGGCGCATCTTACGGGGGTAATACTTGCAGCCATCGCAGGCGGCCGCTTTCGTTTGATTCTGTTCCATAATACAACGTTTTTCACCACCTTTGCCTTTGGCTCCGGCGGGTCGATTTTCAATAAATCATCCTCAATGGCGAATGTCATTCGTCAACGCATCATCAAGCTACAGCACGCTGTAGCCTCGTTTTTCTCTGGTATTCCACGACGTTTGACGAGAAAAAAGCGTTTGGTTCGTCAAAGGCTCGTCAAAGGTTTCGTCACGCTTCGCCCGGCCTTCTCCATCACTCCGGATTTTCTTCCCGTCACTCCGGGTTCTCTTCTCCGTCACGACGCCTCCGCAGGCTTCGCTTTCCTAAGCTGCGCCATCAGATACTTGCCGGGCATAGTTATCTTGCCTTTGCTCCGCCGCACCTCCGAAATCGCCTCTTGCAGCACCGATTCCAGCCCCGCCGCCGCTTTCAGCACCCGCTCGATATCGTAGCTGGACACCTTCACCTCCTTCAGCAACCGCCGCAGTTCCGCTCCGGTGTCCACCGTCTGAGGCCTGATCCGCAGCCTTCCCGCCGCCACCAGCGAGCGCAGCGAGGGCATCACGTAGCCGCCGAACGTATGCCGTCCGCCGCTCGCCTTCAGCTCTTCCACCAGTTGCCACACCGGAGACGCCTCCGCCTCTATGCCCTCTACGGTGCATATCCACCGCCAATCCTGCTCGATGCAGCCAACGGACTGCAACAACAGGCGAAGCCGTTTCCTGTTCCTGGAGAGCGAAGCCCCGTCCGCCTCCTCATGGGGGGAGTCAGAGGAGGGTTTAGTTTCACTTAGCTTAGTATTAATAACTTTGTCGGATTCTTCCGGAGTTTTTCCGGAAGTTTCCGGAAATTTCTGGAAACCTTCCGAAACGTCCCTCGCTTCTGCCGCCTCCAACTCTGCCAAAACAGCGGTGCCAATACCCTGAGGCGGTGTTTCTTCGGCAACTGCCACCGCCGCCCGCCGTGGCGTTTCTTCTTGAGGCGACGCCGCCGCCTCACTTCCGCCTTCCGCTTTCGCGGCCATTCTCCCGGGAACAATCCGCATCGCCGGAAACTCTTCTCCGGGGAAAAGCGAAGGCAGCGGAGGCGGAGCCGGAGCCACCTGCTCGGCGGGTACCAAGCGCAGACCTTCTTCAATCACCGCCGCCTTCTTGCACACCTTGCAGATGTCGATGTACCGCGCCTGAATGCTCCGCCCGGTCAGCACTCCTTTTTCCTGCCACAACTGCGCATTGAACAGCCCGATTTCGGCACAGTATCCGATAATGGCCGTCACCTCTTCTTCATCGATGTCCCAGTACTCCGACACATCGAACAGGTGATCTTCGGTAAACTGCAGGAAGTACCCCCGCACTCGGTAAATCTCATTCAGCACATACTGATACACGGCGTAGCCGGTGCAGTGGTAGCGTTTCTTCAGTCGCTTGATCTTGATGTCCTGAAAGCGGTCGGTTTCCGCCTTGTAGTAACTAAAGCCTTGTTTCGCCATCTTCCGCCCCCTCTCTCTTTATACCGTTACAAAGCAATACGGTATCCAGCATTTCAGCCGCGCAGAAGAAACCGCTCTGTTCGCCGCTATACACGCCTTCCAGATACACACAGTCTTTCTCCTTGTACTTCTTCCGCTTCTCTTCACACTCCTGTTCAAGCACCCTCAGCCTTTGCAACAGCCTGGCCAAGTCCTCATGCAATCTCTTTTCATCTACCATGACTACCCCCTTTCCGCTATGAGTTTCACGAGACACGCCTCGATCTCTTCTTTCTTATACAGATACGTCTTCCCAAACCGATAACAAGGCAGCGTACCATTTGCCCGCATCAGCTTCAGCGTGGAATTGCTGATGCTGAAAATCCGCGTTACATCCGCACTGCGCAGATACTCCTTTCCGTCCATCTCCGTCAATCGTTCGGCTGCATCCAGCGCATTCTGTTCAATGAGTTTCTTCTTCATGATTTACATATTAAGTTATTGATTACTTGCTTTTTTGAGAGATTCTTTCTTGGCGTACGCCTCTTTCAAGACCGACATATCGTCCATTACCTTTTTATCCAGCACCTTGGCATAGATTTGCGTCGTGGTGAGACTGGCATGCCCCAGCATCTTCGACACCGTTTCAATCGGGATTCCATGTTGCAGGGTGATGGTAGCTGCGAAAGTATATACAGAAAAGGTAATCATTAGCAATAAGACGTAAAGCGCAGATAATCATGTATGTTTGTCGTTTGTAGTCGTTAGCTGTCTTTCCTTGAAAAAGAAAAAAAGAATGTATTCAGGCAGTAGTTCCGTTGCTTATCCGTTACCCTTTTTAGAGGTCGGCAACAGGCAGAAAAACAAGGAATTAGGACGGATTTCTGCAAATCGGCTCGTTTCTCTCTTTCTGCTGTCCTTATTAGACCTTTGAATGGTCTGTTTGTCAGTGTATTGCATCATTTCAAATAACTCTGTTGGAAGTAATTTTATCAACTTAAAAAACAGAGATATGAAAACAGGTTTGAAAGTGCATTTCTATTTAAGAAAGACCGATGAAAAGAAAAACGGTGAGTGTCCCGTTATAGGAAAAATCACCATCGGAAAAGATGTTGCGCAGTTTAGTGCAAAAGTTACCGCCAAAGCATCCCTTTGGGATATTGTTTCGGGCAGGGTAACAGGCAAGAGTAAACACGCATCGGAAGTAAACACCACACTGGATAAAATAAATGTGGCAATAAACACGAGTTACCGCAAGTTGCAGGAAGAAAAGAACACTATCACCGCAAGCGAGGTGAAAAACGCTTTTCAGGGCATCGCAGCCGGGCAGGAAACACTAATCAGATACTTTGCACGCCACAATGAAGAGTTTAAGAAGCGTGTAGGCGTAAACCGTGAGTTATCCACACAGGTACAGTATGAAAACTCACTGAACCATCTTAAACGGTTTATGTCGCTCAAATGCAAGCTGTCGGATATTCCATTTACACAGCTTGATTTCTCTTTCATCGAGAAATACGATTTTTATCTGCGTGTGGAACTGAAATTGAAGCCCAACACGATATTGGGCATCATGCGCCATTTCCGCAAAATGATAAAACTTGCCATTGGCGAGGGGATTATAACCCGTGACCCTTTCGAGGGCTATTCACCTGAAAGACCGAAAGCCGAACAGAAATACCTGACACGTGACGAACTGGAAAAGATAATGATTACACCCTTAGACCACCCTTGCAGGTACTTAACCCGTGACATGTTTTTGTTTTCTGTCTTTACAGGTTTGGCGTACAGGGATATTTGCAACCTCACGGCAAGAAATATTGTAAGGGCTTCGGATGGTGCATTATGGATAGAAACTACCCGGCAGAAAACCGGAACGCCTTGTGAAATCCCCCTGATGGAAATTCCCCTGCAAATCCTTGACAAATACAAGGGCTTAGCCCCTGACGGCAAACTGCTACCGATGCAAAGTTGCGGCAGGTTGAACAAGAACCTGAAAGTTATCGCCAAGTTATGCGGACTGAAACGGAAACTCATCTTCCATGCCGGAAGACATACCTACGCATCCGAAATTTGCCTGTCGCAAGGAGTACCGATAGAAACTGTCAGCCGCATGTTAGGACACAGGGATTTACGTTCCACACAGATATACGCCAAAATCAGCAATGACAAAATATCAGAGGACACCGACAAACTGGAAGAACGGATAAAAGATAAATTCCGGTTGGTCAGTATAGAGCAATAAATACATCATACTAAATAACTATCAATATGGAAAAGAATATAAAAGCCAAAAGAAGCACCTTTGCTGTCTTGTTTTATCTCAACACATCCAAACGTAGAAAAGACGGCACTTGCCCGATAGTGGGACGTATAACGGTAGATGCGAACTCCGTACAGTTCAGCACGAAAATAAATCTTTCTTCCCCTGATTGGGATGTAAAGAAAGGACGGGCGAAAAAAGAAAGAAAGGAGCTTTCCGAGATAAACCGGACGCTTGACCGTTTGGAAAAACAGGTAAAAGCCCACTATTCCCGGATAGTGGAAACAGAGGGGTATGTAACAGCCGAAAGGGTAAAGAACGCCCTGAACGGTGTAGGTGAAAAGGCATCCAGCCTGTTACAGCTATTTGAGGAACATAACACCGAATTTGAAAAGCGTGTAGGCGTAAACCGGGTTTATGATACTTACTATTCCTATTTACTGACGTTCAAACACCTGTCTAACTTTATCCGCCTGAAATACAATACGAAAGACGTGCCGTTAATCAGCCTGACACATAAGTTTATAAATGATTTTGATTTCTATTTGAGGGTAGAAAAACGGATGCAGGCAAGCACCGTTTTAGGGCACATGATTTCACTAAAGAAGATAATCACCCGTGCCATCAATCAGGGAACACTAAGGCGTAACCCATTTATGAACTATGTAGCGGAACAGCCCTTGAAAAAGTACAGGCATTTGACGGAAGATGAATTTCAGAAGATACTCACCACCCCGATAGCGACTAAAAGATATTACCGCACAAGGGACTGGTTTGTCTTTTCGTCTTTTACGGGGCTGTCTTATGTGGATATGTGCGCTTTGTCGGTTGATAACCTGATAACGGAACAGGACGGCAGCACATGGATAAAGATACCACGCCAAAAGACGGGGACGGTATGCAGCATCAAACTGTTAAGTATTCCTTTGATGATTATTGAGAAGTACAAGGACGAGCGAAAAACGGACAAGGTTTTTAATATGATAAGCCTTTCCAATATCTGTATTAACCTGAAAGAAATAGCCAAGTTATGCGGCATAGAACGGAATCTGACCTATCACATGGCACGCCATACTTATGCGACCCAAACGTGTATCTCTCAGGGAGTTCCGATAGAAACGCTCTCCAAACTCATGGGACATAGTTCTATTCAAACGACACAGATATACGCCAAAATCACCAATCAGAAAGTAAACGAGGACATGAAGAAACTCTTTACCCAAGTAAGCGGTAAATACCAAGTGCTTGAAAGTGACATTACTTCGGAGATAGCGCACAAGAAATTTCCCCACTGGTTGAAAGTGAAACAGATATTTCCTGAAAAGAAATAAGATGCCGATTTTCCGTATTGGGTTTACTGTCCGGCTTTCCTGCTTTTTCCGAAGCTGAATAAAACATTAACAAAGGTAAGCTCCGCATTCCGTCCGTTCAAGCCCAAGCCCTACGGGTTTGAAAGAAAATCTCCACACCTGCGCTACGCTCCGGGTAGTATTTTCTTCCAAAGGCTTGCACAGACGGAATACTACACTGATAAAGTTAATGTTCTTAGTCAGTTTCGGAAAAAAATGTGTTTTTAAGGGTAGCAGATTATTCCTGCCGTTCTTTATTATAGTAGGTCTGCAAAAGCCGTTCTATATCGCTTTGACGGTAGATTATTTTACCTTTTATCTGAATGTAAGGGATAACACCCGTATCTCTCCATTCTTGCAGCGTGCGGATGCTTACTTTCAAATATTGGGATGCTTCCCGGTTGCTTAGAAACTTTTCACCGTTCAAATGCGGTCTGCTTTCCTTTGCCAGTTTACCGATACCCTCTAACATTCTTTCCATAGACTGAAAGAAATCCTTAATTATCTCACTATTGCCGTTTATCAGTTCCATATTGTTACATCGTTTTATTGATTTATAATTGGTTTGAATGATTGACATATATCACCTGTCAATTACGCAAATACTCGCCATAATAAGAAATGGAAAGACTGTCTTTCACCTTGTCGTAGCCGATATAAAGCCGTTTAAAGGCTGAAACGATGAAGTAACGGCTATCTTCTTTCTGTATCTCGTAAGTGGCTGGTTGCGCCTGTCCGTTGTCCGATACATGGAGCATCGAAAGCAGATACTTTTTCTTGCTTTGGTATATCATTACCGTAGGGTGAAGATTTAAACTTTCCCATGTACCGACAATAGCCGGTAGGGTGAAAGATTGGTTTACTTCTGAATTGACATTTTGTTTTCTTTTCATAAGGCGATGCTTATTTGTTGGTTGGTATATAGTCGTTTTTCTTTCCTGAAACATGGTTTACTGTACATTCTGCAACCAGTCTTTCAATATCGGTAGATTTATAGTACAGCTTATTCCCGATTTGGGAGTAGCCCAGTTTACCACTGTCCCGGTAGTTCTGCAAACTTCGGATGCTGATACCGAACAGGGCACACACTTCACGACCTGACAGCCATTCATCCGGCTGACGGGTATTCTCTTTGCAAATCCGTTCCACCTGACTGACGAAACCGGAGAACCGCCCACACACCTGTTTAAAGGTCTGTTCCTCGATAGTTACGATATTCATACGTCTTTCTCTTTTGGCTGGTTGAATATTCCTTTCTGCATTTCTTCCCGGTAGAGAGCCGAAAGAACATCATTGTGCGTACTTAAATGTTCTTCCAGTACGTTATCAATGAAATTTCCGATGCTTACCTGTTTGCCCGTAATCACACCTACAATCTGCATGATACGTTTCTGTATCTCTCCGCTTATGTACACGCTTTGACGGTTGCAAACCGACCGTTTTTTAAGGAACACCGATTTATAGCTGTCCTGTTCCTTGCTTGCTGTTTCCTGTAATGATTGTTTTACTTCTTCCATGCTTTCAAATTTTAATGGTTGATAAATAGCTTGATTGATTTCTAATACTGATTGAAAGGGAACAAGCCAATTTTATAGCAGTGTTTCCATATTTCTAAACGGTTTTCAAACAAGGTTTAAAGTCATATTCAAACCTTGTTTGACTGCCTTATACATTGCTACCATTCAATCAATTTTCAGCAAAGAAAAGGGTAAAAACAGATGCTTTTAAAAATGGGGTTACTTTGTCCGCTTCTGTCCCCATTTGGCGTAACAGGGTATATTTCAGGGGTAAATTGCTGTCTGTAATTTTGCAACTAATAAATAGACCAAGAGAAAAGCTAAACCGCTTGCTTTGCCAATCTGACCGTAGGGAAGATTTTTATGTTCATTAGAACATAGCAAGTTGTGTTTTGAGGCACGCACTTCGTTTTTTGTGCCTTAAAACCTTGCCACCTTAAAAGGTAGTTAGTTTTACTCCGAAGTCGTAAAACCAGTAAATAATTATCATTATGGAACAGAAAAAGAAGCCATTTAACAAAGGTGGGCGCAAGCCTAAACTTGACCCACGAACACACCGTTATTCTCTGAATTTGGACGATGTGGAGAACGCCAAGTTCTTAGCTTTTTACGACCAGTCAGGCTACAAGGTAAAGGCGCATTTCATTAAGAACTGTATCTTTGGGAAGTCGTTTAAGGTGCTTAGGATTGATAAAAGCAAGGTTAATTATTACATTCAACTTTCCCAACTGTTTTCACAATTCAGGAGCATAGGCATACTGTATAACCAAACAGTGAAAGAGATTCATTCTAATTTTGCGGAAAAGAAAGCGCTTGCCCTACTTTACAAACTGGAACAATACACTGTTGAACTGATAAAGACGAACCAACAGATTATTGCGCTTACCAAACAGTTTGAAGCATCTTATAAGGAAGAGGGGATAATATCGGCAGAGAAATAAGTAGAGGTTTGCCAAAAGAAAAAACATCCCGGAACTGCCACGTGTACAGTTTCGGGATGAATTTCAGCTTTACTTATTCGCTTCGTGTTCTTTCTCGAACTTTCGGAGCGTACCCACATCGAACCGTTCCTTTATGAACTCACGCACATCGGAAGCCCGGTAGTAGGCTTTTCCGCTAATCATCATAAAGGGCAGCAGTTTTTTGCTTCTCAATCTCTGCAATGTCCGTGTACTTACTTTAAATAGCAGGCATAAATCCTGATTATCCAAAAGTTTGTCATTCGGCATCACTTCGGGGTTGGTCTGCAAACTCTTTACATCTTTGCCTACTTCATCCAGTTTATCAAGTAGCTTTTGCATCCAGTCTTTGAACTCGTAATTATCTACATACATATTGCTTCATTTTTCAGATTATACACTAATGATTACCAATCGATTGATGAAGCAAAGTTCGGAAAAGGGAAGCAAACAAATTACAGGGTAGCATACGCTACCCCGTATAAATTGATGCTAAACACCTGATTATCTATACCCTTTATTTTCGTGTTCTTTTCGAATAAGGTTTGCCAGTTGATTAAGGAACTCTGTTAGTTTAGCTGGTTTTCGCTTGATGACATCCATGTGCTTTTGATGGTAATCACCCAACTTGATATTGAAAAGCCATTCAAAGGCTTTGCCTAAATCCGTCAAATGAACGGGTTTGCCATTCTGATATATTATACGCTGGGAAAGAAATAGACCGCTGACAATTTCCATGATATTGATAAGGCTTGTTTTATCAGCTAAATGGAGAGGAGAAAGGAATAGCTTATTTGCGTGTTGCTCGAATTGTTCGGGGTATTTGATATGCAAATTCACTATGCGTATTTCTGTTTTGATTAATTCTATTGCTTCATCAATTAAATGCAAGTAGGGCATTTTTTTCTTGCTCAAACCGTACACGATACGATTTAAGACGATGCAAACCAAAAGAGAAATAACGAAGTAAAACGCTATAATCCTGTTCGTTGATACTAAAATCGGCTAAATGGGTAGCCAATTCCTCAATAGCTTCTGTAAACTCTGTTACATAAACTTTACGCTGCGAGTATTCCGATAATAAGCGGAAAAATCTCTGTTCTAATAATCGTTTCATTTTGCAATAAATACTATTTTTGACTACCATTTTTAGATTTATTTTTCAGATAAATTAAATGGTGTGATTCTTTACAAAGTCTTTTTATCTCATAGTCTGATATATCATTATTAAATTGGATACTAATCCAGTATTTAAGACTTGAATTAAAAGGCATACCTACTGCGTTATATCTCGCTTTTAATTCATCAATTTCTATTGGGTTACATTTAATTGTACACTTATCGAATTTATTTATGTCTAAAAAACAAAACATCTTACCTTTTACATAAAAGGCAAGAATATCCTTTGCCCAACGAAATGCCCCAAAGGGCATTTTTTCAGTAACGTTGGGTAAGGATAAACAAAACTCTCTAAATTCTTCTATGTTCATTATAATTATACAATTTCTTTTTCTACTCCGAATTTTTTATCCATTGGTCTGATAAATGACCATGTAGAATGAATAACATGCCATTCTCCATTTGTTTCTTTTTGAAAGACCTCGATACAATTATATTCCATGTCGATAAGATTTGTTTTGGCAAATAGCTGATAAGTCAAAACCGCCATGTCTTGCCCTAACTGCACACGGGCATTACGGAAATCATAGCTATCAGCAAAAAGTTTTCCTTTGATTGTATTCAAGAACTCAACGATAGTAGCATGATTATCGACACGTTCAGTAACCACTGCATCAAAATAAGTAAAACTACGTTTTGACCAAAGATTTTCATATCCTGATGTATCTCCTTTGAACCATTTGTCGAGCGCTTCTTTCTCCAATCCGATAATATACTCAGCAAGCTGACACTCTTCCTCATTGTTGTACTGCCATACAGCAGTTGCCTTTTGTTGTTCCATATTTTTCTTTTTTAAAAGGTTTGTAATAATACAGATAAATGATAAATAACACATAATCTGCATGTTGAATAATGGATGCAAAGGTAAAGGGAGTTACTTAAAAAACTGTTTCACAAAACAGGAAGTATATTTCACTATTCGGGACTATTGCCGATTACGTTCACGAAATTGACTGGGAGTACATCCCACATTTTTACGGAAAAGACGTACAAAATAGGATGTAGTATTAAAATGAAGCTTTTCGGAAATCTCTGTTATTGACATAGAAGTATAAACAAGAAAACGCTTTGCTTCATTGATTGCACGATTTAAAATATATTGCTTGGTAGATATACCAAGATGTTGACTAACTATCTTGTTCAGATAATTGGGTGTAATGCATAGAGTGTTTGCATAATATTTTACGTCGGTGTGTGTATCAAAATTCTCATCCACATATTTCTTAAAAGCTGAAATATAGCGGAGTGCGGCAATTTCCGTATCGGTATTAATCGTAGTGGTGATGTTTTCTGCTCTGTTCATTAATGTAAGTGTTTCATAAAGCATTGCTCTTAATAAATGTTGGTCTTTATTTGAACTATTGGTATCAATTTCTGATTTCATATTCTTGTACAGATAAACAAGTCTTTCAAATAAGTCTTTTCCAAGATACAAGAAAGAAGATGGACGGTCGGGATGTAAAAAAATAAATTTGTTCAGGAACAATGGGTCATTGAAAAATGACAGTAGAAACTCTTCTTCGAACAGTAAATGTATGCCTTTTAGTTTATAATCTGCCGACCATGTCCAAATATCACCGGGACGGGAACATGCTACCATCCCTTTTCTAATGCACTGCTTATGGTCGTTTATAGCAATATCTTCCTCACCATCCGTAAACAAGATAATACTATAAAACGATGTACAGTACGTGGAAGTCTGACTAATATCCGTTTTCATTGTATCAATGTCAATCACGTCTATAAGTAATTCACTTCCATATTTGTGTTTATAGAATTTATATAGAGGTATTAGTTTCATATTATTCTTTTAGGAAAATTCTATTCTAATATTCTAAGCATTTACAAAGTTACGCAATTATCCGACAAGTAATCTGAAATAATCTTCAAAACTTCTCTTTGTAGTTTCTACATTTAGCTTGAAAAGACTCTTATACGTAAAATAGTAATTAAGAAATGATAGTCATTATAGCCATTTTCTAAATATTTGTGTATATTTGCACCAATTGATGAATGTTATTTGAAACGGTGTACTTTTAGGTAAAGATAGGAAAAAGGCACGTTGCTAATCCGTTACCCTTTTTTAAAAGATGCTTTATAATAATCTGTATTACAAATAGATATGTTTTAATGCAATAGTTGTTGCGAAGGTATGGCGTGCCATATGGAAGGTAACATCCTTTTTCACGCCCGCAACCCGGGCTATCTCCTTAAGGCATCGGTTTGTGGCCTGGTTGGTCAACATCGGGAAAAGCTTCCTCCCCTCCTCGCCTGCCGGACGATAGCAATCGAAGCCGTCCAGTATCTCTTCCGCCGGAGGCAACAGCGGTAACGACACGCGCAGACCTGTTTTCTGCCGGTTAAAGTGCACCCATCGTGAACGGTCTATCCCTATCGTGATGTTCTCCCGCGTCATATTCACCATATCTATATAGGAGATGCCGGTATATACGGCAAAGAGAAACATATCGCGCACCACTGCATAGGATGGCTGCAACACAGCATTCTTTATTTTCTCCAGTTCCTGTTCGTCCAGAAATCCCCGCTCCACCTTATTCTTCTTGGCATGAAGTAGGCAGACCGGGTTCGTAGATATCCAATCGTTCTGCAACGCCAGATTCATCACCCGCTTGAGTCGCTGGATGTGCTTCATCGCTCCGTTCACGGTGCACAACCTTGCCGCCCCTTCCCTCTTGAATCCTTGGAGGTAGGCGTAGAACTCCATTACAAAGGCTTTGTCGATGGCATCTACCTTGTAATCAGAAAGTTTGTAGCGTACTTTGACGAAACGCAGGAGTAGTCTTTCTGTGACTTCGTACAGTAAGTTCGTGGAGGGTTCGAGGCTCTTTCCGTCGATAATGCGATGATACTCAAAGAGAGCCGTCAATGTGGAGTACTCACTTTTGTCGTCTTCGAAGGTCATGCGGAAGTTCTTGATATCGATTTCCGCGTTTTTTTTGCGCAACTGCCTGAGCGTATCTTCAATCTTGATACGCAGGTCGTTGATTATCCGGTTCGCGTCCTTTTCCTCTGCCGTCCGTCCGCTGAAGCGTTGTGCCTTGGCATCCCAGCCCTTCAACGGTGCGCAGAAGTTCGCATTAATTTCGTATCTTTGTCCTGCAATGGTAACCCTGCAAAACAGTGGCGATACGGTTCCTTGTGTTCTCGTGCGGCGCATCCAAAACCTCGCCGAGAACGTGTTCTTCTTCCCTTTCATTGTCTTTAGTTTTATTTAACGTTTCTGCAATCTGAAAGAGGGAAGTTTTAGGGAGTATCGCCACCGAATCGCCCACCGAATAACCGCATTAAAAAATTCGGACAGGTCGAAAAAGTGCCAAAAAAAACCCGCTAAATTGTGATTTTAGCGGGTTTTTGTCTTAAATAAGCTGTAAGGGAGTTGGGCTACCTGGATTCGAACCAGGAATGACAGGACCAGAATCTGTAGTGTTACCATTACACCATAGCCCAATAACAGGTCGTTCCCGTTTTGCGGTTGCAAAGATACAAAGAATTTGATAATCCAAAACAATTTCGCGTATTTTTTTTCTCTAAATTCTGCTAAGATGCCGTATGCCAAAGAAATATATACCTAAAAAAAATCAAAAATTAAAAGACTTTTCCTCTTTTAGGTGTTTCATACAAGAATTCAGCGTATATTTGCCAACTGTTTAATTTTAATAATAAGTAATGAACGAAACAAAGAAACTCATTCAACAAATAACTGAAGGTATACAAGATAAAAAAGGAAAAAATATAGTTATAGCAGATCTTTCTAAAATTGGCGATACTATCTGCAATTATCTCGTCATTTGCCAGGGAAACTCCCCAAGCCAGGTGACCGCTATTGTAGAATCCGTAAGAGAATTTACACGCAAAGGTGCCAACAGTAAACCATTTGCGATAGACGGATTGCGCAATGCTGAATGGGTAGCAATGGACTACTCGGACATACTGGTTCACGTTTTTCTGCCCGAAACGAGAGACTTCTACAACCTGGAGCATCTCTGGGCCGACGCCAAATTAACCAAAATACCTGATATTGATTAATAAGCCCTATGGACAATAATAATAACGCTAACAAAAAGCCCAATAAGGTCAATATGCCCAAGTTCAACCTGAACTGGTTGTATATGATCATAGCCATGATGCTTCTGGGCTTGTACCTGACCAACGAGAATAGTACAGGTACGAAGAACATATCTTATGACGAATTCCAGCAATATGTACGCAACGGCTATATGAGTAAAATCATCGGTTACGATGATAACTCGGTAGAAGCGTATATTAAGCCGCAATATGTGAAGAATGTATTCCAGGCAGACTCCAGCCGGGTAGGTAAGAATCCGATGATTACTACCGAAGCCCCCTCTCGCGAGAGTCTGGGAGACTTTCTGCAAAAAGAAAGAGACGAACAGCATTTCGACGGTTCCATCAATTACGAAAAGAAGCGGAACTACTTCGGCGTAGTGCTGTGGCAGATTCTACCTATTGCTTTCCTGATTGGTTTCTGGATTTTCATGTCACGCCGCCTGAGCGGTGGTGGCGGTGGCGGCGGTGGCGGCATATTCAATGTCGGTAAGTCACGCGCCCAACTGTTTGAAAAAGGAACTCCTGTTAAAGTTACTTTCAAGGATGTAGCAGGACTTGCCGAAGCCAAACAAGAGGTAGAAGAAATTGTAGAGTTCCTGAAAGAACCGCAGAAATATACAGACCTGGGTGGTAAGATTCCCAAAGGTGCGCTGCTTGTAGGCCCTCCGGGAACAGGTAAAACCCTGCTTGCCAAAGCTGTGGCAGGTGAAGCCAATGTACCGTTCTTCTCACTGGCCGGCTCTGACTTCGTAGAAATGTTTGTCGGTGTAGGTGCATCCCGTGTGCGCGACTTGTTCCGCCAAGCAAAGGAAAAAGCACCCTGTATCGTGTTTATCGATGAAATTGATGCCGTAGGACGTGCCCGTGCCAAAGCTGCCGCAATGGGTGGTAACGACGAACGCGAAAACACTTTGAACCAGTTATTAACTGAAATGGACGGTTTCGGTTCCAACAGTGGTGTAATCATCCTGGCTGCTACCAACCGTGTAGACGTACTGGACAAGGCTTTGCTGCGTGCCGGACGTTTTGACCGTCAGATACATGTAGACCTCCCCGACCTCAACGAACGTAAAGAAGTATTCGGTGTACACTTGCGTCCTATCAAAATAGATAATACGGTAGACGTAGACTTGTTGGCACGCCAGACTCCGGGTTTCTCCGGTGCTGATATCGCCAATGTCTGCAACGAAGCAGCACTTATCGCTGCCCGTCATGGCAAGAAATTCGTAGGTAAGCAAGATTTCCTCGATGCCGTAGACCGTATCGTAGGTGGGCTGGAAAAGAAAACGAAAATTACCACTGAGGCAGAACGCCGTTCCATTGCTATCCATGAGGCGGGACATGCTTCCATCTCCTGGTTATTGGAATATGCCAACCCACTGATCAAGGTGACCATCGTTCCGCGTGGCCGTGCACTGGGTGCCGCCTGGTATCTGCCCGAAGAGCGCCAGATCACTACCAAAGAGCAAATGCTCGACGAAATGTGTGCCACACTGGGTGGTCGTGCTGCCGAGGATTTATTCCTGGGACGTATCTCAACCGGTGCCATGAACGACTTGGAACGTGTGACGAAGCAGGCTTTCGGCATGATTGCCTACCTCGGTATGAGTGAGAAACTGCCTAACCTTTGTTATTACAATAACGAAGAATATTCTTTCAATCGCCCGTACAGTGAAAAGACTGCCGAACTGATTGACGAGGAAGTTAAGAACATGGTGAACGAACAGTACGAGCGTGCGAAGAAGATACTCTCCGATCATAAGGACGGACACCAGAGACTGTCACAGTTACTGATAGACAGAGAAGTGATCTTTGCAGAAGATGTGGAAGAAATCTTTGGAAAACGTCCCTGGGCTTCCCGTTCGGAGGAGATCAGTGCCAATAAGATTTCAGAGGATCTGAAGAAAGCGGAAGAAGCAGCTGCAAAAGAAGCTGCGAAGAGCGAAAAAGAAGTAAAAGCGGAAGAGGAAAACAATGTTGAAAGCGGAAATGAAACCGGTAATACAAAGTTTTCCGCAGAAGGAACTAAAGTTTCTGTAGAACGTCCCGAACCCGCAAAAGAATAAAGAACTAAAAAACGGAATTACCGTGAAAAGCAATTTCTTACAACGCGCCATCACAGGTGTGTTATTCGTAGTAGTATTGGTGGGCTGTATCCTATACAGCCCCCTTTCATTCGGTATCCTGTTCACCATTATCGGTGCACTGAGCGTACACGAATTTGGGCACCTGATCAACCAAAGCAGTGAAGTACAAATCAATAAAACGATCACCGCCCTTGGAGGCGCTTATCTCTTCCTGGCCGTAATGGGGTTCTGCCAGTCAACCATCGGAGCACAGGTATTCCTGCCTTATCTGGCTTTACTGCTTTACCTGATGATTACGGAACTTTACCTGAAAAAGAAGAATCCCATCGGCAACTGGGCTTTTTCCATGCTGAGCCAGCTATACGTGGCATTGCCGTTTGCGCTGCTCAATGTATTGGCTTTCCAATATAACCCTACAGAAAGCAGTGTGACCTATAACCCTATCCTGCCGCTTTCCATCTTCGTATTTATATGGTTGAGCGATACAGGTGCTTACTGTGTAGGTTCCCTGATTGGCAAGCATCGCCTATTCGAACGCATTTCCCCTAAGAAATCTTGGGAAGGAAGCATCGGTGGTGGTGTATTCTCTATAGCCTCTTCATTTGTATTTGCACACTACTTCCCATTCATGCCTGTTTGGCAATGGGCAGGACTGGCATTGATCGTTGTTATATTCGGCACATGGGGAGACCTGACGGAATCACTGATGAAACGCCAGTTAGGTATTAAAGACTCGGGACATATCCTGCCCGGGCACGGAGGAATGCTCGACCGCTTCGACAGCGCTTTACTGGCAATCCCCGCGGCAGTGGTCTACCTCTATGTATTGACCTTGTTATAAAATAAAAAAGCCGGAGGAATTCGCATTCACCCGGCTTCACACAAAACACTTTACTCTACTTCAATTGCATCTTTGAGAAATCTAAGTTCGAAGCTTCTTCAGCATTACTTGATTGTTTTTCAAATACTATTTCTACTTCTTTATTCACTTCCGAATTAAGTTTCAGCTTGATACCCTTCATCTCAGGAGTCAATACCTCTTTCAGATTGAAAGAAACTAATCCGGCGGCACGGCGTCCACTTACATCACCGTAGTTATTATAACGAAGTTCAAGATGGAGATATCCGTCATCTTCACTCACTGCATCTGCTGTAGCTTCAGCAGGTTGCACCAGACTGATACGATGTTTCGTATCAGGATCCTTCGGCAAGTTCTGCATAAAGACAATATTCATATAACCACCACTGACCGTCAGGTCTCCCTTATAAATCAGTACCGGATCATTACCATATTCTTCCTCATTCTCAGCAGTCAACGGTTCCACTACTTTCGTCAGGGCATGCTCCAGACGTAATATCTTCACAGCATGGTCATATCCTTCATAATTATCGTAAATAGGATTGAACACCGTAACCACACGTTGCCCGTCTACCGGCTGATACCAGCCCATATCCGTATTGATAGGCCAAAGTGTTCCCCAAGTATCACTCTCCATATAGAAAGCATTCCCCTTGACACGTATAGTAGCCCAGTTCGGATAAGAAAAGTCCCCGATTGAGTATCCGCTGTCGAGATCATCGCATGACTGCAAGGCAGGTAGCACCGCCAGGCACATCATCATAAATAACCAATGTAATTTCTTCATAATTAAAGTCCTCTTGTTTGTTACCGTAATAATTGTTAGTTCATAAAATATCGCATGTTCTGACTATAAAATACGAAAGCCGGGCTATTACTGCACCGGCTTTATCACTTTTAACAATTTTATGGCCTTTTGAAGCCAAAGAGGTTTCATTATGTAAGAAGAATCACTTTCGTAGCAAGCGTACCATCTCTTGTGCCGCCCGCTTCGGAGCACCTGCATCACCCAAGCGTGCCGCCATGTATTCATATCCATCAAGCATTCGCTGCCGATAATCTTTATCATATAAAATACGTTCCAGTTCGGCACGTGCTTGTTCAACTGTCATTGTATCAGCTACCAGTTCCTTCACTACTTCACGGTTCGCAATCAGATTTACCAGCGAAATGTACTTCACCGTCAGTATATGGCGGCGCAGGAAAGAGACGACTTTCCCTATCGGCGTATGATAACAAACAGCTTGCGGCACCCGAAATAAAGCAGCCTCCAATGTAGCAGTCCCCGAAGTCACTAACGCCGCCTCAGCTTGTTGTAGCAGGCGGTAGGTCTGACTGAAAAGGATATTCACCTTCGCATCACCTATATATTCGTGATAATAATCGGGAGAAATACCGGGTGCACCAGCCAAAACCAACTGGTATTCCGGAAAAGCAGAAGCTGCCCGAAGCATATCGGGCAGATTATCCTTTATTTCCTGCTTCCGGCTACCTGCCAGCAAAGCAATGATCGGCTTAGAATTCAAGTTGTTTTCACGAACAAAGTCATCAAAGGTTTCAGGGTGCTCTGCACGGAAGAGGGTCACTTCATCTACCGTAGGATTACCTACATAATGTATCGGGTAGTGATGTTTGTCTTCAAAGAATTCCACCTCGAACGGCAGAATAGAAAACAATTCATCCACATCCCGCTTGATATTCTTGATGCGGTATTCTTTCCAGGCCCATATCTTCGGAGAGATATAGTAATAGACAGGGATATGTGTCTTCGCACGCAAAAACTTGGCTATACTCAGGTTGAAACCGGGGTAATCCACCAATATCACCACATCGGGCTGCCAGGCAACGATATCTTCCTTGCAGCGCCTCATATTGGCAAAGATGGTACGCAAGTGCAGCAACACCGGGATAAATCCCATATACGCCAACTCCTTATAATGCTTCACCATCGTTCCGCCAACCGCCGCCATCAAGTCTCCCCCGAAGAAGCGGAATTCCGCCTGCGGGTCTTCTACCTTCAAAGCAGCCATCAGGTGAGATGCGTGCAAGTCACCGGAAGCCTCACCGACAATCAAGTAATACTTCATATCAATTGACAATTGATAATTGACAATTGACAATTCATTTTAAACAATTGATTGCGCTGTCCGTCTGCACAGCAATTGTCAATTGTCAACTGTCAATTGTCAATTATAGTTAGAACCAAGATTGCAACTCATCAATAAGATTGTAAGCCGTAACATCCACCGTAGTTGGAGTGATGGCTACATAGCCGTTATCGAGTGCCCAATGGTCGTTCTTCTCATTATCAGGATCCGTATTCTGGAATTCACCGGTCAGCCAATAATAATGAGTATCGCCACGATGTGCAAAGTTTTCCCATTCATTCGTCCATTGTCCTTTGGATTGCTCGCATACTTTGACGCCTTTCAGCTCTTTTACATTGGGGAAGTTCACATTGAGACAAGTCAACGGTGGCAGTCCTTTTTCCAGAACCTGACGGGCAATCTCGCGGATATAAGGCCCCGAAGGTTCGAAATCAGGGTTCGGATCGTGACAGCAAAGAGAGTAACCGATAGAGGGAACTCCTTTGAGGCAACCTTCAATTACCACTCCCATCGTACCGGAATAGTGTACATTCACGGCAGAATTATCTCCATGATTGATACCGCCGACTACCAAATCCGGTTTGCGGTCGAGTACTGTATGGAAGGCAAGCTTCACACAGTCTACCGGAGAACCGGAACATTTGTAAATCGTAAGTCCTACGTCTTTACGTACCAACTGATAATGAATAGGTTCGGTCACTGTCAGCGCACTTGCATTGCCCGAACGCGGTGCATCCGGCGCCATTACTACGATTTCTCCCAACGGACGGAGAAACTTTATCAACTCACTAATACCTTTCGCAATGACTCCATCGTCATTGGATATTAATATCAAAGGTCTCTGATTTTCCATATTTATCCTAATTTTCAGTGCAAAAATAGCAAAAGAGAACCGGATATCAAGCTTCGAAGACTTAATATATTAAATCCATACACTTAATCTATTAATTCCTCTTGGATGCTTCCTTCATTCATCATGTTACTATGCAGCACTGAAGGCTTAGCAAAAAGGTCCTGTGAGTTATGAAGTAATTAGCCCCTAATCATTCTCTTCTTAATGATGTCTGTCATCCCCTCCCGTTGTACTTAACACTATGTTGCGTGCAACATGAGCTTCATTCCCGGCAGCATCCGTACAATAAACCATCAGGTGATAATCTCCCGGAGTAGCATTAGCGGGTATCACGATATCATGGTGATGAATATGCGCCGTTCTTTGTTCCGACACATCATACGACCTGTTAAAAGTGAAATCCACAGTAGTCCCCGTAGCCCGGGTATCGTGTGAATGATGATCGAAATTATTATGAATCTCTATCTTATACGATTTTAGCATAACATCATCCGATAGCTCCATCTCAAAATGCACACCGTGCTCACTACCTATTGCCAGCACCTGACCTTCGGTGGGTGAATTAAGATCAATTACCGGCTTTGTGGTATCACTAAGCGGATTATCACTATCACTACAAGCCGTAAACAACGACATAACCATCACTAAAAGGGAAAAAATCATCGGGAAATAAAATCTTGTTTTCATTTGAATCGTTTTTTAAAAGGTACTTTAATTAATAATTGAAAGTTTCGTCCCGGTTCAGGGATCTCCACTTTGCGGTAAAAACTGAGATGATTGTAATAACGCGTATTGAATATGTTCCGAACGGTCAGAGTAATCTCCACCTTATTTCCGGCAACAGGTAAATCAAGAGAGCCACCTATATGGAAAAGGTTCGTACCCGGAGTACGATCTTCGTTACGGTCCACCCTATTTTGACGGGCTATGTTTTGCCATTCGGCATACAGCATATAACGTTTCTTCTGCCAAGTCAGCGTATTATGCAAAGTGGCAGGCGGAGAAAAGCTCAAAGGAATATGTTCATCACAATTATAGGTATAGACATACTCACCGGATATGCGATAACTGAAAGCAGAAGAAATACGAACCTCTGCACCTGCCTCCGTTCCTGCAAACAATGCCTCCGTCTGTGTATATCGATAAATTTGTCCTGTATGGGGTAATACGGACCATTCCCCCGTAGGGCGCAGAAAGATATAATTGCTGAACCAGTTGACGAACGGAGAAACATACAGAGACAATCGTCCGTACTTCAACTGATAAGAAGCATCCATTTGCCAGCCTTGCTCGGAAGAAAGTGTGGCATCCCCTTGTTCGTGGCGGAATGTACCATGATGTACCCCATTCGAAGCCAGTTCATTCGCACCCGGCAGACGGAAACTCCGCCCAACGTTTACCTTCAGCTGATGCAGTACAGAAGGTGTCCATACCACTCCCAGCGACAGAGAATAGTCTCCGAAGCTTCTGTTTACACGACGGCTGTTCCAACGGTAGGATTCCACCTGTTCATCACTATAGCCCTGCTCTTGCAGATAAGTTGCCAGATATGGATCATCGTGGGCAAAAACACGTATACGCCCATAATCATACCGTATACCTCCACTAACAGCAAGTACATTGTCCGGACGATACGTTGTAAGCCAGGATACCCCGGTAGTGAAACGCTCATATTCCGGCAGCAGAAAAGAATAGCCTGAAATTGTGTTTCTCTGAAACTGAGAATCCCATCCCATCCGATGTTCCCAGAAAGAAGAACCGATAAGCCGCCCTATCGCAGAAAAGCTGAAAGTATTCAGATTAAAACCCAGTTCCTTATCCGGATTTGTTTGCGGCAAAGGCTGACTGCCGTAATGGGTATGGAATGCACTCCATTCTTCACGATGATTATTCTGATAACCCATATCACCCGACAGGATAAACTTCTCCCAAACATATTGCTGATGAGTAGTCACTTTCAGATGGTTCACTTTACTATAGGGAAGCTCTATGTTCCGGCTATCACCGTCATCTTCCAGACGCGACACATCGGGAATTCCATGTGCACCGGGAAAGAAACCTGTCTTCTGAAATACATTAGACACGGCATAATTCGACTTATACCCTTTCTTTTGGTATTGGGTGAAGAAATTGATATTACGCTCCCACCCTGCCGTATTCTTCAGCCGACGACCATGGACCGGTATCTTCTGAGTCAGATAGATTATCGTATCCGCCGGGATACGGTAATCCCCGAATCGCTGTTCGGAATAACGCAACTTCGTATACCAGGCATTCTTTTTGATGCCCAACATCAGCGAAGCGCCGAAAGTCTCGTTAACAGACTTTCCTAGAAGCGTTACATCACCAAACAACATATTCTCTGCCGGAACCTGTACGGGAGAAATGTCAATCACTCCGCCCATGGCATCGCTGCCATAAAGCAACGAAGCAGGTCCTTTCATCACACTCACGGCATCTACATTGAAAGCATCGAGTTCCAGACCATGATCTGCTCCCCACTGCTGCCCTTCTTGTTTGATACCATTCTCCAATACGGCAACCCGGTTAAAGCCCATTCCCCGGATCATCGGTTTAGAAAAACCCGAGCCGATATCCATAGCTTGCACGCCCGGAATATTCTCCATCGCCTGCATAAAGTTACCTGTAAAATGTTTCCGCAAGAAATCCCGGTCAGCCACTTCAAGGGTAAGTGCAATCTTCTTATTCTGAAGTTGTTGGTAGGTTTCCGCCACCACTACTTCAGGCAAAGCTACATTACGGACTGAATCGGATTCTTGCGCATGGGCGGAAAGAGCTGTACATAACACCCCTAACACGCCCGGAATAAATCCTATACGCATTGATTACAACCTTTTTAGAATAGAACAATGAGGGGGACAAGCTCTCAAAACCTGCCTCCGCATAAATAAAGAACTATGTAATCAAGCAGTGGGAGGACCGCGCAAATAATGTGAATAAGACAGTGCATAGACAATCTTATCCTGATAGACTACTTGCTCAAAAAGGATGGGCGTTAAGATACAATGGAAGTCAACCGACTGTGCTTCCGTGAAAAGAGAAAGAGAGAAGTGACAAATGCCACAATCGTCCGGCGAGTGGCGCGGATGATCGGCATGGGAGCAGGAAGTGGAATGACCTTCCTCATGGTGATGAAAAGCTTTCACCACGAAGAATGGCATGAGCGACAAAATCAGCACCCATGCTAGAACTACCCTCTTCTTCTTACTGTTATTCACTTCTTATTGCAAATAGTTGAATTGGACACGAAGATATGTATCTCAAACAGAAAACACAAATTCCGATACTTAATATGTGTTATGGCATCGGATTTTACTTATATATAAGTATATGGGACCCGTTGGCGGAATTAATGGCTTCTTCCCTGTGCCCTAATAGAGACCAAGACCGGAATTTGGTAGTACCTGGTCCGTACCATCTCCGTAGCAAATTCGGTTAGAGGTACCTCTGTACGGAGAGGATACGGAGCTAACAGGGCTTTGAACCCTCTTTGGTACGGCTCTGACTGGATGCTGAACAGCCTCTAATTCCGCCAACGGGTATATGGGTTCATTATCTATAGGGGTATGAATTAATTCAGCACAGATTAACACAGAGTTTTATAGCAGAACGTAAATACGCCGTTTTTTGCCAGCACGGTGGCAAGATTCAGGCAATGTAGTTCCACGTTTCCAACCCAGAGAACATTGGTTTACAAATCTTAATCTTCTGCAAGCGAGACAAAAAAGATGTTTCATTTCAAGATAATTACGTATATTTGCGAGCTAAACAAGAGAACGAAAAGCGCCGGAACGAGTCGGAATGAAATAAAACGACCCGGAGTTATTAACAAAATAGGCGACTTATCAACAGATTTTGCAATCTTTCTCTTTTTTAGTAGGCGCAATACGGAATTATCACTTATTTCGCTGCCAATAAACACTAAGAATATGGGAAAAATTATTGCTTTGGCAAATCAAAAAGGTGGTGTAGGAAAAACAACGACTACGATTAACCTCGCAGCCTCCCTCGCTACCCTGGAAAAGAAAGTGCTCGTTGTGGACGCAGACCCGCAGGCAAACGCCTCTTCCGGTTTGGGTGTCGACATCAAGCAGGCGGAATGCACTATTTACGAATGCATTATCGACCGGGCCGATGTCCGCGAAGCTATCCACGACACGGAGATTGATACACTGAAAGTGATATCCTCCCACATAAACTTGGTAGGCGCCGAAATAGAGATGCTCAACCTGAAAAACAGGGAAAAGATTTTGAAAGAAGTGCTTGCCCCACTGAAGGAAGAGTTTGATTATATCTTGATAGACTGCTCGCCTTCACTGGGACTGATTACCATCAACGCGCTCACTGCAGCCGACTCCGTGATTATCCCCGTACAAGCGGAATACTTTGCACTGGAAGGTATCAGCAAGCTGTTGAACACCATCAAGATTATCAAGTCGAAACTGAACCCGGCACTCGAAATCGAAGGTTTCCTGCTGACGATGTACGACTCGCGCCTGCGTCAGGCCAACCAGATTTATGACGAAGTGAAACGCCACTTCCAGGAATTGGTGTTCGACACCGTCATACAGCGCAACGTCAAACTGAGCGAAGCCCCAAGCTACGGTCTGCCCACCATCCTGTATGACGCAGACTCCACCGGAGCCAAGAATCACATGGCACTTGCCAAAGAACTGATAAGCCATAACAATTAACCAAAAACGAAGAACCATGGCACAAAAAAGAAATGCATTAGGACGCGGGCTGGACGCCCTGCTCTCAATGGACGAAGTGCAGACCGAAGGCTCTTCTTCCATCAACGAAATAGAGTTGTCGAAGATTGTCGTCAACCCGAACCAGCCGCGTCATGAATTTGACAAGACTGCCCTTCAGGAACTTGCCGATTCAATCTCTGAGATAGGTATCATTCAGCCCATCACCCTACGCAAGCTGTCGGACGATGAATATCAGATCATCGCAGGCGAACGCCGTTTCCGTGCTTCACAACTCGCCGGACTGAAAAGTATTCCCGCCTATATCCGTACTGCCGATGACGAGAACGTCATGGAAATGGCGCTTATCGAGAATATACAACGTGAAGACTTGAACTCTGTGGAAATAGCCCTTGCCTACCAACATCTGTTGGAACAATACGGACTCACACAAGAACGCCTTAGCGAACGTGTCGGTAAAAAACGTACAACAATTGCCAACTACCTGCGTTTATTGAAATTGCCCGCCCCCATTCAAATGGCGTTGCAGAACAAGCAGATAGACATGGGACATGCCCGTGCGCTTGTAACATTGGGTGATCCGAAGTTGCAAGTGAAGATATTCGAAGAAATCATCGAGCACGGATATTCCGTACGTAAGGTGGAAGAAATAGTAAAATACCTGAGTGAAGGCGAAGCCGTGAAAAGCGGTGGACGCAAAATCGCTCCCAAACGTGCCAAACTGCCGGAAGAATTCAACATGCTGAAACAACAGCTTTCGGGCTTCTTCAGCACCAAAGTGCAGCTGACCTGTTCGGAAAAAGGAAAAGGTAAAATCAGTATCCCGTTCAATAACGAAGAAGATTTAGAACGTATAATCGGCATACTCGATACTCTTAAAAAATAAATGACGAAAGGAACAAAAACATATCAATGGTGTATCGCCCTGCTGCTTTGCTTCGTGCAGACGGCAGGGATTGCTATGTATGGGCAGAATCGTCCGCGTGCCGCTGCCAAACGGCAGCAATTGGAGCATGCAGACTCACTAAAAAGACTGCCACAAGTAGCTCTGGACAGCCTGAATGCACAAACAGAATCTGCCCTGCAACGGGTTTCGGCTGCTGACAGCATTGCCTTAGCCGACAGCATTGCTGCCGAAAATAAAAAGCGTCTGCTGGAAATGACTTCCAGTACTACCCCACAAGTGTCTCCTACACCAACAGACAGTATAAACGGGGCACTTAACAAGAAAGTATTTATCCCCAACCCGACCAAGGCAACATGGCTCGCCTTGGTTATCCCCGGTGGCGGACAAATCTATAACCGTAAATACTGGAAGTTACCTATTATATATGGTGGATTTGCTGGATGTGCTTATGCGCTAACCTGGAACAACAAGATGTATAAAGACTACATGCAAGCCTATAAAGATGCCGCTCTTGGCAACTGGGAAGCCAACAGTATTCATGATCTTTTGCCACCCGGATATTTGGACAGAACCCCCAAAACGCAGATAACAGAAACCCTCCGAAAGCGAAAGGATACGTACAGGCGCTATCGTGACCTGAGTATTTTTGCTTTCATCGGCGTTTACCTGATATCAGTTATTGATGCCTATGTAGATGCGGAACTGTCTAATTTCGATATAACCCCCGACCTAAGTATGCGGGTAGAACCTGCCGTAATCAACAGCCAATACAGTATAGGCAGCTCCAACAAATCTGTCGGAGTGCAATGTAGTTTCCGTTTTTAATGAATTAAGCTATACCAAAGAATAATCACACATGAAGAATAAATCTGTAAATATGAAGAAGTTTATCGCTACTCCGTTTCTGTTTTGTCTATCACTTTTCGCCTTCCAGGCGCAAGCTCAGGAAAGTGTAGAAGTAGTGATCCGTGACAACGGAACAGAACGTCAGGAAAGCATTGAACTCCCCCAAAGTATGACTTATCCGCTGGACAGCCTACTCAATGACTGGAAAGCCAAAAATTACATTGATTTAGGTAAAGATTGCAGTACCTCCACAGAGAACCCACTCTTTAGTGACTCTGTTTATATCGACCGCCTCAGCCGCATTCCTGCTGTAATGGAAATGCCTTATAATGAGATTGTACGTAAATTCATCGACATGTACACAGGACGTTTACGTAATAACGTATCATTCATGTTGAGCGCCTGCAACTTTTATATGCCCATCTTCGAAGAAGCACTCGATGCCTATGGATTACCGCTCGAACTCAGATACTTGCCTATCATTGAATCTGCGCTGAACCCTTCTGCCAGATCCCGTGTAGGCGCTTCCGGTTTGTGGCAGTTCATGCTGGCTACCGGAAAGATGTACGGATTGGAAAGCAACAGTCTTATCGACGAACGTTGTGATCCTATCAAGGCCACGTGGGCAGCCGCCCGCTACTTGAAAGACCTGTACGCCATTTATCAAGACTGGAATCTGGTGATCGCTGCTTACAATTGCGGACCAGGCACTATAAACAAAGCAATCCGCCGTGCCGGAGGTAAAACTGATTATTGGGAAATCTATAATTTCCTGCCCAAAGAGACCCGCGGGTATGTGCCTGCGTTCATTGCCGCCAATTATGTGATGACTTACTATTGCAAGCACAACATCTGTCCCATGGAAACTAATATCCCCGATGCTACAGATACTATACAAGTAACAAAAAACTTACATTTCGAACAGCTTGCCGATATTTGTGGCGTTAGCATGGAAGAAATCAAAAGCCTTAATCCTCAGTATAAGAAGAATATAATTCCCGGTGAAAGCAAGACACAAACCCTTCGTCTGCCTATGAATTACATCAGTACATTTATCGACAGCCAGGATACTATCTACGCCCACCGTGCGAATGAATTATTCAAAAACCGTAGGACCGTAGCCATCTCCGAGCCCCGTTCTACAGCAAGACGCGCTACAACCGGCAGTGGAAATCTGACTTATCATAAAATACGAAATGGCGAAACATTGGGTACTATTGCACGCCGCTATGGAGTCACCGTAAAACAACTTCAAAGTTGGAATGGATTGCATAACACCAAAATTTCCGCCGGAAAGCAATTGAAGATATATAAATAAGAGCACAAACGCTTGCACGGTGTTGAAATTTGCTTATTTTTGCAGCAATAGAAGAAAGGAGACAGGGATATGGAAGAGAATGTGAACCAGAAAGATAAAGAAAAAGTCGAAGAGGAAATGATTGAACAGGCTTTCCAGCAACTGTTAAACGACTATTTGGCAACCAAGCACCGTAAACGCATTGAAATTATAACAAAGGCATTCAATTTTGCCAACCAGGCACATAAGGGCATCAAACGCCGCTCAGGCGAGCCCTACATTATGCATCCCTTGGCTGTGGCACAGATTGTTTGCACCGAAATAGGTCTGGGGTCTACATCCATTTGTGCTGCATTACTACACGATGTGGTAGAAGATACAGACTATACTGTAGAGGACATAGAGAATATATTCGGTCCGAAAATCGCCCAGATTGTAGACGGACTGACCAAAATATCCGGTGGTATCTTCGGTGACCGGGCTTCGGCACAGGCAGAGAACTTCAAAAAGTTGCTGTTGACGATGTCCGATGATATACGTGTGATCCTTATTAAAATAGCGGACCGCCTGCATAATATGCGTACGCTGGGTTCCATGCTTCCAAATAAGCAATTCAAAATTGCAGGTGAAACTTTATATATATATGCTCCCCTCGCCAACCGCTTAGGACTTTATAAGATAAAGACCGAACTGGAAAACCTGAGTTTCAGGTACGAACACCCTGAGGAATATCAAGAAATAGAAAACAAGCTGGCAGCTACGGCTACCGAGCGTGACAAAGTATTCAAAGAGTTCACAGCTCCGATACGCGCACAGATGGACAAGATGGGACTGAAATATCGCATCCTGGCACGCGTCAAATCCATTTATTCCATATGGAACAAAATGCAGACCAAGCATGTGCCATTCGAAGAAATCTATGACTTGCTTGCCGTACGCATTATTTTTGAACCGCGTAACGCGGACGAAGAGTTGAATGACTGTTTCGATATCTACGTCTCTATTTCTAAAATATACAAGCCCCACCCCGACCGTCTGCGCGACTGGGTGAGTCACCCCAAAGCAAACGGCTATCAAGCTTTACACGTTACCCTCATGGGTAATAATGGACAGTGGATAGAAGTACAAATCCGTAGCGAGCGCATGAATGACGTAGCCGAACAGGGTTTTGCCGCACATTGGAAATACAAAGAAGGTGGTGGTAGCGAGGATGAGGGCGAGCTGGATAAATGGCTACGTACCATCAAGGAAATTCTTGATGATCCGCAGCCGGATGCCATTGATTTCCTCGACACTATCAAATTGAACCTGTTTGCATCGGAAATTTTTGTATTCACCCCTAAAGGTGAAATCAAGACCATGCCACAGAACTCTACCGCACTGGATTTTGCATTTTCCCTGCATACAGATATAGGTAGCCATTGTATCGGCGCAAAAGTAAACCATAAACTTGTACCACTCAGCCATAAATTGCAAAGTGGTGACCAGGTGGAAGTTCTGACATCCAAATCACAACGGGTACAGCCGGAATGGGAAGTATTTGCCACTACAGCCCGTGCCCGCGCAAAGATAGCTGCCATCCTGCGCAAAGAACAAAGAACAAACCAGAAAGAAGGTGAAACCCTTCTAAACGAATTCTTCAAAAAAGAAGAACTTCGATTGGATGACATGCTGGTTGACAAACTTGTGAAAGCTCATAACATGAAGAACAGGGATGAGCTGCTCATAGCTATCGGCAATGGAAAAATCGTCTTAGGTGATCTGGATAAAAATGCTTTAAAAGAAAAACAAGGAACCAACTGGAAGAAGTTCCTCACATTTTCATTCGGTAGCAATAAGGACAGCAAAGAACCTGTTGAAGAAAAGATACCGCAGGAAAAGGAGAAGATCAATACTAAGCAAATTCTGAAACTGACGGAAGAGAATATCCAAAAAAATTACATCATGGCAGAATGTTGTCACCCTATTCCGGGTGATGATGTATTGGGATATATCGACGAAAACGACCGGATTATTATCCATAAACGCCAGTGCCCTGTCGCTGCAAGACTGAAGAGCAGCTACGGCAACCGTATCCTTGCCACGCAATGGGATACACACAAAGAGCTATCTTTCCTGGTGAATATCTATATCAAAGGCATAGATGCCATGGGATTACTGAACGAAGTAACACAAGTCATCTCCCGCCAGTTGAACGTAAACATCCGTAAACTATCCATCGAAACAACGGACGGTATCTTTGAAGGAAACATCCAGCTATATGTACATGACGTGGATGATGTGAAGACTATCAGTACTAACTTGAAACAAATACAGAACATCAAACAAGTAACCAGAGTAGAAGCATAAAACTATAAAAGTACATTTCATATGTTTAATTCGAAAAAAGGAATTGACGACAAGGTAAGTAATAAATTAACTACACTTTCCTGTCAAAGTTTAATAAAAGGTGATTGTTCCATCGATGGAGATATGCGCATCGACGGAATCGTAGAAGGAAATATTCAATGTACGGGTAAAATTGTTATTGGTCCCGAAGGAAGAATACACGGAAATCTTTCTTGTACACATGCCTGTCTACATGGAACTATCATCGGTGATGCTTATATAAAGGAAGAACTCACCCTGAAAGCTAATTGCGTGATGCAAGGTAATATTTATACCAGTAAATTGGAGATAGAATCACAAGCTAAATTCAATGGAACCTGTAACACGAATGATACCAATAATGAGATAAAATTATTGGAAGCAGTTACTGAATAACATTATTTACAATAGATTCAGTTTAACAAAACCATCTTGCTGAAAAAAGTTTTATCTTATATAGGCGTTCATTATTAATATAAAATAGCTACTTTTGCAGTATATATCAATGAAGTATACTATGATAGTCGGCAAATATATAAATTTGGGAACGCTCCAGGAACTACTGTTTAATGGTGAGAAGGTGATTATTTCTGATGAATGCATTCAAGAGGTAGATAAGGGTTTCCGTTTTTTGAAGGATTTTTCAAGTGATAAAATTATTTACGGAATAAATACAGGATTCGGGCCTATGGCTCAATATAGAATTGAGGATAAATCATTAACAGAACTACAATATAATATCATCAGAAGCCACTCTACCGGAGCAGGTAAACCATTACCTCCTCTTTATGTAAAAGCAGCAATGATTGCCCGGCTATTCACCTTTTTACAAGGAAAATCAGGTATACATACAGAATTGGTAGAACTACTTGTTAAATTCATTAATCTGGATATTTTTCCATATATACCGGAGCATGGCAGTGTAGGTGCCAGTGGCGATTTAGTCCAATTGGCCCATATAGCATTGACTTTGATCGGCGAAGGAGAAGTGTTCTATCAAGGACAACTACAACCTACCGCCCAGGTGCTTGAGAAGAATCATCTCAAACCTTTCTCTATCCACATTCGTGAGGGACTTTCAGTAACAAACGGTACTTCCGTCATGACGGGTATCGGCATTGTTAATCTGATTTATGCGCGTCAATTACTAAACTGGTCCGTATGCGCCTCAGTAATGATGAATGAGATTGCTGCATCCTATGATGATTTTGTTTCTCAGCCGCTAAACGATGCTAAGCTTCATAAAGGACAGCGGAAAATAGCTGAGGCTATGAGAGCCTGGATGTCGGGCAGCCAATGCACACGCAAGAGAGAAAACGAACTGTATGGACAGAAACACGAGGAAAAGATCTTCGAACATAAAGTACAGCCTTATTATTCGCTAAGATGTACTCCGCAGATACTGGGACCAATTTATGACACATTGATAAATACGGAAGAGGTATTAATCAACGAAATCAACTCAGCCTGTGACAACCCGATTGTTGATCCGGAAACCCAAAATGTATATCATGGTGGAAACTTTCATGGTGATTACATCTCTTTCGAAATGGATAAATTAAAAATTGCCATTACCAAACTGACAATGCTAAGTGAACGCCAGTTGAACTATCTGTTCCATGATCGTATCAACGGAATACTTCCCCCATTTGTCAATCTGGGAATACTGGGACTGAACTATGGATTGCAAGCTTCGCAATTCACAGCAACTTCCACTACTGCAGAGTGTCAGACACTATCCAACCCAATGTATGTGCATAGTATCCCTAACAACAATGACAATCAAGACATTGTGAGTATGGGAACGAACTCTGCATTAATAGCCAAAACAGTTATTGAGAATTCTTATCAAGTCATGAGTATTCTGTTTATGGGGATTGTACAGGCGGTGGATTATTTAAAGATACAAGATCAATTGAGTACGGAATCACGCAATGTGTACAATGAAATCCGGGCATTCTTTCCTGTATTTTCCCAAGATACTCCTAAATATAAGGAAATAGAGGCTATGAATGAATACTTGAAAAATAAGAAATTCAATTTATAAATGAAATACGCATTAATAACAGGCGGAAGCCGGGGCATAGGACGTGCTGTCAGCATCAAACTGGCAGAAAAAGGATATACCGTGCTGATTAATTATCAAAGCAATGATAAGGAAGCAGCCAATACCCTGCAACTCGTTCGAGAGCAAGGAGGAGATGGAGAACTACTAAAGTTCGATGTAAGCAGCCCGGCAGCAGTATCCGAAGCGTTAAACACCTGGAGTGCCCAACATCCGGACGAATATATTGAAGTACTGATTAACAATGCAGGAATTCGCAAAGACAATTTAATGCTCTGGATGACCGAACCTGAATGGAACGGAGTACTGAATACCAGCTTGAATGGGTTCTTTTATGTCACCCAGGCATTGCTTAAAAACATGTTAGTCAAACGTTTCGGCCGCATTGTCAATATAGTTTCGCTATCAGGCATCAAAGGTATGCCCGGACAAACAAATTATTCTGCAGCTAAAGGGGGTGTCATTGCCGCTACCAAGGCATTAGCCCAGGAAGTGGCAAAGAAGCATGTAACTGTCAATGCTGTGGCCCCCGGATTCATCCGTACGGAAATGACCGAAGACATCAATGAGAACGAATGGAAAAAGCACATCCCTACCGGGCGCTTCGGTGAACCGGAAGAAGTGGCTGATCTTGTAAGTTTCTTAGTTTCCCCCAACGCCTCTTATATCACAGGTGAGATTATTTCAATCAATGGAGGACTGCATACATGAGAAGAGTTGTCATTACAGGAATGGGAATTTACTCGTGCATCGGCAAGAATCTGAGCGAAGTAACAGACTCATTATATAACGGTAAATCGGGAATCGGCATCGATCCCCACCGGAAAGAAATGGGGTATATTTCTGCACTGACTGGTCTGCTGGAACGCCCTGATCTAAAAAAAATGTTGGACAGACGGAAACGTCTCTGCCTGCCTGAACAGGGAGAATATGCCTATCTGGCAAGTGTAGAAGCTTTCAAAAATGCAAGTATTGATGAAGCATTCTTGGAAACAAATGAAGTAGGAATACTGTATGGAAATGACAGTAGTACTGCACCGATTATTAACGCTGTAGATATTATCCGGGAAAAGAAGAATACCGTTCTGGTAGGTTCCGGTTCTATTTTCCAGTCGATGAATTCGACTGTATCTATGAACCTGTCGGTCATCTTCAAGCTCAGAGGAGTAAACTTCACAATCTCCGGTGCTTGTGCAAGCGGTTCACACGCCATTGGCATGGGTTATCTGCTAATCAAGTCAGGATTGCAAGAGTGTATTCTTTGTGGCGGTGCGCAAGAAGTAAATCCATTCTCAGTAGGTAGTTTCGACGGATTAAGTGCATTCTCTACCCGGGAAGATAAGCCTCAGCAAGCATCCAGACCCTTTGATAAAAGCAGAGACGGACTTGTGCCCAGCGGAGGTGGCGCCAGCCTAGTACTGGAAAGTTATGAATCAGCTGTTAAGCGAGGAGCACCCATATTGGCAGAAATTATCGGCTACGGTTTTTCATCCAATGGAGATCATATATCTGTTCCTAATATAGACGGCCCAAAGCGTTCATTGGAAATGGCCATCCGGAATGCCGGAATCGCATTGGATGAAATTAAATACATCAATGCGCACGCCACTTCTACTCCGATAGGTGATTTGAATGAAGCAAAAGCCATAGCAGAAGTATTTGAAGGACACCACCCGTATGTGGCTTCCACCAAGTCTATGACCGGTCACGAAATGTGGATGGCGGGTGCCAGCGAAGTTATCTATTCTACTTTAATGATGCAGAATAACTTCATTGCTCCCAATCTGAATTTCGAAGAACCGGATGAAGCCTCTGCCCAACTTAATATCCCCGCCCAACGAGTAAATATGGAATTTGATACATTCCTGTCGAACTCATTCGGATTCGGAGGAACCAATTCTACATTAATTATTAAAAAAGTAAAGTAATATAAGTATGACCCACGAAGAAATCATTGAAAAGATAAGAGAAACCTTATCCGAGGAATTTGAAGTAGATATCGATCTTATCCAGCCTGATGCTCCGCTCATGCAAACCCTTGAGTTAGACAGTCTGGACTTGGTAGATATGGTAGTGTTGATTGAAAAGAACTTCGGTTTTAACGTAACCGGACAAGATTTTGTCGGAATCAAAACGTTCCAGGACTTCTATAATCTCGTCATTACACGTATGGCCGAAAACAAAAACGAATAGACAAGATGTGGAAAGGTAAAACCCGTGGCGGCGTATCCGGATACCTGTTTTTCATTTATATGATCAGGTATTGTGGTGTAAAAGCCGCTTATGGTTTTCTGTCTCTGATCGTTCTTTATTTTATCCCTTTCGCTCCTAAAGCAACAAAGAGTATCTGGCAATATGCCCGCCGTATCTTAAGACGGAACCGCATACAATCGATGGGGCTATTGCTGAATAACTATTATCGTTTGGGACAGATACTCATAGACAAGGTAGCCATTGGAAATGGAATGATCGACAAGTATCATTTCAAGTTCAACCACTATCAGGAGTTTCTAAATGTATTGGATGGAGATCAGGGAGTAATCATGATCGGTGCACACGTTGGCAACTGGGAAATCGGAACACCTTTTTTCAATGACTACAGTAAGAAGATGAATGTGGTGATGTACGATGCCGAACATCAAAAGATTAAAGAAATACTGAAGAAGAACGGACAGCAGCAACCTTACAAGATTATACCAGTCAACAAAGATAATCTGGCACATATATTCAAAATTACAGAAGCACTGGATCATAAAGAATACGTCTGTTTTCAGGGAGACCGTTATCTGAATGCAGACAAACTGCTGATCTGTAAATTTATGGGACACAAAGCTTGTTTTCCAATCGGCCCTTTCCTATTGGCATCACGGATGAAAGTTCCTGTAGTTTTCTATTTTGCAATGAGAGAGGCTAAGCAAACCTATCATTTTCATTTTATACTGGCAGAAAAGGTATCCGGCTCAAAAGAGAAAAAGGCAGAGCAATTACTATTAGAACAATATGTGAACGCTCTGGAAAAAGTAATCAGCCAGTATCCCGAACAATGGTTCAACTATTATCCTTTCTGGAAGTCGCTTGAATAAACTAAAATCAACAAAATGAAACTATTTCCTTCTCTACAAAAGAGATATACCAAAGAACGATTCACTGCTGTGCAAGCACAGAGGTTGGCACAAGAAATCGCTTTTGGTCCCATTGTATTCCAAGTTTCACGCCTGATGCTGAAATTCGGTATTTTCCGTTTGCTTTCCGACAACCGGGAAGGTCTGTCACTGGAACAGATCAGCCAGAAAACCGGATTGTCAAAGTATGCCACACAAGTTTTACTGGAAGCCTCACTCACCATAGGTACTGTATTGGTAAAAGACGATCAATATATACTGGCAAAGGCCGGATGGTTCCTGTTGAATGATGAGATGGCACAAGTGAATATGGATTTTAATCAGGACGTCAACTACAAAGGTCTGTTCCATCTGGAGGAAGCATTGCTAAATGGTCGCCCCGAAGGTTTGAAAGAATTGGGAAACTGGCCCACGATTTACGAAGGATTATCCAGTTTACCCGAGCAAGTGCAGAAAAGCTGGTTCGGCTTCGACCATTTTTATTCAGACAATTCTTTCGACCAGGCACTCGAAATCGTATTCAGCCACTCTCCCCGGACTCTGCTCGATGTAGGAGGCAATACAGGTAGATGGGCTACTAAATGTGTGCAATACAACGAGAAAGTAGAAGTTACCATTATGGATTTACCCCAACAACTGGAAATAATGAAACAAAAGACAGAAAATATTTCCGGTCACGAGCGTATTCATGGACATGGTGTAAATCTTCTCGATGAAAATGTACCTTTCCCGAAAGGTTTTGATGCGATCTGGATGAGTCAGTTTCTAGATTGCTTTTCTGAGAAAGAAGTTATCAGTATACTCTCACGAGCTGCTCAGTCCATGTCTACAGAAGGGCGACTCTACATTATGGAAACATTCTGGGACCGACAAAAATTCGAAACTGCTGCCTACTGCCTGACACAGATCAGTATATACTTTACTGCTATGGCAAATGGTAACAGCAAAATGTATCACTCCGACGATATGGCACGATGCATTCAAGAATCAGGGTTGGAAATAGAGGAAATATATGATAACCTGGGATTGGGACACAGTATTGTAAAATGTAAGCTGAAATGAAAAGAGCTCCTATCATATCCGGTGAAGGAATCCTGAACCTGATACCACAACGACCGCCAATCGTTATGGTAGATTCATTCTGTGGCATTGAAGATAATTGTTCCTATTCAGGTCTCACAGTCACTGACGATAATATCTTTTGCCAGGAAGGCAAATTGCAGGAAGCAGGTCTTGTTGAACACATAGCCCAATCGGCGGCGGCACGGATCGGATATATCTATTTACAGAAAAATGAACCGGTGCCCTTAGGCTTTATCGGTTCGGTAGATAAATTAACCCTTCATCGTTTGCCGGAGACAGGGCAGGAATTATTCACTGAAATTACGGTTATTCAGGAGGTATTCGATATTACTTTAGTATCTGCCTGTGTAAGTACTACGGAAGGAGTGATTGCAGAATGCCGGATGAAAATATTTTTAGATAAGAAATGAGGCAAAAAACGAATCTACATACGCCTGCACTCATTGACCGCACCACAATAAAGGTACGTTTCAGTGAAATAGACTCCATGCAAATCGTATGGCATGGTGAATATGTACGCTATTTTGAGGATGGAAGGGAGTCTTTCGGAAAGCATTATGGCTTAGGATATATGGATATCTACAGTGAAGGATATATGGTACCCATCGTTGAATTAAATTGCCAATTTAAGCAATCCTTATCCTTCGGTGAAGAAGTTATCATTGAAACCCGATACATTTCTTGTGAAGCTGCCAAGATTAAATTCGAATATGTACTATATCGGGCTACAGACAATAATATCGTTGCCACCGGAAGTACAACTCAGGTTTTTCTAAATACTAACAGGGAGCTGGAGTTAGCAACTCCGGCCTTTTATCAGGAGTGGAAAAAGAAATGGAACATCCTATAACTGTATATATCACAGCAGATACTCTGATCAGTTCTTTAGGAGCAAATACCCGGGAGAATATAAAAGCAATCCGGGAATATCAGAGCGGGATCACCAGGCATGAAGCAGGAATCATATCTGATACTTCTATATTAGCTGCCACTATTAAACCGGAACAATGGGAAAGAGCAAAGAATTTGGGTACGTACACACGCCTGGAACAACTATTCATACTAGCCATTCAAGATATTCTGTCCCATTCCGAAATGAATCTGGCGGATGAAGATTGTGGCCTCATCCTATCCACCACTAAAGGTAATATCGACCTGTTGGCCAATCATCCCGACACCCCTGATATCAGAGTTCATCTATGGGAAATGGGAAGAAGAATAAGCGAATATTTTCAGGCCGACAACCGGGTAGAAGTCATTTCTAATGCCTGCATATCAGGAGTATCCGCTCTGATTGTGGCAAAGCGATGGATCGAATCCGGCAGATACAAAAAAGTCATAGTAGCGGGAGGTGATATCCTCTCCCACTTCATTACCAGCGGATTTCTATCTTTCAGATCCATCAGTTCCGAAAGATGCTGCCCTTATGATGCCCGGAGAGACGGACTCAATTTAGGAGAGGCTTGTGGTGCTATCCTGCTGAGTTCGGAAGGAAACGATACGGATATCATCCTGTCCGGAGGAGCCATTAGTAACGATGCCAATCATATTTCAGGCCCGTCACGCACAGGAGACGGACTTTACCTCGCCATACGGCAGGCTATGGAAGAAGCTGCAGTCCTTGCCGAAGACGTTAGTTTCATGAACACACATGGAACGGCTACTGTCTATAACGATGAAATGGAATCGAAAGCTATTCATTTAGCCGGATTGGAAACCGTTCCGGTTCATAGTTTGAAATCTTATTTCGGTCATACTTTAGGGGCATCGGGAGTGATTGAATCTATTATCTGTATTCACGAACTAAAGGAAAACGTACTATTCGGTACATTAGGCTATGAAAAGCCCGGTGTCAGCATGCCTATTCTGGTGCAAGCTGACCATCAGGAAATACCCATGAAGCATTGTATCAAAACAGCATCCGGTTTCGGAGGTTGTAATGCTGCTATCGTATTGACACTTCCTGCATATCAGAAACAGCCCTCAAGCGTGCAATCACCGGTGACAGTTCATACGACCGCAACTGTTTCCATTGAGAATAGCTGTTTAAGTATGAATGGAGAAACCGTTTTTTCATCATCTGCCTCAAACTTTGCACAATTTATCCGCGAAGCATATAAAAATACAGGTGGAAGTAACATGAAATTCTACAAAATGGACGACCTTTGCAAACTGGGATATACTGCTGTTGAATATCTGTTGAAGGAGAAAAACTTTCAACCGGAAGAAATAGGGATATTGCTGGTTAATGCTGCCGCCTCACTGAATACGGATATTCGTCATCAGATGATTATCAATCAGGAAGGTGACCATGCAGCCAGTCCGACGGTATTTGTATACACTCTGCCTAACGTTGTAGCTGGTGAGATATGTATCCGTCATAAAATACAAGGAGAAAATACTTTCTTTATAGAAAAAGAATTCGATGCGGACAAATTGAAAGAATATGCACAAATTGTAATGAAGAAAGGTAATTTAAAAGCTTGCATCACCGGATGGTGCAACCTTTTAATGGAAGAGTATAAAGCTGATTTCAAACTAATAGAAGTACAACATTGATATGGAAGAATTAATAGAAAAACTAAAAAGAGAATTAATAGAAGAACTGAATCTTGAAGAAGTCACACCCGAAGAGATCAATCCCAATGAGCCTCTGTTTGGTGACGGTGGTTTAGGACTTGATTCTATTGACGCACTTGAAATTATTCTTATTTTAGAGCGTAACTATGGAATCAAAATAAAGAATCCTGCAGAAGGGAAACAGATTTTCTACTCAATACGTACATTAGCTAACTATATCTCTGAAAATCAGAAATAATGAAGATATATGTAACCGGTTTAGGTGTTGTTTCAGGTATCGGTCTGGGTGTTGCAGAAAATATAGCTTCACTCAGGAAACATCAGCATGGTATGGGGAAAGTCACTCTTTTCCCTACGGAACTGGATGTACCCGTATCAGAGGTAAAATACAGCAATGAAGAACTAAAACAGTTACTCTCTTTAGATATACAAAAAACGTTTTCACGAACAGCCTTATTAGGCATGTTAGCTGCCCGGGAAGCAGTCGATGACGCCCGGTTAGATTTGAATACTTTGCGTGTAGGTCTCATTTCTTCCACCTCTGTAGGTGGTATGGATTTGAGTGAACATTTCTACAATGCCTTTAAAAAGGACAATAGAAAAGGAAGATTACGGGAAGTCATCTCTCATGACTGCGGTGCAAGTACTGAAATGATAGCGGATTATCTGAAAGTAAATGACTTTGTAACCACTATCAGTACAGCCTGTTCATCAGCAGCTAATGCTATCATGTTAGGAGCCCGCATGATCAGGAATGGCCAACTGGACGCTGCCATTGTAGGAGGTACGGACGCCTTGTGCAAGTTTACCCTCAACGGTTTCAATTCACTTATGATTTTGGATAAGGAACACTGCCGTCCTTTTGACGCATCCCGTGCAGGCCTCAACTTAGGAGAAGGAGCCGGATATATTGTCCTTCAATCAGAGAAATTACTCCGGAAAGAGCCTTATTGCTTATTAAGCGGATATTCGAATGTGAATGAAGCTTTTCATCAGACCGGCAGTTCACCCGAAGGAAACGGACCATTCTGGTCCATGACAGAAGCCATAGCTAAAAGTGAAATTTTTCCCGAAGAGATTGATTATATCAATGTACATGGCACAGGAACTCCAAGTAATGATCTTTCAGAAGGACTTGCTATCCGACGGATTTTTGATGATAAAATTCCTCCGTTCAGTTCTGTCAAAGCGTTTATCGGTCATACATTAGGGGCTTCGGAAGGAATTGAAGCGGTTTATTCTGTTCTCTCCGTATATCATGGTTTCATCTATCCCAATCTGAACTTCAAAGAACCTATAGAAGAAAACATGTTGATGCCCGAAACCTCATTCCGCGAGGGACTACCCATTCGTAATGTACTATCGAATTCATTTGGATTCGGTGGAAATGATTCTTCGATCCTGTTTTCCACATTAAAAGAGAGATGATGCTACCTGTCTATATCAATCATATTGCTACTATTCACGCGGATACTGCTTCCGGAGAATCCCTTTATTTATCCGCCAACGAACCGGATTACAAGAGTATTATCACAAATGCCGCACTACGGAGGCGTATGAGCCGGATCATCAAAATGGGAGTTGCCTGCGGATTGGAATGTATCAGTACCCTACCTTCCGAAAAAGTACATGCGATCATCACCGCAACCGGACTCGGATGCCTGGCAGATACAGAGAAGTTTCTGAATACAATCATTGAGAATGAAGAACAACTACTGAATCCGACACCCTTTATCCAGTCAACCTTCAACACCATCGGAGCCCAAATAGCATTACTCCGCCAGATACATACTTACAACATGACGTATGTGCACCGAGGATTAAGTTTCGAAAGTGCACTATTGGACGGTATGATGAGAATCTGGGAAGGTGATGAAAATGTCCTTGTAGGAGCTATTGATGAGATTACCCCTAACAGCCACACTATACAACAACGCCTGGGACTGCTAAGGGGCATACAAGCAGGCGAAGGTGCCCAGTTCTTCCTGCTGGGACGAGAAGCCACCGAATCCACATTAGCAGAACTTGCCGGTATATCGACTTTTATTCATGCGAACAGTACGCAGGAAGTAGCCGAAAAGGTTCATTGCTTTTTGCAAAGCAACCGATTAACTGCCGGACAAATCGATTGGTTTGTTACCGGTAAGAATGGAAACTCAAAAGAAGATACCCTGTATACTGATTTAGAAAACGACTTGTTCCCCACAGCAACATGCAGCATCTTTAAGAATGAATGTGGTGAATATCCTACGGCATCTTCCTTTGCTTTATGGAAAGTGGCTAAAACTTTTGAAGAGAATCTAAATCCGGGACGGACAGTTCTGATATATAATCATTATCACTCCATTAACCATTCACTTATTTTAATCCGGAAAAGACAATGATAGTAGAAATCCTGATCACATTACTGATTATCTTTCTCGTCTACGCATCTTGCAACATCCGTTCTAACATCTATCTCAAGGTATTTTGCAAGAAACAGACTGAAGATAAAATTGTAGCTATCACCTTTGATGATGGACCGGACCCGGTACAAACCCCCAAAGTATTACAAGTACTCAAAGAACAACAAATACCGGCTTGTTTCTTCTGCATCGGTCACAAAGTACAAGAGAATGAAGAGTTGATCCGACAAATCATCAACGAAGGACATCTGATTGGTAATCATTCCTTTACCCATACCAATCATTTTCCCTTGTACAGTCTGTCGCGGATGAAAAAAGACTTGCAAGCTTGCCAGTTTGCATTAGAACGAGTAACTTCGCAGAAAATCAAGTTATTCCGCCCACCGTTTGGAGTCACAAATCCTACTATAGCAAATGCTGTCCGCATATTGGGATACACTCCTGTTGGCTGGAATATCAGAACACTCGATACACTGCAACCTTCCAAAGAGAAGGTTTTGAAGCGTATTCAGAAAAGGTTACGCCCCGGTTCTATCATCCTTCTACACGATCGGATGCCGGACAGTGACCTGTTATTAAAAGAGATACTTAACTTAATTAAAGAACAGGGATATACAGTTGTCCGTCTGGACAGCATGTTGTAAAAGCATTATGAGAACCATACTAATAACATTATCAATCATATTGGGCATTTCCTATACCCATGCCCAGACAATGAAGAAGCTAATCCATACCCAGGATTTTGAAAACCGTCTGGCAAAGGAAGCACAAACCATGCAGTCCATTGAAAGTGACTTTACACAAGTGAAGTATTTGGATATTCTGGATGAGAAAGTAACCTCCAAAGGAAAGTTCTATTATCAAAAGAGCGGCAAAATACGTATGGAGTACGCCCAACCCATCAACTACCTAATAGTTATAAACGACTCCCGGCTTAAAATTGTATCGGACGGTAAAAAGAGCGTTATGAGCCTAACCGCCAATAAGATGATGAATCAAATGCAAGATATGCTCACAGCTTGCATGATAGGCGATCTCTCAAAAATGTCTTCCGACTACAAACTGGAATATTTTGAAAATGATTCCTATTATATAGTGAAGATTAAGCCGGTCAATAAAGCCATACAAGCCTACATTTCGGAAATTGAAATATACCTGGATAAGAAAGATATGTCGGTTTACAAATTGCGTCTTTCCGAAACAGCCACCAATTATACGGAATATGAGTTCTACAACAAGAGATTTAATGCTTTGAAAGATGAAACAAAGTTTTCTATTCGCTAATCTGATCTTTATTCTGTATCTATTCACTTCCTGCGGTTCCTCAAAAACAATAGCAGGAGATGCCACATCTCATGTGACACCTATCATTTGCGCTGAAGAATATTCGCAAAAATACAATATGCAGTTAGACTTCATGAAGCATCACTTCAGCGGTTTATTAATTGTACGGAAATTGCCGGATAATGAAATAAGAATATTGGCATCTACTTACTTTGGACTCAGTCTTTTTGATTTTTCACTTCGGGAAAATGAATTTCAAGTCAACAGTTGCATAGAGCCCATGAAGAAAAAGAAAATGCTGCTATTACTGGAAACAGACTTCAAGAATCTATTTTTAAGTGGAAAGAATATCCGCATCAAAAAGAAAAGCGGTACCTTTGAAAAAAGAGTCACAGGCAGGGGATTCGGAAGAACAGTATTCTATCTATCGGAGTTCAACTCTGGACATCCCGAACAGATAAAAATCAAACATCCCTGGTTGCGACTAAGTATACAGTTGGACAAATTAAAAGAAAACCCAAACTAATATGGCTGAACTTCTTCCCAATTTCTATAAAGTCACGCACTCTGAGCATATCAATGAAACAGACTGGGTAGTGCAAGTCATGCTCAACCCACAACATGCTATTTATAACGGACACTTTCCACAACAACCCGTAGTTCCGGGCGTTTGTATGCTGCAAATAATAAAAGAGTGCATAGAAAAAATACAGCAAGCTCCCCTGCAATACAAGCAGATAGCATCATGCAAGTTTCTTTCTGTTATAAATCCGAATGAAACACCGGAATTAAAGCTCTCATTGACTATCAAGAATAACGAAACGGATACATTCCATATTCTGGCTGAAGGAGCATCTTCAAAAGATATCTGTATCAAATTAAAAGCACAACTAATCGGCAAATAAACATGGAAGAACGTAGCGAGGAACTATGGCATGAGAAAGCTAGGCAACTTGGTATTGTAGTTATTATACCTACCTACAATAATGAAAAGACGCTGACTACCGTAATTGAAGATGTACTCTTTTATGTAGAAAATATCATCGTTGTCAATGACGGCTCTACCGATAGCACCCCTACTCTTCTGGAAAACTATCCGAACCTGCATATCATCACCCATCCTACCAATAAAGGAAAAGGAACTGCCTTAAAGAACGGATTAAAACAGGCCAAAGCAGCCGGCTACCGATATGCCATCACTATAGATTCCGATGGACAGCATTTTGCTTCGGATATTCCTATTTTCATGGAAGAAATAGAAAAAGAACCGGATACGTTGTTGGTAGGTGCCCGCAATCTGACTTCGGACAATATGCCTGGCAAGAATACTTTCGCCAATAAGTTCTCCAACTTCTGGTTTAAACTTGAAACCGGAGTAAAGCTTCAGGATACCCAATCGGGTTACCGGCTCTATCCATTACATAAAATCAATGTGCAGAGATTCTACTATACCGCTAAATATGAATTTGAACTTGAAGCACTAGTATTTGCAGTATGGGGAGGAACTACAGTCCGCAATATACCCATACATGTCTATTATCCGCCCCAGGAAGAACGTGTCTCACACTTCCGTCCTTTCCGGGATTTCACCCGCATCAGTATATTGAATACCTTCTTAGTGTTCATTACTTTCCTCTGGATTTATCCGCGTAACTTCTTCCGGAAACTAACCTGGAGTAATTGCCGGAAATTCTTCCGGACTCACATTACACAGTCCGAAGAATCGAATCTGAAAATTACCTATGCCATTATGTTAGGTGTATTTATGGGAATAGTCCCGATTTGGGGATACCAGATGCTTGCCACTTTATTTTTGGCTCATGTGCTTAAACTCAACAAAGTAATAGCCATTGTAGCAGCTAATATCAGTATTCCTCCCATGATTCCTTTCCTATTATATGGCAGTTACCTGACAGGGTGTAAAGTACTGAACAGACCGGTTGAACTTCATCTTACCAATATTTCATTTGAAAATGTGAAATCGGTTTTAGAGCAATATTTAATTGGAAGTGTTATCTTTGCAACCGCTTGTAGTATATTGGCAGGTATTATAACGATCAGCCTGCTCACTATATACAGAAGGCCGAAAACAACATGACTCAGTTCTTTATCAGACTATATAATTATTTTCAAAGACACAAAGTTCTCTTCTATTTGTCACTCTGTGTTTGTGTCCTTTTTATGGGGTACTTCGCCTGGCAAGTCAGGTTTGAAGAGAATGTGACCCGTTTCTTTCCTGATACGAAAAACAGCCAGAACATCACCAAAGTATTTGATAACCTAAAAATAAAGGATAAGATTATCATCTTAATCTCTCCTGCCGACTCTACAGTAACTCCGGATTTAATGATAGAGGCCGGAGACCAACTGAAACAAAACTTATTAGAAGAGTCTAACCAAACCTGGATTAAAGATATCTTTTCGGAAGTAGATGAAACAACCATTGAAAAAGCAACAGATTTTGTTTATGAAAACCTTCCGCTGTTCCTGACGGAAAAAGACTATCAGCACTTCGACTCACTCTTAACGCAGGAAGGCATAGAAGTCATGATGCGAAAGAACTATACCAACCTTATTTCTCCCGCAGGTATAGCATTGAGAGGTTATATACAAAGAGATCCGTTAGGACTTGGGAACAACGTCTTAAAGCATTTGCAGGATTTTCAGTTGGAAACCAATTATGAAATCAACAACGGACACATCTTTTCGAAGGACGGAAATACATTGCTGATGTTTATGACTCCGGTATTCGGAACAGGAAGTACCGGTGAGAATGAAAATCTGATCCGAATACTTGAAAATGAGTTGCAACAGGTTCAGAAAGAGTATCCTTCCATTCACGTATCTTACTTTGGAGGTCCCTCTGTCAGTGTCTATAATGCGCGACAGATTAAAAAAGATACCATTATTACTTCTTCGATCGCACTGCTGATTATCATTGTTTTCATCTCGCTGGTGTTTAAGCACAAGAAATCAATCCCTCTCATTGTCACTCCCGTTTTATTCGGGGGATTGTTCGCTTTATGCCTGATCTACTTTATTCAGGGATATATTTCTGCAATTGCCGTAGGTGCCGGATCTGCTATTCTGGGTATTGCGCTGAGTTACTCCATACACATGCTGGCCCATCAAAATCATGTTTCTACTGTCCAGCAATTGATTAAAGAAATAACTTATCCGCTTACAGTAGGCAGCTTTACTACAATAGGTGCATTCTTCGGACTTACTTTTACCACTTCCGAATTGCTACGCGATTTCGGTTTGTTTGCTTCTCTGGCACTTATTGGTACTACTCTTTTCTGTCTTATTTACCTTCCACACTTCCTAAAAGGACAAGCAGATGTGAAGCAAGGCAGGGTCTTACGCTTTATTGAAAAAATCAATGCCTATCCTTATGAAAAGAACAAATGGTTAGTAGGTGGTATCGTTATTATTACCCTCATCGGCTTATTTACTTCACAGAAAGTCAAGTTTAACGAAGACATGATGAGCCTCAACTATGAACCTCAGCACTTAAAACAAGCAGAGGCTAGACTGGAACAGCTTTTCAATGCCCAAGAGAAAACCGTACTTTTTGTCAGTGTAGGTAAGAACATGACGGAAGCACTCGAAAACTATGCAAATACCAATCAGCACTTATCCACTTTTAAAGAGCAAGGGCTTATTAAAGCATATGCATCTGCCGAGCAATTCTTAATTTCACCGGAAGAACAGCAAAAGCGTCTGGAACAATGGAACCAGTATTGGGGAGAGTCGGGAAAGATATCAACTATTCGCAAATACATAGAAGACGCTGCCCGTACCTATCACTTCCGGGAAGGTAGTTTCAATGCATTTTACCAATGGTTAGAACATCCATTCCAGCCCTATAATTATCAGGACGATACAAATAGTATCGCCACTACCCTACTAAACGAATGGCAAACAAGTGCTGACTCCATCACGATGCTCGTTACCCAGGTACGCATCACTGATGATAATAAGGAAGAAGTCTATCAACAATTCAAGGATAATACGGATGTTGTAGTCTTCGACCGGAGTTATTTCACTAATCAATGGGTCTCTACCATCCATAACGACTTTTACCTGATACTTTATATTTCTTCGTTCCTTATATTCCTGGCTCTATTGATTTCGTACGGGCGTATAGAATTAACCCTGATCAGTTTCCTGCCTATGCTTATCAGCTGGACCATTATTTTGGGCCTGATGGGGATTCTGGGTATCGAATTCAACATTATCAATATTATCCTCTCTACTTTCATTTTCGGTATCGGAGACGACTTCAGTATCTTCATCATGGATGGACTCCAAAACAAATACCGGACAGGAAAAGCGATCCTGAATTCCCATAAGACAGCTATTTTCTTCTCTGCATTCACAGCCGTTGTAGGAATGGGAACTTTAGTATTTGCCAAACATCCCGCCCTGCAATCCATTTCACTGATTTCCATCCTTGGAATGGCTGCGGTGGTATTAGTAGCCTATACCATACAACCTATTATTTTCCAGTTCTTTATTGCTAAACCGGCTGCTAAGGGATTGCCCCCGTATACCTTGATAGGCTTACTCCGCACAATCATCCTTTTCATGCTCTTCGTTACAGGATGCATCATTCTGAGAATTTTCATTTTCTTATTATACCTCATTCCGGTACGCCGCAGTTATAAGCAGCAGCTTGTTTGCCGGATTATCAACATTACTTGCAAAGGTATATTGGTAGTGGCAACATTTGTACGTAAAGAACACATCAACGTAACCAATGAGACATTCAAAAAGCCGGCTATCATAATAGCCAATCACCAGTCTTTCATTGATATCCTGGAGTTATTATCTTTTTCCCCGAAGATTATCATGATAACCAATCACTGGGTATGGAACTCTCCGGTATTTGGAAAAATCATTCAATATGCAGGCTTCTTCCATGTAGACGAAGGATATGAACTTTGTGTGGAACGGATGCGGGAAAAAGTAAGAGAAGGATACTCCATTGCCATTTTCCCCGAAGGTACCCGAACCTATGACGGCAAGATGAAACGTTTTCATAAAGGTGCTTTCTATTTATCAGAAACTCTGCAATTGGATATTATTCCTATTCTGCTATACGGCAATGGAGAGATTATAGCCAAGGCACAACCTTTCTATGTCCGCAAAGGCATTATTTACTCTAAAATATTGCCTCGCATACTTTATAACGATGATTCATTCGGAACTACCTATCAGGAACGTACCAAGCGCATCTCTTCCTATATGAAAGAAGAATATGCACGTATTTGCCTGGAAAAGAATACACCGGCGAATCCGGCATTTTATGAGGCGTTGGTACTGAACTATATCTATAAAAGTCCTGTCATCGAGTGGTACATCCGTATCAAAGTAAAGATGGAACACAATTACCAATTATTCAATCAACTGATTCCGATGAAAGGACAGATTACGGATATCGGTTGTGGTCTGGGTCCTCTGTGTTATATGCTGTCTATGATATCCAAAGAAAGGCAAATATTAGGAATCGATTATGACGAAGATAAAATAGCTATAGCTCAACACGGTTGGCTTCGTGGAGAAAACCTTCGCTTTGAACATGCTGACGCATCGGTTTATGAGTTCCCGGAAAGTGACGTCTTCATCCTGAATGACGTATTGCATTACATGAATTATGAACATCAACATGACTTGTTAGTGAAATGTGCCAATCTTCTTCGTCCTGAAGGAATGATTATCGTACGTGATGGAAATTCCGCTGAGACCCATAAACATCGGCTAACCCGCCTCACGGAAGTTCTCTCTACCCAAGTTGTCAAGTTCAACCGCACTACGGATGAGCTCTGCTTCACTTCCGAAGCTCAAATTCAGAGCATAGCCCAGAAGTGTGGAATGGAAGTAAAGACTATCCGCAACGATAAATATACATCAAATACCATCTATATACTTAAAAAACAATTGCCATGAGTAAGTATGACATCATCATCATTGGAAGCGGGTTAGGTGGCCTTGAATGTGGAGCCATACTTAGTAAAGAAGGGTATAACGTATGTGTGCTCGAAAAGAACGAACTGTTTGGAGGATGCTTTCAGACCTATCGCCGGAAAGGACATTTGTTGGATACAGGAATTCATTATATAGGTAGTCTGGACGAAGGACAAGTCATGAATCAGTTTTTCCGGTATGTAGGAATCATGGATCACCTCAAAGTCCGGAAACTGGATGAAAATGCTTTTGATAAGATTTTCTATAAGAATCGCGTATATGATTACGCAATGGGATACGAACGTTTTATCGATACCCTTTGCCAATCATTTCCTCACGAAAAAGAAAATCTCCGGCAATATACAACGTTACTGAAAGAAGTAGGCAATCTGATCAGTGTGGACAATCTGAAGAAAGGTATTATTTCTACTGAAGGAATGAAGTTCTTCAATACCTCAGCAGCAGGAATGATAGATAAGATTACCACCAATCCTGATTTGCAATCGGTATTGGCCGGCTCGGCACTTCTGTATGGTGGTTTAAGAGAACATTCCAACTTCTATGAACACGCCATGATTAACAACTCCTACATACAAAGAGCCTATCGGTTCATTGACGGAAGTATGCAAGTGGCCTCTGAGATGATCAATGTGATTCGCACTCATGGCGGAACAGTTTTGAACAACAGTGAAGTCACCCGTATCATTGTAGAGAACAACCAGGCAGCAGGGGTAGAGATAAACCGTGCAGAACGGATAGAAAGCAAATACATCATCTCTAACGTACACCCCAAACAAACATTAACCTTGCTGGACAAAACCCGCTGTATCAAAAATGCCTATATCTCCCGTATTAATTCTTTAGAAAACACATACGGCATTTTCACTCTCTATCTGATCATGAAAGAGAAAAGTTATCCATATCTGAATCAGAATCTCTATCTGCATGGAGACAATGATGTATGGTATGATAAGAAAGTCAATATGGGATATACCACCAATTGCATGATCTCCACACAAGCATCTTCCCGCAACAGTGATTATGCGGACGTCATTTCCATTCTGACTCCCATGTATATAGACGAACTGTCCGCCTGGCAAAATACACTTCCCGAACAACGAGGTGAAGACTATAAAACCTTCAAAATGGAAAAAGCCAGGCAATTGTTGGAGTTCATCAAGAGTCACGGGATCGATTTTACCGATCACATCGAGACTATGTATACCACTACTCCACTTAGCTACAGAGACTTTACAGGGACTTGCGACGGTTCTGCCTATGGAATTATCAAAGATTACAAATGTCCGCAAATCGGTTTTGTTTCCACCCGAACCAAACTGGGAAACTTATTTCTCACGGGACAGAATCTAAATGTCCACGGTGCTTTAGGAGTTACATTAACCTCCATCATCACTTGTGGCGAATTACTCGGACATGAATATTTAGCTAAACGAATAGGCCATGCATAAGATATTAAAGAAAACAATTAAATATACGGCATGTGGCATAGGAATACTTCTCTTTGCCATCATCCTCTTTGTTAGCATTCTCTATTTCTCTGCGGATATGCTGACTCCCGACTACACCCCAAAAGCCAACGGAGAATTGGTACAGACAGATAGTCTTCGGGAATATACGGGCAATTATCTGCGGCAAAGCAACAGTGGCCTGTGGGAATTGAAGGTGAGTGGTGACGCATTCCAGCGCGGTGAGGTCATAGGCAAACTTTCTTCTGATTTACTATATTATCAGGAGAAAGTCTTTGTTGACCAGATACGCGAAATCGTACCTTCTGACAATTATCTTAAGTTTCTCCGCTTCTTCATCGTACTTTTTAACCGTAATTTAGGAGAGAATGTCCCGGAAGAATTCAGAGATGAAATTTATGGCATTTCGCTCTCCTGTACCCATGAGTACGACTTTATCGGTACTCCCTACGAGCGCCAGCTCAATTATCATTCGGCTCACGATCTGGGACATGCCATGCAAGATTACATGTTGGTAGGTTGCAGTTCCTTTGCCACCTGGGGAGAAAACAGTGCCGACTCCTCCCTCATTATCGGACGCAATTTTGATTTTTACATGGGGGATAAGTTTGCACACAACAAACTGGTATCTTTTTATCAGCCCGAGCAAGGCTATAAATTTGCATCCGTGGGTTGGCCGGGTATGATCGGTGTACTTTCGGGCATGAATGAAACCGGACTCACGGTGACTATCAATGCTGCAAAATCGGATATGCCGACTGCTTCCGCCACTCCCATCTCTATCCTGACCAGAGAGATACTGCAATATGCCTCAACAATTGATGAAGCTTATGCCATCGCTTTGAAGCGAAAAACATTTGTTTCCGAATCCATACTGATCGGTTCTGCGCGGGATGGCAGAGCCGCTATCATTGAAAAGTCACCGGAGAAGACGGCACTTTTTACAAGTAGCGGTAATCAGATTATTTGTACCAACCATTATCAATCAGATACTTTCCGCAACGATGAATGCAACCAGGAAAACATTGCGACTTCCGACAGTCCCTATCGTTTTGCCCGCCTGCAAGAACTGTTGAAAGAGAATAAGCCTATCGATCCAATGAAAGCTGCTTCCATACTCCGCAACCAAAAAGGATTGGACAATATTGATTTGGGCATGGGTAATGAAATGGCTATCAATCAACTCATAGCCCATCACTCTGTTATTTTCCTACCGGAGAAACAGATCATGTATGTATCCACTTCTCCCTGGCAATGCGGCAAGTATATGGCATACGATCTAAACAAAATATTCAGCGATGCTGTAGATTTCCATCACGAAATCGCCACTTTGAGTCTGACTATTCCGGAGGACAACTTTATCAAGCAAGCAAACTATAAACAGTTTATGGCTTATAAACAGCTAACGAAGCTCATCCGGGAAAAGACCCAGCGGAAAGAAACAATAGAAACAAAGGTTCTGAATCTTTATGAGGCATCCAATCCTTCGCTCTATTACGTTTACGAAGTATTGGGAGATTATTATGCTGCAGTACAACAAACTGGTATAGCCATAACCTATTGGCAGAAAGCACTAACAATGCCCATACCCAAACAAGCAGAAAAAGTACGAATCCAACAAAAAATCAATAAAAACCAATAATATGGAAAAGAATCCAGACATACAGTTTTGCTCTCCTGAAGAGATTAAATTGTATCAGGAAGCCAGACTCACTGAAACCTTGGCTTACTTGCAGGCACATTCCCGCTTCTATCAGCAAATGTTCAAAGAACATTCCATAGACACCACCCGGATCAAGAAGATAGAAGACCTCCAACAAATTCCCGTTACCACCAAAACAGACCTGCAACTACATAATAGTGAATTCATCTGTGTAGACCCGGATGGTATTATCGACTATGTCACCACTTCCGGCACTTTAGGAGATCCGGTTACTTTTGTACTGACCTCCAAAGACCTGGACCGTCTGGCATACAACGAGTATCTGTCCTTCAACACCGCCGGATGCAGCCGACACGATATACTTCAACTGATGACCACCATAGACCGCCGCTTCATGGCAGGGCTGGCGTACTACTTGGGAGCCAGAGAGCTCGGAATGGGAGTAGCCCGTGTAGGCAACGGTATACCGGAACTGCAATGGGATACCATTCATCGTATTCATCCTACCTGCGGCATGGTCGTTCCTTCATTCCTTATTAAATTGATAGAGTTTGCCGAAAAAAATCAGATTGATCATAACACCTGTTCTATGAAGAAGTGTGTATGTATCGGTGAAGCACTGCGTAACCCCGACTTTACATTGAACACCCTTGGACAGCGTATCAGCGAAAAGTGGCCGTCACTCCAACTCTATTCCACTTATGCCTCTACAGAAATGCAATCATCCTTCACCGAATGTTCTGAATTCCATGGCGGACACCTGCAACCCGAGCTTATCATTGTAGAGTTTCTGGATGACAAGAACCTTCCGGTGAAAGAAGGAGAACCGGGAGAAGTAACCATTACCACATTAGGGGTGGAAGGTATGCCTCTGCTTCGTTTCAAAACCGGAGATATCTGTTACCAATATACGGAACCTTGTGTATGTGGCAGAAACACCATCCGGTTAAGTTCTGTGCTGGGACGAAAAGGACAAATGATAAAATACAAAGGAACAACTCTGTATCCACCTGCATTATTCGACATATTAGATGATATTCCCCGAGTAAAAAACTATGTTGTTGAGGTGTACACCAACAAATTAGGTACAGACGAGATACTGATTCGGATTGGCAGTGACGAGAACAGCGAAAGCTTTGCCAAAGAAATTAAAGATTTATTCCGCTCTAAAATACGGGTAGCCCCTACTATCCGATTTGAACCGGCAGAATATATCTCCCAGATACAAATGCCTCCGATGAGTAGAAAAAGCATTAAATTCTTTGATTTACGGTAACTAATTTCTAATTTTGACAAAAATAATAAACTGAGTACTGATTCTAAATTATTAATTGTATGAAAAAGTTATTCACCCTTCTGTTCCTTGCAACAAGCATGATTTGTTTCGGACAAAACAAGAACTTCCTTAAAGAAGCCGAAAGTCTCAATTTCTATGGAGTGGACTATTCGGCAGCTAAAGTATTTGGCGCAGCAGAAACCCCGGCAGAATTTAAGGTGGCATTTGATAGAATTAACCAATTATTTATCACTGAAACCAAGAAATATGATGTTAGCAAGAAGTTAAAAGTAAGAGTTAATGAAATCTCACTCGATGCTGTCAATCAGGTAAATGGAGCAATCAATCCACAAAAATTGATGACGACTGATACAAACTATACGTTGAGCGAAGAGCAGATTAAACAAATTGTGAAAGCACTTCCCACACAAAACAAACCGGGTATTGGACTGGTTATCATTGCTAAATTATTGAACAAAGCAGAGGCATACGGCTCTTATCAGGTAGTATTCTTCAATACGGATACGAAAGAAATAATACAAGATTGGGCTACAGGTGGTAAAGCAAGAGGTTTTGGATTACGCAATTATTGGGCTGGTTCTATTTATAAAGTTATAAACAATCTATAAAACAACAATATACTAAAAACAAAAGACGATGAAAAAATTACTATTATTATTTACCTTATTGGTAGGCATCAGCCTTCACTGTGCAGCACAAAATTACACTGAAGTTGTTTATCTGAAAAACGGAAGTATTATCCGCGGTATTATCATTGAGCAAATACCCAACAGTTCGCTGAAAATACAAACTGCTGACGGAAGTATCTTTGCCTATCCAATGAATGAAGTTGAGAAAATCACAAAAGAGGTAGGTGCATCTAAGAATAGACACCAGGATTTCGGAAAAAAGAGCAGTACCTTGAGAGGTTATAAGGGTTTTGTTGAAACCGGTTATATCTTCGACCTGAGCGATTGTGATGCTAACAGATTTACTTTATCAACCACACACGGTTATCAGTTTAATAATTACCTGTTTGTTGGAGGTGGTATGGGATTGAATTGTTACACAGATGCCGATTTGTATTCTGTTCCCATATTTGCCAGCTTCAGAGCCAATTTCACCAAAAATAAGATTACTCCGTTTGCCGATATTAAAAGTGGCTACGCTGCTGGTGATGTAGAGGGGGCTTTTGTTACATTGGGTGTAGGTGTACGCTTCGCTCTTGCTAAAAAGATGGCACTGAATCTTAAACTGGAATACGCATATCAAGAATATGATTACGAATACTATTATGGCAGCTATTATTACTATGATAGTGAGTCTATAAATGGTATCGGAATCAAATTTGGTTTCGAATTCTAGGTAAAGCAGTTTCTATACTAAAAAGCGGATTGAATTCTACGCCATGTAGTTTTCAATCCGCTTTTCATTTATAATAGTTTCTTATCCCTGCTGAATATCTTTTTTCAGTTCATCCACCTGTTCATAAGTAAATCCGTCAAGGGCTTTCTTCATACTGATCAACTCCTCACGAATCGCTTTCAGGCGATCTACAATTTCAAAGTTACGGAGAGTGCTTTCTTTATTGTCTTTCATTCGCTGGCGGGCACCGGGTAATGTCATTCCCCGTTCCTTCACCAAATGATAGATCAGCTTCACAGTTTCAATATCCTCTTTGCGATATTGCCGCACCCCACGGCTTCCCTTTTTGGGAGAAAGTTGTGGAAACTCTTTCTCCCAGAAACGAAGCAAGGACTCGTTCACATCGAACATCTGGGCTACCTCACTGATGGAATAATATAATTTCAGGTCTTTATCCATAGCTATTAATCGAGAACTTTACCGTGGTTGGCAGCAATCTGTATCATCCGGTCGTAATCCTCAGCACTCAAGTCCATAAAGTAATAGTTGACAGGATTGACTACCTGCCCTTTTACATGAACTTCATAATGCAAGTGAGGACCTGTACTCTTTCCTGTACTGCCTACCCCGCCAATGACTTCACCGCGTACCACCTTCTTTCCGACTTTAGTGCGGAAATCACGCAAATGCGCGTATACGGTCTGATAACCAAATCCATGGTCTACCACAATCCGGTTACCATACCCGGTTTGCCACCCCATCTGTACCACCGTACCATCTCCTGTGGCATAAACATCCGTACCCAAAGGTGCCGAGAAGTCCATACCTGCATGAAATTTTGTAGTCCCGTAGATAGGATCGATACGCGTTCCGTAGCCGGAAGCAGTTTTGCGAAGGTCTTTATTGGAAACAGGCTGGATGGCGGGGATACAACGCAACATTTCATCATGGCTCTTACACATATCCACCACATCATCGAAGGAACGCGACTGGATATAGAGTTGCTTGCTGAGCATATCCATTTTCTGAGTTGTATTCACTACCAGATCGGAGTTCGCCATATCCATCAGGTGTTCATAGCGGTTAGTGCCGCCATACCCTGTCTGGCGGATAGCCGAAGGTATGGGGTCAGCTGCAAATATAACCCGATACAGATTATCATCACGCTGCTGCACATCTTGCAACACCCCCATTGCCTCATCCAGACGCCGGGAAAGCACATTATACTGCGCTAAAAGTTGGCTATTTTCCTTCCTCAACTCTTTCTCCGAAGGTGAACCGAAAATAATCAGCAGAATTATAAAACTACCTGCCCCTAAGCCCATGCCGATAAACAAACGGCGCAAAAGACTCACCATCCGTTGCCGGACAGTAGGGTAAATACGGTCATAAGTCTGCGTCTGTGGATTATAAATGTAGTAAACTTTGCGCATCTTTTGGAAATATTTCGCTCATTAATACGGCAAAAGTAATAAAAACAAGCTATCTTTGCGCTGTTTTTTCAAGAATATTAATACTAAGTAGCAAGTAGTTAGTAGATAATATCGAATAGAAGATAGTAACAGATTAAGATAAATAGAAGAGTATGTTGACTGCAAATGAAATCCGGAACTCATTCAAGAGTTTCTTCGAGAGCAAAGGCCACCAGATAGTGCCCTCGGCTCCGATGGTAATTAAAGATGACCCGACACTGATGTTTACTAATGCGGGGATGAATCAGTTTAAAGATATTATTTTGGGCAACCACCCTGCGAAATATAAAAGAGTCGCGGACTCGCAGAAATGTCTGCGCGTCAGCGGAAAACATAATGACCTGGAAGAAGTAGGACACGACACGTACCACCACACCATGTTCGAGATGTTGGGCAACTGGTCGTTCGGTGACTATTTTAAGAAAGAGGCTATCGACTGGGCATGGGAATATCTGGTAGATGTTCTGAAGATAGATCCGAAAAACCTTTATGCCACCGTATTCGAAGGCAGCCCTGAAGAAGGATTGGAACGTGACAATGAAGCTGCTTCCTTTTGGGAACAGCACCTTCCGAAAGATCATATCCTCAACGGTAACAAGCATGATAACTTCTGGGAGATGGGCGATACAGGTCCGTGTGGTCCGTGTTCCGAGATACATATAGATTCACGTTCGGAAGAAGAGAAAGCCAAAGTTCCGGGTAGCCAATTGGTGAACAAGGATCATCCGCAGGTTATTGAAATCTGGAACCTCGTATTCATGCAATTCAACCGCAAGGCCGACGGTAGTCTTGAAGGACTTCCCGCCAAAGTGATCGATACAGGTATGGGCTTTGAACGCTTGGTACGCACGCTACAGGGCAAGACTTCAAACTATGATACGGACGTATTCCAGCCGATATTGAAAGCCATCGCTCACATGGCAGACACCAACTATGGCAAAGACAACCAACAGGACATCGCCATGCGTGTGATTGCCGACCACATTCGTACAATCGCTTTCTCTATTACAGACGGACAGTTGCCTTCGAATGCAAAGGCAGGTTATGTAATCCGCCGTATCCTGCGTCGCGCAGTTCGTTACGGTTATACATTCCTGGGACAGAGACAGGCATTCATGTATAAATTGCTCCCGGTTCTGATTGATAATATGGGTGGAGCTTATCCGGAACTGGAAGCACAGAAAGAACTGATCAGCAAGGTTATTAAAGAAGAGGAAGACTCCTTCCTCCGCACACTGGAAACCGGTATCCGCTTGCTGGATAAGACGATGGCTGACGCCAAAGTTGCCGGAAAGACAGAAATCAGTGGTAAGGATGCCTTTACCTTATATGATACTTTCGGTTTCCCGCTCGACCTGACGGAACTGATTCTCCGTGAAAACGGTATGACTGCCGACATCAAGGAGTTCGACGCCGAGATGCAACAGCAGAAGCAACGCGCCCGCAACGCCGCTGCCATAGAAACCGGCGACTGGATTACCCTGAAAGAAGGAACTACTGAATTTGTTGGTTACGACTATACGGAATATGAAACAAGTATCCTTCGTTACCGTCAAGTAAAACAGAAAAACCAGACATTGTATCAGATTGTACTGGACTATACCCCGTTCTATGCCGAAAGCGGTGGTCAGGTAGGTGATACAGGTGTATTGGTCAGCGAATTCGAAACGATTGAAGTAATTGATACAAAGAAGGAAAATAACCTTCCGATACATATCACCAAGAAATTGCCCGCACATCCGGAAGCTCCGATGATGGCTTGCGTAGATACCGACAAACGTGCTGCCTGTGCAGCCAATCACTCGGCTACCCACTTGCTGGACTCTGCACTCCGCGAAGTACTGGGCGAGCATGTAGAGCAAAAGGGTTCTTTAGTAACCCCCGACTCACTACGTTTCGACTTCTCTCACTTCCAGAAAGTGACGGACGAAGAAATCCGCCAGGTAGAACATTTGGTGAATGCAAAAATCCGTGCCAACATACCTTTGAAGGAATACCGCAATATTCCTATTGAAGATGCCAAAGAACTGGGTGCTATCGCCTTGTTCGGTGAAAAGTACGGCGACCATGTGCGTGTTATTCAGTTCGGTTCATCCGTTGAGTTCTGTGGAGGTACACACGTTGCTGCTACCGGAAACATAGGTATGATAAAGATTGTATCTGAAAGTTCCGTTGCTGCCGGCGTACGCCGTATCGAAGCTTACACCGGTGCACGCGTAGAGGAATTGATGGACACCATAGAAGATACTCTGAAAGATCTGAAAGCGCTCTTCAACAATGCCCCCGACTTGGCCGGAACCATCCGCAAGTATATTGAAGAGAATGCCGGATTGAAGAAGCAGATGGAAGACTTCATGAGGGAGAAAGAGGCACAGATAAAGGAAAGATTGCTGAAAAACATGCAGGAAATCCACGGCATAAAAGTAATTAAGATTTGTGCTCCGATACCTGCAGAAAGCATTAAGAATATTGCATTCCAACTGCGTGGCGAGATTACAGAAAACCTGTGTTTCGTTGCCGGAACGATCAATGAAGGAAAACCGATGCTGACGGTAATGTTGAGCGATAACCTCGTAGCCGGCGGATTGAAAGCCGGAAACCTGGTGAAAGAAGCTGCCAAACTGATTCAAGGCGGTGGCGGCGGCCAACCTCACTTTGCAACAGCAGGTGGAAAGAACATTGACGGACTGAATGCAGCAATAGAAAAGGTACTGGAACTGGCCGGAATTTAATAATTGACTTGTGAAAGCAGGCGGATTATTATTCGCCTGTGCAAGTAAATAACCGGCAAAAGACTTGACTTTGACATCCTAATATCGTATCTTTGTCAATGTAATCCTGATTTAATTTCGGGAAGATATATAGTAGAGAGGAGAAGCGAAAGTTTCTCCTCTCTTTTTGTATCTATAGAAGTGAAATGAGTTAAGATAGTATGTTTTACAGGATAACATACCATGTAATGGAGTAAAACAAACGATGTAATCACCCCAAACAAACCATCTGTTTGGGTAAAACACATCATCTGTTTGCAGAAAATAGAAACGGGAAAGCCGAAGCCCTCCCGTCCCGTTAAACAAACATAAATTCTCTCTTGACAAAAAAGGTTAGATTAGTATATCTTTTTCAATTATTCCCCACTCTCATCATATGGTTTCAAGCGTTCCACATGATAAACTTTACATCCAGCCGGGACTTCTACCGGACAGATCTCGGTAACATTTTCCCAAAAGTCCATATATTCCATTACAGACGTTCTGGTCAGATCAGGACCATTGAAAGTATAAAGATGCTTTTCGCCATTATACTCAAATAGCAGACCTAAGCGTTCCTTTTCATCTTCAACAACCGGAACTCTTTCATATCGTCCTATGAAAGGAGCAATAGTAGAATTATCCGGATGAACACGCAAGGTTCCTTTTTCCAACATTTCAGATTCATTGTCCGGTATCATCTCATAACGTCCTCCCACCTTTACGGTAAAAAAGTCAGTGAATGCATCCGCTATATTCTTCTGTTGTTCTTCTGTAGCTCCGGGAACCACGATACCATCCTTCACTTTAGACCAAACCAATTTCAGGCATTCATCTACCTTCACTCTCAGTAAAGCTGAAGAACCACTACCATCTCTTACCGTAATTCCCGTCTCACCTTCAGCTTTAGGAATAATCTGTATACGTTGGTACCCACTTTCACTTTTTACAAAAGCAGCAGTTACTATGGCATCGTCACCGTTCACTATGGAATAGTTACCGTCTCCACCATCCACACCGACAATAATACCTTCCGGTTTATTCAGATAGAGATTCGCAGAACTAAACATATTCCCACAGGTGCCAACTTGATAAATAGGCGCATCACCCGTAAAAAACACTATATCACGATAATCATCCTCGCATGCAGTACCTACAAACAAGAGTGAAATCAACATTAAAATAGAATAGATGTGTCTCATTGTTTTAGCTTTTATATCGGACTCGTATAATGAAAATGCAGCAAATAGTTAATTACTGCATGAGAACAGATATTTTTTTAGTTCCAACGATTTATAGTATTTGCTCTTTCGGATAATTCACCAGATACAAAGTACCTGTAGCACGGGTAAAAGCTGTATACAACCAGCGGAAATAATCCGGTGTCAGATACTCATCCGTCATATACCCCTGATCGAGAAATACATTCTTCCATTGTCCGCCCTGCGCTTTGTGGCAAGTAACGGCATAAGCATACTTCACTTGTAAAGCATTATAATGCGGGTCTACCTTCATCTTTTTCATCCGTTCACGCTTCATGGAAATATCGGCGTAATCTTCGAGTACTGCATAGAAAAGCCGGTCATTGTCTGCCTTTGGCAAAGCTGGTGCATCAGTATGCAAGGTATCCAGCAGCAGATTAACTTCCAGTTCAAAGTCCCCATAATCAGGAAAAGCGAGCAAAACCTCCGCAAAACGAAAACCATATAACTCACGTGTACGGCGTAGGCGGCGAAGAACAGCTATTTCACCATTGGCAATGAAATCCATTTCTTTACTTTTCTCCGTCCAGTAGTAATTATTCTTTGCTACCATCAGCAAGTCGCCTGTGTTCAATTCATCCTCCCGCCAAAGGATTTGCGCGCGTATACCATTATTGTAGATATTCGCCCGCTTATTAGAACGGCATACGACAATGGTCTCATCCATCCCGTCACGGTCGTAGCAAGTACTCAGCGTATCTATCAGTTCGTCGCCCGAAACTACTTTTATATCAGCAAACCCCGACACCTTTATCTTTGGCAAACTTTCACAGGCATCTTCGGCTATAAGTTGGCGCAACCGGGTAGCATTCCACAAAATACCGGAGTCCTGCACCTGACGCACTACCTGCGTCAAATCTACCTCTATCACTTCCAGTCCATATCCTTTCAGAGCTTCAGCAAATAAGGCAGGACTCTGTTCCTCACCCACCGGAGGAAGCTGTGCAGTATCGCCCATCAACACCAAGCGGCATCCTGTACCGGAGTAAACAAACTGTATCAGATCGTCCAGCAAACGCCCTGTACCAAACACAGCACCGGATAAGCCCTCGTTCGAAATCATCGAAGCCTCATCCACTATATATAAGGTATGTGTAGTCAAATTATCATTCACCGAGAAGTTACTCACCTCGTTGGAGAAAGATTGCTGACGGTAAATCTTTTTGTGAATAGTAAACGCCGGATGCCCCGCATAAGCAGAAAAGACTTTCGCAGCCCGCCCTGTAGGAGCCAGCAGAATTGACTTCTGTTGCAACTTATCCAATGTCCGTACCAATGCTCCAACTAGTGAAGTTTTTCCCGTACCAGCGTATCCGCGCAGCACAAAAACCGCATCGTTACGAGGAGATAGCAAGAAGGTAGCCAATGATTTTAGTACTATTTCTTGCTCAAAAGTTGGTTCATAAGGAAAATTTTCCTTAATTTGCGTTTCTAAATAGTTATTTATCATTTTTGTAATAGAAAAAAGTTACAGGAACTATCGCCATTAGAATTATTTATTTTATTTTTGCGGTACGAATATAACAACTAAAAAACATATTTATCATGAAAACAGTATTTAATGTCATTTTAGGCTTGTGTGCAGTGGTACTGATCTACATCTGCTATACCAGCATTATGGGTCCTATTAATTTCGAAAAGGCAAGAAAGCACAGAGAGAAGGCAGTTATTGCCCGTTTAATGGACATCCGTAAAGCACAGCAGGAGTACCGTAACTTGAATCACCAACAGTACACAGCAAGTTTCGACACTTTGATCAACTTTGTTAAAAACCAGAAGTTGCCTTTCATCTACAAAGAAGGTGAATTGAATGATAAGCAGTTGGAAGACGGCATGACAGAAAAGAAAGCTATTGCTATCATCAACAAAGCAAAGAAAACAGGTAAATACGATGAAGTAAAGAAAGCCGGTCTGGAAAACTTCAAACGTGATACTTTGTGGGTTGCCGTATTGGATACTGTATTCCCCAAAGGTTTCAATCCCGACTCCATGAGATATGTACCTTACGGTAACGGTGCACAGTTCGAGATGGCTATCAGAAATGATACTGCTAAATCCGGTGCTCCTTTCTGCCTGCTCGAAGTTAAGACTCCGTACGAAACTTACCTGAACGGTCTGGACAAGCAAGAAATTGCTAACATGAAAGACGTACAAACCAAGTTGGGTAAATATTGTGGTCTGATGATCGGTAGCTTGGAAACTGCTAACAATAACGCAGGTAACTGGGAATAATTCCTATCCTCAACTCTGTATGATAGAAACGATTGACTTTAGTAAATCGGAACAATATACGTTATCCATCCGCCTCAGTGCGGATGGATTTTCTTTTTCTGTATTCAACCCTCTCAATGAGGGTGAACTCTTTTTCTTTGACCGTAAAGTAGAAGAATCACTCTCCCTCACAGCCAACCTGAAACAGACTTTCCGCGAAGTAGAATGGTTAAAACATCCTTACCGCCGGGTAAATATACTCATGGCAGGTAAACGCTTTACCCTTGTACCGTTGGAGTTTTTCGAAGACGAGCAAACAGAAATGCTCTTTTACCATAACCATCCTAAACGGGAGAATGAGGTTATACAATACAACATTCTGCGGAAAAATAATACCGTAGTACTGTTCAGTATGGACAAAAGTGCCCGTTCATTTCTTTGCGAACAATATCCTGATGTGAGGTTTTATTCACAAGCAAGTTCATTCATTGAACACTTCTCCAGTAAAAGCCGCTTGGGAAACAGTCGGAAAATGTATGTGCACCTGCGGAAAGATGCTGCCGAACTATATTGCTACGACCGCAATCACCTGCTCCTTGCCAACTCTTTTGAGTGCAAACAGACAGCAGACCGTATCTATTACCTATTATATATATGGAAACAGCTTGGTTTCGAACAAGAACGCGACGAACTACATCTCACCGGTGAGTTGTCCGACAAAGAAACTTTGCTCAGTGAACTACGAAAATTCATCCGGCAGGTATTCGTCATGAACCCTGCCACTAACCTCGACCTACAAGCCATAACCCTATGCGAGTAATCAGCGGAATATATAAAAGAAGAAGATTTGACGTACCTCGTACCTTCAAGGCGCGTCCCACAACAGACTTTGCCAAAGAGAATCTGTTTAATGTACTTGCCAACTATCTGGATTTTGAAGATGGTGTATCTGCCCTCGACCTCTTTGCAGGCACAGGCAGCATCAGTATAGAACTGGTATCACGCGGTTGCGATCGTGTAATCAGCGTTGAAAAAGACCGGGATCACCACGCTTTCATTTGCAAAATCATGCAGGAAGTGAAGGATGATACTTGTATCCCCATCCGTGGCGATGTATTCAAGTTCATCAAAGGGGGACGCGAACAGTTCGATTTCATTTTTGCCGATCCTCCGTATGAATTGCAAGGACTGGAAACCCTTCCCAATCTTATCTTTGAAAATAACCTGCTGAAAGAAGGAGGTCTGTTTGTATTGGAACACGGCAAGAAAGACAACTTCGAGAATCATCCGAACTTTGTGGAACGGCGGGTATATGGAAGTGTAAACTTCTCGATATTTAAATGAAGAATTAGCTGCGCAATGATGCCGCATGGTAATTCTTCATTTTTCATTCTTCATTATAAAAGCGGTGCCATCAAGCGCACCACGCTCTCGGCAGCCTTCCGCCACCAGGGACGCTTCACCCAGTTTTTAAGGAAGACTTGTACACAGTCGCGCTGATCCTGAAGAAAGATCTCCCGCATTTGCAATGCCGTTTCCGTATCATAGATAAAGGCATTCACCTCGAAATTATGCTCAAAGCTACGGAAGTCCACATTGGTAGAACCAACAGTGGAAAGCTCATCATCCGATACCATCAGCTTGGAATGCAAGAAGCCTTTTTTATAGAAATAGATTTTTACACCCGCTTGCAATATATCCGCCAGATACGAACAGGAACCCAAATGCGTCAGACGATTATCCGCACGCATTGGCAACATCAGACGTACATCCACTCCTGCCAATGCCACAGTTTGCATAGCGGCCAAAATCTGTTCCGTAGGCAGAAAATAAGGAGTCTGTATATAGAAGTATTTCTTTGCACCGGAAATTGCCATACTCAATCCTTGCATAATCTCTTTCCAGGGACCAATGGGGTCACTCGTCACAATCTGCACCAAAGAAGTGCCGGTCGCTTCCATCTTCGGAAAGTAACGGGAAGCACTGATCAAAGTACGGTCAACAAAATACCAGTCGAGCAGGAAAGCAGTCTGCAGACCATGCACGGCTTTACCTTCCAGTAAAAGATGGGTATCACGCCAGATACCCCATGAGAAACCACGCATATAACGTTCTGCCAGATTCATTCCACCTACAAATCCCACACGCCCGTCAATCACCACAATCTTACGGTGATTACGGTAGTTCACCTTACTAGTGAACAGCGGAAAACGTACTTTCAGGAAACTACGCACTTCAATGCCTGCCGAAAGCATCTCATCATAGAACCGGTTGGGCACATGCCAGCATCCTACATCGTCATAGATAAGACGCACTTCAACGCCTGCCCGCGCTTTCTCCACCAATACATCGCGTACCATACGTCCGATAGCATCATCTTCAAAGATATAAAATTCAATATGGATATGTTGCCGGGCATTCTGCAGTTCCCTCAACAAGGATTGCAGCATAGAGCCGCCATTGGTATAGATTTCGATACGGTTACCGTCGAAAGGGAATGCCTGGGTCGTGTTGCGGAACAGGGAAATAAGCCGACTGTAAGCCATTGGCAAAGTAGTGGCATCCTGCGCCAGATACTCCACCATCGGTTTATTCAGCAGACGGTTATAAATCTTCTGCCCTATGATGCGCTCCCGCCTGCGGCTTCGTCCGAAAAAGAAATAGAAGACTAACCCCACAACAGGCAGGAACATCAATACCAGTATCCATGCAAGCGTCTTCACCGGATTACGATTGTCGAGGATAATGACAACAATTGTTCCGATGATAGCGCCAAAGTAAATAATATCAAAGGCGACGGTAGCTACTTGGTTGAGTATATAGTTCCAGTCAATCACAAAAGCAAATATAGAGAAAATAAAAGAATTCCTGTTTTTTTATAAGAAAAAAGAGATTGAATTTAAAGTATTTACATATATTTGCATAATTACACACTAATACTATGAAATATGAAAAAACAGCTTTTAATCGCCCTCTTATTGGGTTTGTCAACTACTATCTGTCATTCGCAAGTAAAAATCAACGTACAAGGCGGCACTGGGTTGACCGGCATCACCAAGAATGAAAATTACAATGCTAACTTTGGATATCGTTTCGGAGTAGGTGTTGAGCTACCTATTGACAAGACTTGGTCCATGCAAACAGGGCTACAGTTCCTGAACAGAAGCTACTCTGTTGACGAAGGAATAACAGCCCTTGGCACTAATGAGGAAGGCAAACAAACCTACATGGTATTGGGGATTGATTCTAAAATAAACGGAATCTATTTACAAGTTCCCATCAAAGTTGCCGCATATCTGCCTTTGAATAACAACTGCGGATTTCAATTCAGCGGAGGTCCATACATCGCTTATGGAATTGGCGGAAAAAGCAAAGTGAACTGGATACTTGCCAGCCAGGAAAAAATCGACTCCGACGACCTCACATCTGGTGGAGATAACAGATTGATGGAAGGTAAAACAACGCATAAGACATTCGATAAAAACGATGGACTGAAACGCCTGGACATCGGTTTAAGTCTTGGAGTAGATTTCAAATACAAACAACTTTTTGCCGGTATCGGTGCCGAATACGGTTTTCTTCCCATTGATAAAGAATTTCCTAAAGACATTTTCAAATATTCCATCCAGGAAAACCAGACACTTGTCTCCCCTCGCAACATAGGAATCGAATTTCATGTAGGCTTTTGTTTCAGTGTAGGGAAACGCTAAAAAACAGAATCCCCTTCCATCTCTTTCAGCGAAAGCGAATGGAAGGGGAAACTTATCACAAAAACTGGTTAGGAAACTTTAGAAACGACGTCCGCCACCAAAACCACCGGGACGACCACCAGGTCCGCCGGGACCTCCATGACCACCGAATCCACCTCTACCCTGCATCTTTTCACGGGCAGCCTTGCTACCGAAGATATTCAGACGATAGATGAAGTGTACCATGCAATAACTATTGATACCATTATATTCGGAAACCGAACGGCCATCTGCTGTCAATGAACGGCTAATGTTACTTTGCTGTTTCAAAATGTCATAGAGTTCAAGGCTGATAGTAGCCGCGCCTTTCAGGAAGGTTTGCGAAAGCTGTGCATTCCAGATCAATTCATTACGGTTCATACTGGCATCTGTATAACCACGACGGCTCTGATTAGCAATATTAGTAGTGAAAGTCATGTTCCAGGGAGCCATCAACTGAGTATTGGCACCATAAGAGAACGTGTAAGGTTCCTGATTATTCTCTGGACGCAGTTTACTACGCTCAGCAGTATAAGAGATAGAACCATTCAGGCCGAATTCGAACCAGTCGTTACGGTAAGCACCATTCAAACGCTCACTCAACGTCAACCCTGTTGTCTTATTCTTATCATCCACTTTGGTATCCTGATTATATAAAAATGCCACATTATTCTGGTAATTGACATTGGTGAATGAGTTGATAGTGTACTTCTTATTCTTCAATGCGGTATTGAAACCAAACATACCAAAAGCACTCCAGTTACCATTGATATTCTTCGGTGTAGTAGTACGCGCACCGGTTTGATCATCGTATTCGGTACTGTTACTGATGCTGTTCTGCGTAGCCGAGAAGCTGGCATGAGTCATGATACCCCGCTGGAGTTCTGCATTATACGTATTGTAGAACAAACGCATAGAGTGCGTGAACGAAGGTTTCAAACCCGGATTACCGACACGGATATTCAGCGGATTAGAGTTGTCTACAATCGGCAACAAGTTCTCCATGCTGGGCTGGCCGGTACGCCCACGATAGTTGAAGCGCAACTGACTTACTTTCGAGAAACGGTAACGGAAATCAATATTCGGAGCAAAGTTGAATACCGAACGCGTCGTATCAATCATATAGTCTCCTTTCTTATAAGACAGTTTTGAGTTCTGCGGTTGGAAAGAAACACCGGTACTCAACTGGTACTTCTCACGGATGAAACGCAAGGATACAGAAGCATCATGGTTGTAGTATCTGTACTCGGCATACTTACCTAAACTATCTACCGCATGATTCTGATAGCCCACTGGCAACGGGTCGCCAATTCCCCACTCTGGATTGATCTTGTATAAGTCGAAAGTCGTCTTGTCACTCTCACTGTACTTATACTGGAACTGATAACTGAACTGCAAGAAAGTAGCCCGTGCAATCGGTTCACTATACGTAACCTGTGCACTATAACTATAATTATTCGTCGGCGTAGTGATATACTGGTTACGGATCAACGTAGAGTCCGGGTTCGTAGGAATCTGATAATAACGTGTCATCGACTCCGTATACTGGTTATTGTCATTATCTCCATAACCAAAGCGTCCGCGGAATGTAACATTACGTCCCTTATCATTCAGTTTGCGATTGATCTGCAAAGTAGCATCCGTTGAAACGGTCTTGCTATCGGAAAGTGAACCCGTGTTTGTAGCATTCACACGAATATCCTTCAACGGGTCTTCATTATTTATCACATCAAAATCAAGATAGTCATTCGGGTTAGTAACCAGACTGTAAGGATCCGCATTGAAGGTTCCCGACAAGGAACTGGAAGAATTATCCGTCTTTCCATAAGAGAAGTTCGGACGGAAGATGATATTCGTCATTGAATCCGGCTTCCACTCCAAACGGAAATCAGCATTAAATGTCGAATTCTTGTTCCTGTTGAGAGAGTTTGAATTGGAATATGAATTGCCATTCTGTAAAAAACGCTCGGATGAGTTGACATTGGCAATGTCAGCATCATTGTAGTTGTAACGGGCACTACCGCCTAACTCCAATTTGGCTGTTTCAGTAGCAAAGTTAAGTCCCAGTTCCTTGGGAGCATTCAAACCATTATTACGACGCCAACGCGGGCCACCGCCACCACCGGAAAATCCTTGATTATTCACATTGTTGGCAGAGGCAATAAGAGAAACTTGTGTATTATCCACAAAGCGGTTCAACATCAAACGTCCTGCATAACGATCTTCAGTACCTACGGCAGCATCGGCATTACCGAACCAACCCTGATTCATACCTTTCTTTACAGTCAGGTCGAGCACGGTTTCTTCTTCACCGTCATCAATACCTGTGATACGTGCCAGGTCCGATTTCTTATCATAAGTCTTCAACCGGTCAATCATGTCCACCGGTAAATTCTTCAAACCCGTCTTCACGTCTCCGCCGAAGAATTCCTTTCCGTCTACCATGATCTTCTTCAGGTCCTTACCATTAATTTTCACGTTACCATCGTCATCAATCTCGGCACCGGGAAGTTTCTTTACCAATTCTTCCAGCATGGCTCCTTCGGGGGTACGATAAGCTGACGAATTATACATTAATGTATCTTCACTGACAGTGACTTGTGGAGCTTCTGCGGTAACCACCGCTTCTGCCAGCATCACGGCATCTGTCTTCAGAGCCAGCGTACCTACATTCTTATTGGGGTTTTGAGCCGACAGTTGCAAAGGAAGCATTGTCGGTTGGAAGCCGATATAGGAAACTTTCAATACATACTTCCCAGCCTTTACTTTGGGCAGGGTAAAATATCCCTGTGCTGTAGTGGCGATACCCGCCGCAAATGCACTGTCAGGTAACGAAAGTAACTGTACTGTGGCTTGTACTGCGGGCTCTTTCGTGTCATCCTCGATGACACGCCCCGCTACGGTAATGTTCTTAGTCTGTGAGAAAACGGAAAGTGTGGTTGTCAGCAATAACACTGTTCCGATGATTACTTTTTTCATGCGCCTGTTTTTTATGAAACAAAATGTCTGTTTTTACACTGTTTCATTTGACAAGCTTTCAATGGAAAAGTTTAATGAGGATTAAATAAAATATCCTAATTATCGACGATCTCGCTTAAATAACCGATCAACCGTCGCTTTTTTTATACCAAATTCCAAGCAAAGAATATTCAGTATAAGGAAGATCAAAAAGGAGGAAGTATCCACACTCATGATGTCACCTTTCCATACCCGGTAGAGCATACCGCCAAAGATAAATAACACCGTCAGGAATATGGCATTACGGGTAGCCTTATTGCGTATCTGTTCGGTTTCCTTGCTTTCATTCTTTGTAAAAGCAAACAGAATCATCATCGCGCCCAGCATCATCAGTAGCTTGGAGCACTCTTTATAAAACAAAAGGTTACCATCCGTCATTTTCCCTATCATCAACATCAGGAAAGGGAGAAACAATGCCAATGCTATCACAAAATATCCTAACGGACGGCAATATACCGGTAATAATGCTTTCATTTTTTTATAAATTATAAGTTATGAAGTCTGAAATATCTATCCAAGTGATGTAAGTTTTATGATTTGCAAAGATACTTCTTTCGCAGAGAAATCCTATCTTTAAAGAAGATAAGCTGCATCTCAGCATAACTTTTTCATGTCGGTATGGAAGTTCTGCACTTGATTTGCATTATCTTTGCAGAGCAAAAAAAAGACAAATACATCATGAGTAAACAAGAAGTAATCCTCTGCGAAGAACTGGAAAGCAGCTTAACAACTGCCATTGGGAACTGCCCCCATGACAAGCTCTTTATCCTGACTGACGAGCATACACATCGCCTTTGCTTGCCACAACTCTGCAACATTCCGACATTGAAAGAAGCAACGGAAATCATTATCGGTGCCGAAGATATACACAAAAACCTCGAAACCCTGGCTTCCGTCTGGCAAGCCCTGAGTGAAAAAGGAGCAACGCGCCATTCATTGCTTATCAATCTGGGAGGTGGCATGGTGACCGACCTGGGTGGTTTCGCCGCCTCTACATTTAAGCGGGGCATTGCTTATATCAATATCCCTACTACCCTGCTGGCTATGGTAGATGCTTCCGTAGGAGGCAAGACAGGTATCAACTTCAACGGGCTGAAGAATGAAATCGGCGTCTTCGCCCCTGCCGCCAGCGTACTCCTTGAAACAGAATTTCTGCGCAGCCTCGATGCCCATAACTTCTTCTCCGGTTATGCCGAAATGTTGAAGCACGGACTGATCAGCACTCCGGAACATCTGGCGGAATTATTGGCTTTTGATACGGACAAGATAGATTACGCAGCCCTGAAGTCAATGGTAGGTCGCTCCGTACAAGTAAAAGAAGACATTGTGGAACAAGATCCGCTGGAACACGGCATCCGCAAGGCCCTGAACCTGGGACATACCGTAGGGCATGCTTTCGAAAGCCTTGCCCTTGCCGAGGGACGCCCTGTGCTGCATGGCTATGCCGTTGCCTGGGGAATTGTTTGCGAATTATACCTTTCTTATATAAAAGTAGGTTTTCCGAAAGACAAAATGCGCCAGACCACTCAATTCGTGAAAGAGAACTACGGTGGTTTTGCCTTTAACTGTAAGCAGTACGACCAACTTTATGAACTGATGAAGCACGATAAGAAGAATACCGCCGGTGTCATAAACTTTACGTTATTGAAAAAGGTCGGAGACATTTGTCTGAACCAGACGGCTGATAAAGATACGATATTCGAAATGTTCGATTTCTATAGAGAGTGCATGGGGGTATAACGCCTTCTACTGCATCCCCTCTTCTTGCGGGAATACATTTTGCAGTTCCAACATTAAGATGCCGGCTTTTGCCAGTTAATTGGCAACGTTGTGCCACCGTGCTGGCAAATGTTTGCCACCGCGATGGCACAGTTTTGCCAGCAGGGTGGCAAGATTCAGGCTACATACGAAACTTAAATTAGATAATAGTAAATTAGACGACAAGTATATTTTTCTTCTCATTTTAGACTACCTCTTCATTTTTTATCGTACTTTTGTGGTGTCGAATCATTTTTTATCACGCAGCAGGGAAACCTGCCAAGTAACCGTGGCGGGCATTTTTATGTCCGTTCACGCCACTCCTATATGGCGGTCCCTGCACCCCCATCGGGAGTGTTAATGCACTTCCAACAGCTGCGTGGTAGATGTTCGACAATGGGACAGGCAGGGATTGCTCTTTTAGTTTCTTTACCTCTCCCATAAATCGAATTATTCACCTTTTAAAACTTAATGATTTATGGAAAACAACACTCAGTCGGTAACCGCTCAGGAATTACCCAACACAGCAATGCACCCACGCACACACTTCTCATCAGAGGAAGCCATGAAAACGTACTATTTACAAATGATTGACATTATGAATATAGCGTATGTGGCAGAACCTTCGGAATATATAAGTCTCCAATGCCTGCACCGTAAATTAAAACAATATGTCCATGTCTTACGACTGATAGGCACGCACGAATGGGGGAAAGGTATCGCCGAATTACAAGATGCCAGCGGGATCTATATGTTAAAAAGTACCCTCCCACACAATACTCTCCTACAAGCCAATCGGGAAATAGGCCGGCATTTGCAATTCATTACGCAACTGGCAAGCAACGTAGGTTTTCTGAAACAGCTGGAAGGCATCTTATGTTACCATCTTCAAAACGTAGAAGGATTATTGAAGAAGTTGAAAGAAGATTCGATAACTGCTTTGTAGAATGATAATAGGACGAGGGGTAAAATTGGAATTTTACCCCTCGTCTTATTATTTATAGAAACAAGAATTACTAATTACAAGCAAATGACAGGTTACAGCACTACTTATACTAATTCTAAAATAGAGTAAACTTTATACCATAACAAATTAAGAATAAGAAAGATGTATTATTCAGTCGGATTATAGTGACATAAAAATCAATAGAAATGTTTGCTATTTCAAAATAAAGCACTACTTTTGCATCCGCAATTCGGGATGTAGCTCAGCCCGGTAGAGTACGCGTCTGGGGGAATTGAATAAGATTACCGATAATAAATTTACAACAACATATAAATCAAGGAGTTAAGACAATACTTAACTCCTTATTTTTTACCTGCGAATATCCTACGAATAAGGTTTCCGGGAAACTTGGTTTATTTAATCCGATTATTGCCTTTTACTATGTGGATTTTGCATTATTGCATAGCAAATTTTACAAGTAATCGTTAATGCCTCTATTAGAGACAAACCCATTATAACAAACAGGGTAGGACAGCTATCGCCCTACCCATGTCTTAGACGCTCCGTTAGAAGTCTCATTGTTACTAATTGCTACTTGTATATAGAATAAGCCTCAACAGGTTCGTGTACTTTAAGAATACCCGTCCCCATTCTTTTATAGCTTAAATAGACAAGTCTGTTATCCAGTGTTTCCCAGTACAAAGAATATTGCCCTTTTTTAGTTATACTTGTTTCAATCGCCTTTTTCATGTCCTCAATAGGAATAAATTGATTAGGTGCAGCATAACTTACCTTGGCATTTTCAAAATAGGAAAATCCATGCTTATCATATACAACCTTACCACGATGCTCCTTTATATTTAGCTCCGGATGAAATGTCATACTAAAGAACACTTTACTATTAACAGCTTTCGCAGTTTTCCCACTTGTGCTTGACGGTTCGTATTCTATTTTACCATGTAATTGCTCATTTTGCAGCTCTGCATTCAACACAACTTCATCTTTTTGAATGACTGTAACCTGTTTATTAGTGTCAATAACAGCAATATAAGTATGGAAAGAATAGGGCTGTAAATTAAATGATTTAACCTCACCAGCATTGTTAAAGAACTCCTTAACAACTTGTTGTTTTAGACTATCTTGTAGGTATTGAACTCCATACGGATAAAGTTCTTCGAGTTTATTTCGGGCTGCATTTTCTACTTCCTGTTTAGCAACTTTTTCCTCTACCCTTTTACGTCTTTCAGGGGTATCTTTTATTGGATAGACAGATAAACTCCCCGAGCCACTTATATGTAGTTCAATTAGCTTATCCTTTTCAAACGTTTCACTTTGCATCTGCCCATAGTTATCAAGGAAACGACTTAGTTTTGTAGAAGTCATTACAATGGCTTCCGCCATGTTTCCAATCTCAAAGCCTGTATAAACATATCTTCCATTATCCATGCCTTTATAACTGAGGCTTAACGAATATTTTACATAGCCATATCTAAACTCCATTCCATAGGAGTTTTTCTTTTCTGAATAACTAATTGCAAGTGTGTTACCACCGTATATAGGTTGACCTGTATAAGGATTAGGACACAGATAATCGGGATATTCAAAAACCTTAATAGAAGTGGATTTTTGAGCATAAGCAGAAAGAACCATTATTACACTCATCAGAAATAGCAAAGTTCTTTTCATAATATCGTAGATTTGCTCCCCACAGCCCCGACAGGAAAGGTTTATATAAAAAGATAGCGTGAGGCTGTTAGAATTATCTGTTTTAGAGGCTCTGGTAAACCCGTGGTACAAGATAAAACGACACCCCACGCCAAGCTATATATATCACTGATATATACAAGATTAGCATGAGCGTTTGTATCGTCTATCCCC
>ENA-OZRO01000032-OZRO01000032.1-human-gut-metagenome-genome-assembly--contig:-NODE-32-length-80928-cov-22.865134_pt1 | contig 80928 bp, 59 predicted proteins | sample MGYA00243267_ERZ653941 | MGnify/ENA primary metagenome ERZ653941 (study PRJEB26926, sample SAMN06164615) | human gut metagenome | biome: ENVO:00009003; feature: ENVO:2100002; material: ENVO:00002003... | reverse complement strand
ACGAGATTCATGAGCGTCTCGTGGGCTCGGAGATGTGTATAAGAGACAGGTGCGTTGCTCTTTGGTATAGTTGTTGAAATAATTGCGGGCTTCCTCCGGACTGTCTATGCTTTTCTCCTTTCCGTGAAGCAGCACATGGTCCTTGAATATTTCCAGTGCCTCTTTGAATCGTCTACTCAACAGGGAACTGAAGCCGCTTGTCATGCAGACTCTGTCCTTCCATTCGCTGTCTTGTGCAAGGCTGTCTATCAGTTCCCGCCAGGGACGGAAAGGCGGCATGGCATTTTGCGCAGCTTGTAATTCTCCGTCGTCGTCGCCGTTCTTTTCAACGACGAAGTCGTTGTTTCTATTCTCATCTTCTCTTCTCTGCTCTTCTCTACTCTTATCTCCTCTTACGCGCGTGAAGCCGGGTTTTCCTTCTTTGTTGTTGGAATTCTGCGAGTTATCATCGTTTTCCATCTCTTTGTTTTTATCAAGAGTTTCCTTGTTCTCTGGTAGTTCTTCATCAGTTTCTTGTGAGTTGTCCGGCAGATTCGGTGCAGTTTCCATACTGTCTTTTGCAGGTGAGTTATAGCTGATGGTTGACTCGAACTCTTCTCCTTTTATGATGAAGAGCTTGTAATTTTGGATGATTTTCCTCATGTACGCTTTTCCGAATCCTTTTCTATTCATGGTATTCAGTTGCTGGAAAGAGAGTTTTCCATCCGGTTGGATGTGAAGGGTTTCGATGATGTACAAATACGTTCCGTATCCTCTTCCTCCTTCATGGTCAATGAGTGCGGATAACCTTTTGTCGTTCGACAGGTCATTGGGGTGTTTAAACCATGCAAATTTTTTCATGTTTAATGAGTTGGTTAATTTTTAGTTTTTATTCAGGAAGGATAGAAGGGCTTCATAGTGTGGGGGGAAAGCTGTTCGGCAGTTGTATCGTTCTTAAATATGGTGCGAAATTACATATTATTATTGATGTATAAAAACGTACAAATGTAGGGTTAATGAAGTACTAACAGGCTCTGTTGTAATTGTCGGGGCTTTTTTAAATTCATTATGGAGTGTAATCCCTACAGAACTGTTTTTGCGCATTTTTTTCAAATAAAATAAATGGAGGAGCTCTTCTTACCGGTAGGTTTATGTGGTTGTGTAGCATAATCTTTTGTGTTACACAACTTTACTGGTTATTACTCGTTTGGTGTCCACCAATTTCTCTTGTGCTTCTGCGAATGTGTCCTAACATTCGTTTTTCACTGTCGGAGAGGTGCTTCTTGTCTTTGTCTGCCAACAGATAAGGAATAACTTCTGAGATAATTTCCAACTGGTCCAGTAACGGATTCTTCTTGTGTTTTGCTTCGCATTCAATGCGAAGTTCTTCTCTGCCGTCTATGCAGAGAGTTAAAGTACATTTTTGTTCATGATAAAACTATATAAAAAGGCGCAAAGGTAGTGTTATTTTGTGGAAATCCATTTCTTTAAACTGAAATCATACTTTTTTATCACTTTGGCAGGATTTCCTACCGCTATGCTGTAGTCAGGAATATTCTTGGTGACTACACTGCCGGCACCCACCACAACATGTTTTCCTATCTGTACTCCTGCTGTTATTACCGAATTGGCTCCTATCCACGAATTATCCTCTATTCGTATTGCGGCAGTAGCCACTCCCTGCTGGTGTATGGGGAGCTGCGGGTTTTCGTAGTGGTGATTTAATCCGGATATCGTGATATTCTGTGCCAGTATCACATGATTTCCTATTTGCACGGGGCCGATAATGGTAGAGCGTAGTCCAATGCGTGTATAATCGCCTATGAGGACATCTCCTACGCCATTATCTACTATGGTGTATTCTTCAATAGTGCTATGTGTGCCTAACCGGAATTGATTGATAGGGGAGACATTCATTACGGTCTGGCGACGAATGACGGCTTTCTTGCCATGATGAAATACTAAAGGATTGAGAAACCACTTGACCCACAAGCGTGGACGGGCATTACAAAACATCAGGTGGTGTATGCGACGCTTCCAGGTAGGGGAGTGCTTTATCTTATTCTTTATTTTCGTCAGATCCATTGTATTTATTTATTGGAAGTTGTTTTATAAATGTCTATGGCCTTATATATCTTCTCTACACTATGGGCCCAACTGTGGGTCTGTGCAAAAGCAATGCGTGCATTTTTCAATTCTGCATCTTCCGTTTCACCAAGTGCCTTTTGTATGGCATATAGATAGCTATCTACATCTGTAGCCAAGTGGGTATATTCTGCAAATACTTCTCTCATTGTATGGGTGCTTGTGGCTACCACCGGTTTTCCTATAGCCAGATACTCATCAATTTTCAACGGATAATTACCTTCGGTAATCGGGTTTACTTTTTGCGGATTGAGACAGACATCGAAATGTTGTATATAGGCAGGAAGTTCTGCCACTTCTCTGTGTCCGGTGAAGTATGTGTTCTTTAGCGTATGCAACGGATGTTGCGCAAAGAAGTCATCTTCCGGACCTACAAAGACAAAATTATATTGCGGAAGCTTCTGTGCAACAGCATATAATAGATCGGCATCGAGCCGGCGTTCAATGATAGCTCCGGTATATCCTATCCGCGGAGAGGGAATGTCTTTCAGGTCGGCAGGTATATCATGTAATATATTGCCGTCATACAGTGAAAGATTGACTCCTGTATTTGTGGTGTAGATGTTAGGGTTAAGGGGTTTCAGTTCTTCTGTGAAATAGCTGGAGTTGGTCATGACGATATCAGCTTGCCTGACAAGTGCTTGTTCGCATGCAGGACCGTATTTGCGCCAGTAGTCTACTCCGATGATGTAGTCGCGTCGGTAGTAGATACTGATTTTCGGATGAATATATTCTTTTAAATGAAGGCTCCGAAAAAGGTCGGTATCAATTAAATGGACATAATCTTTGAAGCCTAAGTTTTCAGCTTGTAACATAATCCAATTCCCGATCTTTTTACCGTTTTTCCGATTGAGACTATTGAATAACCACGTTGGCAATTGTCCAACAGAATGTATTGTGAATGGGCTGTCCAATACCCATAGATTTTCTTTGATATATCGAATAGGAGATTTGCCTTGAATGACTTCAATTTGTCGACGGCTAATAGTAGTCAGCGGGCCTTTTCCGGTAGCAATTCGCACCCGTGTAGCTATATCCATTGGCGGGTTAACATAAAGAACACGATGTTGCTTTGAAATTTCAAAAGCTGTATTCTTAATAGTACTACCTATTTCAATATCCCATGATTGAATACTGGTGATGATGAAATCCGCCATAACAGTTACATTTATAATTATGAATACTAAATTTTATTGTAAATCTTTACATATTCTTCAGCTGTATTTTTCCAAGAGAATTGTTTTACTCTTTCTAATCCATATACTACTTGTTCCTGATAGAATATTACATCGTTTTCTAATTTTAGCAAAGCATCTGCAATTTCTTGTGGATTTTCCGGGTTAATTAAAATAGCGCCTTGACCTGCTACTTCGGGCATTGCAGAAGTGTTACTTGTAACAATAGGAGTACCACAAGCCATTGCTTCTAACATGGGAATACCAAAACTCTCCCTTAAAGATGGATAGAGGAAAGCAAAGGCTGCATTGTACAGAGTTACCAAATCCTGGTTGGCAATATATCCTGGGTAATATAGATATGGCTTTATTTCCGTTATACTTTCTTGTTTAAGAAGTATATCAATATATTCTTCTTTCAAGTCAGCAATAAGCAATGGACGTTTTACTTTAGATTTTTTTAAATACGATGCATATGCTTTTAGCGTACGAGCTGCATTTTTTTTGGAATCCGTATTTCCCAAAAAGAATAGAAACCCTTCTTGGGGAATATATTTTTGAATAATATCTTTATCGAGCGTTTCTTGTTTCTTAAAATGTGTACTATACCCGTTATAGACGGCAGTAACTTGACTGTCAGGAAGATGTAACGCTTTGCGAATACGATTACATTCGAAATTGGATACTGTGATTATTTTCTTGCATTTTTTTAATATTCTTGGCACAACAAGTCGTCTATAATGCCATCCCATTTCTTGATAGAGAGAAGGACTACGATGCTGGCGTGGCTCTAAATAGATAATGTCATGCAATGTTAGTACTAATGGCACTGAACACTGTAGCGGGGCTGTGTTAGAAGTACAATGCAATAAGTCTGCTCCAATTCGATATACTGCTCGTGGCAATGCTATCTGTTCCCATAAAGGATAGGTAGGACAACTCAACTCAATAATACTGAGATTGTCTGATTCTTGAAGGCAAGAATCTTCCCCTGGGGCAACAAATACGTAATATTCATTACCGTCTTTCCTCTTTTGTAATTCCCTTAGGGTTTCCAATATGACAAAATCCATACCATGTTTGTCACGCCGAAAGATACGTTGGGCTTCAATAGCAATCTTCATGGTTTAGTTATTTTGTTTCAGTTTTTCTTTTTTTTCCTTGAAAAAGACGATTGATGTGACTGAATATAGACGCAAATATTAAAATTGGAAGTGCCCATACAGCACGTCTGAATCGTTTGTTCACCTCTCCTTCAGGTAGTGCCATTAAGAAAGTTAATATGTTCACAAATAATAGGGCATACCATTTGAAGCTAAGTGTCCAATCTAATGCAGTTATTATAAATGCACATGCTATAATACAAGCTATTAGCAAGAAGCGTGAAGGCAATAACCACTGGAATAATTTGTTGCAATAATCCCATTCTCCTTTTAATAAGGCTAAAGGTAGCTTACGTATAGCAAACAAAGTACTGCTATATTGAGAACGTAACCATCCAATGCGTTGTTTCTCATAACCTTCTGAATTTTCTTCTTTTTTGCTATAACATACAACTTCCTCTAAATATTCAGTGTAAATATTTTCTTTTAACAGAGCAGTTTCCATTGCTTTACTAATATCACTGCCTTTTAATGAAGGGCTTATTTTATGGAACATTGCAAAATCGAATGCCATAGCAGAGCCAATCAATGCGGAGGAGAAACCAAGGCGAGTATGCGCTTTGCGGAAAATATTATTATTGATTTCTTCACTTGTGGCATTAAGTATAGCAATACTTGTCGTTAGATTTTCTGTCATTCGGTGAGCCTGAATTGCATCACATCCTGAATAATATGCATTATTGAATAAATTTAAAGCATTAGGAACGATACGATTATCGGAATTAAAAATAACAACCATATCATATTCTGCAGGAGAGTACCGTTCCATTACTTGTTGAATAGAATAGACTTTGGTGCATGTTTCTTTATCAGGAACTACAATGTTGACTGGCATTTGAAGTAGGGTAACCAGATCTTCTTCCGGTAGCTGAGTTGCTGCGACAGCAATGTCATACTTTTCTCTAGGATAAAGCTGAGTATCGAGAAAATAGTTTATGGAATTGATAACTTCTTTTCCATTACGCAATACAACAAATAGCACTAAAAATTTATGTTTTTTTTGTGCATCAGGATAAGGGTTTTTATATTTCCCTATTGAAGCAAGTGCATAAATGAACAAATATACTACTGGGATTGCGAATAGCAAGAACAGAATAGCATCAGTCATTAGCAAAGCATTATTATTCTCATCCATCCACCATTCGGGATTAAATATTGAAAAGAAATCACTCATATTTTTATTTATTTATTATTTACCAATGATACATTATTTATTTGTTTATCTATATAAACACCATTTAATATAAAAGCTATAAAGCATATAATTACAAAGCCAGAAGGGTGCATGGTCATTCCACGTCCAACATATCCATTCAGCCACATACCAAATACACCACATAGTAGAGCTGCAAGAATATTCTTTAATTTTTCATTTCTAATACAAAACATAATGATGTAACAACATCTCAATAGAATAATCACATTGATTGCTATGTATAGTGAAAGTCCCCAAAAACCTGTTTGCATCCATATATCTACATAAAAAGAGTCTGGTGGGGTGGCTTTTTCTACTATTTGACCCTTTTCTTTTACTTCCCTCATAATACGTCCTCCAATACCAGCTCCCAGAGGATAACTTTCTAAAAAATGGGCTATTTTTTTTTGATTTTCTATACGCACATTAAATGAGGCATCTTCTGTTGGTTTGAAAGCTGAGCGCATTCTTCTTATCAATGCATTATTGTCTCCAATGTTAGTAAAAGCGAAAAAAGCAAATAAAGAGATTCCTATACAGGCTGAAATACTCATTAATTTAAAGTTCTTACTGATAAGACAATAAAGAGCAAGTCCACTCATAGGGACAACAATTGCTCCGCGTGTTCCAGACATGAACAAACCTGATATTCCCATTATTGCTATACTAATGTAAAAAAAACGTAGAATCTTTTGAGATGTATTACAGCTAACTATAGAGTATACTATTGCTATCATTCCCATGTGAGAACCAAAATTACCGGCATCACTGAATATTGAGAAATAGCGGATTCCACTTTTTAATAAATGAGTTTGCCAAGCTTCTGTCCTAAGCCATTCAATCTCTGCTGCATCAAATCTCCAATACTTTTGTAGTAATAATTTGACGAAAGCGGTGATTGTGAAAATTCCCAAAACAATAAGAGCGTTTTTTAGTATTTTAGGTTTGTCTAATAATAATGAGGCTGCAATATATACCATAGGCATTGATAATACCCATCCACGCAATACCATGATAATGTCTGGATTATTATTCCTTGGGTTTAAGAACTGTATGAAAACAAATAAAATCCATACAATGTAGCTGATTGTTAATGTGTTTATGGCATTAGGAAAATATATGCTTGTATTCTTTTTAGCAGCATATAATAGTATTGCTAAAAATAAAGATACCAATAGAATATCCAATATAACACTTAATCCTTCTTTATCGCTATATCGCATAATTGCAGTTAAATAGTAATCCACAATAGCATATAGCAGAAAGATTAAGCGCGGACTTTGAATGCCATATACAAATATAATAGCAGCGAAGGGTAAGGCAATAATTATTGCAGCGATTATTAGCTTCTGAAGAATTATTGCATAGGCTAACGCTGCTAATCCCAAAGCAAAAAATATGTATATGATTGCTTTGGGAGGAAGTTCTTGTTGTTGGGGACTATATGCCATGCTTCTTCTTCTATTATTTAACAGCTGCCTTTTTAGATGTCAATCCCAATTGCGCTAAACGACTAACAAATGAATGAAGTGGAGTTCTTGGAGGTAATTCTCCTGTAAATGATTCTACGACTTCACGGTCTGCATTATTTAAATAAAGGAAGAATGGTACATTTTCCATAGCCTCTTTTATTGGTTGCAGAGTAGCATTATCACTATTTCTCCATAAACGACATGCATTGGCAACTAATAAATTTACATCTGCCTGTCGTAAAGTATCTAATGGAATACTTGCATTATTGATGGCTGGATACTCCACCAATATAATGTCAGGTTCTTGCTCAGCTTCATTTCTTCTCCAAAAACTTGAAAGTTGCTGAGCATTAACATATTCCTTTGCTTCCACATCAAAATCCACCCCATGCATCACTATACGGGTTTTTATTCCCTCAGTTTCCCAGTAATCTACAAAATATTTTGCAAGATAGCTTTTTCCTTCACCAGATTCCATGCTAAGGAGATTGATAATGGTGGGACGTTCTTTTTGTAGATATTTATTCATTTGACGGCAACTGTATGCTGCTGCAAGTCGATTACATGTTTTGAGAAATCCACGGAACTTTAAATTACTAGTACCATTGAATGCTGCAATAACGGGTAACCCACTAAGTCGTTTGCTACGGAGTGGATCACGTAAAGTGCGATCAAGTAATTCTATCAGTAGAAAGTAAGTAACAATAAATACGATGCTTCCTATAAACGCAATGAGAACATATATCATGCGCTTGCGACCGTTGTCTGTTAATGGATAATCAGGAGGTGACACGGTTTGCAAATTGCTAGTTCCCATTTCAATATTTTTCAAACGTAAGTTTGCATCTGCAAGCCCTTTTAACTGAGTGCGGTAATTATCTTCCGCAATATTGATTGCACGTTGTTTTCGATTTACTTGGGTACCAATAGGAGACATATGACTATATTGATCAAATATAGTCTTTTGTCGATTCAATAAAACTTGCAACTGAGCTTTTGCCTTAGCTTCATCAATGCAGGATGTTAACCATGCAATAACCATATCATTTATGCCGACGCCTTCTTTGGAGAAATTATATTCATTAAGATTATCGGATAGATGACTAATATTTTCTTCTGCTTTCTGTAGTTTTATTTTATCTTCATAAAGTTTTGGATTATTTTCTTGTGATTGGGTGGAAGTGAAAATTTCACGTTCCATAATGCTTTGATTTAAAGTGCTGACTTTTTCTAATTCTTGCAATAAATTTGTATTGCTACGAATAATTTGAGCACGAATATCCATTTTGTCTTCTAACATTTTACGTCGTGCTGTAGCAGATTCGTATGCTTTTTCCACATCTTCTAAACGGTCTTCTACTTCATAACGCGTTATGGCTAAGGCTTTTGTTTCTTCTGGGTAATTGATAACACGCTCTTGTACATTATAATTCATTAAATCATCCTCTTCTCGGTTTAAAGCCTGCTTGGTGATACGTACTTGCTCTTCAAAATATGCGATAACATCATTTGTGGCTTTAAAACGTAAAATTTCGTAAGCTTTGATTAGCTCGTCTATCAAAATGCTGACTGTTTGTTGTGTGATACCAGGATCTGCTGAAGTATAAGTAATGTTCAAAATATCACTGGTCCCAGCACGTTTTACTTCGATTTTATTGAGTGCATTAGCACTATAAAATGCTACAGGACGGTTGAACATAGAATAGACAAAATTATTTGCTTGCTCTTTTCTGTAAGCCGTCAAATTTTCTGTGGTTTTTTCCACATTTTTTCGATCTACTAATTGTAAGACCTCTTTGGGGGTTATTTGCAATAACTGGCGATAATGTTTCGCTTGAATATAATGATTATCTTTCCATTCTTCGCCATACGTAAATGCATTTGCTAATAGTCTGATTGATACCTTCTCTAATGTTCCTCGAGATTTAGCTATATTGATTAGATTATCAAATGTACTGTTAATTACAGTATAATTGACAGTAGTCCCATCAACAGTTGTCGAATTGGTTACTCCTGCATATATACTACTTTCTACAGTATAACTATAAGGAAGGAATTGAGTGAAATAAATAACTAATCCTGTGACAAATAGAGTTCCCCACAATAGCCAATAGCGGATACGATATATAAATTGCGATATAAATTGTGCTATATCCATACGAGTCTTATTGTTGTTTAATTATATTTACATTTGTTAGCATTTCCAATAAAATAATGGAATTGTGCAAAGTTACACGACTCTGTTCATAACTAGTCACTGCACCTGAACGGCGTGCACGTTCTAATGAAAGCGTAATGATATCTATTTTCCCTTGTATAAAGTTATTTTCAGAAATCTTCATCTGAGCATTATATAATGCCGCTGTTTCAGCCTTTGCTTTAATGGTAGCTAGCTGTTCAGTGACTGCATTGTATGCCTCTAACACTTTCAAGCGGCGTTCTTCCATAACTTCATCTTGTGTATATTGCAATTGTTCAATGCGATACCTGTAATCTTTTAACTTAAGTGGGCGGTTAAATAAATCGCCTAAGCCAATGCTGAGACTGGCACCTATATTAAAAGTATGTCGGGTACCTACAGAGGTTGATTGGAACCAGTCTACGTATGTATCACTATTCTCATTTAAGGTATTAAAACGCCCGAAGGAATAATTTCCATTTATTCGGAGGTAGTTCCACCAATTGCGCTTTTCGATGCGATATGCATTTTTAGTTTGCTCAACCTCTGATTGTGCTCTTTTCACAGTCGCATTTTCAGATACAGCATCTAAAAATACAGACAAGGGGGGCAACTCTAATTTTTCAATATCAAGAGATGCATTTTTCCCCATTTGTACAATGGGGACTTTTTCCCACTGCGCATCTTCCATTTTTAAACGCTCCAGCGCCTTAATACGTTCTTCACGCGTCATTGTCTGTTCTTGTGCAATAACAATTGTTGGTGAAGCAAATAGCCCGAGGATAGCTGCGCTATAGGTCATATATATAATATACTTTCTTATCATCTTTGATATAAGTGTTAAATAATAACTTATTATAGTTCTGATTGCTGATTGTTTATTTACACATTTTCCTTTTGCACAAAGGCAGTCAATGTTTTAAAAATGATTTTCATGTCCAGCCAAAACGAAAAATCCCTTGCATATTTTATATCCAATTGTTTTCTCTCTTCTGCAGACATTTTTCCGGCTCCACCCCGTCTCTCTACTTGCCATAGGCCGGTCAGACCTGACGGCGCCATAAAGCGGTCTATATATGCATCGCTGGTGAGCAACTCTGCTTCATAGAGTGGGAGAGGCCGATTACCTACGATACTCATATCACCTTTCAGTATATTGAATAACTGTGGCAATTCATCAATACTATATTTACGAATAACGCGCCCTACGCGCGTTACACGCGGATCATTTTCCAGTTTGATGAATGTATTGTTCTGCGCTTTTTCTTTCTTTTTTGCAAAATCTTCTTCAGAAATCACAAAATCATCTGAAATCAACAGACTTTCTTCTTCATCCAGTGTTCCTGAAAGATCATCGAAACGAATTTCAGGTCCTTCATCAGAACTTTCGACCTCTTCTATCTGGTATTGATTGAGTGCATTCAATTCTTTCAAGCGCTTATCTGCATTGGTATACATGGAGCGGAATTTCAGAAAGTCAAAAATCTGATAATTGGAACCGACACGCTGAGATTTATAAATCACTTTTCCTTTGCTTTCTAACCGGATGGCAATGGCAGCTCCAATCAATACAGGGGAAAGAATGACAATGGCAGTACCTGCAAAAAGTATGTCAAACGTACGCTTCCATAAAGGGAGGTGGAAAGTATTCAGTACTTTGCGGTGCGTTTCGCTAAATTCTTTCAACTTGCTCTCTTTGCGTACTCTGAGGTACGCATTCATGCGCTGAATATTATCTTCTTCGGCGTGTGGCGGAAGGGTGTTGTTTACTCCGGCTTGCAGGTAAGCCTTTCGGTGTTCCGTTTTCAACTCTTCGGTTACGAGAGTGATGTAAACCCGGGGATAACGCTTGCGTAAATAGGATATCTCAATACAATCTGCCTCGCGAGTATTGGTCTGTTCGTAAAGGATAGATATATTATACCTTTCCCGAATTCCATCAATCACTTTAGCTGCCTTCTGGGCGGAAGAAACGGCAACGAACATACCCCCTGTGACTTTGCTCAGATGGTCGATAATAATCCGGTTGTTTCCTATATAGATGTAATATAACATGTTCCTTTATGTGTATTTGTTGTTGACTCAAATGAACTTCTTGAGACGTACCTTTAATTCCATGGGGTTGAAAGGCTTAAGAATGTAATCTACCGCTCCTTCTTCGAGAAGGCGGATACGTTCTGTCGTACTTTCTTCACTCGAAAGCATCATAACGGGAATGTGTTTGAAGAGCTCATTGTCCTTGAGGTATTTAAGAAATTCCGAACCGTTCATTTTAGGCATACGTATGTCTGATATGATCAGATCGGGTTCATTACCTTCGTGTAACCACTCAATTGCTTTCAAGGGGTCTTCACAGTATACGAAATCATACTCTTTTCCTAAATACATAGAAAGTACTTTGCCTATAGAGGCCTTGTCATCTACTAATAATATCTGTTTCATTATTGCTATTTATATTTAGTCTATATCTATTACCTGTTTTATGTAAAAAATCTGTTTTTGTTTATAAAAAAAAACTGCCATCTCATTAGGCTTTGCAAGCGATGAGGGCAGTCTTTTCTTATTATTTCTCCATAAGTATATTTGTTTTACTTGATAATAAGCAAAAATACGTTTATTTGCGCTAATTACATTTTTATAGAGGAAGAAAAGCTCTTTTATTAACTCTTTTTAATAAATTGTTCGATCAGATGAGACAACTTTCTCTTTAAAATCATCAAATAATGTTTTTTCTCTTTTTAAGCTCTTAATAAAGGAAACAAAGAGAGGGATTGATTAGTTCAGTCGGGCAAAAAATAAAGAAGTTAGAAATTTTCTATCTACTTTATTTCTCGCTCGACATTGGGATTAGGGCTTTATGAAAATATCATTATTATGATTTGATATCCAGTTTATATTTTCGGTTTCTCCACCACTTATGACCCAATTTTTAAAGTCGGGATAGACATCTGTGATTATTTTCCGTTCTTTGGGCCATTTCCAGACTTTTGTACTGGGTATGCAAATTCCCCATGCTAAGCCTTCGGTACTGATGTAGTAACCTTTTTGGTTTGCATTAAGCATTTTGTTGTATGCAGAGGCGTCATTACTCATTCCAAATAATGCCGTGGTTCCTAAACTGGTGGGGGCATAGTTAGGCAAGTGTATTTCTGTACGCTTTATATTTCCCTGAGCTTCTTTGCTGATAATGAATATATCCATATTCTTAATGTTCATTGCCTTGGTTGCCGCTTCAGCGGTAGAGAATGTCAGAGTGATTTCGAATTCGGCTCCATCTCCGGAATTGTATGTGCCACCAGCCGTTGGATCTGTACAGTAGAATGTATAATCGTCATCTGTAATAGAAGCATTGCAGTATTTATGCGCATGGGTGCTGAGGATTACAACCGGATTGTTTTGTCCGTTTTCAAACGTAGGAATGCCGCTTTGTACTTTTCCGCTTAAAATTACTTCATTGCTATTCACATTCAGAAACTGGATTCCAATGCCTGTCTTGCGACTGGAGCCGACAGCACGCACATTTCCTTGGATAGTTAATTGCTTTTCATTAGTTATGGCCATCTTATTGATACTGATGACGATATCATTCATGTCAAAGTCACCATAAGCAGGCCATTGGTCTTCGAAGGCATAAGTGTAGATGGTGTTATCGCCTGTATCTGGTTTAGATGGATTTTCGGGATCGGGATCACCGGAATTACCTTCGTTGATAATGCCACCGCAAGTTTCAACTTCATATTTAGATTCATCGAAACCTGTTTGGATTACTTTGTTATCAACATGCAGACAATCTATGCTATTGCCTGCTTGGATATAATCCGGGGTAGCCTCTACCACTAAATTACCTTGCAGATATGTGTGCCAGTTGTATTTGATTAGATTGGCTTTTATCATGGATTTATCAGTATTTGCGCCTGTGTTCCCTCCGATAAAATAATTGCTCCCTGGCTTTATCGTTAGCGTTCCGGCTTTAATGATAGATCCGTTTAGTAAAGTAAACTTGGCGTCATTTTCATTGCTTACAGTAGGTGTCGGCATCCATGTTTCAGCTTGTTGTCCCGCTGTTATAGAACCGTGATCCAAGGTTACTTTCCTGAAAGTAAAGTTATTCTTAACAATCATCAGGCAGGCATTATAGATAAAATCGCCGGAACCTCCGCTGCTAAAGTTGAAAACTTCAACAGTACCGTCATTGTATAAAGCGAGTCCGGTATTTACGGCATATCCTTTAATTTGAGCTTTATCATGATTAATAATTTTTGTTCCTGTGCCGTTGTTGGTCCAGATCCTGCCACCAGGTTCGTTATTGAAAGAAATATGGGCACTATTAAACAGGGTTCCTCCATTTATGGAGATATTGCCTTTTACATTTAGATTTGCTTTGTTTACAAAAGTTGCGTCAACTAAATTTAATTGGGGTGTTTCTAATGTGTTGCAATTGAAAAAAGTCACTTTATTGAGGGCTATTTGATTAGTGGTTTCAATGATTCCGCTATTATAGAATTCCCCTCCATTTGCACTTCCCGGATTATTAAGCGATTCAGCTTTGATAGTACCAAAATTTATGGTCTTGTTACATTGGAAACTGAATATTCCTTTTACGCTTAAAAGTCCTTTGGAAGCTATTGTCAGATTGGGTTTGTTATCTAATGTGAGTCCATAGTCACTGATAATTTTGCCACCATCCAGTATATATATGTCAAAAGCGTAGTTGATGGCACTGATTTTCCATGTCCCTTTTACATAAATGCTCATTCGGCCGTTTACTTGAATGTCTTTAATGAATGGCGATGTTTCTGTATAGTCTTCTGTGATGATGTACTTAGCTCCATTGTCGAATATCATGCCGGATGACCATTCGTTCGCTGGGGTATCGGATTTTGAAGGCACATTAATTTCATCTTTATAGTTGGGTGCTTCAGGGGCTACAATTCCAGCCTGCTGTGCTGCTTCATATGCAGAGGTGCTTCCAGTTGTTTCTGTACGTGTGGTAGTTGCAGTATAATATAGTTTACAATTTAATGTACCTCCATTTTCCGGTATGGTGTATTGATATACTTCTTTCCGTTGTTTGGGGTCGGTCTGGCGTATGAAGATTTGTTTGCAGCTTTTAGGTATGCTGATTTCACCTATATAATTACTTCCGGCTTTTGCATAACCGGCAGCAAGGGGGGATGCAGTTCCATCAGAAAGTGGGTTGGTATTGAATACTTCTACCAGGTATTTGTACTGTCCATTGAATTCGTCTTTCACTTCAACGTTCAAATTGACAGTTGTGATCATTGACCAGTCAAAGCCGTCGGGTGCTACAAAGTCTTCTCCCAAGGGATTCTCGACAGGGGCTACGGGGCGAACCCTGTCAGGGTTGTACACATCTTTGTCCGCACAAGCTGTTATAAATAAGGAAGTTGCAAGGGAAATAAATAAATAATTGTGTTTCTTAATTTTCATAATTCTAATTTTAATCGTGTAATATTGTCAGTTTTATGCGCAACAAAGATAGATAGAATATTTTGCTTTTACGGCTTTTTATGCTTCTTTTTGTAAAAATGATACTTTTAGTTGTGTTGAGTCAAAGAAAAAGCCGGGAGAAACTCCCGGCTTTGAAATAAAAACTATCTGATGTTAGTTTATTAGGGTCTTACAAAGATTTCATTGGTGTAGTTGGAGGTCCAGCTTAGATCTTCCACTTGTCCACCGTTCATTACCCAGCTTTTGAATCCGGGATAAACATTTGTGATTATTTTCCGCTCTCTGGGCCATTTCCATACATCTGTTCCAGGAATACAAATACCCCATACCAGACCTTCTGCGCTGACATAGTAACCTTTCTGGGTAGAAGCGTCATTGGCCATTCCAAAGAAAGCCGTAGTTGCTAAATTAGTAGGAGCGTAGTAGGCCAGATGTATTTCTGTACGTCCTACATTGCCTTGAGCTTCCTTGCTGATGATGAACATATCCAGATTCTTGATATTCATGGCCTTCTTTGCTTCTTCTGCAGTGGAGAATGCCATTGTAATTTCAAACTCGGCTCCATCTCCGGAATTGTATGCACTTCCAGCCGTTGGGTCTGTACAGTAGAAAGTAAAGTCATCATCTGCAATGCCGGTATTACAATACTTATGCACATTGGTGCTGAGGATTATAACTGGGTTACTTTGTCCACCTTCAAAAACAGGTGTACCGCTTTGTACTTTTCCACTGAGAGTTACTCCGTTCTTGCTTACATTCAGGAACTGGATTCCTACACCGGTCTTGCGGCTGGAGCCAACTGCGCGTACATTTCCTTGAATGGTTAATGTCTTATCATTGGTGATACTCATTTTATTGATGGTAATAACAACGTCATTCATGTCGAAGTCACCATAAGCAGGCCATTGATCTTCAAAGGCATAAGTATAAACGGTCTTATCCTCTACGTCCGGTTTTTCGGGATCTTCCGGGTCAGGATCACCTTCATTACCAGAATAGTAATAGCCACCACAAGTAGAGAATGTATTCTTTGATCCTCCCCATCCGGTAGTTGAACATCCGCTTGTAAGCCATCTGGCATTATTTATGCCATTGTAAGGAGGATCATAGGTAAATGCGTTTTCAGGCATTTCTATAACCAAGTCCTTTAAATTAGTATCACCTCCTTGAGATATACGTACTCCTCCAACCTGCAACAAAGAGGGGTTGCTTCCTTCTCCCCTGAAATTGCTTGGAGTCCTGTTGATATGTAACAAAGTAGCTTTGATTACTGAACCGTTCTTCAGAATATATTGTATTGGACTATCATTACTCATAACTACTGGAACCGGCTTCCACTGGTCGGCATTACTTCCGGAGGTATTTAGGTTCTCGGGTTTCTCTCCAGTGATGGAGCCATTGTCAAGTGTCACATTTCCCCAATTGAATTTCTCCTTTACTATCAGTGCGCAACTATTGTATAGTATATCAACTGAGGAATTCTCGAATATTGTGAATTCGCCATAACTGTCATTATAGACGGAAACTCCTCCACTCAGGTGATATCCTTTAATAATGCCTTTGTCATGATTTACTATGAAGCTGCCATTTGATGTGTTATTAGTCTTTATGACACCGGTTTGTTCGTCTACTAAAATTGCTCCATAATTACTGAAGGTACTGGTGGTGAACTCAAGGTTCAGGGATGAAAGCTGACCTTTGTTCAGTACTTTGCTGTTATCTACCTTAAACCATTGTCCAACTGTAAGTTCACCTTTATTAATGAAGTTCATTTTAACAAGATCCATGACTCCGGTAACCTCGATTGCGCCGGCATTGTAAATCTCCGGATATGAACCCATATTTGCAGTAATAGTGGCAGCCGTAATCGTACCAAAGTTCTTATAGACCTTACTACATGGTTTGAGCGTACCGTTGTTGATGGACATTGTTACACCGGAGGCGATAGTCACTGATGAAGTTGATGCTCCAAATGTTACGTCTCCATTTGCAATAAAGTCTCCTCCAATGAACCAATCACCATAATTGGCAGCAAAATTACTTGTACATTCAACTGTACCACCTTTTTCTACAACAAATTTAGAAACAGTTGTAAATGTCTTATTACTTGGAGTTGCAATTTCTATTTTACCTCCGTTTAATACGTAAATGTCAAAGTTAGAATAGATATTAGTTACTTTCCATGTACCTTTTACAAAAATCGTACCTTTACCGCTGGCCATTTGGTAGATTACACTGCTTACTTCTCCAGCTGGGACAACGATTCTTGCTCCATCATTGAACTTATTTTTATCGTATTGGCTCACAGGATCGTCCGATTTGTCCGGAGCTGTCGGAATATCAGGGGTTTCTACTGTGTAATTGTTGTCTTCCAACTCTTTAAAACCTGCAGCAATAGCAGCATTAGCAGCCGAAGTACTACCAGTACCAGCTCTCGTAGTGGTACCTCCTGAATAATACAGTTTACAATTTAATGTCTCTCCATTTCCCGGAACAACGAATTCATAGACTTCCTTGCGTTGTTTCGGATCAGTTTGACGAACATAAACTCGTTCTATGGATTTAGGAATGCTAATTTCTACAACATAATTTTTTCCAGCCTTTGCATAGTCTGCAGCAATAGGAGTTGCAGTTGCATCGGTCAGCGGATTAGTAGTGAAAACTTCTGCCAAATAGTTGTACATTCCGTTGAACTCATCTTTGACTTCGATGTTCAACTTGACAGTAGTAATCATTGACCAGTCGAAACCAGTTGGAGCCACAAAGTCCTCTCCTAAAGGATTCTCAACGGGGGGTACAGGGCGTACCTTGTCGGGGTTATACACATCATTGTCTGCGCAAGCCGCTAATAAAAAGGGAGCTACGAGAGCAATAATTGCGTAATAGCGTTTAAAAATTTTCATACTTCTCTTATTTTTATGTTATATTGGTTAGCTTTTGTGGCTCAAAGATAAATAAATTATTCAAGTTTTAGTTGCAAATTATGTCTTTTAACAACTTTGGTTGTGTTTTACTTAAAATATGTTTAGTGGAACATTTCAGCCTATGTAACAGCTAATTGCTCATTTTTCCTTTTAACTTTAATAGTTTTATAGTTATCGGAATTTTGGAAAGAAGGGGAAAGTTGATTTTTTTAGCCTTTAAGGTCGTCTGGCTATGGTTTATGCTTTGGTGATTTCTCCCGCAAGGTCGGAGTTCATGCGGTAACGGATTTCTGCCTGGCTGAGACCATGGCCGAGAAGGAACATTAGTTTGGTGACTGCGCATTCGGGGGTACTGTCGTAGCCACTGATAACGCCTGCCTGGAGAAGTTTCAGACCGGTCTCGTAACGTCCCATTTCTACTACGCCACGCTGGCATTGGGTAATATTTACAATAATGATACCGCGCTCGGTAGCATCTTTGAGTTGCTGGATGAACCATTCCTTCTGAGGGGCATTACCGGAACCGAAGGTTTTGAGTACGACTGCTTTAAGACCGGGGACGTGAAGAACTGAGTTGATGATACTTTCCTGAATGCCGGGAAAGAGGGTAAGCATAACTACATTGGTATCAAACAGATAATGGGGCTTCATGGGGCGTGTCGGATCAGGACGGCGGATGATATGTGCATCGTACTTGATGTGGATGCCTGCATGAGCCAGTGAGGGATAATTGAATGAACGGAATGCGTTAAAGTTTTCGGCGTTAATCTTTGTAGTACGGTTTCCACGCATCAGTTCGTTCTCGAAAAAGATACACACTTCGGGCACTATGGGAGTACCGTCGGGATTCTTGGCCGCAGCTATTTCAATAGCGGTAATCAGATTTTCTTTTCCGTCTGTGCGCAAGGTACCGATAGGGAGCTGGGAGCCTGTGAGAATGACGGGCTTAGCCAGGTTCTCGAGCATGAAGCTGAGGGCAGAAGCTGTGTAAGACATGGTGTCGGTGCCATGAAGGATGACAAAACCGTCGAAATAGTCATAATTGTAGTTGATAATCTTTACGATTTTTGCCCAAAGCGAAGGCTCCATGTCCGAAGAGTCGATGGGCGGATCGAACTGGTAGGAAGAGATGCGATAATTGAAACGTTTCAGTTCGGGAACATGTTTGAGAAGATGGTCGAAGTTGAAATTTTCAAGCGCACCTGTCTCCGGGTTTTCTATCATACCGATGGTTCCGCCAGTATATATCAGTAACACAGATGGGTAGTCGATCTTCATAAACATAATCGGGTTTTGATTATTCTGAGTGCAAAGATAGGAAAAAAAGTGATAGGGTGGTAGGGTGGTAAGATGATATTGCTGCCTTTATCACCCGATCACTCTATCACCCTACCACCTTATCACCTTCCTACATTTTCTTTCAGCTGTGTGATCGCCTTTTCCGCATCTCCTTCAGCTTCATTCAGCAAGGTGACGAATCGGCTACCGATGATAGCACCGGAAGAGTTGGCACAAGCGGCGTCAAATGTCTGTTTGTTACTGATGCCGAAGCCAACCATGCGGGGATTGCGCAGGTGCATATCCTGTATCTTTTTGAAATAAGCTTGCTTCTGGCTATCGAAATCTTTTTGGGCACCGGTAGTAGCAGCGCTGGACACCATATAGATGAAGCCGTCGGTATGTTCGTCGATTTCGCGGACGCGAGCCTCGCTGGTTTCGGGGGTGATGAGCATGATGACACGGATGTCGTAACGGTCGGCAATAGGTTTATACGTTTCTTCGTAATCTTTGAAGGGAAGATCGGGAATAATAACGCCGTCGATACCACATTCTACGCATTTCTGACAGAAAGCCTCGAACCCGAATTTCATAATAGGGTTGAGATACCCCATCAGGATGAGAGGAATACGGACATCGCTACGGATATCGCGGAGTTGCTCAAACAAAATACGCAGCGACATACCGTTGCGGAGAGCACGGGTAGCAGCTTCCTGAATAACGATGCCGTCAGCCATCGGGTCACTGAAGGGAATACCGATTTCAATCGAATGGACCCCATTGCGTTCGAGGGTACGGATGACGTCGGCAGTACCTTCCAGGGTTGGGCAACCGGCACAGAAGTAGATGGACAGCAAGTTTTTAGGGCTGTCCTGAAAAAGTTGATTTATACGATTCATGATGTTATTCTAAATTTAATTCGTTCTTAATTCTTTGAGAAAACGTTCGATTCGTTCCACATCCTTGATGCCCGGAGATGTCTCGAAGCGACTGTTGATATCGATACCGGCAAGGCGGGGATGGTGGAATTCTTTCAGGGCTTTGACGCTGTAAGAATTGATGCCACCGCTAAGCAGGAAAGGGGTACTGCCAGTGTAACGTTGCAGAATGCTCCAGTCGAATTGCTGTCCGGAACCACCATAGTGGACGGTACGTGTATCGAACAGATAGTAGTCGCAGAAACCTTCATAATTGAAAATGGCAAGAAGATCCTTGGGCAAGGCGATGGAAAACGCTTTGATGATCCGGATACCCTGTGAATGAAGGGTGCGGCAATATTCGGGTGATTCGTCACCGTGCAGCTGGACATAGTTCAGACCGAAACGGTCGACATACATAAGGATGTTTTCTTTGGTTTCGTTGACAAAAACACCGACACGTTTGGCAAGCGTAGGCAGGTACCTGGGTATCTGGTACAGGTATCTGGGGGATTTGGGGTAGAAGATAAAACCGATCATATCTACACCTAATACTTCTACATCGCGGATGTTGTCTGCATCGGTCATTCCGCATACTTTGATCATTGTATTCATGGGCTTATACCTTAAAAATCACGAATATATGAAATCATGTGTGAATTTCCAAATTTATATACCGTGAATGAGTTCTTCCAATGCGCTCCCGGGATCGTCTGTACGCATGAATGTCTCTCCCATAAGGAAACCACGGAAGCCTGCCGAGCGTAGTTCACGGATGGTTTCAGGGTGCGAAATACCACTTTCGGAAACGAGCAGCGGAGGCGTCTGAAAATCAATTTCAGCAATAGCCTTTTTTAACTCTTCTGCAATGCGGAAAGAGTTTTCTATATTGGTGACGAAGCTGCCCAGATTACGGTTGTTGACGCCGACCATATCCGTCTCCTTATATATATAGGAGAGTTCGGAGGTACTATGTACTTCGAGCAGAACTTCAAGCCCCAGTTCATGTGCCTGTATGGTGAGCGTGTGGCACTCATCAGGTGTGAGGCAGGCGGCAATGAGCAGCACTGCATCGGCACCTACAATGCGGGCTTGCAAAAGCTGATATTTGTCGATGATGAAGTCCTTACGCAGGATCGGGATGTTGACCAACGGGCGTGCTGTACGGATGTCACGCAGAGTTCCGCCGAAGAACTTTTCATCCGTGAGGATGGAGAGGGCGGAAGCTCCGGCTGTTTCATAAGCAGGGGGAATGAGATCGGCCTGTGCGTTTTCCTTGATCCAGCCTTTGGAAGGGGAACGGCGTTTGAACTCGGCAATGATGCCGGATGAAGAGTTTGCGAGTGCACGCTTCATGCTGCGGACGGGCGTTGTGCCGGAAACTCCGCTTCCGACAGCTTCCTGTATCATGGCAGCAGCTTGCTCTTGCAATTGACTGAGGGAGACTGCTTGCTTTTGCTGCTCAATCTCAATCCGCTTGTGGGCGATGATTTCGGATAAAATATCTTTCATAAATTGGAATTTATGGATTCTTACTGATTGATTTCTATAAACTTCTTCAACGTCTCCAGCGCCCGTCCACTTTCCAGCGATTGGCGAGCGATGGCAATGCATTCTTCGATTTCCTTTTCAGGTTCCATCACCTGGATGGCAAAGGCGGCGTTGACAATGACACATTGCGTTTGGGCACGTGTGGCACGGTTATTAAGGATGTTATCAAAGATGCGGGCGGCATCCTCTTTGCAGGCTCCGCCGAAGAGCTCTTCGGGTTGTGCGGCATTGAAACCCAGCGCTTGCGGACGGTAAATCCGTTCGTAATTGCGCGTCATAACTTTGAATTCGTCCGTGAGGGAAATTTCGTCGTAGCTATCGAGACTGTTGACTACCGCAAAGTCGATGCCGAGTTTGTAAAAAACATTTGTGTAGAGTCGCATCTGTGCAAGATCGGCCACACCGAGCAACTGGTAAGTAGGCTTGCAAGGATTGACAAGCGGGCCAAGAAGGTTGAACAGTGTACGTACTCCCAATGCCTTGCGCACAGGACCGACGAACTTCATTGCCGGATTGAAAAGTTGGGCGTGCAGGTAGGCGATGTTACACTCGTCCATGCTGCGTTTCAACTTGTCGGGATCATTGGTGAAACGGATGCCGTGTTGCTCCATGACATTGCTTGCCCCACTGACGGAAGTGGCACCATAATTGCCGTGTTTGGCAACTTTGTAACCGGCTCCGGCCACCACAAAACAGGCACAAGTGGAAATGTTGAACGTGTTCTTTCCATCACCTCCCGTACCTACGATATCGATAGGCCGATAAGGCGCGAAGTCGATAGGTACTCGAGTCTCCATAAGGGCTTCGCGAAAGCCGATTAGTTCATCCACTGTGATGCTACGCATTTGAAATACAGTGAGTAATGCGGAAATCTGTGCTTCGGGGTAAGCTTCCCGGGTGATGTTCAGGAGAATTTGCTTGGTTTCTTCCGAAGTAAGCTCTTCGTGGTTGAAGAGGCGGGTTAATATATCTTTCATTTTCTTATCTACGATTAGACGATTTACAATTTACGATTGAAAATTCTGTTATGTTCGGAATGCCTCACTTCAGCGTTCCGAATGCCACATGTTAACGATCATGAGGTGTGGCATTCCGACCTGTGAAGTGTGGCATTTAGCCTCATGAGATGTGGCATTTCAGACGCCTTTCAGCCAGTTGCCTACAATCTGTTTTCCATCGGGAGTCAGTACCGATTCCGGGTGAAATTGGATGCCGTGAACATCGTATTCCCGATGTTTCAGTGCCATGATTTGACCTTCGGAGCTGATGGCGGTGATAACCAATTCTTCGGGAAATCCTTCCGTATCCACTACCCAGGAGTGATAACGACCGACTGGAATTTCAGTAGGAAGACCGGAGAAAATGTAATCTTTATTCTTTATTTTCACATTCGTTTGTATGCCGTGAAAGACTTCACTCAGATTGGTGAGCTTCCCGCCGAATGCTTGTCCGATGGCCTGTTCACCCAGGCAGACGCCAAGTATGGGTTTTCGTCCTGCGTAAGTGCGGATGACCTCTAATAGTAAGCCTGCCTCCTCGGGGATGCCGGGACCGGGTGAAAGGATGATCTTATCATATTTCTCCAATTCCTCAAGCTCAAATTTATCATTGCGCAGCACATCTACTTCTGTGCCGAGTTCTTTTACCAGATGGGCAAGGTTGTAGGTGAAAGAGTCGTAGTTGTCTATGATTACTGTTTTCATAATTTCATTTACAATTTACAATTTACATTTTCTCTGCCATTACGATTGCCTTTTTCAGTGCTCCCAGTTTGTTGTTCACCTCTTGCAACTCGTATTCTTCATTGCTCTTGGCTACGATGCCGCCGCCTGCCTGAAACCAAAGTACACCGTTGCGACTGACGAAAGTACGGATGGTAATGGCCTGGTTCAGTGAGCCGTTCAGTCCGATGAAGCCGATGCAACCGCCGTAAGCGCCGCGATTGTGCGGTTCCAGTTCGCTGATGAGTTGCATGGCGCGTACCTTGGGGGCACCGCTTAGAGTGCCTGCCGGGAAGGTGTCGATGAATGCTTTGATGGGGCGGGCATCTTCGTTCAGCGTACCGCTGACGCGGCTTACCAGGTGGATAACATGACTGTAATACTGCATTTCCTTGTAGAAATCCACTTTTACATCGTGGCAGTTGCGGGAAAGATCGTTACGGGCGAGATCGACCAGCATGACATGCTCTGCATTCTCTTTGGGATCATCATGCAGGTATTGGGCGTTCAGCGCATCCTGTTCGGGATCTCCGGTGCGCTTGGTAGTACCGGCGATGGGGTCGATGTAGGCGTGGCGGCCTTCGATGCGGCAGTGCGTCTCGGGTGATGAACCGAAGATGCGGAAACCTCCGAAATCGAAATAGAACAGATAAGGAGAGGGGTTGATGCTGCGCAAGGCACGATAAAGTTTGAAGTCATCGCCTACGAAACGTTGTTCGAAACGGCGGGAGAGAACAATCTGGAAAACATCCCCGCGCAGGCAGTGGGCAATTCCCTGACGGATATTTACTTTATGCTGTTCGTCGGTCAGTGGGGAAGTGGTTTCACCAACGGCACGGAAATCGTAGGCGGTGTAATTGCGGTTATTGATGGCTTTCTGCACCGTATCCAGTTCACTTTCTTCACCGGGGGCAAGCATTTCAAGAAGTACCATTTCGTTCTTAAAGTCGTTGAAGACAATGAGGTATTGATACAAGATGTAGAGCATATCCGGTGCGTCGTTGGTGGCTTCGCGGCTATCTTTTACGGGAATATTTTCAAAATAGCGTACGGCATTGAAAGAGGTGTAGCCATAAAGACCGCAGTAATTGGCATATTCACCTTCCACATGGAAGCGGCCGAGGAAATCCTCTAAAGCTTTTTCTACAGGATATTCCGGTGTGATGGGGCGTTCTTCGCGAGTGCCGTCGGGCAGGCGGAAGATGGCTGTTCCATGGTCGATGCTGACGCTTGCCAATGGACAGAGTCCGATGAATGAACGGTTGTTTTCACTGCCGTGATAGTCAGAGCTTTCCATGAGTGCACTTTGGGGAAAGACATCACGGACTTTAAGATAAGTACTTACAGGCGTGTGCAAGTCTCCAAGAATAGTACGACTATGTGTTTGATAATTATATGTATTCATTTTCTTTAGTGATTAGTTTTTAATGATTAGTGATTAGTGGTACCGATGATCTTAGTGTTAATCACTAATCACTCAACACTAAACGTTAAATAAGTTTCTATATCCTTGTCTCCACGTCCCGAAACGGTCAGTACAACAACATCATCGGGTTTGAAGTTCAGCTTTTCGAGGGCACCGAGGGCGTGGGCACTTTCCAGGGCAGGGATGATACCTTCCAGTTTCGTCAGCTCGTAGGCGGCGCGGATGGCTTCATCATCATTAACAGCAAGTACGATGGCGCGTTTTTGTGCAGCCAGATTGGCATGCATGGGGCCGATACCCGGATAATCCAGTCCGGCAGAGATAGAGTAGGGCTCTTCAATCTGGCCGTCTTCGTTCTGAATGACGTAAGTGCGTGCACCGTGAATGATTCCCATCTGTCCGAGGGCGATGGTAGCGGCAGTCATACCCGTATCTATTCCTTTACCACCGGCTTCGGCGAGGACGATCTGCACGCGGCTATCGTCGATATAATGGTAAATAGTTCCGGCGGCATTGCTACCACCACCTACACAAGCGATAAGATAGTCGGGGCAGTCACGGCCTTCTTTCTCAATGAGTTGCTTTTTGATTTCCTCGCTGATGACGGATTGCAGGCGTGCCACCATGTCGGGATAAGGATGAGGACCGACTGTGGAACCGATGATGTAGTAGGTATCGGCAGGATGACAACACCAGTCGCGGATTGCCTCGTTGGTAGCATCTTTCAGCGTCATATTTCCGGAAGTGACGGGGATGACGGTTGCACCCAGCATCTTCATTTTTTCCACATTGACATGCTGGCGTTCTACATCCGTTTTTCCCATGTAGACGATGCATTCCATGTTCATCAGGGCACATACGGTGGCGGTAGCTACGCCATGTTGTCCGGCACCGGTTTCGGCGATGATGCGATGCTTGCCCATGCGGCGTGCCAGAAGAATCTGCCCGATGGTGTTGTTAATCTTGTGAGCTCCTGTGTGGTTCAGGTCTTCACGTTTGAGGTAGAGCTTGCAGCCATATTTTTCGGAAAGCCGGCGGGCATAGTAGAGTGGGGAAGGACGTCCTACGTAGTCACGCAGCAGTTGGTCGAACTCTTGCTTGAAATCTTCGCTTTGCAGTACGTTGAGATAGGTGTTCTGCAACTCTTCCACACACTTGTGGAGTATTTCGGGAATATATGCTCCACCGAATTCTCCGTAATAACCATCTTGATTTACTAAAAAACTCATAATCCTATTTTTTTATTTAATTGTTTACGATTTACTGTTTATCTCAAAACCGGATAAAAGAAAAGAGCCCTGTCGCAGGTTGCGACAGGGCTCTTTCTTAATCTATATTATGTTCACATATATACATACGAGCGCTGCTCCCTTACGACTGTCGGAGTTGTAACGGGCGCCACCACCAATATGTATTTATGAGCATTGTTTTCATTGTCTTTTTGTTTTAGCTGGGGGCAAATGTAAGCACTTTGTTTTAATTACCAAAGAATTTCTTGCTTTTTTTCTTTCAAAGAACATTTTTCTTATAAAGTTGTTCTATAAGAGTATTTAGAACAACTATTATTCACAATAAAAAAGAAAGGATGAACTATGAAACGGAAACATTTAGTTGCCATTGGCGTATCGATTGCTATTCTCTTGTTACTTTATTGGCTGTTGGTGGCCGAAGATATGAACGCTTGGCTGACCGTTAATTGATTTTTCGTGACTTTCTTGTGGGGTTGTGCGGATAAAAATGTATCTTCGCAAAAAATCATAAGCTCATGAAAGGAATAAGTAACTCATTTTTGCGTACGATATGTGCGCTGGTAATCGGGCTGATATTGGTGATGTTTCCCAATGAGGCAGGTGATTACTTGGTTATAACCATTGGCGTTGTGTTTCTGATACCATCGCTCTTAAGTATTATCGGGTATTTTGCAATGACTGCGGAGGAAAGGCGGCGTCTTCCTATTGAAGGGATCGGCAGCCTGCTGTTTGGTCTGTGGCTGATTATTATGCCCGGTTTCTTTGCAGATTTGCTGACATTTGTATTAGGATTCATTCTTGTGTTGGGTGGTGTGCAGCAGATTGCATCGCTTTCCGCAGCCCGTCGCTGGATGCCGGTTCGTGTGGGGTTTTATATCATTCCGGTCCTTATTCTGATTGCAGGACTGATTGCGTTGTTCAATCCGACGGGAGTACGTTCCACGGCGTTTATCATTATTGGTATCACCAGCATAGTGTATGCAGTTTCCGAATTGATCAATTGGTTCACATTTACTCGCAAACGACCGAAGGCACCGGGTACGCCGGGAGCTTCTTCAAAGGCTGTAGACAATATTGAGGACGCGGAAATATTGGAAGATAAATGAAAATTTAGTTGACAAGGGAATGAGTTGACAAGGGGACAAGGGGCTACGCAGTGTTAGGCTACGCGGTGAAATGATAATTTATCGGGCTGAATTTTAAGCCTGAAAGGCTTGCATTATATAGCGTAGGGCATCGCCCTACGTAATGTGCATCCCTTTTTCTGAGCCCTGAAAGGGCGATATAAAGATTGATGCTTAATTGCGCCCTTTCAGGGCTTAAATAGAGATATACATAATCACGTAGGGCGTTGCCCTACGCTATGTAATATCAGGCTTTCAGCCTGTCTTGGTCTCAGCTATTCCCACCGTTAAATTATCATTTATTTTAGCCATTGTTTTATCAGTTCTATCACCTCTTTCTTTTCTTTTTCGGGCAATGTGCTGATACGTGCCAGATGGCTGCCATTCGGTTGGATAAATACATGAATATTCTTCTTGTTCTTCAGCCAGGTGACGCCTGCGGCTATCCATGGGTCGTTCTGACCGTAAATGAAGATCATCTTCGGGTCCTGTTTCTTTAGAAACTTTGTTATTTTCTTACTTAAAGTTTTGTCGAAAGGCATATCTTTCAACTCTTCGGGAAGCATCAGACGGTGCAGATAGCCTTCACTGGACTGGATGGAGAGATACTGCTTGAACGGTTGGACGTCATAACCATAGTATCCCAATTCACGGGCAGCTTGTACGAAGAAAGAAGCATTGGGGCTGTCGGCGGTGAAATATCCCGGTTCGCTGATGGCAAGCAGATGAGAGAAAATTTCATCATCAGAGGCTGTAGTAGCGGGTATGGAGCTGATAGGAGTACCCCACTGCCACAAAGCGAAAGAATATTCCAATACCGAGTAATCGTAAATTTCTTCAATCGGTGCACGGAATGAATAATTTTTTTCAGTACAATACTTTTCAAAACGGGGAAGTAAAGTTGCTTTCCGTTTCAATGCTTCCAATTGGAAATCTTCAATTATCTTGCGGTTTTCCGGTGTTGAAACTTTATGCAGGAAAGGCTCATGGCGTCCATCTTCTACTCCATAACAAAGCGGAGCTACGTAAGGAACGGAAATATCTACATCATCCGGATAGAAAGTGCGGTAAAGAAGGGTAGTCTGTCCTCCTTTGCTGATGCCGGTGGCGATCCATTTGCCCGGATAGATGTTTTTGAATGCGGTGGTGATGGCATGTAAGTCGTCTGCAGAGTTCTCGGCTGTCAGATATTGCCAGTCTTTGGGTTCAGGGGTAGACTCAAGGAAGTATCGGTATTCCACGAATATCATATTGGCATTGAGAAGTTTTGAAAGCTCTTCACGATATTGGGAACGGAGTGCGTAAGCGGCGCCATAGCCTTCGGTAACGATCACTGTGGGGCGATCGAAGCCGACATGAGAAACGATAACGCGTTGGCGAAAGCTGCCTTTCTCCGGATGGCGGTGATCCAGCGGCTGGGTAAAATAGGTTACGTATTTTTCTGAAAACTCAGAAGTTTCCAGTGGGCGGATTTCTTTAATGGCGGAAATCGCGCTGATTTTTTGCTCCAGAACGGTCTGTGCGAAAGAAGAGACTGATGCTGACAGCAAAGCAAACAGCAAGAGTGCTGCATAGCGAATGTGCATGTGCTTCATAATGAATTGTTTTTAATTTATCATCTGGTTTTGTAAATATTGACAAAGGTACGAAAAAGTGATATGCTGGAAAATAAATTACGATGATATTTTAGTTTTCAAAAAAAAGAGAGAGAACTACCTCCCGGCACCTCTCCCCCTGCAAACTTAAAACAACCAACAAAAGAAATAGAATGATTTATAAATCATAATCTCAAAACTTATCTTATAAACAAGAGTTCCCTGTATTTTGGCAGCGTCCACATCTGGTTGTCGACAATCAGTTCCAGCTTGTCGATATGATAACGGATCTCCTCCATTGCCGGTACGATGGTGTCGTGGTAGGCAATGGCTTTCTCGCGTTCACTTTCGATCTTGTTGGCCACTTTGCGGGCTTCGATCATGGCATCTACATGCTCTTTGATGAAGGCGGTGCGGTCGGCAATCTCTTCGATGAGTTCCAGGTTCTTGGCAGACAGTTTTGCAGCTTTGTCGCCGGGGAACAAGTCCTTCATCTTGTAAACGTTATCAATGAGATCCGTTTGATACTGCGTGGCTACCGGGATGATATGGTTCATGGCCAAATCACCTAATACACGAGCTTCAATTTGGATTTTCTTAGTGTAAGTTTCCCATTTCACTTCGTTGCGGGCTTCCAGTTCTTTCTGAGTCAGTACACCGGTATTTTCGAACATGCGGATACTTTCTGGCTTCAGATAGCTGTCGAAGATGAGAGGCACACTGGTTTCGCAATCTAGACCGCGTTTCTGGGCCTCTTCTTTCCATTCATCGCTGTAGCCGTTGCCATCAAAATGGATGGGCTTACAAATCTTGATGTATTTGCGGATAACCTCAAGGATAGCCGAAATCTTCGGTTCACCCCTTTCGATGAGCTCGTCTACATCTTTTTTGAATTCTACTAGTTGCTCGGCTACGGCGGCGTTCAGGGCAATCATGGCGCAGGCACAGTTTGCTTCCGAACCTACGGCGCGGAACTCAAAACGGTTTCCGGTGAAGGCGAACGGACTGGTGCGGTTACGGTCGGTATTGTCAATCAACAATTCCGGAATCTGCGGAATATCCAGTTTCATGCCTTGCTTGCCGCTAAGGCTTACGAGATCATCCTTTGTACTCTCTTCAATGTGTTCCAATACCTGTGACAACTGTTTGCCTAGGAAGCTGGAAATGATTGCGGGAGGCGCTTCGTTGGCACCCAGACGGTGTGCGTTGGTGGCGCTGGAAATAGCGGCCTTCAACAATCCATTGTGCTTGTAGACTGCCATCAGGGTGTTCACTACGAAAGTGATGAAACGCAGGTTCTCTTCGGGTAGTTTACCCGGTCCCATCAGTCCGATGCCTGTATCCGTACCCAACGACCAGTTGTTGTGCTTACCACTACCGTTGACACCCTTGAAAGGCTTTTCGTGCAGCAGTACTCGGAAGCCGTGGTTACGGGCTACTTTACGCATCAGTGCCATGATGAGCATGTTATGGTCTACAGCCAGGTTACATTCTTCGAAGATGGGAGCCAGTTCGAACTGGTTGGGGGCTACCTCATTATGACGCGTTTTGACGGGGATACCGAGCTTCAATGCTTCAATTTCCAATTCCTTCATGAAAGCTGCCACGCGGGTAGGGATGGCACCGAAATAATGGTCTTCCAACTGTTGATTCTTGGCACTGTCGTGTCCCATCAGCGTGCGGCCTGTCATCAGCAGGTCAGGACGGGCGGCATACAGACCTTCGTCGATCAGGAAATATTCCTGTTCCCAACCCAGGTAGGCAACTACCTTCTTCACTTCCGGATTGAAGTAACGGCATACGTCTACGGCAGCTTTGTCTACGGCACGTAGGGCTTTCAGCAACGGAGCTTTGTAGTCCAGTGACTCACCGGTGTATGCAATGAAAATGGTCGGGATGCAGAGCGTATCATCGACGATGAAAGCCGGGGAAGAGGGATCCCATGCACTGTAACCGCGTGCCTCGAACGTATTGCGGATGCCACCGTTAGGGAAGCTGGATGCATCCGGTTCCTGCTGAACGAGCAGTTTGCCTGTGAATTCTTCCATTACACCGCCTTTGCCGTCATGCTCGATGAAAGCGTCATGCTTCTCGGCTGTACCTTCAGTCAACGGGTGGAACCAGTGGGTATAGTGGGTAACACCCATTTCGAGTGCCCATTTCTTCATACCGGCTGCCACTTCATCAGCAATGCTGCGATCCAGCGGAGCACCATTGTCGATCACGTCAATCAGTTTGGCATATACCTTACTCGGCAGATACCTGAACATCTTTTCCTTGTTGAACACATACTTGGCATAATATTCCGACGGACGTTCCGCAGGGGCTGCCACTGCAACGGGTTTCTTTTTAAACGCCGTTTCTACTACTCTGAATCTCAATTTAGACATACCTTGTAATTGTTGGTTTATAAAAACTATTTGTTAGAGTAAAAAAACTTTTTTCTTATCCGTTATAAGCTGATTCACCATGCTCGTAGATGTCGAGCCCTTCTTCTTCAACACGTTTGGAAACGCGGAGACCGTGTATCTTATCAAGTCCTTTGAAGATGAGGAATCCCATGCCGGCTGCCCATGCACCTACTACGAGGGCGCCGAATACTTGTGCTCCGAGGAATCCCCAGCCTGCACCGTAAAAGAGTCCTTCGCTGGTAGACAAGAAACCAGTGAGAATGGTACCTGTGAAACCGCAGACCCCGTGTACGGAACTTGCGCCAACGGGATCGTCAATCTTCAGCACTTTATCGATGAACTCTACCGAGAATATCATCAGGATACCACAGATTGTACCGATGATGACAGCACCCAGCGGAGAAACCACATCACAGCCCGCCGTGATACCTACCAAACCTGCCAGGACGCCATTCAGAGTCAGGGATAAAGATGGTTTGCTGAATTTTAACCAACTGACCGCCAGTGCGAAGAAGCCTCCGGCACAAGCTGCAAGATTCGTGGTGAGGAAGACGTGTGAGATAGCCATTGCATCGTCCGTAGAGGCTGCTGCCAACTGTGAACCGGGGTTAAATCCGAACCAGCCGAACCATAAAATGAATACACCCAGTGCCGCTATGGTGAGGTTGTGTCCCGGAATAGCTCTGGACTTACCATCTTTACCGTATTTACCGATGCGCGGGCCAAGGATGGCTGCGCCTACCAGCGCAATCCAGCCACCGACAGAGTGAACAATGGTGGAACCTGCGAAGTCGTGAAACGTGGTTCCGAACAGATTCATCATGAACGAACCTTCTTCGCCGTTCATCAACCAGCCGCCGCCCCAGGTCCAGTGACCGGAAATCGGATAGATCAGTACGCTGATGAAGATGGTGTAAATCAAATACATGGAGAATTTGGTACGTTCGGCCATGGCTCCTGATACGATAGTAGCTGCTGTGGCACAGAATACAGTTTGGAATACCAGAAAGCCTTCTGTTGGTAATCCTCCTCCATCATAGAACGAGAGGTTGAAGAAGTGGGGCATTCCCACGAAACCACCTACGCCGAACATCAGTCCGAAACCGATGAACCAATAGAGTAGGGAACCGAACATGAAGTCTACGAAGTTCTTCATCAGGATGTTGGCAGTGTTCTTAACCCGGGTGAAACCGGCTTCTACCAGTGCAAAGCCCGGTTGCATGAAAAATACCAGCATAGCGGCGAGTAACATCCATACAGTGTTGAGTCCGTTTACTAATTCTCCTACGGTGTCAGGGGCTGATGATTCTACAGTAGTATCTTCTAATGTAGCTATAACAGCGGTTGTTGTAGCTGATATACTATCCGTTGTTGCGGAAGTTTGTGCAAAAGTTTCTGTTGTTGTGCAGAGCGCCATAAGGACAGCAAGAGCTATCCACAGCCTGGCAATGCTGCGTTTACTATATTTATCCATAAAATCTTTTTGCTTTTAGTTGTACTTGTATTCTTAGTTTTGTTAAGTAGCTCTTACAGCTCTCTGGAAGATGCTCTTAACAGTTGCGGTTTGGTGCTGCCTGGACTATCTCTCCTGTTCGGCATTGTAGAGGGCGATGTCGCCACGTTCGGCGGTACGGATGCGGATAGCGTCTTCTATGGGGATGATGAAGATACGTCCGTCGCCGATTTCTCCGGTTTGTGCGGACTTGATGATGGCCTGCACGGTCTTTTCGGCATTCTTGTCGCGTACCACGATAGAGATCAGGATACGCTCGATGGAACTGGTGTCGTACATTACACCGCGGTAGATGCGTGCCTGACGGGATTTTCCTATCCCCCGGACGTCGTAGTAGGAGAACCATTCGATGTCCGCTTCGAGCAATGCGTCCTTTACATCCTCGAATTTTGTCTTGCGGATAATTGCTTCAATCTTTTTCATACCTTAATTAATTTACGATTTAACTTTTTCAGTTTACGAGTTGACAAGTGTCTTTCGGTGTGCCCGTTTTTTATCCTTGTCTCCTCGTTCCCTATTCTTAATCCTCTCTCAAAAACTGACTCCGAATACGAAGTATGCACCCTGCGTGTGTGGATTGAACGTCACTTGTGCAAAGGTGGGCAGCGAAAAAGAATTTGTGAATTTGATTTCTTTTTCTGCTTTCAGTGTGAGGTTGGTTACGTTAAACTTGTTGGCATACGCACCTTCCCATGGAGTAAGACCGACTTCTGCCGACCAGTCCAGGCCACCGAGTTTAAAAGGTGCGCTGATGCCTACATACGTGGAATAAGCTCTGTCACCGTTCTCCTTCGTATAATCATCTCCGGCAAAGTAAGTGTTCCAACTCAGTGCCAGCGGACCAAAATCATATCCCAGAGTGGCTTCGAAGATGTGTATCGTGCTATGTGCGCCATACTTGAAGTAATCTCCCGTATATCCGCCATCCTCTTTGTGATAGGAGAACCAGTAATCTGTAACGGATACGTTGAAACCGCCTGTATTGTAACCCAGTGTGAGGTCAATTTCCCTAGCATCTTCCTTGTCGATGCCTACCGAACCCCAGGCAGCCAGTGATAAACCTTTGTAGCTGACTCCCATGCTGGGTTGGATACTTACACCACCGCAGTCTGTTCCACGCCAGATGTAGTTGCTTACAAAATCTGCACCGACTGAGGCTTCCACTTTATCCTGTGCCTTTGCCGTGAAAGGCATTGTTGCTGATAATAGCGCGATGGCTATCATTCGGAATTTTACGCTTTTCATTTTCATACCTATTTTACCTTTTAAGTTTAGACAAATTGCGGATGATCAGTCCGGTGAAACTATAGTTTTATTTTAGTTGTTATCTTTTTCATTTTCATGCCAGCCATTTTCTGATCCGCCTCATGGCTTCCACACAATCCTCGTGATTCCCGAAAGCGGTCAGGCGGATGTAGCCTTCTCCGCTGGGGCCGAAACCTACACCGGGTGTTCCTACTACATTGGCTTCGTATAACATCTGTTCGAAGAAACGCCAGGAACCGATGCCATTCGGTGCTTTCAGCCAGATGTAGGGAGCATTCACGCCGCCGTACACTTTCAGTCCGGCTGCTTCCAGACCCTCTTTCATGGTTCGTGCGTTGTTCATATAGTAGTCGATGTTTTCCTTTATCTGCTGCTTGCCTGCCGGGGTGTAGATGGCTTCGGCAGCCCGTTGGGTGATGTAACTGGTACCATTAAATTTGGTACATTGACGGCGGTTCCAGAGACGGTTCAGTGGAATGCGTTCACCGGTCAGGGTGGCGGCTGTCAGCTCTTTCGGAACTACGGTGTATCCGCAACGGACTCCGGTGAATCCGGCTGTCTTCGAGAAGCTGCGGAACTCTATGGCACATTTCTTGGCACCTTTTATTTCGTAAATGGAGTGGGGAACGTCTTCTTCCTGTATAAATGCCTCATAAGCGGCATCGAACAGAATCAGAGTGTCGTTGGCGAGTGCGTAGTCCACCCATTTTTTCAGTTGCGACTTGGTCAGCGTTGTTCCCGTCGGATTGTTCGGGTAGCAGAGGTAGACGATGTCAATCCGCTTGTCCGGTATCTCGGGAACAAAGTTGTTTTCGGCGGTACAGGGCATGTAGGTCACGTTGCTCCATTTGCCGTCTTCTTCCAATACTCCGGCACGGCCACACATTACGTTGCTGTCTATATATACCGGGTAGATGGGGTCTGTCACTCCCACGCTGTTGTCGTGGCGGAGGATATCGCCTATGTTGCCCGTATCGCTTTTGGCTCCATCGTTTACGAATACTTCCGTAGGGCTAAAATGAATGCCTCTCGGAGCATAATCATGTTTGATGATCGCTTCAATCAAAAAGTCATATCCCTGCTCGGGACCGTATCCGTGGAAGGTACTGGCATTTGTCATCTCATCCACTGCCCTGTGCATCGCCTCGATGCAAGCCGGTGGCAGTGGCCGGGTAACGTCTCCGATACCCAGGCGGATGACCTCTTGTTTAGGGTGCGTTATCCTGAAAGTATTCACCTTTTTAGCTATGTCTGAAAATAAGTAACTTCCCGGTAGTTTCAAAAAATGTTCGTTTACTAATGCCATACTTTCTTGTTGTTTTAAGTGCGTTATTTAATTATGAATTATAAATTATGAGTTATGAATGGGTTGCGCTGTTGGGGGGCTATTCATAATTCATCATTTATAATTACTTCCCCGTCGAATACCCGGACTGCTCCTCCCGTCATCCATACATGATCCGTTTTTTCGTCCCATTCGATGGTAAGTGAGCCTCCATCCATGATGATGTCTGTTTTTCTTCCGGATTTTCCGGTCAGTGCGGCAGCTACTGCGGTGGCACAGGCTCCGGTTCCGCAAGCTTGGGTGATGCCCGAACCTCTTTCCCAAACTCTCATCCTGATTTTCCCATGCTCCAGCACCTGGGCAAACTCTACATTGATGCGGTCGGGAAACAACGGATGATTTTCCAGTTTCGGACCGATGCTTTCGAGGTTGATATCTTTAATATCTTCTACAAAGATTACCAGGTGAGGATTTCCCATTGATACGGTGGTTCCGGTGAATTTCTGTCCGTTGGCTTCAATGGGTTGTTCTTTCATATCGGCTGGACGTCCCATATCTACGGTTACGGTGTTCACTTTTCCGTCTTCTACATGGAGCTTCAGTATTTTGATGCCCGACAGGGTGTCGAGAGTAACGGCTGTTTGGGAAGTCAGGCCATATTCATATAAGTATTTGCCGATGCAACGACTGGCGTTGCCGCACATTTTGGCTTCGGAACCATCCGCATTGAAGATGCGCATACTGAAATCTGCCTTGTCCGAACTGCCGATGAGTACCAGGCCGTCGCTTCCAATTCCTGTATGCGGGGCGCTCCATTCAACCGAAAGTTTTTCAGGGCTTTCGATGGGATATTTCAGGGTGTTTACATAAATGTAATCGTTGCCTGCTCCGTGCATCTTAGTGAATTTTATAACTCTTGTCATTTTGTACTCTGTTGGTGGATTAATCTTTCTTTTTGTTTTATCACGATGCAAAGGTACGACGTTTTGCTAAATTATTTGCAGAATACATATCTTATTTCTATTATATTTATTCATTCTTTTAATCGCTGCAAATATACGGTATTCAAGTTTCAAATTAAAAGTTTGAGGGGGCATATTTGTATAAATTGTTATTTATGGAATTATTTCCGCATATTCATTCTATGTAGGTAGTGGCGTAAATACGTGTTTTAAGTGGAAAAATGGAGTTTATGGGGTAAAAATAAAGATTTGTATATGACAGAATGAAATTGTTTTCTTCTTTTTGCTGACTAAATGATCTTTTGTATAATGCCGCACCTCAACAAGTCAAATGCCACACTTTAGCTTCTGCGATGCCATTCATTTGAGCCATCGAAGTGTGGCGTTTGAATTGTCGAGGTGTGGCATTAGGGAAGTTAAAGTGTGGCATTGGTACAGCTTGTAACTATTTCAATATCTCCTGCAATAATACTGGTTCGTTGGTGGTGATGAAATCCACTCCCTGGCTGATGAGCCATTCCATATCTTTGGCATCATTTACTGTCCAAGCATTAACCTTCATGCCAAGGTTGTGACATTCTTTGATCCACTCGGGATGTTTTTTGAAGACAGAGAAGTGGTAATCAGGACCGGCACAACCCATGTCTTTCAGTTCTTGCGGATTGAGGTCACCTTCCAGATAATATACGGGAGTACCTTTAGGAGCCAGGCGAATGAATTCTTTGGTCGCATGGCGTGAGAAAGTGATGTATTCGGTACGTTCTTCCAGTCCCATCTTCTTAATCATTTTCACAATTTGCTCTACGGCGAGCGTTTCCCGTTCGGGAGTCTTGTGCGCTTTGAGTTCCAGGATAAGGCGGGTTTTCAATCCTTTGGCCTTATCGAGATATTGCTGAAGGGTAGGGAGGTTCTCACCGTTGTCGAGGGTGATAGAGGTACATTCTTTCTCGGTGGATGTTTCCATGCGGACACCTTTGAATACACCATCGTGGTCTACGATAAGCTTGTTGTCGGCAGTGAGCCAGACATCGAACTCGGAGCCGTAGCAATGAATGGAGTCAGCTTTCACCAGGGCGGCAATACTATTCTGGGCAGAACCGTCGGTCTTCCAGAAACCACGGTGGGCAATGACTTGGGTGTTTTGGGCTTGCAGGATGCCGCATACGGCAAGAGACATAGCGGAGGCAAATAAAAGTTTTTTCAGTTTCATAGTTTCTTATTTATAATTCTGCCGCAAGGTACAAAATATGTCTGAAAAGTGATGTTTCATTTATGTTATTAATGCGAATCAGGAGATAAAGGTGTTATTTCCTTTACCTCCTATTACCTGCGTATACGGCGTCTGCGCCTGTGGTGACGTTTCTTCTGCTTATAAATGCTGATCCGTTTCCAGACAATCCACACAAACAGTATTCCGAAGACTGCAAAGATGAGAAGCACTATACCTGTATTCAGGTTATCGCCTTTCACGCGGCTCCACATTTCGAGAACAAGCTCTGTGCTGTCACCGAAATCACGGATCATGGCGCAACGCTCCACGACTTTACGGTCAGGGTATTGTATCGGGTTGATCTGAACGCTGTCTGCACCGGGACCGAAGAAATAACTGAGGTCGGAGAATTGTTCAAGAGTAGTGTCGATCTTTGCCTCCATAATCTCGGGCGTTGCTACGGCACTGACATAGCCGATGGCATCCATATTGCGCAGAGCAATATCCGGCTGGCAAAGATAATTGATGAAGTAGCTGGCGGCTTTTACGTTGCGGGCATACTTGGGGATGGCCCAGCCATCGTACCAGATGTTGCTGCCTTCACGGGGAACTACATAGTCCAGGTCCACGCCTACAGCTTCCGCTTCTTCAATGGCCCAGACGGCGTCGCCACTCCAGGTAAGGTTGAGCCATGCTTTGTTTTTGGTCATCATTTCTTTGCCGAAGTCGGCTTCCCATCCGGCAATGTTGGGTTTCAAGGCTTTCAGGTATTGCTCTGCAAGGGCAATGGCTTCAGGGGAATTGTCGTTCATCAGTTGCTCTACGGTGATGGTGCTGTCGGCAAGTTGCCGGGCATGGGCATAGATGATGGCAGTGCCGTAGGCATCGCGGTAACTGTCTTTCATCAGAATCTTACCACGGTTGACGGCATCCCAAAGGCATCCCCAGGAGCTGACTTCTTCAAGGGTCTTGAACTTCTTGTTATAGAGTATTCCGGCGGTACCCCACATGTAGGGAACGACGTAATCATTGGTGTGGCGACCGGGCTGGCTGATCTTCTCCAGCTCTTTCTGAATATACGGGGAAATGTTGGGGATATAGTCCGGAGTCTTCCCAAAATTGCGGTTGATAGGGAGGAGGAGATCTTTCTTCAACATTCGTTCGATGATGTATTCCGATGGGCATACAAGGTCGAAATCTTCCTGCCCGCGCTCAATTTTGGTGAGCATGATTTCGTTGATATCGAATACCTGGTAGATGATGCGGATATCTTCGCCCGTCTGCTCTTTGTACCAGGCAGGAAATTGGGCGAGGACTTCTTCGTCGATGTAATCTGCCCAGTTGTATACTTTCAGTACACGGCTGCGCTTCTCACTGGCACCGGTACAGGAGGCAAGGAGAAGGATGCAGAGAAGGAGGGGTATGTATTTCTTCATTGTTGATGGAATTAAGTTGTGATAAAGTGGTAGAGTGATAAGGTGATAGGGTGGCTGCGCTATATAATGGAGTGACATCCCATTATCACTTTATCACTCTACCACCTTACCACACTATATATCATTCTTTCTTATTTCTTTCTGCTCTCTTATTAATCACAATCAGCAATACTAGCACCGTTACAAAAATGATTGTTGACAGTGGGCGCAGTTCAGGAGTCAATCCACCCTTACGTGCGTCCGCATAGATGTATGTCGACAACGTTTCCAATCCTTCATTTCCGATAGTGAAGATCGTTACTGCGAAGTCATCGATGGAAAGCGTGAAAGCGAGGATGAAACCGCTGATCATTCCCGGCAGAATTTCCGGGAAGATGACTTTGCGAAGCGCCTGGAAAGGAGTAGCTCCGAGGTCGAGGGCTGCTTCGTATACATTCTGATTCATTTTCTTCAGGCGGGGTATCACACTAAGCACCACATAAGGGGTACAAAAAGTGATGTGTGCCAATACCACCGTAGTAAATCCCTGCGAAATGCCAAAGCTGACAAACAGCAGGAACAGGGATACACCCGTAATGATATCCGCATTCATCATCGGAATAGCATTGGTGAAATTCATCACCTGACGTGCCCGGGAGCGCAAGTTAAAGATGCCGATAGCTGCCAGGCTTCCCAGCAGAGTGGATGCTGTGGCGGCAATCGTAGCAATGGCAAATGTGTTCCAGATGGCATTCATCAGTGAGTGGTGCATGCCGCCTGTAAATAGTGAACTGTATAACTTGGTAGAGAATCCTGTCCAGTTACCCAGTACCTTGGCCTCAGTGAAAGAGAAGATCATAATGATCAGGATGGGCGAATAGAGCAGGGCAAGCAGAAACCAAAGATAGCCTTTCGCCAGAATACGTGTCATCATATCACACCTCCGCTTTCATTTTGTGCACTGTCGTCCTCGTTGGTAAAGAGGGCGGTGACGCCAATCAGCAACAGCATGATGAGCGACAAGGCAGCGCCATAGTTCCACATTCCGTTATATATATTTTCTTGTACGGTAGTACCGAACAGTTTGATGTTGTTCATTGTCAGCAACTCGGCAATGGCAAAGGTGGAAACCGTGGGCATGAAAACCATCACCACACCGCTCATGATGCCGGGCATCGAAAGGGGGAGGATCACTTTACCGAATACCTGTACAGGCGTAGCTCCCAGGTCTTGGGCTGCTTCTATCAGACTGCCATCCATCTTCTGCAACGTATTGTAGATAGGGTATATCATGAACGGCAGGAAGTTGTAGACCATACCGAATACCAAAGCTCCTTCGCCCAGCGGCAGGTTGAGGAAATCAAACAATGCCACCGTGGCAAGTGTACGTATCAGGATGTTCACCCACATAGGCAGGATGAACAGTACAACCATGGTCTGGGAAGTGTTGAAGCGCTTCTGACTGAGAATATAAGCAGCCGGATAACCGAGCAGGAGGCATACCAGAGTCGTGATGACAGCTATTCCGATAGAGTAGACGAATGTGTTGATAGATTCGGGATGCATCATGAATTTGCGGAAGTTGGCAAACGTAAATGCGCCTTCAGCATCGGTGAAGGCATAAACCACAATGAGCAACAGAGGCATCACAACGAAGATGATGAGAAACAATGCGTAGGGAACTGTCCAGTTCCGGCGACGCATGAAGAAACGGGATATATTACTGAGCACTTCCTTTCTTATTAGCAGATTCGACAATAGGGATAGAACCGGTGGTCTGTGCCGGCGCAACAATTCGTATATTTTCGGGTGCGATGGTGATGCCGACACGGTCACCGTCGTCCCAGACGTCAGTAGTGTCTACAAAGATATCCTCGTCCCAATCGGTAAACACGGTGAGATGGTAATGGTTTCCTTTATAAAGGATGAATTTCACTTCGCCCGTCAGATGGCCGTCTTCTTCGTTATCTTCGAGGATGACGTTCCGGAAATCTATTTCTACGAGGACGGAGCTGCCCGGTTCGATGTCCTGCACTTCGGCACACTCAAAGGTGTAACCGAGGAATTCGACATGTGTGGCGTCTATGAGCTTGCCTTCGAAGGTGTTGCAGGTGCGTTCTTTTTTCATTACGTGAATGTCGAAAGGTTTCACGAGCAGACCGACTTCCCGTCCGGCTTCGAAACTGTGATAGTCCTGCACCATGAATTCGTAGCCCTCGTTAGTCTGTACCATCATTTCGTAATGCACGCCTTTGAAGATGCAGGAGGTGACAGTACCCATCAGTTGGGCAGCGGCAGAAGGCTCGAATATATAGATGTCTTCGGGGCGGATGACTACGTCGACGGGAGTATTTTCGCCAAAGCCCTTGTCGACACATTCAAATTCGTGTCCGGCAAAGGATACGGCTTTGTCCTGAAGCATGAGCCCGTTCAGGATGTTACTTTCTCCGATGAAATCGGCAACGAAAGAGTTGATGGGTTCGTTGTAGATGTCTGTTGGCGTACCTATCTGCTGGATACGGCCTTCGCTCATCACGACGATGGTGTCGCTCAGAGTAAGGGCTTCTTCCTGGTCGTGGGTAACGTAGACGAAGGTGATTCCAAGTTTCTGGTGCATCTCTTTCAACTCCATTTGCATATCTTTACGCATTTTGAGGTCGAGAGCGGCAAGGGGCTCGTCCAGTAACAGCACTTCGGGTTCGTTGACGATGGCACGGGCGATGGCAACACGTTGTTGCTGTCCGCCGGAGAGGGAATCGACGTCACGGTCTTCGTAGTCCGTCATACCTACCATGCGGAGGGCTTGTTTCACTTTCTTGCCAATGGTGGCTTCGGGCATCTTTTTGAGCTTCAGTCCGAAAGCGATGTTGTTGTACACGTTGAGGTGGGGGAAAAGGGCATACTTCTGAAAGACGGTATTCACCGGACGTTGGTGTGGCGGTGTTTGCGTGATGTCTTTTCCGGCGATGGTGATGATACCTTCCGAGGCGGTCTGGAAACCGGCTATCAGGCGCAACAAAGTAGTCTTGCCGCAGCCGGAAGGGCCCAATATCGTTACAAATTCGCCCTTACGGACAGAGAGGTTTACATCATTCAGTACGGCTTTGTCTCCGAAGTATTTCGATACGTGCTCTACGCCGATGATGCAGTCAGACTTTTGCATAAGCGTTATTAAGTGTTTAACCTAAAACTAATAGAACGAATTCTGCCTTTCTAAAAAAGCGGGGACAAAGGTAGGGAATAAATTGGGAAAATGAAAGTTCTACATTCGATTTGCATTATCTTTGCCTCAAAAGCGAAGATAAGCGCATCTCGGCATAAAAAATGAATGAGTTCATTTTATTCTGCTCTCGGTTTGCATTATCTTTGTAGCATTAATGAATATTATATAGTAGAAGGAGGCAAGGACATGGGTGACAGAATATATCCCATCGGGATACAGAACTTCGAGAAGATTCGTAAAGAAGGATATGTATATGTGGATAAAACCGCATTGATGTATAAGTTAGTGAAGAGTGGGAGTTACTATTTCCTTTCCCGCCCCCGTCGTTTCGGGAAGAGTTTGCTGATTTCCACGCTCGAAGCCTATTTTGAAGCGAAACGGGACTTATTTGAAGGCTTGGCGGTGGACGCTTTGGAAAAAGACTGGGTGAAGCGTCCTGTGTTGCATCTGGACTTGAATATCGGGAAATATGATACGCCGGATAGTCTGGACAAGATACTGAATGAAACTCTTGACTACTGGGAGTCACTTTACGGAACGCGTTCTGCCGAAACGACTCTTGCCTTGCGCTTTGCAGGAGTTGTGGGACGGGCCTATGAGCAAAGTGGTGAGCGTGTAGCCATTCTCATCGACGAATATGACAAACCCTTGCTCCAAGCTATCGGCAACGAGGAACTGCAACGCGAATTCCGCAACACTCTGAAACCTTTCTATGGCGTACTGAAAACCATGGACGGTTGCATCAAGTTTGCCTTGCTGACGGGAGTGACCAAGTTTGGCAAAGTCAGTGTGTTCAGTGACCTGAACAATCTGAATGATATCTCCATGGACGAGCCGTTCATTTCCATCTGTGGAATCACCGAAAAGGAGATACATCTTAATTTTGAAGAAGACCTGCACGAATTGGCAGCCGCGCAGAAAATGACGTATCAGGAAGTATGCAATGAACTGAAGGCCTGCTATGACGGTTACCACTTTACAGAAAACACGGACGGCATCTATAATCCTTTCAGTTTGCTGAATACATTCTTTAAGATGAAATTCGGTAACTATTGGTTTGAGACCGGAACGCCCACTTACCTTGTGGAATTGTTGAAACGCAATCATTACAATTTGGAGCGCATGGCACATGAAGAAACGGATGCTGATGTACTGAATTGTATTTATGGCGACAACGAACCCATACCAGTTATTTTCCAAAGCGGTTATCTCACGATAAAGGGGTATGACAAACGTTTCGGGCTTTACCGTCTTGGTTTTCCAAACCGGGAAGTAGAAGAGGGCTTTATCAGATTTCTGATGCCGTTTTATACCCGTTTTAACCAGTTAGAAGCGCCGTTTGAGATACAAAAATTTGTCCGTGAGATAGAGATGGGCCAACCTAACGCTTTCTTTAAGAGGCTGCAAAGCTTTTTTGCCGACACACCTTATGAATTAGTGAAAGACTTGGAATTACATTATCAAAATGTACTGTTTATCGTCTTCAAACTGGTAGGTTTCTATACACAGGCGGAGTATCACACTTCGGAAGGGCGGGTGGATTTGGTGGTGAAGACTGCCGATTACATTTATGTCATGGAATTCAAGCTGGAAGGTACTGCAGAGGAGGCCTTGCAACAAATAGAAGAAAAACAGTATGCTCTTCCTTTTGAGGCAGATCCGAGGAAATTATTCAAAATAGGTGTGAACTTCAGTAATAAAACAAGGAATATAGAGAAATGGGTTGTTGAGTGACAGAATGCCACACTTCGTAACCGTTGAAGTGTGGCATTACGTTTGTTTAGATGTGGCATTTTACCTGCTGAAGTGTGGCATTACAATTTCATAATGTGTATGCCGCTTCATGCACTCCGGCCACCGCCCGTCCGCTCGGATCATTTTTCCCTTGCAACGTCGCATCCCAGGTGAGTGCTTCAGCAGTGGAACAAGCCACGCTCGGTACACTGGGTACGCTTCGGGCAGCCGACTGACTGGGGAAGTGTTCTTCGAAAATGCTACGATAGTAATATTCCTCCTTATTCTGTGGCGGATTGATGGGAAACCGTTCGGCAGCATGTTCCATCTGATGGTCGGTAACGGCGGCAGAAGTAATGGCCTTCAGTGTATCGATCCAATTGTAACCGACGCCATCGGAGAACTGCTCTTTTTGCCGCCAGGCAACACTTTGAGGCAGCATATCTTGAAAAGCTTCGCGCACAATGCGTTTCTCTATTTCTTTGCCCGGACACATCTTGACGGCAGGGCTGAGGTTCATTGCCACATCCAGGAACTCTTTATCGAGAAAGGGAACACGACCTTCCACACCCCAGGCAGAAAGGCTCTTATTCGCACGCAGACAGTCGTACAGGTGCAATTTGGAGAGCTTACGGATCGTTTCTTCGTGGAAAGCCTGCGGTGTAGGGGCTTTGTGGAAGTAGAGATAACCACCGAAAACCTCGTCAGCACCTTCACCACTAAGCACCATCTTGATGCCCATAGACTTGATGACACGTGCCAACAGGTACATCGGTGTGGAAGCACGAACAGTGGTAACGTCGTATGTTTCGATAAAGTAGATGACATCACGCAAGGCATCGAGTCCTTCCTGAATGGTATAATTGATTTCATGGTGAACGGTGCCGATGTATTCTGCCACTTCACGGGCTTTGATCAAGTCCGGTGCACCGCGCAGGCCGACGGCGAAGGAGTGGAGTTGAGGCCACCAGGCTTCGCTTTGGTTATCAGTTTCGATGCGCTTGCGAGCATATTTTTTGGCAATGGCGGAGATGACGGAAGAGTCGAGGCCACCACTGAGCAGAACACCGTAAGGAACATCGGACATTAACTGGCGCCGGACGGCAGCTTCAAGGGCGAGTTTTACGCTGTTGATTTCTGGTTGGGTAGCCCGGCGGGCGGTGGTGTCATTGGCTTTGACGGCGGCATAATCACTCCAGGGGCGTTGATACCAACGATGCATTTTCCCTTCACGTCCCCAGAAGTAATACCCGGGCAGAAATGGCTCGTAGGTGTCACAGAAACCTTCGAGGGCTTTCAGTTCGCTGCCTACGTAGATATGTCCCTGGTCGTCACGACCGATATAAAGAGGGATTACCCCGATAGGGTCACGGGCAATCAGATAATCGTCTGTTTCCTCATCATAAAGGGCAAAGGCAAAGATACCGTTCAATTCTTCGAGGAAATGAATGCCTTTATCCTTATATAATGCGAGGATGACTTCACAGTCTGATCCTGTACGGAAAGCATACTTGCCGGCGTAGCGGGAACGGATTTCCCGATGATTATAGATCTCACCGTTGACGGCAAGGATTTGCTTGCCATCCGGAGAGTACAATGGTTGTCCGCCACTTTCCGGATCGACGATAGAAAGACGTTCGTGAGCCAGGATGGCACTGCCGCCTACATAAATACCACTCCAGTCCGGTCCGCGATGACGGATTTTCTGCGCCATTCGAAGCGCTTTGTTTCTCAATTCCTGGGATTGAGATTTGATATTGAAGATACCTACGATTCCACACATAATGCTTAGTGATTAGGGGTTAGTTGCTCAAATACTTGTCTATTCTCTCTGCCACTCTCCGTCCGTCCGCCAGTGCATGTACCACAAGGCTGGCACCACGTGCCGCATCACCTGCTACGAACACATTTTCCGGAAATTCCGGTTGTTCCGGTTTCAGGAAGCCCATGGCCAGAAGCACCATATCGGTGTCTATTACTTCCTTCTTTCCGGTAGGCTTCATGGTAGGGCGTCCACCATCCTGAGCCGGAATCCATTCCACTTCTTCCACCTCTACACCGCAGACTTTTCCATTCTTGCCAATAAACTGATTGGATGCCAGCGACCAGCGGCGCGTGCAACCTTCTTCGTGACTTGAAGTCGTCTTCAGTACAATGGGCCATTGCGGCCAAGGAGTAGCGTCATTGTGACCTACGGGAGGCTGTGGCATGATTTCAATCTGTGTTACACTCACGGCTCCCTGGCGGATACTCGTACCGATACAGTCTGATCCTGTATCACCGCCACCGATGACGAGAACCCGTTTGCCCTTGGCATTTACCAGACGTTCTTTGGGGAACGTTTCTCCATCGAGGATATGATTTTGCTGGGACAGCATTTCAAGGGCAAGATAAATACCTTTCAGTTCGCGTCCGGGAATGTTGAGGTCGCGTGCCTGTGGCGTCCCGGTGCAGATGCAGTAGGCATCAAAGCCGGCAGGGAGGTTCTGTACATCTACCGTTACGCCCATTTCGAACTTGATGCCTTCAGCTTCAAGCACTCCCATCCGGCGGTCGATTACTGCCTTATCGAGTTTAAAATTAGGAATACCATAGCGCAGTAATCCGCCGGGCATGGGTTTGCTGTCAAAAAGAGTCACTTCATAGCCTTTAGCATTCAGCCGGCAGGCAGCGGAGAGTCCCGCAGGACCTGCACCGATAATGGCAACCCGCTTTCCATTATGTTGGGGCTGGATGGACACGATGTAACCTTCGCGAAAAGCCGCTTCGGCAATAGCCGCCTCGTTTTCACGAATAGTGACAGGCTCATCGCACGAAAGCTTCAGTACACACGACTTTTCGCAAAGTGCCGGACAAATACGTCCGGTAAATTCGGGGAAGTCGTTTGTGGCGGCGAGCACTTCGTATGCTTCGCGCCATTTACCTTTATAAAGCGCATCCTGAAATTCAGGTTGTTTATTGCCCAATGGGCATGCCCAGTGACAGAAGGGTACACCGCAATCCATGCAACGTGATGCCTGGAGTTTGCGTTCGTGACTGTTTAAAGTTTGCTCCACCTGACTGAAGTCGGTGATGCGTTCGTGGACAGGACGGTATCCCGCTTCCTGTCGTGGTATGTTTAAGAATGCTTTTGGATTTCCCATTATACTATTCTTTAGTTTGACTAAGTAAATGTTTGTAATTAGTTTGTTTGCATAATTAAGTAGGCGACTAAACAGTAATTGTCAACTGTCAATTCTAATAATCTCTCTGCATCTCTGCAATCTTCTGTTGCAGTTTCCGCATTTGCTCCTCTTGCAACACCTTTTTGTACTCGATGGGGACTATCTGGATAAACTCATCCACATATCGGTTCCAGTCATCAAGCATGATGCGTGCCAAGTTGGAGCCTGTATAGAGGTAATGCTGACGAATGAGTTCGTGCAATTCCTTACGATAGGATGCTTCTTCTATGAGGCTTAGTTCCACCATTTCCATATTGCAGAAATAATCGAAGTTTCCATCCTTATTCCACACGTATGCTACACCGCCCGACATGCCGGCTGCGAAGTTACGCCCTGTTGAACCGAGGACTACCACACGACCGCCCGTCATGTACTCGCAACAATGATCGCCTACACCCTCTACAACGGCAATGGCACCGGAATTACGGACAGCGAAACGCTCGCCTACGCGCCCATTGATGTAAACTTCACCACTGGTTGCGCCATAGAGCAAGGTATTTCCTGCAATCGTATTCTTCTCGGCCTGGAAGTTAGAGCGTACCGGAGGCAACACGGCAATCCGTCCGCCCGAAAGGCCTTTGCCGAGGTAATCGTTCGCTTCACCTTCCAGTTTGAAGCTGACACCCGGTACAAGGAAGGCACCGAAACTTTGTCCTGCAGAACCTTTGAATTTTACGTTCAATGTATGTTCCGGCAGTCCCGCTTCACCGTACTTCGCGGCAATGGTGCCCGAAAGCATGGCTCCGCAAGCGCGATCCGTATTGGCAATCGTATATTCCAGTGAGATTTCTTTCTGGTTTTCCAGAGCTTCGGCAGCGGCATGCAGCATTTCAACGTCTTTTACGTGGTCGATGCCGTGTTGCTGGTCGATGGTGTGGCGGATGGCTGCACCATTATCGACGCGTGCCAGTATTTTGTCGAAAGTAATCAGGGATTGCTTAGGGGATTCGTTTTCTGACTTGCGGATAATAAGATCCGTGCGTCCGATGATGTCATCTAGGCGTTCCACGCCGATTTCGGCGAGATACTCCCGCACTTCCTGCGCCAGGAAAGTGAAGAAGTTCACCAGGTATTCGCTACGTCCGTGGAAGCGTCGGCGAAGTTCCTCGTTTTGCGTTGCCACACCCACAGGGCAGGTGTTTTGATGACATTTACGCATCATGACGCAGCCCAGTACAATCAAAGCACTGGTCGCAAAACCGAACTCTTCGGCACCCAGCATCGCCATCAGCACGATGTCGCGACCGGTTTTCAGTTGCCCATCCACTTGCAGCATCACTTGCCCGCGCAGACCGTTCAGTACAAGAGTCTGTTGCGTCTCGCTTAGTCCCAGTTCAGGAGAGATACCGGCATAGCGGATACTGGAGGCAGGAGATGCTCCCGTACCACCTTCCGCACCGGAGATGACGATAAGGTCGGCTTTTGCTTTGGCCACTCCGGCGGCAATGGTTCCTACGCCGCTTTCGGCTACCAGTTTCACACTGATCTTGGCACGAGGATTTACATTCTTCAGGTCGAAGATCAACTGTGCCAGGTCTTCGATGGAATAAATGTCGTGATGGGGCGGGGGAGAAATCAATGAAATGCCGGGAATGGAGTGGCGCGTTTTCGCAATCACCTGGTCTACTTTAAAGCCCGGCAACTGACCGCCTTCACCCGGTTTGGCCCCTTGTGCCACTTTGATTTGTATTTCATCGGCGTTCACCAGATACTCCGTTGTTACGCCGAAACGTCCCGAAGCTACCTGCTTGATGGCACTACGCAGACTGGTTCCGTCTTCGCGGGGCGTGAAGCGTGTGCTGTCTTCGCCTCCCTCACCTGTGTTGCTGCGTCCGTGAATCCGGTTCATGGCAATGGCCATTGCCTCATGCGCTTCTTTGCTGATAGACCCGTAACTCATGGCACCCGTCACAAAGCGGTGCATGATACTTTCTACCGGTTCAACCTTATCTATAGAAATGGGGGCACGGCGGAAATCCAGGAAGTCGCGCAGGAAGATAGGTGCTTCTTTTCCATCTACCAGACTTGTGAACTCTTTGAATTTCTTATAGCTGCCCAGGCGTGTGGCGAGTTGCAAGGTAGAAATGGTTTCCGGATTCCAGGCATGTTTTTCTCCGTCTTTACGGAAAGCATACAAACCGTTGTTGGGGAGTAATCCGTCTACTTGTGCGGCAAAGCCTGCATCGTGGAATGCGATTGCATCGTGTGCCACTTCATCCAGCCGGATACCGCCTATGGTGGATCTCAACCCGCCGAAATAAGCATTGCTGAGCTCTTCACTCAAACCTACGGCTTCGAATATTTTCGCTCCCCGATACGAGCGGATGGTACTGATACCCATCTTACTCATGATCTTGAACAATCCCTTGCAGATGGATTTGATATATTTCTTTTCGGCAGTGGCATAATCCAACTGGATTTCTTTCTTCGCCACCAGCTTATCGATCACGGCAAATGCCATGTAAGGATTCAGGGCGCTGGCGCCAAATCCCAGTAACAGGGCTGCGTGCATCACCTCGCGTATTTCACCGCTTTCCACGACCAATGCCGTCTGTACACGTTTACCCACGGAGATAAGGTAGTGGTGTACTGCGCTTACTGCCAGTAGGGAGGGGATAGCTGCATGAGTGGCATCCACATCACGGTCGCTCAGTACAATGTAGTTCACCCCTTCGCTGACGGACTCTTCCGCTTGCTTGCAAAGTGCTGTGAGTGCTTCCTGCAATCCGGTACGGCCCTTTGCCACTTCAAACAGCAAAGGTAATTTCACCGTTTTGAAACCTTTGTAGCGGATGTTGCAAAGAATATCCAGTTGTGCATTGCTCAGGATGGGATGGTTGAGGCGCACCATCTTGCAATGGCTTTCGCTGGGTGTCAGGATGTTCATGCCCACGGCGCCGATATATTCCGTCAGTGACATTACCAGTTCTTCGCGTATCGGGTCGATAGGCGGATTGGTGACTTGTGCAAACTGTTGGCGGAAGTAGTTGTACAGCAGTTGCGGCTTATCGGAGAGTACGGCAAGCGGCGTATCATTCCCCATTGAGTTGATAGGCTCGGCACCTGTGGTACACATAGGGACGATGAGCCGCTCCACATCTTCCTTGGAATAGCCGAAGGTGCGCAGCATCCTCTCGTAATTCTCTACGCTATGGGGGACTTTGCGCCCGCTTTTCAGCTCATCCAGTTCGATGCGGTTTGTTGCCAGCCAACTGCGGTAAGGCTTGGCTTCGGCCAACTGTTTTTTCAATTCTCCGTCGTAGTAGATTTCGCCTTTTTCGGTATCTACCAGTAGTATCTTACCCGGTTGCAGGCGTCCCTTTTCTTTGATGTCTCCCGGTTCGAAATCCATCACGCCCACTTCGCTGGCAACTACCATCATGTCGTTGTGCGTTATCAGATAGCGTGCAGGACGCAATCCGTTACGGTCGAGCATACCGCCTGCAAAACGTCCGTCGCTGAACAGCAAGGCGGCAGGGCCATCCCAGGGTTCCATCAGGATGGAATGGTATTCATAGAATGCTTTCAGGTCTTCGCTGATGGGGTTCTTTTCATTGAAAGATTCCGGCACCAGCATGGCCATGGCATGCGGCAGGCTGAGGCCTGACATAACGAGGAATTCTAATACATTGTCCAGTGAGGCACTGTCGCTCATCCCCGGCTGAATGATGGGGCGTATCTCCCTGATGTCGCCCAGGACGGGAGAGGAGAGCACACTTTCACGGGCTTCCATCCACCCCCGGTTACCGCGGATGGTGTTGATTTCGCCGTTGTGGGCCAGGAGGCGGAACGGTTGTGCCAGTCCCCAGGTAGGGAAGGTGTTAGTACTGAAGCGGGAGTGTACCAGTGCTATGCCGCTGGTGAAGTAGGGGGTTGTCAGATCGGGGAAGTAGCCTCGCAGTTGCAGTGAAGATAGCATACCTTTATAGATGATGTTCTTCGTGGATAGGGAGACAACGTAGAAATCTTCGCGCGTGGCAATATCCGATTTGCGTACTTTGTTTTCTATTCTTTTTCTTATGAGATAGAGTTTACGGTCGGCTGTCTCGCTTTCCGTAAATCCGGTGATGAAAATCTGTTTGATGTCCGGTTCGTTGGCAAGTGCCGATTCTCCCAGAATTTCGGAACAAGTGGGCACATTGCGCAGGTGCATCAATGTCAATCCTTCTTTTTCAATCTCTTCGATGATGATACTTAAGATGGCACCCTGGTCTTTCTCATCTTTTGGTAGAAAGAGAAGACCTGTACCGTATTTCCCTTTCTCGGGGACAGGAATACCCTGCAAAAGAATAAACTCATGCGGGATTTGTAGCAGGATGCCGGCACCGTCTCCGGTTTTGTTATCCGCACCTTCGGCGCCCCGGTGACGCATGTTCTCCAACACCTTCAATGCGGACTCTACCAGTTCGTGTGACTTGCCTCCGTGGATGTTCACTAACATACCGACACCACAAGCGTCATGCTCGTTCTCTGCATCATACAAGCCCAACTGTCTGGGCTGTCGTTGATAGGGTTGTACTTTTGTTTTGTTGTTAAAAAGTTCTTCTTTTCTCATTTTGGTTTACTTTATTTTGTGGTAATACCTATTTTGCTATCAAAATGTTTAGCAAAGATATATAAATAATTTCAAAATGATATAAGAAATTCGTATTTGTAATTTGTGAAAAAACGTATTCGAGTGAATGTTGTTTTAATATGATACAAAATGATGTGTTTTTATTTTAATATGAAAGATTTTATCTGCATTTGTATTTCATATTAAAATATGTGAATGGCTGGCAGTTTCGTTATATTGTCACATTGCCAACCCATAGTGCTTGGTAACCAGTTTTATTGGAATGCTTGCTAATATGAAGTGTTGTAGCAGCATCTGTTCATATACAATACTCAAGATGATATGTACCGCACATTATATAGAAAGAAAGTGTTATCTTTGCAATGAAGGTATTCAAAAAAAGGAGAAACAATATGAAACAGTTACTGGAACTGACCGACTTGGAAATACGTATGGGCTTTGCTGCGTCATGTGTAGAAGCTGCCGCAAAATGTGTGGGATGCTCCTATAGTGAAATGTATCAGCGTATGAAGCGTGTAGAGTTGATAAACAACTTCATTATTCGCCATTATGAGACTATTCATACCGAAAGTCGGGAGAACATTACCGATAGCGTTTTAGAATGTCTGAATAATTGGGAAGCCTATCAAGGCATTACAGCTCCGAAAGGTACTAATTTATATTTACTGAAACAACAAAAGAAAGGAGACTTTTCATGCTAACAGTCTATCATTGAGCCACATGTGAGGTAAAGCAACCACTTTGCAATGCAGGATGTCCGAATCTTGACTTTGGTCAGGGATTTTATGTAACCGATTTACGTGAACAAGCCGTTAATTGGGCTCAATGCCAAAGTGTAGGTCGTGAGCTGAGACCACAGTTAAATGTCTATAAACTGAATATTGAGCGTGTTCGTTCCAGATGTCGTTGCCTTCATTTTGAAGCCAATCCACCGGAACGGTGTACTACTAAGAATCTGTTTCTAATTGAACAGAGATTACAGCTGCATGTGTAAAATAGGATATTCTTTACCTTCTCCGTCCGTATTTGACCTTTTATATATATTAAAGCCTATATATTTATAAAAACCGACAGCTTGAATATTCTGCTCATTCACATCGACTTTAATTACATGCAAATTATCTATGGCATAAGTAATTAATTTTTTCCCTATTCCTGTGCCTCGATAATTATTGTCAATAAATAACATTTCAAGATTTCCTTCTGCAATTCCCATGAATCCGATTAAGACTCCCTCTTGTTCAAATCCGAATAGAGTGACATACTGAAAATATACTGGAAGTTGTTCCTTATAGTATAGAAAATCTTCCTCTTTAAGAAAATCATGTGTACTCAATACTGCGCTTTCCCAAATTTCCATCAAACGTGGATAATCTGTAACTTCAATTTTTCTAATCATAATTGTAACTGTTATTTAAAGTTGCAAAGTTCGGAACTTATGCATTCAAAACACTGAACCCAAGTTAAAAAATACGTTTACGGATTCTGCTTAGCGCTTGCGGTGTGATACCCAAATAAGAAGCTATATCTTTTAGTGGTATATAATTTAATGTAATGCCATATTCTTCAATCATCTGTTGATAATACTGTTCAGGAGAATATTTAATCAAGTCGATACTTCTTTTCAAGAGTTTATTCAACAATATAGCATTCAAGTCTTCAAATATAGTTTTTACCTTGGGGATAGCGGTATATAGCTCATTTACTTGTTTCTTATCTATTCGGTAAATAATACTATCTACAATCGTTTGCACATTAAATGTAGATCTTGTTTGTAATGTAAAAGATATGTTCGACATTGAAAACGTACCCTCTTTACAAAACCAAAAAGTTTGTTCTTCACCTTTATGATTTAAAAGCCAACAACGTAATATTCCATCAAAAACGAAATAACTATACCTTTCTGTTTCTCCTTCTTTAATCAAAAATGTACCTTTACTAATCAATATTTGTTCAAAATATTGGTCAAATAATTTAGATTCCTCTAAAGTAAAAGTATTGGTGTCAAAATTAAATTCTTTAAGTAGTTTTTCTAAAAGCATAATTTCCGTTCTCCTTATTTAACTTTTTTATATCCAGTGAGATATATTTTCAGTGACAAAGATATGAATTAATACTCACCGAACATATTTTTCATAAGTTTTGATAGTCGTTTTTTATATTGTTGGTTAGGAAAGAACTAAAGTGTCTATGGGTTACTCTGCTTTCGATTCCGTACTATTAACTATTTTTGTCGGATTACAATAAAAATCCTCGATTTTCTTTCGATATTAAACCAAATTTCTACTACTTACTTTGAAATTGTAAAAATGCTCCTTTTGCTTTCATAAGTTTGTTTTCTTTAACTTTTTGACAAGAAAACATCTTTTTTCTATTCTTTTGATAAATAAATAGGCGAAACATTAACTTTATGTTCTCGGGTTTTTATATCTTTGCAGCGCAAAATCAAATATTAATTAGTATGTGTGGAATAGTAGGCTATATTGGTCCAAAGAAGGCCTACCCCATTCTTATCAAAGGATTGAAGCGATTAGAGTATCGCGGATATGATAGTGCAGGGGTAGCATTAATCAGTGATAACCGACAGTTGAACGTTTACAAAACGAAAGGTAAGGTTTCGGAACTGGAAACTTTCGTTACTCAAAAAGATATTTCCGGTAACATCGGAATTGCCCATACCCGTTGGGCTACGCACGGGGAACCTTGCTCCGCTAACGCCCATCCTCATTATTCCTCTTCCGAGCATCTCGCTCTCATCCACAACGGCATCATCGAAAACTACGCCGTCCTTAAAGAAAAACTTCAGGCCAAAGGCTATTCATTCAAAAGCAGTACAGACACCGAAGTACTGGTGCAACTGATAGAATTCATCCAGAAATCCAAAAATACAGATTTGCTGACTGCTGTGCAATTAGCGTTGCGTGAAGTAATCGGCGCATACGCCATTGCCGTGCTGGATAAGGACAGTCCGGATGAGATTATAGCAGCCCGCAAGAGTAGCCCGTTGGTGGTAGGTATCGGTGAAGATGAGTTTTTCCTGGCTTCGGATGCTACGCCGATTGTGGAATATACAGATAAAGTCGTATATTTGGAAGATGAAGAGATTGCCGTCATCCGCCGCGGAGAGAAACTGAAGGTGGTGAACCTGAAAAATGTGGAATGTCCGCACGAAGTGAAGACGGTGGCACTGAACCTGGGGCAGTTGGAAAAGGCCGGTTATCCGCACTTCATGCTGAAAGAGATTTTTGAGCAGCCCGATTGTATTCATGACTGTATGCGCGGACGTATCAATGTAGAAAGTACAAATGTGGTGCTTTCCGCAGTGATTGATAACAAAGACCGTCTGCTGGCAGCCAAACGTTTCATCATCGTGGCGTGCGGTACTTCCTGGCATGCGGCGCTTATCGGAAAACATCTGATAGAAAGTCTTTGCCGCATTCCGGTGGAAGTGGAGTATGCTTCAGAATTCCGTTACCGTGATCCGGTGATAGACAGTAAGGATGTGGTGATTGCGATTTCGCAAAGTGGCGAGACGGCGGATACATTGGCAGCTGTAGAACTGGCGCGGAGCCGTGGGGCATTTATCTATGGCATCTGTAATGCGATTGGTTCGTCTATTCCGAGGGCTACGCATACGGGCTCTTATATCCACGTAGGCCCTGAAATCGGAGTGGCTTCCACCAAAGCGTTTACGGGACAGGTGACAGTGCTCACCATGCTGGCGCTGACGCTTGCCAAAGAGAAGAATACGATAGATGAGGGGCAATTCCTTGCCATCGTGCAGGAGCTGAACCGCATTCCTGATAAGATGAAAGAAGTGCTGAAGCTGAACGGCAGCATTGCAGAGCTTTCCAAGATTTTCACGTATGCGCATAACTTTATTTATCTGGGACGCGGATATTCGTATCCCGTAGCCCTGGAAGGTGCGTTGAAGCTGAAAGAAATCTCTTATATCCATGCCGAGGGTTATCCGGCTGCTGAAATGAAGCACGGGCCTATCGCATTGGTAGATGCTGAAATGCCGGTAGTAGTGATTGCTACACAGAACGGGCTTTATGAGAAAGTATTAAGCAACATACAGGAAATCAAGGCGCGTAAGGGCAAAGTGATCGCTCTGGTGACAAAAGGGGATACGGTTATCAGCAAGATTGCCGATACTTGTATCGAGTTGCCGGAAACAATTGAGTGCCTTGACCCGTTGATTACTACGGTACCGTTGCAGCTATTGGCGTACCATATCGCAGTATGCAAGGGGATGGATGTGGATCAGCCGAGGAATCTGGCGAAGAGTGTGACAGTGGAATAAAGAGGGTAATATGAAATAAATAGTAAACGATAAATTGTACTTTGTACATTGTAAATTGTAAATGAACTGATGGAAGAACTGAAGCATGAATGTGGCGTTGCCATGATACGCCTGCTGAAACCTCTGGAATACTATGAACAGAAGTACGGCACATGGATGTACGGTTTGAATAAACTCTATCTTCTGATGGAGAAGCAGCACAACCGTGGACAAGAGGGCGCCGGTATGGCTTGTGTAAAGCTGGAAGCAAATCCCGGTGAAGAGTATATGTTCCGTGAGCGTGCACTCGGTTCGGGTGCCATTACCGAGATATTCGGTACGGTGCAGAGCAACTTTAAGGATCTGACAAAAGAGCAGCTTCATGATGCGGATTACGCTAAGAAATACCTCCCTTTTGCGGGTGAGGCTTACATGGGGCACTTGCGTTATTCCACTACCGGAAAGAGCGGCATTTCCTATGTGCACCCTTTCCTGAGGCGTAACAACTGGCGGGCTAAGAACCTCGCTCTCTGCGGCAATTTCAACATGACGAATGTGGATGAGATTTTTGCACGTATCACGGCTATCGGCCAGCATCCGCGGAAGTATGCCGATACATACATCATGCTGGAACAAGTGGGGCACCGTCTCGATCGTGAAGTGGAGCGCCTCTTCAATCTTGCCGAAGCGGAAGGATTGACAGGCATGGGCGTGACTCACTATATAGAAGATCATATGGACCTGGCAAACGTGCTGCGTACTTCGAGCAAGGAGTGGGACGGAGGCTATGTGATATGCGGACTGACGGGAAGCGGTGAATCGTTTGCCGTGCGCGACCCGTGGGGAATCCGTCCCGCATTCTGGTATCAGGATGATGAAGTGGCAGTGCTTGCCAGCGAGCGTCCTGTGATACAGACCGCTTTCAATGTACCGGCAGGCAGTATTAAGGAATTGATGCCCGGACAAGCCTTGCTGATTAACAAGGCGGGCAAGCTGCGCACCACCCAAATCAATAAAGTGCGCGAGGTGAAACCCTGTTCTTTCGAACGTATTTATTTCTCACGCGGCAGTGATGTGGATATTTACAGAGAACGTAAACTATTGGGTGAGAAACTGATACCTAATATCTTGAAAGCCATTAATAAAGACCTTGACCATACTGTGTTTTCCTTCATTCCGAATACAGCGGAAGTTGCTTTCTACGGCATGTTGCAGGGGCTGGATGATTATCTGAATGAAGAGAAAGTGCAACAGATTGCTTCCTTGGAACATAGTCCCAATCTGGAGGAGCTGGAACAAATACTTTCCCGCCGTATCCGTAGCGAAAAGGTAGCCATCAAGGACATTAAACTGCGTACGTTTATTGCAGAAGGAAACAGTCGCAATGACTTGGCTGCGCACGTGTATGATATCACCTATGGCAGTCTGGTGCCGGGTGTGGACAATCTTGTCATTATCGATGACTCCATTGTACGCGGAACCACTCTGAAACAGAGTATCATCGGTATTCTCGACCGCCTGGGTCCCAAGAAGATTGTGATTGTTTCTTCGTCCCCGCAGGTGCGTTATCCCGATTATTACGGCATCGACATGGCAAAGATGAGTGAATTCATCGCTTTCAAAGCTGCCATCGAATTACTGAAAGACCGGGATATGAAAGATGTGATTGCCGCTGCCTACCGCAAATCGAAAGACCAGGTAGGGTTGCCGAAGGAGCAAATGGTGAACTATGTGAAGGATATCTATGCACTTTTCACTGACGAGGAAATCTCCGCCAAGATGGTGGAACTGCTGACACCTGCCGGAACAAAGGCGAAGGTGGAAATCGTATACCAACCGTTGGAGGGGCTGCATGAGGCTTGTCCCAATCATCGGGGAGACTGGTATTTCAGCGGTGATTATCCTACACCAGGTGGGGTGAAGATGCTGAATAATGCCTTTATTGACTATATAGAACAAGTATATCAATTTTAACGAAATAGTGTTTAGTGATAAGTGATTAACGTTAATCACTTATCACTAAACACTAATCACTAACTAACATGAGAAATGTAACTCTTATCCTCGACGACGGGAGCCGCTTCCACGGCAAGTCGTTTGGCTACGAAAAGCCGGTAGCGGGAGAGGTGGTTTTCAACACAGCTATGACGGGGTATCCCGAGAGCTTGACTGACCCCTCGTATGCCGGACAGTTGATGACGCTCACTTATCCGTTGGTGGGCAATTATGGTGTGCCGCCTTTCACTATCGAACCGAATGGACTGGCTACCTTTATGGAAAGCGAACGTATCCATGCGGAAGCCATCATTGTAAGTGATTATAGTGAGGACTTTAGCCATTGGAACGCTGTGGAAAGCTTGGCTGATTGGCTGAAGCGCGAACAGGTGCCGGGCATCACAGGTATCGATACGCGTGAGCTGACAAAGGTGCTCCGCGAACATGGCGTGATGATGGGGAAGATTGTTTTTGATGATGAACCGGAGAATGTGCCCGATGCCGTGTATGCGGGAGTGAACTATGTGGATAAGGTGAGTTGCAAGGAGATAATCCGGTACAACGAAGGTGCGGGTAAGAAGAAAGTAGTCCTGGTGGATTGTGGAGTGAAGAGCAATATTCTTCGCTGTCTGCTGAAGCGTGATGTAGAAGTCATCCGTGTGCCTTGGGACTATGATTATAATGAACTGGAGTTCGACGGACTTTTCATCAGTAACGGCCCGGGTGATCCGGATACCTGTGATGCTGCGGTGCAGAATATTCGCCGGGCAATGAAGAATGAAAAACTACCTATCTTCGGTATCTGCATGGGAAATCAGTTGCTGAGTAAGGCAGGAGGAGCAAAGATATACAAGCTGAAATATGGTCATCGCAGTCACAATCAGCCGGTGCGTATGGTGGGTACGGAACGTTGCTTCATCACTTCGCAGAATCATGGTTATGCAGTGGACAACACTACGCTGACGGAAGATTGGGAACCGCTGTTCATCAATATGAACGACGGGTCTAATGAGGGCATAAAGCATAAACGGAATCCCTGGTTCTCTGCACAATTCCATCCAGAAGCTGCCAGCGGGCCGACGGATACGGAGTTTTTGTTTGATGAGTTCGTGAAACTGCTGTAAAATAGTATCTCAATTCCCCTCCTCAGACGGAGGAGGGGAATTGAGATAGATTTTAGAAATATAATGAATAAATAGAAATGAAAGAAAACAATATAAAGAAAGTCCTGCTACTCGGTTCCGGTGCACTGAAAATCGGCGAGGCAGGTGAGTTCGACTACTCCGGCAGCCAGGCACTCAAAGCCTTGAAAGAAGAAGGTATCTACACCGTTCTTATCAACCCGAACATCGCTACTGTGCAGACTTCGGAAGGCGTTGCCGACCAGATTTACTTCCTGCCTGTCACTCCTTATTTTGTAGAGAAAGTCATCGAAAAAGAACGTCCGGATGGCGTTATGCTTGCCTTTGGTGGACAAACGGCACTGAACTGCGGTGTTGCCCTTTACAAAGACGGAGTTTTTGAGAAATATGGTGTAAAAGTTCTCGGTACTCCCGTACAAGCCATTATCGATACGGAAGATCGTGAGATTTTCGTTCATAAACTGAATGAAATCAATGTAAAGACTATTAAAAGCGAAGCCGTAGAAAATGCCATTGATGCCCGTCGTGCTGCTGCCGAATTGGGTTATCCGGTGATTGTCCGCGCTGCATACGCGCTTGGTGGACTGGGTTCCGGCTTCTGTGACAATGAAGAAGAATTGGATGTGTTGGTTGAGAAAGCTTTCTCTTTCTCCCCGCAGGTGCTTGTGGAAAAATCCTTGCGTGGATGGAAAGAAGTGGAGTATGAGGTGGTGCGCGACCGCTTTGACAACTGTATCACCGTTTGTAACATGGAGAACTTCGACCCGCTGGGCATCCATACGGGAGAGTCCATTGTTATCGCTCCGTCACAGACGCTCAGTAACTCTGACTATCATAAGCTGCGCGAACTTGCTATCCGTATCATTCGCCATATCGGTATTGTAGGAGAATGTAATGTGCAGTATGCATACGATCCTGAAAGTGAGGATTATAGAGTGATTGAAGTAAATGCCCGCTTGAGCCGTTCTTCTGCTCTGGCCTCTAAAGCTACGGGTTATCCGCTTGCTTTCGTTGCTGCAAAACTCGGTCTTGGTTACGGATTGTTCGACCTGAAGAATTCTGTGACAAAAACCACAAGTGCTTTCTTTGAACCTGCATTGGACTATGTGGTCTGCAAAATACCCCGTTGGGACTTGGGTAAGTTCCATGGTGTAGACAAGGAACTGGGTTCCAGCATGAAGTCGGTAGGCGAGGTGATGGCTATCGGTCGTACTTTTGAAGAAGCCATTCAGAAAGGTCTGCGTATGATAGGACAGGGGATGCATGGTTTCGTAGAGAATAAGGAACTTGTTATCTCTGATATAGACAAGGCGCTCCGTGAACCAACGGACAAGCGTATCTTCGTCATATCCAAAGCTTTCCGTGCCGGGTATACCGTTGATCAGGTGCACGAACTGACGAAGATTGATAAGTGGTTTCTGGAGAAGCTGATGAACATCATGAACACCAGCAAAGAGCTGGAACAGTGGAGTAAGAACCACAAACAGATAGCCGATCTGCCTTTGGAATTGCTGAAAAAAGCCAAGGTACAAGGTTTCTCCGATTTCCAAATAGCCCGTGCCATCGGTTATGAAGGGGACATGGAAGACGGTATCCTCTATGTGCGCAATCATCGCAAGAGTGTCGGCATTGTTCCTGTAGTGAAGCAAATAGACACTCTTGCTGCCGAATATCCTGCACAGACTAATTACCTGTATCTGACGTATAGTGGCACCGCTAATGATGTTCATTACCTCGGCGACCGTAAATCCATCGTTGTACTCGGTTCCGGTGCGTATCGTATCGGGTCTTCCGTAGAGTTTGACTGGTGTGGTGTACAGGCATTGAATACTATCCGTAAAGAAGGGTATCGCAGCGTTATGATCAACTATAATCCCGAAACCGTATCTACGGACTATGATATGTGCGACCGCCTCTACTTCGACGAACTTACCTTCGAACGGGTAATGGATATCCTTGAACTGGAAAATCCCCACGGGGTGATTGTTTCTACCGGTGGTCAGATACCGAATAACCTTGCCCTGCGTCTGGATGCGCAGAAGGTGCCTATACTCGGTACTTCCGCCAAAAGCATTGACAACGCTGAAGACCGTGAGAAGTTCTCTGCCATGCTGGACCGTATCGGAGTAGACCAGCCTCGCTGGCGTGAGCTTACGAGCATGAATGACATCAACGAGTTTGTGGAAGAAGTGGGTTTCCCGGTACTTGTGCGTCCGTCATACGTGCTTTCAGGTGCTGCTATGAACGTTTGTTCCAATCAGGAAGAACTGGAACGCTTCCTGCAACTTGCGGCCAATGTATCGAAGAAGCATCCGGTGGTTGTCAGTCAGTTCATCGAACATGCCAAGGAGGTGGAGATGGATGCGGTGGCACAGAATGGAGAAATTGTGGCATACGCTATCTCTGAACATATTGAGTTTGCCGGGGTACATTCGGGCGATGCTACGATTCAATTTCCGCCTCAGAAGCTTTATGTGGAGACGGTACGCCGCATTAAGCGTATCAGTCGTGAGATTGCACGCGAACTGAATATCTCCGGTCCGTTCAATATCCAGTATCTGGCTCGTGAGAATGACATCAAGGTGATTGAGTGTAACTTGCGTGCATCCCGTAGTTTCCCGTTCGTCAGCAAGGTGCTGAAGATTAATCTTATCGAATTGGCTACGAAGGTGATGTTAGGGCTTCCGGTAGAGAAGCCGAATAAGAATCTCTTTGAACTGGACTATGTAGGCATCAAGGCCAGTCAGTTCTCTTTCAATCGTCTGCAAAAAGCAGATCCGGTGTTGGGTGTGGATATGGCATCTACAGGTGAGGTTGGGTGTATCGGAAGTGATACGTCTTGTGCCGTGCTGAAGGCTATGCTTTCTGTAGGCTACCGCATACCGAAGAAGAATATCCTGCTTTCTACCGGTACACCGAAACAGAAGGTGGAAATGCTTTCCGCTGCCCGTCTGCTTCAGCAAAAAGGGTATAAGCTCTTTGCAACGGGAGGTACCAGTAAGTTCCTTACGGAAAACGGGGTGGAGAATACGCAGGTGTATTGGCCCAGTGAGACCAACCAACAGCCGCAAGCGTTGGATATGCTGCACAAAAAGGAGATCGACATGGTGGTGAATATTCCGAAGAACCTCACTGCAGGTGAGTTGAGCAACGGATATAAGATTCGTCGTGCCGCTATCGACCTGAATGTTCCGTTGATTACAAATGCTCGCCTGGCAAGTGCTTTCATCAATGCTTTCTGTACGATGACGCTGGATGATCTGGCAATTAAATCGTGGGCGGAGTATAAATAATCTCTGTATAACAAAGTGATAGCGCCCCGTTACATTGCAAAGATGTGACGGGGCTTTTATTTTTATATGCTGCAAAACATATCTCTATTTCTTGCTGATTCAGAATAAATAATCTTTCTTTGTACCAGCACAGTTCAGCACAGCTACCTGTGTCATCCTTACTTTGATTAAACCTGTATACGCAATATGAAAACAATTTTCGGGCAACAAACGACGAAGGTGAAACAACTGGCCGATTTGATCAGTCAGGACATTTCCATGGGACGTTACAAGACGGATACCGCCCTGCCTTCCATCAATCAGCTGAGCCACGATTATAAAGTTTCCCGCGACACGGTTTTTAAAGCTTTTATTGATCTGAAGGAGCGGGGGATTATCGACTCTACCCCTGGTAAAGGTTACTATGTGGTGAACCGTCAGAAAAATATCCTGTTGCTGCTCGATGAATATTCACCTTTTAAAGATACGCTGTATAACAGTATCATCCGCCGTCTTTCCACGCGTTATAAGGTAGACCTGTGGTTTCATCAGTATAACGAAGCATTGTTCAATGCTATTCTTCGCGATTCCATTGGCCGTTATAATAAGTACGTGGTAATGAACTTCGATAACGAAAAAATTTCTCCTTATCTCTATAAGATAGACTCTTCCCGCCTGTTGCTGCTTGATTTCGGGCAGTTTGATAAGCGGGAGTATTCATACATCTGTCAGGACTTCGGTGAGGCCTTTTACGCTGCTATGACTCAATTGGCAGATAGGTTGCAGAATTATCGCAAGCTTATCCTGTTTCTGGCACGGGAAAGTAAGCATCCCAAGGAGACGTGCGATTATTTCAGGAAATATTGTGCAGATCATCAATTGGAATGTGAGGTAATAGAGACATTGGACGACAGGGAAGTGCATTCCGGTGAAGCCTATATTGCCATCCGCCAAGTGGATGTGGTAGAGATTGTGAAGAAGAGCCGTGCGGCAGGTTTGACGTGTGGCGTTGATTTCGGCTTGATAGCCTATAATGATACGCCGGCTTATGAAGTGATTGATAAGGGAATAACAGTAATGAGTGTTGATTGGCAAAAGATGGGAATCCTGACGGCAGATTTCATATTGAGTGGCAAGCCCATACAGGTTTGTCTGCCGACGGAAGTAAATTTAAGAGGCTCTTTATAGCCTTTTTTTACAAACTTATTTCAGCACAGTTCAGCATAGATGATGTTTTATTAACCAAATAAATGATAGCATGAAAAAGTATCCGAAAATCGGGATTCGTCCCACTATCGACAGTCGCCAGGGTGGCGTACGTGAAAGCCTTGAAGAAAAAACAATGAATCTGGCTAAAGCAGTAGCCGAGTTGATCACCAGCAACTTGAAGAACGGTGACGGAAGTCCGGTGGAGTGTGTGATTTCAGACAGTACCATCGGTCGCGTAGCCGAAAGTGCGGTTTGTGCTGAGAAGTTTGAACGCGAAGGCGTGGGTTCTACTATCACAGTGACCTCTTGCTGGTGCTACGGTGCCGAGACTATGGATATGAATCCGTATTATCCGAAAGCTGTTTGGGGATTTAACGGCACGGAACGTCCGGGAGCTGTATATCTGGCAGCTGTACTGGCGGGACACGCACAAAAAGGATTACCTGCTTTTGGCATTTACGGACGTGATGTGCAGGATCTGGATGACAATTCCATTCCTGCCGACGTTGCAGAAAAACTGCTTCGTTTTGCACGTGCCGCACAGGCAGTAGCAACCATGCGCGGAAAATCTTATTTGTCGATGGGTAGCGTATCCATGGGTATTGCCGGTTCTATTGTAAACCCGGATTTCTTCCAGGAATATCTGGGTATCCGTTGCGAATCTGTAGACCTGACTGAAATTATCCGTCGTATGACTGAAGGTATCTATGATAAGGAAGAGTTCGCTAAAGCCATGGCATGGACAGAAAAGTATTGCAAGAAAAATGAGGGCAAGGATTTCAATATCCCCGCAAAGACCAAGACTCGTGAGCAAAAAGACGAAGATTGGGAATTCATTGTGAAGATGACTATCATTATGCGCGACCTTATGCAAGGCAATCCGAAACTTCGTGAAATGGGATTCAAGGAAGAAGCACTTGGACACAATGCCATTGCCGCCGGTTTCCAGGGACAACGCCAGTGGACCGATTTTTATCCGAATGGTGACTACTCCGAAGCTCTGCTGAATACTTCTTTTGACTGGAACGGTATCCGTGAAGCATACGTAGTAGCTACTGAAAACGATGCTTGCAATGGTGTAGCCATGCTCTTCGGTCATTTGCTGACAAACCGTGCACAGATATTTTCTGACGTGCGTACATATTGGAGTCCTGAAGCTGTGAAACGTGTTACGGGTAAAGAATTGACCGGTTTGGCAGCTAATGGTATTATCCATCTGATTAATTCCGGTGCTACCACTTTGGACGGTACAGGCCAGCAAACAAATGCACAGGGTGAACCTGCCATGAAACCTCATTGGGAAATTTCCGAGGCTGAAATGGAGAAATGTCTTGAAGCTACCACCTGGTATCCCGCTAACCGTGATTATTTCCGTGGCGGTGGTTTCTCTTCCAACTTCCTGTCGAAGGGTGGAATGCCTGTAACTATGACCCGTCTGAATCTGGTAAAAGGCCTTGGTCCTGTGCTTCAGATTGCTGAGGGATGGACGGTAGAGATTGATCCGGAAGTTCACAAACTGCTGGATGAACGTACGGACCGTACTTGGCCTACTACTTGGTTTGTGCCCCGTCTTTGCGATAAACCGGCATTTGAAGATGTGTACTCGGTAATGAATAACTGGGGAGCCAATCATGGTGCTATCAGTTACGGACATATCGGTCAGGATTTGATTACGTTGGCTTCCATGCTTCGTATTCCTGTCTGTATGCACAATGTGGATGAGAAGAAGATATTCCGTCCCGCTGCCTGGAATGCATTCGGCATGGATAAAGAAGGAGCTGATTACAGAGCTTGCACAACGTACGGACCTATCTATAAATAACAAATAGAAATAGACATGATAACAAACGAACACATAGAACAATTCATTGCTCAGGCACATCGGGTAGGAGATGCCGGATTGACAATATGCAGTAGCGGCAATATCTCCTGGCGCATTGGTGACGAAGTCCTGCTTTCCGGAACAGGTTCATGGGTACCTTCTCTGCCTAAAGAAAAAGTAGCTGTCTGCCGCCTTTCTACAGGAGAAGTATTGAATGGAGTGAAACCCTCTATGGAAAGCGGTTTCCATCTGGGAGTACTTCGTGAGCGTCCTGATGTGAATGTAGTTCTGCATTTCCAGTCACACTATGCCACGGCTGTGGCGTGTATGAAGAATCGTCCTGCGAACTTCAACGTAACAGCGGAGATCCCCTGTCATGTGGGAAGTGAGATTCCGGTAGTTCCTTATTATCGTCCGGGATCGAAAGAATTGGCACAGGGAGTAATTGATGCTTTGAAAGATCATAATTCCGTCCTCTTGCTGAAACATGGACAGGTGGTGTGTGGCAAGGACTTCGACCAGGCTTTTGAACGCGCTATGTTCTTTGAAATGGCATGCCGCATCATTATCCAGTCCGGAGGAGACTACACCGTACTTACTCCTGAAGAGATCGATGATCTTGAAACATACATTTTAGGAAAGAAGACTAAATGATGAATACCTATCTGGCAGTAGATTTTGGAGGTGGAAGCGGTCGTGTGATGGCCGGTTCCATCTGCCAGGGTACGTTGAAACTGGAAGAGGTGTACCGTTTTCCAAACCGCCAGGTGCGGATGGGAAACCATGTGTACTGGGATTTTCTTGCTCTGTTTGATGAGATGAAGAACGGACTCCGGCAAGCGGTGCGTAAGGGATATCGTATCAGAAGCATTGGCATTGATACCTGGGGCGTGGACTTTGGATTGATAGACCGTAATGGTAATTTGCTGGGAAACCCTGTGTGTTATCGTGATCCCCGAACGGATGGTTTGCCGGAAGAGTTTTTCGGTGACAATCTTGTCCGGCATTATTCCGAAGTCGGCATACAAGTGATGTCCATCAATACACTTTTCCAGCTTTACAGCATGAAGAAAAGCGGTGATGTGCAATTGGAAGTTGCAGACCGTCTTCTGTTTATGCCCGATCTTTTCAGTTACTTCCTCACAGGGGTGGCAAATAATGAATACTGCATTGCATCCACCTCCGAACTGCTTGACGCGCGTAGCCGGACTTGGAATCAGCCGCTCATCCAGCGCTTGGGAGTACCTGCGCGTCTCTTCGGAGATATTGTGATGCCCGGTACGGTACGTGGCAAACTGAAACGGGAGATTGCCGAAGAAATTGGCTTGACGGATGAAGTGGATGTCATAGCTGTCGGTTCGCACGATACGGCAAGCGCTGTTTATGCGATTCCTTCGACACAGGTGGATAAATCCCGTTGTGCTTTCCTCAGTTCCGGTACGTGGTCTCTGCTGGGTGTTGAACTGGATGAGCCTATTCTCACGGAAGAAGCCTGCCGGGCCGGCTTCACCAATGAAGGTGGGGTAGGCGGTAAGATCCGTTTCCTTCAGAATATCACGGGTCTCTGGATCTTGCAACGTCTTATGGCACAATGGAAAGAAAGAGGAGAGCGATGCGGTGAATACGATGTCTTGCTTTCTGCCGCCGAAGCTGCGGATATTCCATCCGTCATTGACGTGGATGATAAGATGTTCCGAAACCCTGTGGATATGGAAGAAGCCATTGCGGAGTATTGCGAAGCGCACAGGCAGCCTATACCGGAAACTTACGGTGAAGTAGTGCGTTGCGTACTTCAATCACTAGCCCTGCGCTATAAGCAAGGAATAGACCAGTTGAACCGCCTGCTTCCCGCTCCGGTAGAACAGCTCAATATCATCGGTGGCGGATGCCGTAATTCACTGCTGAACCGCCTGACTGCCGAGGCTTTGGGTATTCCCGTCTATGCCGGACCTGTAGAGGCAACCGCTATCGGTAATATCCTGGTGCAAGCCATTGCCAAAGGAGAGATCGGCAGCGTTGCGAGCTACAAGCTACAAGTGGCAAGCTACGAGTGACAGACCAGGTTACGAGTTGCTGCGCTGTGGTGGCGTATAAATAAAAAAAAGAATTATCTCACAGCTTTTTAATCTGCTAAAATCTGTGTTTATTTGCATTTTAATAAAATTACTATGGACACATCAATCAAACGTTATCCCTCCAAAGAGCATCATCAGCCGGTGGAGCGTATCTGCCGGACACTGGAACTTCGTGACGATCCGCAGTTGATAGCCGAATATCGTCGCCGACACAGCCAAGGGGTTATCTGGCCCGAAATACCTGCCGGTATCCGTGAAGCCGGTATTCTGGAAATGGAAATATATCTTTTGGACACCCGCCTGTTTATGATAGTCGAAGTGCCTGTAGGGTTTGACTGGGATGCAGCTATGGAGCGCCTCGCTTCCTTGCCCCGACAACAGGAATGGGAAGACTATATGGCCATTTTCCAGCTTGTGAAACCCGGTTCCACAGCTGCCGAGAAATGGCAGCCGATGGAGCGTATTTTCCACCTTTATGACTAATCCCAGCCAAAGAAATAACTACCATGAAGAACAACACTAAGAAAAACAGCATTATCAGTAAAGACGGAGTAAGCTACCTCATTCCGTTCATTCTTATCACCAGTTGCTTTGCCTTGTGGGGCTTTGCCAACGATATCACGAATCCTATGGTGAAAGCCTTTTCCAAGATTTTCCGTATGAGTGTTACTGACGGGGCACTGGTGCAGGTGGCTTTCTATGGCGGATATTTTGCCATGGCATTCCCCGCAGCTATTTTTATCCGTCGCTTTTCATATAAAGCCGGGGTATTGCTGGGACTGGGATTGTATGCTATCGGTGCATTTCTGTTCTATCCTGCCATGCTGACAGGGAATTATTATCCTTTTCTCATTGCTTACTTTATCTTAACGTGCGGTCTGTCGTTTCTGGAGACGAGTTGTAATCCTTACATCCTTTCTATGGGCGATGAGGCTACATCTACCCGTCGGCTGAATCTGGCGCAGTCTTTCAACCCGATGGGTTCGTTATTGGGGATGTACGTGGCTATGAACTTTATCCAGAATCGTTTGAACCCGATGGATACGGTGGAACGCAGTCAACTTTCGGATACGGAATTTGCCGCTGTGCGTGATTCGGACCTGATGGTACTGATTGCGCCTTATCTGATTATCGGGCTTGTCATTCTGGCTATGCTGATTGTGATCCGTATGGTGAAGATGCCGAAGAATGGCGATCAGTCTCATGGCATCAACTTCCTGCCTACATTGAAACGTATATTCGGTATACACCATTATCGCGAAGGAGTGATCGCACAGTTTTTCTATGTAGGAGCGCAGATCATGTGCTGGACATTCGTCATTCAGTACGGCACACGCTTCTTCATGTCTGAAGGGATGGAAGAGAAAGCCGCGGAAGTGCTTTCACAGCAATATAACATTGTAGCTATGATTATTTTCTGTGCCAGCCGCTTCATCTGTACGTTTATCCTGAGATATCTCAGTCCGGGACTGTTGCTGAAGGTGCTGGCTATTGCGGCTTGCTGCTTTACAGCGGGAGTGATCGGTTTCCAGAATATCTGGGGGATGTATTGCCTGGTGGGAGTATCCGCTTGTATGTCTCTGATGTTCCCTACTATTTACGGCATTGCTTTACTGGGACTGGGCGATGATGCCAAGTTCGGTGCTGCGGGACTGATCATGGCGATTCTGGGAGGTTCGGTATTGCCGCCACTTCAGGCAAGTATCATAGACTGCGGTACATTACTGGGCATGCCTGCCGTGAACCTGTCGTTCATCCTTCCGTTCATCTGCTTCGTGGTAATTGTGATTTACGGGCATCGGTCGTATTGCAGGGAGAAAAGGAAAAAGTAAACACATCTAATAACTTGCTGTTGGATAAGGTGGGTAAATGCCACACTTTATCATCCGGAATGCCACACTTGACAATACTTGAAGTGTGGCATTCCGGATGATGAAGTGTGGCATTTGGAATAAAAATGTAAGGGGCTGTGCTTTCATGTTTCCGTTTTCAGAATAATATAAATTAAACAGATTCTGCTTTTTAATTTATTTTTTTTCATTACTTTTGTTCTGCAGTAATAAATTATTTTGCAGAACAAAAAATACCTTCAACACAGATGAAAATACTATATTCTTATTTTATTCTCTGTCTTTTGTTTATAAATGCACTTAGTGCACAGAAAGACAAGATTCATGCAGAACACTATATTTTATGTATCAATTCCTATACAGATGCTTCTCCTTGGAGTAGCCGGATGATCTCCGGCATGACGGAATTTGTGCAGAAAGATCCTAGCATAACTCTTTATGCAGAACACATGAATATGCTACTGATTAATGATGATGCTATCCTGGAAGAGTTTAAACATAACATTTTAGGCAAGTATCAGAGACGTCCCCGTATGGTGGTCTTGTTGGGAAATCCTGCTTTGCTATTGCGCGATGAGTTGAGAAACAGGTGGGGAGATATTCCTATCATACTTTGTGCGCAGGAGGATTACGTAGGACCACAAGAGGCTTATCTCCGCAAGCAACCTATCAAGAAAGACAACCGGATTCCTCTCGCAGAGTTGTCCGAACCTTATAATCTGACTTTTTTATATGCTAACCTCTATCTGCACGAAAATATCCGTCTGATGAAACAGATAATGCCTACTATGGAGGAACTGATATTTATAGGTGACGGACGGCAGGTCAATCAAAATAATGCAGCGATTATAGAAGAAGAGTTGAATACTCATTATCCGGACATCAAGTTCCAGTTCTTCTCTTCTGAGAAGATGACCACGAACCAATTGTTGGATTCCCTATATTGCGAAAATCCTCGAACGACAGGAGTTTTGTTTTCTTCATGGTTTTGTAAATCCACGTTTGCGGGCAACACTTCGCTGACGACTAATTCCCACAAACTTATCGCTACTGTTTCCATTCCCCTGTTTTCTTTGAATCTTGTTGATATAGAAAGTGGGAAAGAGGGAATGGTAGGTGGATATACTAACAGTCTGGCACTCTATAGCGAGAGGCTGCATCAGGTAATGACGGAAATACTAGAAGGAAAGCAGGCACGTGACATTCCTTTCTATACCCCGTCGGATGGAGCGCCTGTCATCAATTACGAAGTACTGTCGCGGAAGGGACTGTCTCCTCTTCAATGTCCTGCAAATACTCATTTCCTGAATAAGCCTCCTACGTACTGGGAACATTATCGCTACTTCATTCTGGGTACACTCCTTTGTGTTTTATTACTGACACTGTTTTTTCAGTATCGCATTCGCAGCCTGAAATCCTTGAAGAAGGCGCAACAAAAAGAGATAGACATAATGGCTACCTATAAAAATCTGGTGAACAATATGCCTTTGCTCTATATGCAGGAGGAACTGGTTACCGATGAAAACGGTGTTCCCATCGAACTGATTTACCGGAATGTGAATTTGGAATTCGAGAAACAATTCTATTGCAAGGAAGAGGTTATCGGCAAAAAAGCCAGTGAAATATTTCCTGAATCCATGGCTGAGTTCCTGCATTTTACCAAGATTGCACTGACGGAGAAAAGGGCGATTACATTCCCTTATTACTTTAAGGCTATTAATACTTTCTATGACGTGATACTGAAAGGCACGAATCAGGGCAATATGATTGATGTTTTCTGCTTGAACAGTACGGAACTGCATAAGGCGCAGCAGAAGCTGAGTGCTACGAACAACAAGCTTGCCATGGCTCTTGATGTGGCTAACATCGTTCCCTGGAAATGGGACTTATTGAGCAAAACCATCCTGTGTGACATCAATAAGCCGATAGAATTGAGTTCCGCCGGACAAGATGTGAAAGAAGAGCAGCTCGCTGTACCCGATTCCCAATATTTCTCCAAGATATTTAAGGAAGACCGCCAACGGGTAGAAAAGGCATATCAGGACTTGATTGAGGGACGGTCGGAGAAGGTAAAAGAGGAATACCGGATAGTCAATGTACAGAAAAACAATTTGCACAAGATAGATTGGGTGGAAGCTCAGGCTGCGGTTGAAACACGCGATGAGAATGGAAAACCGCTAACGTTGGTTGGTTCCTCTCTCGTCATTACTAACCGTAAGAAGATGGAGCAGGAACTTACTACGGCGAAAGACCGTGCCGAAGAATCCAACCGTTTGAAGTCTGCTTTCCTTGCCAATATGAGCCATGAAATACGTACTCCCTTGAATGCAATTGTAGGATTTTCGGGTATATTGGCATCTACTGAGGAAGAAGAGGAGAAGCAAGAATATGTCAGCATCATTGAGAACAATAACACACTGTTGCTGCAATTGATAAGTGATATTCTCGATTTGTCGAAGATAGAAGCCGGTACGTTGGATTTCAAATACTCCAATGTCAATCTGAATACATTGATGAAAGAGTTGGAGTGTGGTCTGCTGTTGAGGGTGAAATCGGATGCGGTGAAACTGGAATTTGTGGAACCGACCGAGCCCTGCATAGCTTATACGGAGAAGAACCGATTGTCCCAACTGATGATAAATCTTGTGGCCAATGCTATTAAGTTTACCGAGAAAGGAAGTATCCGTTTCGGTTATGAACAGCGGGAAAGAGAACTGTATTTTTATGTAGCGGATACCGGATGCGGTATTCCCAAAGATAAACAACAGAACATCTTCGGACGCTTTGTCAAACTGAACTCTTTTGCACAGGGAACAGGATTGGGACTTTCTATTTGTAAGACACTGCTGGACCACATGGATGGAAAGATAGGTGTGGAATCGGAAGAGGGGCAAGGTTCGACTTTCTGGTTTACATTGCCATATAAGCCAGCTGTGGCTGTGGATAAAGTGAAAAAGCTGGAGGATATCCAACCCATCGTAGTGGAAAAGGGGAAGCTAACTATCCTGATAGCTGAAGATAATGCAAGTAACTACAAGCTGTTTGAGTCTATCCTGAAGTTTGACTATCACTTGATTCATGCCTGGGATGGCAGGGAAGCGGTAGAACTATTCAGGGAACATAATCCGCAGATTGTACTGATGGACATCAATATGCCTGTGATGGACGGTTACGAAGCTACTCAGGAAATCCGCAAATATTCCGCCAAGGTTCCTATCATTGCCGTCACGGCCTTTGCCTATGCCTCGGACGAGCAAAAGGTGATGGAGAGCGGTTTCGACGGATATATGCCCAAGCCTATCAACGCCAAGCTGCTGAAGGCTCAACTAAAAGATCTCATGCAGAAGCGCATCGTTTTGTTGTAAGGTAATTATGGTATTCATGTATTCTTCTGATATTCCGCCGGCGTCATCCCCGTCATCCTTTTGAAGAATTTCGAGAAGAACGACGGATTTGGAAAGTTCAGTTCATCTGAAATCTGGAATATCAGCATGTCACTGTGTTTCAGCAGTACTTTTGCTTCGAGGATAACCGCTTGGTTGATCCATTGCATCACCGTCTGCCCGCTTGTTTCACGAATTACTGTACTCAGGTAATGAGGTGTCAGGCACAGCTTGTCGGCATAGAAACTGATGTTGCGTTCGCGCTTGCCATATTCGTTCACCAAGGCAATGAACCGGTTGAAAATCTCCTCTTGACGTGAAAGCCGCGAAGCAGCGGAGGTTTGTTTCTGGTCGCGCATATACCTTATATCATACAATATAGCAATAACCAGATGCTGTACTACCTCCGTGCGGAAGGGGGCACGGTGCATGCTGTCCCATAACAGTACAAAGTAGGTATCGGTACGTTCCCATTCTTCTGCGGTCAGTGCAAGTACGATTTCTTGTCTGCCGTACAGGTCGGTCAGGCTATTGCCCTGTGCGGCGGGCAGGAAATCATTTTCCGGAACAATGATTTGGAAATTATAGTCCGGAGTTAATTCTACTATTTCCACTAGAGAATTGGGTGGAATGACGACAATCATTTGTTGTTTCACATTATACTCCACCAGGTTAATGGATATTCTGCCTTCCCCCTGCGTAATACGAATAATGCGGCTTTCTTTTACACGATAAGGTTGCCCCGTGCGGAACAGCGTACTTTCCATTTGAGCAAAGCTGATGACTATGCCTATACCCTTCTGGATGGAGCGGTATTCGGCATGGGTAATGAGGCTTACATTATCTTTCAAGTCTTGGAACCCGAGGTTCAGAGGTATATTCTTTTTCATTGTTTTTGGTTTTTTGTTAGAGATGCGTATCTGTGGCAAAGGTAAGAAAATAGTGTTGTTTTATAGTGATTTTTACTATTAATCGAACAAATGGAACATATCATTCGATTAATGGAAAGTATTTGTATAGCTTTATGCCCTATCTTTGCACCGTGTTACAGTTACAGGCTAATAAAAACAAATAATAAATATGAAACGGATCATTTTTTCTTTTTCCCTTCTGCTCGTCGTTACGTTGACGTATGCCCAGTTGACACTGGAAATTTGCCAACGTCGAGCGCAGGCCAACTACCCGCTGGTGCGGCAATACGGTTTGATAGAGAAAGCGCGGGAGTATAACTTGGAGAATGCTGGAAAAGGCTATCTGCCACAATTCACCATTTCAGGAAAAGCAACCTACCAAAGTGATGTCACAAAGCTGCCTGTGGACGTTTCGGGAATTGATATAAAAAGTATGCCCAAAGATCAGTATCAGGTGATGCTGGAAGTGTCGCAGAATATCTGGGACGGTGGAGATATCCGTTCCAAGAAGCAACTGACCCGGGCTGCTTCGGAGATAGACCGCGGGAAGCAGGAAGTGGATATGTATGCGCTGAATGATCGTGTGAATCAGCTATACTTCGGTATCCTGTTGTTGGACGAACAGTTGAAGCAGAATCAGCTTTTGCAGGAAGATTTGGGACGCACTCATCAGCTAGTATCCAACTATATGGCAAACGGCATTGCCAATCAGAGTGATCTGGATGCCGTAAGCGTGGAGATATTGAACACGAAGCAGAAACGCATTGAACTGGAATCTTCGCGACAGGCCTATCTGAGCATGCTCTCTATCTTTATAGGAAAGGAAATCGTTTCCGGAACTACATTGGAGAAGCCTACCGATACTTTTGAATCTACTTCATTGGTGAACAACCGTCCGGAACTTCGCTGGTTCGATGCCCAAGGCGGGCAATTGAACGTACAGGAGTCTTCATTGAAGACGCACTTCCGTCCCCGCTTCGGGCTGTTCGTGCAGGGAGCTTACGGAAATCCGGGATTGAATATGCTGAAAGATGATTTCTCCGCATACTATGTAGCGGGAGTCCGTATGTCATGGAACTTCGGTAGCCTCTACACGTTGCGCAATGATCGGAGGCTGATAGATAACAATCGCCGTAAGTTAGAGACCAGCCGCGATGTGTTCCTGTTCAATACCAACCTGCAATCTACCCAACAAAGCTCGGCCATCCAGTCCATGCGCCGGCAGATGGTGGATGATGATGAGATTATCCGTTTGCGTGTCAATATACGTAAGGCTGCCGAGGCTAAAGTAGAGAACGGTACGCTGACCGTAACCGATATGCTTCGTGAAATCACAGCTGAGAATCTGGCACGTCAAACCAAGGCTTTGCACGAGGTGCAGTTACTGATGAACATCTGGAATCTGAAATATACATTGAATAATTAAAGGCATAAAAATATAGATCATTATGAAATCAAGGAATTTACTGGGACTTTGTTCCCTATTGGCCCTCTTTTCCGCTTGTGGAAACGGTGTCCCGAAATATGATGCAACAGGAACGTTTGAGACTACGGAAGTGCTTGTATCTGCCGAAGCATCGGGCCGCCTGCTTTATTTCGATATCGAAGAAGGAATGTTACTGAAGGCCGGTGAAGAAGTCGGCGTAGTAGATACCGTACAGCTCTACCTGAAGAAACTGCAACTGGAGGCGAGCATTAAATCCGTCGAAGAACAGCGCCCTGATATCCTGAAACAGGTAGCCGCCACCAAAGAACAAATATCTGCCGCCGGGCGCGAACGGAACCGTATGGCAAACTTGCTAAAAGTAGGTGCGGCAAACCAGAAACAACTGGATGATGCGGAAGATCAGCTTGAAGTGCTCCGCAAGCAACTTGTTGCGCAAAACTCTACCTTATCCAACAGTCACCAGAGCCTGACGTGGCAAAGTTCATCCGTCGGTATTCAGGTGGCACAGGTGGAAGACCAGTTGAAGAAGTGCCACATCACCTCTCCGATAACCGGCACTGTACTGGCAAAGTACGCCGAAGCGGGAGAACTGACAGCTATGGGCACTCCGCTTTTCAAAGTGGCCGATACGGAGCAGATGTATCTTCGTGCTTACATCACCTCCGAACAACTGTCGCAGGTAAAGCTGGGACAGAAAGTAACCGTCTTCTCCGATTACGGTACCGATGAGCACAAGCAGTATCCGGGCGTAGTAACCTGGATTTCGGATACCTCGGAATTTACCCCGAAGACTATCCTTACTAAGAATGAACGTGCCAACCTGGTGTATGCCGTGAAGATTGCCGTGCACAATGACGGGCTGTTGAAGATAGGCATGTACGGGGGAGTGGAGTTTAATAAGTGATAAAGTGATAGGTGATAAAGTGATGAGTTTATGGAACATGCGATTGTTGTAGATAACGTTACCAAGAAATATGGGGCGGTGGAGGCGTTGAAGGGTGTTTCCTTGACGGTTCCTTCCGGAGAGTTGTTCGGTATTATCGGACCTGACGGGGCGGGGAAGACTTCTCTTTTCCGTATCCTCACCACCTTGTTGCTTCCCGATAGTGGAAATGCTTCGGTGTGTGGTCTGGATATAGCGAAGGATTATAAAGAAATTCGTCGTCGCGTAGGCTATATGCCGGGACGTTTCTCCCTCTATCAGGACTTGACGGTAGAAGAAAACCTGAACTTCTTTGCTACTGTTTTCCATACCACCATTGAGGAGAATTATGAATTGGTGAAGGATATCTACCAGCAAATAGAGCCTTTCCGCAAACGCCGTGCCGGAGCTTTGTCCGGAGGTATGAAGCAGAAACTGGCGTTGAGTTGTGCGCTTATCCATAAACCGGATGTGCTTTTCCTCGACGAGCCGACAACAGGTGTAGACCCTGTTTCCCGCAAGGAGTTTTGGGGGATGCTTTGCCGGTTGAAGGAACAGGGCATCACCATCATAGCCTCTACGCCTATTATTGATGAGGCACGCCAATGTGATCGCATTGCCTTTATCAATGAGGGACAGATACATGGGATAGATACTCCGGAACGTATTCTGAACCAGTTCGCAAGCATTCTCTGTCCGCCGGGGCTGGAACACGGCAAGGTGGAACAGAAAGATGAGTATGTCATCGAAGTGGATAAGCTCACCAAACGTTTCGGCAATTTCACGGCAGTGGATCATATCTCTTTCAAAGTCCATCGTGGGGAGATATTCGGCTTTTTGGGTGCCAACGGTGCCGGAAAGACAACCGCCATGCGCATGCTTACCGGATTGAGCCATCCCACAGGAGGCACGGCCCGCGTAGCCGGTTTCGATATAGCTACACAGTCAGAAGACGTGAAAAAGAATATCGGCTATATGAGCCAGAAGTTTTCTCTTTACGAAGACCTGAAAGTGTGGGAGAATATCCGGCTGTTTGCCGGGATTTACGGTAGGTCAGAAGATGAAATAGCCCGCAAGACGGATGAACTTTTGGAACGCATCGGGCTGAGCGCTGAACGTGATACGCTGGTAAAAAGTCTGCCGCTGGGCTGGAAACAGAAACTTGCTTTCTCCGTTTCCATCTTTCACGAGCCGAAGATCGTCTTTCTGGATGAGCCGACGGGTGGGGTAGATCCTGCTACCCGTCGCCAGTTCTGGGAGCTTATTTATCAGGCTGCCGACCGGGGAATCACTGTCTTTGTCACCACCCACTTCATGGATGAGGCCGAGTATTGCGACCGTATCTCTATCATGGTGGATGGCGTGATCCGTGCTCTCGATACGTCCGATGAACTGAAACGGCAATTTAAGGTTGCTACGATGGATGATGTTTTCCAGCAGTTGGCACGGGAGGCGGTGCGTACGGCGGATTAGCCGATTCATAACATAATTAGTAAGAACAATGAAACAATTTATAGCTTTTGTCCGAAAGGAATTCTTCCATATCTTTCGCGACAGGCGAACCATGCTGATACTGCTGGGTATGCCTGTGGTGCAGATTATCCTTTTCGGCTTTGCCATAACCACGGAAGTGAAGAATGTCCGTGTCGCCATTCTCGACCCGTCGAACGATGTTGTCACCCGGCGCATTATCGACCGTCTGGATGCGAGTGAATATTTCTCCGTCACCACAAATCTGAATACTCCGGACGAGGTTGAGAAGTCTTTCAGACGGGGAGACATTGACCTGGCAGTCATCTTCAGCGAGCAATTTGCGAATCACGTTTATACTGGAGATGCTTGTGTACAGTTGGTGGCCGATGCTACCGACCCCAATACGGCAACCACACAGACCGGTTATGCCGCCAATATCATATCCTCTGCCGGACGCGAAATGCTTCCGGAGGGAATGCAGGTTTCCACTATTGTTCCCGAAGTGAAGCTGCTTTATAATCCGCAGATGAAGAGCGCCTACAACTTTGTGCCGGGTGTGATGGGACTGATCCTGATGTTGATTTGTGCCATGATGACTTCCATATCCATTGTCCGGGAGAAGGAGACGGGGACGATGGAGATATTGTTGGTTTCTCCGGTGAAGCCGCTATTCATTATTCTTGCCAAGGCAGTTCCTTACTTTGTGCTTTCGTTTGTCAACCTGACAACGATTTTGCTGCTCTCGGTCTATGTACTCGATGTTCCCGTGGCGGGTAGCTTGTTCTGGTTGATTGTGGTATCACTGCTCTTTATCTTCGTTTCCCTGGCTCTGGGCTTGCTGATATCCTCGGTGACGCGGACGCAGGTTGCTGCTATGCTTGCATCGGGATTGATACTGATGATGCCTACTATGCTGCTCTCCGGTATGATATTCCCCATAGAGAGCATGCCCTTGCTGCTTCAAGGCATTTCGGCCGTGCTTCCTGCCCGCTGGTACATTCAGGCTGTGCGGAAGCTGATGATCGAAGGAGTGGACATTTCACTGGTATTGATGGAAGTCAGTATTCTTGCTATAATGGCGGTTGCGTTGATTACGATTAGTTTCAAGAAGTTTAAGAACCGATTAGAATAGGAGAGTGGTCGTATGATAAAGTTTCTGATAGAAAAAGAATTCAAGCAGTTGCTCCGTAACTCGTTCCTGCCGAAGATGATTCTTATCTTCCCTTGCATGATTATGATACTGATGCCTTGGGCGGCAAATCTGGAGATAAAGAACATTAACCTGAATATTGTAGATAATGACCACAGCGTACTTTCGCGCCGCCTTGTGGATAAGATCGGTGCATCCACCTATTTCCGTACAACGGCCCTTCCTAATACTTACAATGAAGGATTGCGCTCCATCGAAATCGGTTCGGCAGATATTATTCTGGAGATTCCCCGTGATTTTGAAAAGAACTGGGTGACTGGCAAAAGCCCCCGCCTGCTGGTTGCCGTCAATGCGGTGAATGGTACAAAGGGAGGATTGGGCGGCTCGTACCTGTCTTCCATCATTAATGACTATACCCGTGAGTTGCAATCGGAATTACCTGCAAGGGCAATGTCTGTCGGGATGGGATTGCCCCGGATCGGTATTTCAGCACAGAATCTGTATAACCCGAACCTGAACTATAAGCTCTTTATGGTTCCGGCATTGATGGTGATGTTGCTGACAATGATTTGCGGTTTTCTTCCGGCGCTCAATGTGGTAGGTGAGAAAGAGGTGGGCACTATTGAGCAGATCAATGTGACGCCTGTCTCCAAACTGACGTTTATTCTTGCCAAGCTGATACCTTATTGGCTGATAGGTTTCATTGTGCTTACGATATGTTTCTTTTTGGCATGGCTACTCTATGGTATTCTTCCTGTGGGGCATTTCGTAACGATATACCTTTTTGCAGTGGTCTTCCTTTTTGTAGTCTCCGGATTCGGTCTGGTGATTTCCAATCATTCCGCTACGTTGCAGCAGGCCATGTTTGTCATGTGGTTTTTTATGCTGATACTCATGCTGATGAGCGGCTTATTCACTCCCGTACACAGTATGCCGGAGTGGGCACAACTGATTGCTGTGCTCAATCCGCTGAAATACTTTGTAGAGGTGATGCGTACCATTTACCTGCGGGGTGGCGGCATTGTGGAGCTACTTCCACAGTTGGGAGCATTGACGGTCTTTGCGGTGTTCTTCAATTTGTGGGCGGTGAGGAGTTACAGAAAGAATAATTGATGTACCTTTCAGTAATTCCACATTTTATCCTACTTTTGCATCCAAATTAATTATATCTGATATCCTAATGAACACGCAGACAATTTATCTCGCCTCTAAGCCGCATTATGAAATCCTGGATGGATTGCGTGGAGTGGCGGCTGTTATGGTCGTAATATTCCATCTTTTCGAAGCACATGCAGGTGGCAACCATCTCACGCAAATCATTAATCACGGTTATCTTGCCGTTGACTTCTTTTTTATGCTTTCGGGCTTTGTAATCGGTTATGCCTATGATGACCGCTGGAACCGGATGAGTATCGGTACTTTCTTCAAACGCCGTGTCATCCGTCTGCATCCTATGGTAATTATAGGTAGCATTATCGGTGCGCTTTTCTTTTTCTTCCAGAAATCTCCCTGTTTCCCGAATATGGATAATATATCGGTCGGAACAGTTTTGATAATCATGCTCTATGGCTGTACATTACTTCCCCTTCCTTTGAAGTGGGACATTCGTGGGTGGACGGAAATGCACCCGTTGAATGGGCCGGCATGGTCGCTTTATTATGAATATATCGGCAATATCCTGTACGCACTGTTTGTCCGTAAGTTCAACAAGGTTGCTTTGTCTATTCTTGTTTTTCTGGCAGCCTGTGCCACTTTGCATCTCTGCCTTACTGCGCCCAATGGTGATATCGTGGGCGGATGGGCATTGAATTGGGAACAGCAATATGTGGGCTTTGTCCGTTTGCTCTATCCGTTCTTTGCAGGTTTGTTGCTTTCACGCTTGGGCTGGCTCATACGGGTGAAGAAACGCGCATTCTGGTGGTGTAGCCTGATGATTGTGATAGTTCTTTCTGTTCCCCGTATTGGCGGTGAAGATGGTTTCTGGATGAATGGACTCTATGAGGCACTTTGCATTATCTTTATCTTCCCGGTCATTGTTTCGATGGGAGCCGGTGGCAAAGTTACGGGAAAACGCTCTGTAGGTATCTGTCAGTTTCTGGGCGATATCTCATATCCCGTTTATATCACTCATTATCCGCTGATATATACATATACAGCCTGGGCATGCAACAATAATGCGACCATTACCGAAGGCCTTCCTTATATGATACTGACCTTTGTCGGAGCTTTCGTCCTTGCTTATGCTTGCCTGAAACTCTATGACGAACCGGTACGCAAATGGCTGACCAATCGTTTCCTGAAAGGAGTGCGTAAAGCAAAATAAATACATCCGGAGATATAAAAAAGACGGGCAACTTCTCGCAAAAGAAGTTGCCCGTCTTGATTAATTCATCTGTTGGGTTCACCGGAAACCTTATTTCACTTCAATGGATTTCTTATTCTTCTGTTTTTCTTCGGCTGAGAATTTCGGCAGATTGATGTTCAGCACGCCATTTTCTACTTGTGCTGCAATCTTTTCCTTGTCCACATTGTCCGGCAATATCATGGTCTGTTGGAACTTAGAGTATGAGAATTCACGACGCAGATAGCGACCGTCTTTCTTTTCCT
>ENA-OZRO01000022-OZRO01000022.1-human-gut-metagenome-genome-assembly--contig:-NODE-22-length-93706-cov-13.344609_pt1 | contig 93706 bp, 96 predicted proteins | sample MGYA00243267_ERZ653941 | MGnify/ENA primary metagenome ERZ653941 (study PRJEB26926, sample SAMN06164615) | human gut metagenome | biome: ENVO:00009003; feature: ENVO:2100002; material: ENVO:00002003... | reverse complement strand
GAGAGCCGTGTGCGCCGAGAGGTGCAAGCACGGTTCGGAGGCGAGTTCTTGGAAATCTACCGTAGAAATACGGCAAGGCACCGGGTTCTTAGCCTACGGCTCACAGCGCAGTACCTCGTGCTGTTCGTCGCAGGGCTTCTGGGCGTCTTCGTCTGCTTCGCCGGAATGTACATGAGCGGCGTCCCGCAGGGCTTCTGCATCCTCTTCGCCCTCGCAGCCGGCCTTGCCGTCACGGGCGGCACCTTCTACCTGAGCCGCCGTTTCGGCCCCTACGGACTTCAAAAGCTCATGGCCTCGCGCCGGCATCCGCGGCGCATCATCCATCGTCGGGCCATCCGGCGGCTGCTACGCATTCGTATCCCTCGAACCGTAAAACCGTAATCCTATGCGCGGAACCTTGAAAACCTCGACCTTGGAATCGAAATTCCCTTTGCTGCGCGTCGAGAACAACTGCATCATCTCCAAGTTCGCCGACATCACCGCGGCTTACCGCGTCTCGCTGCCCGAACTCTTCACCCTCACGGGCGAGGAGTACGAAGCGCTGCACGGTGCATGGCTCAAAGCCCTGAGAGTGCTGCCGGATTACACGGTCGTCCACAAGCAGGATTTCTTTATCGAGGAGCGATACATGGCACCGGAGGAGGGCTCCGAGCGGAGCTTTCTCGCCCGCTCTTACGAACGTCATTTCAACGAGCGGCCCTACCTGCGCCATACGTGCTACCTGTTCGTTACGAAGACCACGCCCGAACAGATGCGGCAGACCAGCGCCTCGTCCGTGCTGTGCCGGGGCTTCATCGTCCCGCGGGAGATGCGCGACACGGATGCCGTGACGCGCTTTCTGGAGGCCGCGGAGCAGATGGAACGCATCCTGAACGATTCGGGCCTCGTGCGCGTCGAGCGGCTTACGGAAGCAGAGATCGTCGGCACGGCGGACGACGCCGGGCTGCTGGCCCGTTACTTCGCCCTCTCGGACGAACAGCGTCCGGTCGTCAACGAGGATATCCGTCTCGACCCGGACGTGATGCGTATCGGGGACAAATACCTCTCGATGCACACGCTCTCCGATCTGGACATGCTGCCGCAGAGCGTGGCGACGGATTTCCGCTACGAACGCCTCTCGACCGACCGCTCGGACTGCCGCCTCTCGTTCGCGGCGCCCGTGGGGCTGCTGCTCTCCTGCAACCATGTCTACAATCAGGTGATCTTCCTCGACGACCACGACGAAACGCTCAAGCGTCTCGAAGCCTCGGCCCGGAACATGAACTCGCTGGCGGCCTATTCGCGCTCGAACGCCATCAACCGGGAGTGGATCGAAATGTATCTCAATGAGGCGCACTCGCAGGGGTTGCGCTCCGTAAGGTGCCACTGCAACGTCATGGCATGGGCCGAGAGCGAATCGGAGTTGAAGCGCATCCGCAACGACGTAGGGTCGCAGCTGGCCCTTATGGGCTGCACGCCGCGTCATAACACGGTGGACGTTCCGGTGCTGTTCTGGGCGGCGATTCCCGGCAACGAGGCCGACTTTCCCGCCGAGGAGAGTTTCTACACCTTCCTCGATCAGGCCCTCTGCCTTTTCAACGGGGAGACCAACTACCGCTCGTCGCTCTCGCCCTTCGGAATCAAGATGTCCGACCGCCTGTCGGGCATACCCCTCCATCTGGACATCTCGGACCTTCCGATGAAGCGCGGCGTCATCACGAATCGGAATAAATTTATCCTCGGACCGTCGGGCTCGGGCAAGAGTTATCTGACGAACCATCTGGTTCGTCAGTACTGGGAGCAGGGTTCGCATATCCTGCTGGTCGACACGGGCAACTCCTACCAAGGGCTCTGCTCGCTGATTCACGCCAAGACCAAGGGCCGCGACGGGGTGTATTTCACCTACACCGAGGAGGCGCCCATCGCCTTCAATCCCTTCTATGTCGAGGACGGAGTGTACGACGTGGAGAAGCGCGAGTCGCTCAAGACGCTGCTGCTGACCCTTTGGAAACGCGAATCCGAGGAGCCGACGCGCTCGGAGGAGGTGGCGCTCTCGAACGCCGTGAACCTCTACCTCTCGAAGCTCCGCACCGACCGCTCCATCGTCCCCTCGTTCGATACCTTTTACGAGTTCGTCGAAACCGACTACCGGCGGCTTCTGGAGCAGAAGCGCGTGCGGGAGAAGGATTTCGACCTCGAAAACTTCCTGAACGTGCTGGAACCTTACTATAAGGGCGGCGAGTACGACTACCTGCTGAACTCCGACAGGCAGCTGGATTTGCTGGACAAGCGCTTCATCGTCTTCGAGCTGGACAACATCTCCTCGAACCGGACGCTGCTGCCGGTGGTGACGCTCATCATCATGGAGACCTTCATCTCGAAGATGCGACGGCTGAAAGGCGTCCGCAAGATGATCCTGATCGAGGAGTGCTGGAAGGCCCTCACCTCGGCCAATATGAGTGCATATATTAGGTATTTGTTTAAAACCGTTCGCAAGTATTTCGGCGAGGCGGTCGTGGTGACGCAGGAGGTGGACGACATCATCTCGTCGCCCATCGTCAAGGAGTCGATCATCAACAACGCCGACTGCAAAATCCTTTTGGACCAGCGCAAATACCTCTCGAAATTCGACGGCATACAACGTCTGCTGGGGCTGACGGACAAGGAGCGGGCGCAGATTCTCTCGATCAACCTCTCGAACGATCCTAAACGCCGCTATAAAGAGGTCTGGATCGGACTCGGAGGCGTGCAGTCGGCGGTCTATGCCACGGAAACCTCGGTCGAAGAATATTTGACCTATACCACTGAGGAGTCGGAGAAGATGCAGGTCATGGAACTCTCCGGGAAGCTCGGCGGCGACATCGAAGCCGCCATCCGGCAGTTGGCACGCGAACGCGAAACAAAAACCGAATCTTAATGCCCGCTGCCATGAAACAGTTGCTTTGGATATGCGCCGGCATCCTGCTGACGTTTACCGCCATGCTCGGAGCGTTTCACCTCTTCTACGATTACGAATACCACAAAATCGGTCCGTTGTGCGGAGCATGGCATTCGACACTCGACGATACGCGGCTGATAATCGAGCTGTGCGGCGATGAATTTCGAATCATTCTTACGCACTGCGGCGCCGGCACGGGGCGAAGCACGTCCGAAACGCATGTTCTGCACTACAAGGATTGCGTCTATTACACGGCCTACGGCGGACGCCGGGTCGACCTCTTTTACACGCCTTCGGCCGATGCGCTGCTCCTCGTGCCGGGCGGCGCTTTCAAACGAACCTCAAAATCGCAAGACAATGAACAGTAATCAATCGACACCTGCGTCGGCCGTAGCGGCCCTTCAGCAGGAGATCAGAACCCGCACCGAAGTTATCCGCACTTTGGCGGACCTTCGGGAACAGCTCGACGCCGACCGCATCTGCGGGGCGTGGCTCTCGGCGGAAAACAACCTCTCGGCCTCGATACGCCGTATCGGCGAGGGGACGTGGCGCATCCTCGTCTTCGACCATGCGCTCTGCTACAGACGGCTCGTGCAGGACGGCATCATCGCGCTGCGCCGCCACCGTCTCTGGCTCGGGGCCGACGACGGCAACCGCGTAATCTACGACGCGGCCGCCGAAACGCTCACCATCGGCTGTTACGGACGCTTCGTCGCCGAAGACAGCATCCGCTGCCGGGACGACGACGAAATCGTCGCCGCAGAACCTTTCAACGAACCGGCCGAATAATGGAGCGTCATTCAGGATTTCCGGGCTGCCCCTGCAATCAGGGGCGGCCCTTCGGCAGACGCTGCCCGCAGTCACACATTTCTAAATCCGACGGCTATGGAATGGAAAGATAAGATCGCGCGGCTATTCCGCCGCAAGCCGGACTGGAAAAAGGAGCATCGACGCACGCTCATTGCACGTCATGCTGAAAACCTGCTCCGGGAACGGGATATACGCAGTATGACGGATCTCGTGCGACGGCACCGGAAATCGGATCTGACCATTGCCGGAATCGGGCTGACAATGAATACAGCGACAGACTGCTTTCTCAGGACGCCCGAAGATGCGGCAGGAAAAGATATGCTGGAACTGATGGAGGCCCTGCGCAGGACGCCGCTTGCGAAAAAGATCGGGCGGCGCCTCGCGGACGTTCCGGCTGACACCGCCCACTCCCTGCACGGCCTGCTGGCCATGCACACCTTTCTCTTGGATGCTTATTTGGAGCAGCATCCCGACAGCGGGCTCCGGCAGCCTCCGATGGACGAGGTGCAGGCCGCAGCGCATATCATCGACCGGCAGTTCCGCGCCGAGACGTTCCGCGAGCTGCGCCATCTGGCAGAAACAAGTGGGCATTATATGCCCTCCTGTTACGTCGTGCGACTCTACGATTGGGATACCGATATGGGCCGGTTGCAGGAGATGCGCGGGCGGCTGGACGGCCCGGCATGTCCGGAAGCTCCGCAGCAGGTTCAGCAGCTTCGGGAGCGAATCTGGAAGACCGAGAACCGTATGGTGCGGGAAGCCGAAAAGGTGCTGGAGAGCGATCCGGAAATTCCCCTGCGGCAAACCTACATCGAGAAACTCGATGCCGAGTTGCAGACCTTAGGATGGTTAGCACGCTTCCCGGAAAAAGTCGATAGCCCTTATATCAACCGGCAGCTGCTCGACAAATACGGTATCGAGCCGGGCATCCCCCGCGAAGAGCAGTCCCGGCAGGCCGAAAAAGCCTTCCGCGAGCTGGACGCACGGCTCGTACGCATGACCGGACGGCAGTCCTACGCCGACGATCTGTTCGAGTCCCTGCGACGGAAAGGGCCGAAGCCGGAGAAACATGCCTCCGGAGTGCGGCAGAAAGAGATCGATTCTACAAGGAAAGAGCAAACCGGACAACCGGCTTCGGGTCGGCGGATAAAGCGGTGATGCCCGTCTTCGGGTGAATATCCTCAATAACACAATCAATTCAAGCATGAAACAGAAAATTATCCTGCTGTGTCTGTGCCTCTTCTGCACGGGCCGCAGCACATACGCCCAGTGGGTCGTCTCGGATCCCACGAACCTCGCGCAGGGCATCGTCAACTCCACCAAGCAGGTCGTCGAAGCCGCCAAGAACGGCCAGACCATGTTGCAGAGCTTCCAGGAAACCGTGAAGATTTATGAGCAGGGAAAGCGATACTACGACGCCCTGAAAAGCGTCAGCAACCTCGTCCGCTCGGCCCGCAAGGTGCAGCAGTGCATCCTTTTGGTCGGCGAAATCTCGGACATCTATGTCGATGGTTATAAACGTATGGTTTCCGACGAGAACTTCACGCCCGCGGAGCTGGCGGCCATCGCCGCAGGCTACGCCCGCATCATCGAGGAGTCGGCCGGGGAATTGAAGGAGCTGCAGAACATCGTGAACCCTACGGACATGTCCCTGACGGACAAGGATCGTATCGACGTGGTGCAGCGCGTCTACGGCGTCCTGCGGCGCCACCGCGATCTGGCACGCTACTACACGCGCAAGAACATCTCCATATCCCTGCTGCGGGCCGCCCGGAAACGGGACATGGAGGGCGTGCTCTCATTGTACGGAACCGACGAACAACGTTACTGGTAGCCGACGATGGTACACATGCTTTCCCTTACGGAGAATCTGCACACAATTCTCCGGGTGTTATACGACGATATGATGGTGCTGTGTTATCCGATGTCGCAGGTCGCAATGGCCATCGCAGGAATCGGGGCGCTACTCTACATCGCCTACCGCGTCTGGCAGTCGCTGGCCCAGGCCGAACCTATCGACCTCTTTCCCCTCATGCGGCCCTTCGCCATCGGCATCTGCATCCTGTTCTTCCCGACGCTCGTGCTGGGAAGCCTGAACGGCATTCTCTCGCCGCTGGTAAAGGCCACGCATTCGCTCATGGCCGGGCAGACGCTCGACATGGAACAATGGCAGGAGCGGCGTGAGCGGCTCGAACTCGAAGGCCGCGAGCAGATGCCCCCGGACAGCTACTACGCCGAGGACGAGGAGATGGAGCGTGAGCTCAGTGAACTGGGCGTGGACGACCAGACACAGCAGACACTCGACCGCATGAACGAGGAACGCTCCTCATGGTCTGTAAAGGGACTCATCTTCAAAGGCTTGGCATGGATACTCGAACTGCTCTTCGCGGCGGCGAGCGTCATACTCGACGTGCTGAGAACCTTCTATCTGGTCGTGCTGTCGCTGCTGGGGCCGATCGCCTTCGCCATCTCCGTGTTCGACGGATTCCAGTCCACGCTGACGCAATGGCTCACGAAGTATGTCTCGATCTACCTGTGGCTGCCGATCTCGGACCTTTTCTCGGCGATCATCGCACGTCTGCAAACCCTTTCGATGCGCCACGACGCCGACCTGATGGCCGAAGGCTACAACTGGTATGTGGACTGGTCGAACAGCCTGAACCTGATCTTCATGCTCGTGGCCGTGTGCGGATACCTCTGCATCCCCTCGATCGCCTCGTGGGTCGTGCAGGCGAACGGATTCGCCGCTTATAACAAAACCGTCTCGAAGATGACCTCGCTCGTAAGCGCCGGAGCCGGATGGACGGCCGGCAAAGCATGGGCCGGGGCCAAAGGCGCCGGCTCGGCGGCATTATCGGGCGGTAAGGCCGTGGGACGCGGCATCATGAACGGCGCCCGGCTTATTTTCAGAAAATAAAATAACCCGTTATTATGGAATTCAAGTGTTTAACGAACATCGAAACATCGTTTCGGCAGCTGCGCATGTACGCGCTCGTCTTCGCCGGAGTCTGCGCCGTCGTTACCGTGGCGGCGGTCTGGATGTCCTACTCTTTCGCCGAACGGCAGCGGCAGAAGATCTACGTGCTGGACAACGGACGCTCGCTGATGGTGGCGCTCTCGCAGGACCTCGCACAGAACCGTCCCGTAGAGGCCCGTGAACATGTGCGGCGCTTCCACGAGCTCTTCTTCACCCTCTCGCCCGACAAGGCAGCCATCGAGTCCAATGTCGGACGCGCCTTGCAGATGGCCGACAAAAGCGCCTTATCCTACTACAAGGTTCTGCAGGAGAAGGGCTTCTTCAACCGCCTGATCGCGGGCAATGTTTCGCAGATGGTCAAAGTGGACAGCATCCGCTGCAATTTCGACCATTATCCTTACGAGGTTACAACCTTTGCCCGGCAGCGTATTCTGCGCGAGAGCACCGTCACGGAGCGGTCGCTCGTCACGACATGCCGTCTGGTGAACGTCTCCCGCTCGGACAACAACCCGCAGGGCTTTATGGTCGAGGCGCTGAACATCGTCGAGAACAAAGACATTGCGACCTATGACCGCTAAACCGCATTCCCTGCGCTGCCGCATCCGTTGGGTGCGGCGGTCGCTGCGGCGCCGGCACGACACGCTCGCGCCCTGCATCCGGGAACGGATCGTACTCGCGGCGCTCGTCCTGCTTCTCTTCCTTTACCTCTGGCTCCTGTTCGCAGCGGACATGGGATCGGAGTTAGAGATCGGACATCCCGAATTATTACATCTTAAACCGTAAACCATTATGACAGAAAACAAGAATCCATGCAGCGACCCTTCGGCGGAGTTCGAACGGCAGCGCAAACGCAAGGTACTGCTCTTCACGGCGATCCTCGGATGCATCTTCTTCGTCGTGCTGTGGTTCATATTCCGGCCTGCGCCCGTCAAGCCCCAAGAGGGGGCCGCGGGGATCAATACGTCGGTCCCGGACGGCAAGGCGCAGGCCACCGTCGGAGACAAACGCAAAGCCGCGGAACAGCTCCGCAGCGAGGAGCAGCAGCAGAGACGCATGATGACACTCGGCGACAACTCGTTCTCGCTGCTGGACGACGGGCTCAAACCTGCCGAGGAGCCTGCACCGGCGGACAACCCCGCACTGCGGGCCTCCGAGGCCAACCGGGCCATGCAGCGGCAGGTGCAGGGCTTCTACGCCGCTCCGCAGCGCAATGCCGAGGTCGAAGCCCTGAAAGAGCAGGTCGCAGCCCTGCAATCCCAGCTCGACGCCGAGCGGCAGCAGCCCGATCCGCTGGAACTGGCCGAGGAGCAGTACAAGCTCGCCCGGAAGTATCTCGGCGGCGGAGTGGCCGTAGATGAAGAAACTGTTGAGCCGACGAAGCAGCGGAAGGATTCGCGCCTGTCGGTCATGCGGCCCGTTCGGGAAGGTGAGGTCGAAGCCTCGACACTCGACACGCGGGCGGATTTCACCATCGAACGTAACTTGGGATTTCTCACGGCGGCAGGTGATGTCGCGCATGCCGACATTCCGACTGTCAGGGCTTGTGTCGCTCAGACGCAAATCATACGTGCCGGAAGCACCGTGCAACTGCGGTTGCTGGAAGCCGTGCGTATCGACGGAGTGACCATTCCCCGTTATACGCCGCTATACGGTCTTGCGACGATCTCCGGAATGCGGCTGCAAGTCACGGTGTCGTCCGTCGAATACGGCGGACGGATCTTCGCCGTCGAAGCCGTGGCTTACGACCTCGACGGCCAGCCGGGGCTCAACGTCCCGAACTCCCGCGAGCGGACGGCCCTCAAAGAGGCGCTGGCGTCTGTCGGGCAGACAGCCGGCACGAGCGTAAACGTCACCCGTTCGGCCGGGCAGCAGGTGTTGTCCGAGCTGGCCCGCGGAGGATTGCAGGCTTCGTCGCAGTATGTCGCCGGGAAGCTCCGCGAGGTGAAGATTACCCTCAAAGCCAACCATCAGCTATTATTGATTTCAAAACAACAGTAAAATGAAAAGAGACCTTATTTATCTGTTCCTGATTGTCGCAGCAATCGCCGCGGCAAAAGTCACGGCACAGACGACACCGGAAACGCCGGCGGAAATTCGTCCCCAGCATATCGAAGCGGGATTCACCAAGACTGTACACATCCTCTTCCCGTCGCCTGTCACGTATATCGACATCGGCTCGATGGACATCATCGCCGGCAAGGCCGACGGAGCCGAGAACGTCGTGCGCGTGAAAGCCGCCGTGCGGAATTTCGCAGCAGAAACCAACCTGACGGTCATCACCGAAGACGGCGGATTTTTCACTTTCGATGTCTATTATGCCGAGAATCCGGCCGTCTCGACCCTCAATCTTACAGTGCAGGAACCGCAACCAGAAAGTATGAAGAAACCGGCTGCCGTGGGCTATCCGCAGCCGACGGCCCCAGCATCCGAAAGCCGGGTGCTGCTGCGCGAGGTAGGCCGTGAGAAGCCCGCGACCGTAAAACGCATGTTGAGCGACATATACCGGCAGAACCGTACAGATGTAAAGGGCATTCGCACGAAGAAGTACGGCATCGGGGTCGAAGTGCTGGGGATTTACGTGTTCAATGACGTGATATACATTCACACCTGCATCTCGAACGACACGAACATCTCCTTCGAGGTGGATGCGCGGCGGTTCATCGTAGCGGATCGCAAACTCGCCAAGCGTACGGCACAACAGCAGACATCGCTCGAAATCCTGCGCGTATGCAACGATCCGGCAGTTGTAAGGGGGCACCAGCGTCAGCGGACGGTATTCGCGCTGCCCAAGCTCACGATCCCCGACGACAAGGTGCTTTTGCTGGAAATCGTCGAGAAAAACGGAGCCCGCCATCAGACGGTGGAGATACCCGCAGGGGAATTGTTGGATGCGAAACTCCTGTAAAGAGACAGGCGGTCGAACCCGATGCGGAAGTTTTTATGCAGCAGTGGGAATGTTTCGAATCCGTGCGGCGATCTTACAGGAGCACTTTGCAAGAGGATATTCAGACGTGGTTCCGCACGCTGCGGCTCTGAAAGGCTGTTCGTTTCCGAACAATCAGACACCCCGGTACGGTTTTCAGACCGTACCGGGGTGTCTTTCATGCAGCTTGAGGAAACTCAATATTCATCTTCGTTAAAGAAGTTTATCTATATTGATTATCAATATATTATACAATAATCAATGAAATTTACGCAAACAAACCGCACCGTTTGAGACGGTCTGAGGCGATAGTTGAAATAGGCGGACAACAAATTATTTTAAATATCCAGTTCTCAATTCTGCGACTATCGAGATGTCGCTGCATTAAAATAAACTAATTTTTTAGTTAATAAAATTCCCCATATTCTATGCTTTAGGAAATGAAAATCTAAATGTATTTGTTGTATAATTTTCTTTATTATTGCCTGGCGTTATTTCAAAAGTACAATTACTTCTTGTTATGCACTCTTGTATATAATACATACCTAATCCGCTACCATCAAGTCCTGCTTTCTTAGCGTAATAGCCGGACTCCCCCATTTTTAAAATCAAGTCTATTTCCTCCGGCCTAATTGCCAAGCTGCGCATTGTGATAGATACAATTATATCTCTCCAATTAGATGAAAATGAAATTAATATATCACTACTTGGGGAGGCATATTTGGTAGCGTTATTCCAAAAATGTCCCATAGCCAAGTTAATTAATTCATAATCAATCAATACTTTATCATAACATTCTCCAAAGTTTATTTTTATTCTTTTATCCCAAAAGTCAATTAAGTATGGTTGTATTGATAATTTAACCACTTTATGAATGGAGTGAGTAGCTAACCGAGGTTTAGCAGAAGAAGCAATAACTTCGTATGCATCAAATTCCGACAGTGCAATAGATGTACTTTTTATACTTCTTAAAACCGCCTTTGCCGCTTTATCTGCATTAGAAAAGATTTTATCTCTTGTATACTCTACAATGTCATTCCAGTCCTTGGAGGGGATATCTTCGATGGCCGAAATAGATTTCATATCATCAAGGATATGTGACAATTGACTATATACATTATGCCTAAGTTTCTTGACCAAATCGAATGATGGATTTGCTGCTCGATGTACAGCTTCGTCAAAGGAAGGCACTAAAGATAGAAGAATGTCGAAATACTTCTTAAAATCATTCTTAGTAACAGAAGTATCATATGTACACAAATATACAAAACCGTCTTCTATAGGAAGTTTTTTCTGTCTTTTTAGGACTCCACGAACCTTACAAGATAATAACTTTGATTCAGCCAAACATGTATCTACCTCTGGTAAAAGTTCTTTTGGAAGATTAGATAGTATGACAGAACCATTCTTTATTATGTGATAGAAAAATTGAATAGATATTTCCGGATTCATCATAAAGAAATTAACAAACTTATGATGCTAGCCACAGAGCCAGCCCTATCAATATTGAATACTTTACATATACTTTGATTATCACTTTTTCCTTTTGAGTATAGCTTCAAAATGCCATTTTTTATTTCTTCTTTTGTCAATTCCACTCCTAACTCTCGTTGAAAAACACGTTGCAAGTGAATAGCGCAATTATCTAGGCAGAAAGCTTCTTGAGCAAGTCTTTTAAGTGCTGTTTCAAATTGGTAACGGTTAGCCGACTTTTTAAGTCTCTCATCGACATAGCCTTCTGCAGGATGAAATGCATCTACTGGTCCTTGTGCTTCCGCGCTATACATAATGATTTTCTTTTCAGGATAGTTGTCATGTATTGCCGCTATTAAGCCAAGCCCTTCATCAACTAATCCAAGTTCTTTTCCTACTCCTTGGATATCAACACATAATATATGAGCATCTTTAAGTTCAGGCTGCGATAAAGACTTTATGTCGGTAACACATTTAATTCTTTTCCAGCCATCTTTTTCCTTTAGTTCTTTTGTAAGATTAAATTCCTCATTGTCAATAAAAAGAATCTCAACAGAGTTCTTTAATTGCTCGATTGTTCTGACTGGAAAGCTCTTCTGCTTTGTAAAAATTGAAAACATAAGTATTAACACGTATGTGGTTATATAAAATTTATATTACACTACGAAATTACAAAAAAAACCAATTTATCAAATATAATTCCCTATATTTGTGCTATGCAATCGAGATATAATATGAAACTGAATAGGATAAAAGCAGTATTGGCAGAAAAAGGCATTTCCCAGACATGGTTGGCAAAGCAACTTGGTAAAAGTTTCAGTATGGTGAATGCTTATGCATGCAATAGGATTCAACCAAACCTGGAGACCCTTCAGCAGATAGCTGTTATCCTACAGGTGGATTTAAAAGACCTGATAACCGATAAAGAAGAAAGGTGAAGCTCATGGAATATAAATTCAATGAAAATACACGTGTGCAGGTTCCTGCCGCCATGCATTTGTGTAGGCTTGGATATACTTATTTGGACAATATAACAGAATATGACAGTAAAACAAATATTCTGACGGATGTATTTTTGCGCAGCGTTCAACGTTTGAATCCGGCACTGTCCGAATTACAGGCAAGACAATTGCTGAATGAAATTACATTGATACTTGACAATAATGACCTTGGAAGGGAGTTTTTTAATAAACTGTCTTCCAATAGCAATATCAAGCTGATAGATTTCCAAGATGCTGACCGTAACGAATGGCATGTAACTACCGAATTCACTTGTGAGAATCAGGATAACGGAGACAGTTTCAGACCGGACATAACATGTTTTGTAAACGGACTGCCATTAGCTTTTATTGAGGTCAAGAAGCCGAATAACCATGACGGCATTCTGGCAGAAAGGGAGCGTATCAATGTGCGGATGCGCAACGAAAAATTCAGAAGATTCTTGAATGTCACCCAGCTGATGATATTTTCCAACAATCAAGAATATGATAATGAAAACAGGGTTCCTATTCAAGGTGCGTTCTATTGCTGCTCTTCGAGGGATAAGGCTTTCTTCAATGTCTTCCGTGAGGCTGATAAAGATTTTGTGACTAAATATCCATATAAGGCCGTATCTGACAGTGTGGAGAAACAGATATTGCAACACCGGAATTGTGTCGTGATCAAGAATCTGCCTGATTATAATACGAACAAAGATACGAATACTCCAACCAACAGGATTCTGACATCGATGCTCAGTAAAGAGCGTTTTTTGTTTTTATTGAGATATGGTTTTGCCTATGTGGACAGAAAGATTGAACTGGAAGACGGTAGTAAGACTACACAGTTGGAAAAGCATGTAATGCGTTATCAGCAGCTTTTTGCCTCACTGGCCATTCGAAAGAAATTGGATAATGGTATCAAGAGTGGTATCATCTGGCATACACAAGGCAGTGGAAAAACAGCCTTGGCATATTATTCCGTACGTAGTCTGACCGATTTTTATGCGGCAAAGAATACAGCTGTAAAATTTTATTTCATTGTTGACCGCCTTGACTTGATGGAGCAGGCCAAGGATGAATTTGTGGCAAGAGGACTGTCTGTCAGAACTGCAAACAGCAGGGATGAATTGATGTCAGATATACGGAGTACGAATTTAACAGAAAATGCGGAGGGTAAAGCTGAGATAATGGTGGTAAATATCCAGAAATTCAAACAGGATTCTGCCAAAATACAGATTGATTCCAATTACAGCATCCAGTTGCAACGTATTTTCTTTATTGATGAAGCGCATAGAGGGTACAATCCACATGGAAGTTTCTTGGCAAACCTATTGGCAGCCGATAAGGATGCTATAAAAATTGCTTTGACAGGTACGCCTTTGTTAAAAGAGGAAAGGGAGTCTTGGCGTGTATTCGGTGATTACATTGATACCTATTATTACGACAAGTCAATAGCAGACGGTTATACACTGAAACTCATGCGGGAGCCTGTCGAAACAATCTATAAAGAGAAAATAGAGAATATTCTTGACAAGCTGGCAGGCGGCATAAAAGTCAGAAGAAGTGATATTGACCGCAACAAGATCATTGAACATGAATCTTACCTCAATGCATTGATAGACTATATTATTGCCGATTTCCGTAGGTTCCGTATCGAACAGGCTGATGATACTGTAGGTGCAATGATTGTATGCAAGACAAATCCTCAAGCCCGTGAAATGTATCGTTTGTGGCAAGAGCGTTTCAACAAAGCTTTGTATATCGAAGGGAAACATGATGAAAGTCTGATGTTGGCGGCTGAACCTATGATTGCCTATGGATATCATGCAAAACCCTTGAGAGCTTCTTTGATTTTGCATGATGAAGGAGACAAGGAAGAGCGTAAGGCGTACATTGATGAGTACAAGAAAAAACTATCAGTCGATGTCCTGATTGTCAACCAGATGCTTCTGACTGGGTTCGATGCTCCCCGTTTGAAGAAACTCTATCTGGGTCGAAGTCTGGACGGACACGATTTGCTGCAGGCACTGACTAGAGTAAACAGACCATACCATAAATTCAAATATGGTTATGTAGTGGATTTTGTAAACATCAAGGAAAATTTTGATGCGACTAATGACCGCTATCTGCGTGAACTGAATCGTACTGCCGATATTAAAGAAACAGGCGAAAAAGAAACAGTAGGAGAAGCTCTCATTGTAGATAAAGAGCAGATTGTAGGGCAGATAAAAGAAATTCGCAGCGTTTTATTCAATTACACATGCGACAATCCTGAAGAGTTCAGAAAGGAAATAGATGAGATTGAAAACAAAGACAATCTATATACGCTCCGATCTACTCTCGAAAATGCCAAGGCAATCATTAACCAAGTAAGGGCTTTTGGCGATGAAGAGTTGAAAGATAAAATCAACAGTTTGCCTAAAGGTAGTATTCCTACTCTGATCACTGAGGTTTCTCACCGTATAGAACGAATGAATTTTCTGGAAAGTACCGAACATAAGGCAGATGTATCTGGAATTATCAATGTCGCTCTTTCTGAACTGGAATTTGAGTTCAAAAAAGGCATTTCAGAAGAATTACGTATTATTGTCAATGATATTCGGGAGCGTTGTGAAAAAGTACAGGCTGAATTTGAAGCCAACTTTGACAAGACGGAAGACAAGTATGTGATTTTGGCTGAAGAGTTCCGGGAATACTTCAGAAAGAAAGGCTTCGTTCCTCAAAATACGCAAGAAGCTAAAGAAAGCATTGATTATATGGATTCGGTAATGAAGAAAATCCGTGAGATAAACCGTCGCAATAATATACTCAAAAAGAAATATCAGGGAGACGAGCGCTTTGTCCGTATCCACAAGCGTATAGAAGAAGAAAATGAAAAGCGAGAAAAGCCTCTTCTTTCCAAAACTGAATACGAAATAGCAGAAAGTCTGTCAAAAATGAAGCGTGAGATTGATAACCGTATTTACCTTGATATAAACATCATAGCGAATGAAAACAGTTTCAAACGGGATACGTTGGCTATGATAGGCCATCAACTCGTCGACTTGGGGATAAAAGCGAGTCTTCCCGACAGGAAGTTCATCAACAATCTCATTGCAAATGAATATATAAACCAATACAATCAACTTTACTTGAGATAATATGGATGCAAATACCCAGAATATATCAGAAGCTACTATAGCCCTTATTGATTCATTGAAATCGACCACTTCCCATTTTGGTCTTGCCAATAGTGGTGGTGAGTACAAGATCATTACGGAAATGTTTCTGTATAAGTATTTCAATGATAAATTCGGATATGAGGCAAAGCGGGATAAGATATACGGAGAAAGATTGAGCAAGGCAGACAAGTGGGATGCGGAATATGATAAATTCACTGAAGAGGAAGTTGAAGATCTGTTCAGCTATCTTCCCGCATCAGTTCCGCTGCTTAAACCTGAGCATACATTGGCGCATTTGTATAATACCTCAGGAGCAGGAGATTTTTCTACACGTCTGGATGCGACACTGATTGACATTGCCAATCTGAATGCGGATACTTTTTCTGTTGTAACTTCAGGGAAAAGCAGAGTCAATATATTCAGTGCACTCACACAGTTTGTAACAGATCCGCAGAAAAGGGATGATTTTGCACGGTCATTGATGAGTTCCGTTGCATCATTCAATTTTGAAAGCGTTTTTGCGGAAAAATATGATTTCTTCTCACGGATATTTGAATATCTTATAAAGGATTATAACAATGCTGGGGGCGGAAAATATGCGGAATATTACACCCCGAGAGCCATCGCACAGGTAATGGCCCGCCTGCTGGTCGGAGATGATGCAAACCTACGTGGAGTGACCTGTTATGACCCATCTGCAGGAACAGGTACTTTGCTTATGGCTTTGGCTCATCAGATAGGTGAAGACCGTTGTACGATCTTCAGTCAAGACATATCGGAAAAATCCAGTGAGATGCTCCGGCTGAATCTCATTCTGAACAATCTGTCAGGAAGTCTTCCTAATGTTGTACAAGGGAATACTCTTACGGAACCATACCACAAGGAAGAAAACGGATCTCTCCGAAAATTCGATTTCGTTGTGTCCAATCCGCCATTCAATCTGGATTTCTCAGATTTTAGAGATACATTGGCTTCTGATACGGTGCGTTTTTGGGCGGGAGTCCCATCTGTGCCAGCAAAGAAGAAAGAGTCAATGTCTATCTACTTGTGTTTTATCCAGCATCTTATCAATTCGCTGAAAACAAATGGCAAGGGAGCTATTGTCATTCCTACGGGATTCATTACAGCCAAAAGTAGTGTTGAAAGAAAAGTCCTGACGAAAATTGTAGATAACCGCTGGGTGTATGGCTGTATTTCTATGCCAAGCAATGTGTTCGCAAATACAGGTACGAATGTTTCCGTCCTGTTCTTTGACAAAGCTGCTTCTGCCGAGAAAGTCATATTGATTGATGCGAGCAAGTTAGGAGAGGAATATAAGGAAGGGAAAAATAAAAAACGTAGATTGCTGAAGGATGACATTGACTTAATTGTCAATACATTCAAAAATAAAGAAGCCGTAGAGGATTTTTCGGTTGCGGTAAGCTATGATGAAATAAAGGAAAAAGGTTATTCGTTGTCTGCCGGACAGTATTTCGACATCAAGATTGATTATGTGGACATTACTGAAGAAGAGTTCAATAACCGCATGGCAAATTATAAGGCTGAACTGTCACGGCAATTTGCTGAGAGCCATCGTCTGGAGGAGGAGATAATGAAGCAGTTGGATGCTTTGCACTTTAATGTAAATGTTGGAAATAATGAGTAAAGAATTGACCATCATAGATAAAGACTATATCCGGTGGGTGGAAGACCTTAGTGTACGCTATCGTCAAAGTCAAATTAGAGCAGCGGTCAGGGTTAACCGTGAGTTGCTTAAATATTACTGGGAACTTGGTCGTGACATAGAAGAGATGCGTGTGGAAGAACGATGGGGTGAGAAAGTCATCAAGAATCTTTCTGTGGATTTACAGCGCAGAAATCCCAACGCCACAGGCCTTTCTCGAACCAATATATATTACGCAAAGAAATTCTATCTGCTTTATTCTCAGTATCTAAAAGTTGTCCCACAAGCTGTGGAACAATTACAAGATGGAAAAGTGCCACAACCTGTGGCAGAATCTTCGAAGTCTGTCCCACAAACTGTGGGACAATTGGAAGAGATGCTTTTCTCCATACCTTGGGGGCATCACCGTTACTTGATGGACAGGTACAGTAAAGAACCGGCAAAGGCTCTCTTCTATGTGAGAAAGACTATGGAAGAGGGTTGGAGTCGAGACACATTGCTCAACTTTATGGATAGCGGCCTGTATGAACGGGAAGGAAAGGCTTTGACAAATTTCACCCGCACATTGCCGGAAGCGACAAGCGATCTTGCACAAGAACTGACAAAAGACCCTTATAACTTTGCCTTTACAGGAATAACTCAACCTTATAATGAGCATATTCTCAAAGATGCGCTGCTTGCCAATATCTCGCAATTCCTGCTGGAACTCGGTACCGGATTCGCATACATAGGCAAAGAGTATAGACTTCAGATCGGACAAAAGGAGAAATTCATCGATTTGCTTTTCTACAACTTGAATCTATCATGCTATGTAGTGATTGAAGTGAAAATCGGCGAATTTGATTTTCAAGACCTCGGACAGTTAAGTGGCTACGTGGTCGCTTGTAATCATATTCTTAGAAAAGAGGGAAGAGACAACCCTACAATCGGTCTGCTTATTTGCCGCCAAAAGGATTCAATGCTTGCCCAATACGCATTGGAAGGCAGCAATCTCCCATTGGGAATATCTGAATATGAGCTGTCAAAACTATACCCTGAAAAGGTGGAAGGTACTATGCCTACTATTGAAGAAATTGAGGCAAGATTAGGTGAAGATTTAAAAGATAAGAAAAAATGAAAATAAAAGATATTGTTGCATTTGTTCCGAAATCTATTACACCAAAAGCGGGAAAGATTTATCGTTTATATAGTCTTCCTTCTTTTGATGATGGACGGTTATATGAAACTTTAGATGGAAAGAATATCCAAAGTAACAAGTATATTGTACCTGATAAGTGTATTTTATTCAATAAATTAAATGTTCGTTTTAAAAGGATTTTACGTATAGACGAGTCTGATACGAATAAGGTATGTTCAACTGAATATTTACCTCTTGTTGTAAATGAATCAAAGGTTGATTATCAATATTGTTATTACTTGCTCATATCTGACAAAATTACAAACTATCTGTGTGGTCAAAACACAAATACATCAGGAAGCCATAAGCGAATAAATCCAGATAATTTCTTAGATATTAACATTATTCTACCCGGACTCGCTGAACAAAAGCGTATTGGCAAATTGCTCTCAGATATTGACCATAAAATAGAACTTAATCGTGCGATAAATCAGAATTTAGAAGCGATAGCAAAACAGCTTTATGATTACTGGTTTGTTCAGTTTGACTTTCCTGATGAAAATGGAAGACCATATAAGTCAAGTGGCGGTGAGATGGTCTGGAATGAGAAGTTGAAAAGAGAAGTTCCGAAAAGTTGGAAAGATATTACATTTAATTCCTTTATAAACAAAAACAAAGCTGGAGATTGGGGGTATGATATGCCTAAAGATGGGACTATCAAAGTAGGTTGTGTGCGTGGAGCAGACATTGTTAAGCTAAATGATATACCCATAAGATATATTACATCGAAACATTCTGACCGACTTTTAGAAGATGGTGATATTGTAATTGAAGTTTCAGGAGGAAGCCCTGTTCAAGCAACAGGTAGAGTGGCATTGATAACAAATGGTGTCATAGAAAGAAATGGAGGAACTTTAGTGTGCTCTAATTTCTGTCAATCATTTAGCATGAAGAAACGAGTGTTTTCAGAGTACTTTTATTATCTATGGCAAAATCTCTATGATAATGATAATATGTTCAATTTTGAAGGGAAAACATCTGGTATTAAGAACTTTCAAACAGAAGTATTCTTGGCAAATTATTGGTTTGAAGTTCCTGAACAATTAATTGAAACATTTCATGCTGTTGTTTCGCAATATCACCTAATGATTGATCTGAATATAATTGAGAACAATAACTTGATTAAACAGCGTGATGAACTCTTGCCACTCTTAATGAACGGTCAAGCATTGGTAAATTCTGATTTATCCGTTCATTAAGATGAATTTTCCTGTCTAAATTCAAAAAAAATGTGCCAATGCTTTCCTCTGAACAGGAAAATGTTGGCATTTCATATCTTAGAATTTGTTCTTTGTCCCCACGAGGCATCTTGCTTCCTTTTGTCCCCTGCATCACATAGTCAAAAAAGGAATCTTGAAGAAGTATAGCATAAAGAAAACTTGGTGAATGTCCATCTTTCGCTCTGAAAACCAGTACATCAGGAGATGCTCCACCATCAATATCTGCAAACCAAACTTTTTTAAGGTAAGGTCTAATATTAGCTATTAACACATCGCCACGCTGATAACGAATAAGGCTACAAGGTTGTGGCGGAAGATTAGTTGCAACCTCCCGTCCTTTCTTGTTTTGCAATATACAATCAGTCGTAACATATTCTGCCAAAGATATATCATTGCTGCTGATTTTATCTGTTACATAATATGCAATAGAAGATAATTTAGCCATTTACATTCATTTTTGAATGCAAAGTTACATTTTTTAGGCAGAATCAAACACTATCTATCCTAAATACTTTTTGTGTGCCAACTTTACATTGTTTTGGTTTACAATGGCATAGTGTAGAGTCGTATCAATACGCACATGGCCCAATAAGCGTTGAACTTGTTCAATAGGCATACCTTTGTCAATAGCCATTGTAGCAAGAGTTCGGCGAAATTTGTGAGGATGTACCTTTGACATGGAAAGTGATTGTCCAAGTCTCCGAATACGCACTTCTACACCGCTGATAGTTAAGCGTGTGTATGGTGAATATAGTGAAACAAATAAAGCCGGATTATTATCAGTACGTGCATCAATGTATTGCTGTAAATGCAATTTCGTTCTGGCATTGAAATAAACAATACGTTCCTTGTTGCCTTTCCCAAATACTACGCATTGCCGCTCATGAAAATCTATATCTTCTCGGTTCAGTTTCACCAATTCACCTACACGGATACCTGTGGATGATAGGATGTCTATAATAGCTAAATCTCTTTTGTTGGTACAACTGTCCCGAAGTTGTTCCAACTGTTCATCAGAAAGTACCTCTTTTACAAGAGAGTCTGTTTTTACTTTATGAATCCGCCTTACAGGACTCTTTGCAATATAGTCTTCATCCTCCAACCATGCAAAGAAACTTGAAAAGATACGCCGCATATTGTCAATAGTTACTTTACTGGACAAATGCTCTTCTTGATAATTGGACAGATAGGTACGAATATCTGCTGTGGTTATATGACAAATAGCCACGGAAAGTGTAAATAACAATCGTTCAATAGTGTTACGATAGTATGCCAATGTTTTGTCAGAGCATCCTTCTATCTTCTTTGCTGATATAAAAGAGTTTAGAAGATGCTCATTTTCTTGTGCTTGTTGTTTGGCACATTCTTTCTTTTCGATTATTTCCACATTATGCAGTTCTGATGCAAGTACCGCTTTAAGCTGCACCATTTGTCGGCAATCCAAGTTACGCTGCATTTTCGCAACTATCGCCTGAATAATGTTCTCTTTCATGATTCTGATATTTTAGTCCATATATAATATAAAGGACTGCTAAATCAGAATTTACCGATACTTGACCGTTCATCAAAAGCGGCAAGAGCTTGTCACGCTGCTTAGTCAGATTTAAGATTTCTTCATGCAACTTGATTATCTGATTGAAAATAGGTGATATTAATTCCTCGAATCTATCCGCAATATCTTTATTATCAGGTATAGCTATTGCGCTTTGTTGTAAATGGTCTTGCGTAATATGCCCCATCGTCGTTTTCCTTGCTTCTGCCATTTTCTTGAATACATCCACATAATCTAAAAGTTGAAAATAGAAGAATGACTTCGGGAAATCATTTGCCGATGTGACCTTAAAGATATGTTGATTAAGTCCTCCAAGTCCATAAGCCCAAAGCATAACTTCCAGTGATGCTGACCATGAAAATAGTACATCACCATTATACACCTTTACAGACTCTGGTATATTTGGCGTTACTTTTTCAGTGTCAGCAGAAATGCCATCGTGCATTTCTCGTATTTTGATAACAGGCAATGATGCTTCATCATCCTTTGGCCTGAATTTCTGACAAGCCAAACCATTTGTAAAAACAGCAATCTCAAAGAGGTTTCCGCAATGCCAGCCAAAAGGAATCTCTCTTTTCAACTTCTCATTCCAAACCATCTTTCCGCCACTAGACTTGTACGGCTTGCCTTCTTCATTCGGAAAATCAAACTGCACGAACCAATAATTATAAAGTTGCTTCGCCATCGCTTCTAAATTCTGATTTATCGGTTTGTATTAACTTAATCATTAGGACAACCACAAGAATTTGCAGCTATCCTAATGATTTATTTTGGAGTTACCTGCGTATAGTTTTTCTTTGAGAATTACGGGCAACTTGCACTGCGTGCATCAGGCACCTCCGTTTATATGCCTCTTCCTCTTCATCCGGCCTGCGTCCATCCCAACGAAGGTCTGAGTCGGAATTACCACCACCGCCTCCGGAAGAAACTGGTATCGGTTGCCCACTAATGAGCGCATCAGCTACTGCAAAAATCATATTGCGAACTGAAGGTATAGCCAGCTGGCCGAGCAATGTATTCAGCTCTGACTCCATATTTTCGTTTGTGTCTGAAAGAATTTTATTCTCCCGTCTCAACTGATACAGTTCTCCGTAATCTGCCAGGACATTGCGTTGGGCGGCTTCGACCTGTCGGGCTGCATCATTTCTGTATAGAGATTCTATCTTGCGGACAATCTCGGTGAACTGCTTGGAGATAGACCGATTCTGACGCTCAATCCATTTGTCCGTACCGAACAATGGTACTTTCTCTGTAATTTGCGGTGGCGTGAAATCAACCTTGTGGTTGCGAAATGGCTGTATAACAGAACGGGCTTTCGCCACATCCTTTGTCAATTGTTCCAATTCATGTTCCTTTGCATGGAGTTTATTGGATTTGTCTTCAAGTTTTTCCTGATACTCGGTAATGAGTTTCTGTATGTCCGCCTTCTGCTCTTCATACCTGTCAAGAGTTATCTTGCCGGATGCGAGTGCTTCATCTATTTCTTTAAGCCGATTCCTGTCGGCAAGCATTTCCCGTTCAAGTTTTCGTATCATTGTCTGCAGTCCCTTGACTGCTTTCTCTGCTTGTTTCGCATCTTTGGACAGTTTCCGGATATAATCGCGTTTACTAAGATGGCTAACGTTCCGGCCTTCAATACTATCACCACGTTCCAGTCCGTACTTACTACCTACCTCTTCATAAAGTGAAGTATGCATTTCCCGAAGAATATGGCCATACTCATAACGGCTCTTACCGAACTTAGCCGACCACATGACACATTCACGTCCACTTTTGGAACGTTGTCCGACAGGAACAATCAAGGCATGGATATGCGGGCTGCTCTCATCAAGATGAACCTGGAAGCCGATGATATTTTTCTGTCCGTACCGTTTGGCGCACCAGTCATAGACATCTTTTGCCCACTGTTCGATTTCCGGACATCGCTGGAGATGGCTGTTATCTGCACCCTTGTCCAGATTTACGGTTTGGGTTCCAAATGCCATCTCAAGTGTACGGTCATGATTGCCTCCGAAGATAAATTTCGCACAACAGTTTGGTTGAATTTTGCTGTCCGGCTTGAAAGGTTTCCAGCCCAGCTCAGTCAACCGTTCCTTCAAACGGACCTCAAGCGATTTCTCTTGATATCCCAACGGATGAACTTTCCCATCGGGCCCAATCTCGAAATTCAGCTTCATTCGGGTCTTGTCATAGTGATTGGTCGGATCCTGATTCTTTCTGTCAATCTTGTTGTCATTCCAATGCCTTTCGTTTTCATTAGCCTCTGATGTGCCGAATGACTTCCCGGCTTCAACATGCATGGCCTGTTTAATATCTGTGTTCATATAGGGTATTCTTTTGATAAATGATTAATATTTGAGCTTGCTCTTGTGCCAGTCTGCTCTGCGGGACAATGACCGGATTTTATTGCCGCCAGGCAAAAAGTCCTTATTGTGTTAAGGACTTTCTATAAATCCTCGGAACAAGTTCCTTTACTATTCAATAAGTTCCAGATCCAGTTCATCAATGAGCAACTGCAATGCTGGATTACGTTGTATCATCTGATGGAGTATCTGTCTCTTTGATGGTGAATACAGAAAGAAGTCTGCAATGTCCAATCCTTGGCTGCGTTGCTCTTCATCGGATGTACATTCCAAGACATTGGACACAACAACCCGTTTGCATATTCCAGACAACAAAGCAGACTTTTCTTTCCATTGTTCGGTTGCTCCTAGATCAGGGATGAGAGTAACCTCCCTGCCTTTGAGGACCTGCATGGCTTCACTATTGAAACAACCGTTCTTACCACCTGTTGCCAGCCATATATAATCGGGGATAAAATGGCTCATTACAACAGCGGTCTTTTCACTTTCCACCAGCATTACCGGAGACAATGAATTTTTCAGAAGATGTTCTCCAAACAGACATTGCTTCAAATGGAAATCCTGCAACTTCAACTCGGAATGTGCCCAGCTGACAAAAGCCTGAGGCTCTTTAACCCGATGGCCTGTCTCGGCATTATAGCACATTACCTTGCCGGTTCTTACCTGTCCATTTATATCTGTCTGCCAGAAAACCGTTGCACCTCCCCATTTTGAAGATGTCCCTATGCGATACATTTCAAACAATCTGCTTGCCTCATTTTCGCCAAATACATGACAGAAATACTGATATAAGGGGTTGATTGAATAATGTGACAGACTCCTTAACACATAAGATGAAGGAATATACGAAGGGACAATACAAGACGGAATTTTTTCTGCCGTCTTATAAGGGGCAGAAAGAAATGACTTGCCGCGTCCCTCATCCATTTCCAATACATCAGGATTATCCTTGAAGTATTCCTTAGGTGTATAGTGGTAGCCACAACTGTTTTCATGATCACACTTGCCGACATTACCGGGAAAGCTAATGCTGCCTTGTTCATCAATATACCTGACAAAACACCGGCTTTTACCACAGTTCGGACAAGTAGTCTTGCTTCCAGGGCGGTATTTCTGCAAATGGAATCTGTATTCACTCATGGTCCTCTGATTTTATTGTGGTTGCACTCTGCACTTTTGCACTTTGAGAAGATTGCACGGTATCTTGACAAGATGAAAGTGCAATAGTGCAAGGTGCATCAGTATTTTCTGTCATAAGTTTGCGATAGACTCCATGTTGAAGCTTTTCTATAAGAGGGTGCTTAAGCCGGCATAATTGGTCAAGTGCATAATAGACGGTACGTCGGGACATATCAACTTTTCTACCGGCAATAACAGCATCACCGGAAGTAAACCGATCTTCCAACAGAGAAAGCCACGCTTCCTTAGTTTCACCGATACTGTTTATGACAATGGTTTCCTGAATCCTCCTGTATGTTTCCTCATAATAATCAATCATACGGATTGCCGATTCTACGGAGTCCCGCTCAATATATTGCATATCTCCACTATCAGTAGCCCATTTCATTACCTGAAACAACAGGGCAAGACGTGCTACATGGCCGTTGAGTTTCATCTTGCGGCTTTCAACATCCGCATCATCCTCAATGGCATTTACAGCATCGATAATTCCATTGTACCATTCATAAAAGTATTCTTCCGCATCGTCAGACATTGTAATGATACGGGGATTGACCGTAGTACCCTTGTCATCAAGAATGCAGGGGATGCTTAAGATTCTGTTGATTATTGTCCTCCATTGATTCATGATGTCAGGACGGGCTGTATTCCGTTCTTCACGTCTCCATCCGGATATCTTCCTGTTTTTGGGATAGACAAACAAAAAACGGTCAAGCAATCCGTTGGCAAGGAACTCTGCACGGAATATTTCCTGCAGCATATTCGTCTGTACTGAACCGATGACATTTATACATGGATTCTTGATTAGAACAGGACGTGATTCTGATTTGCGGATAATCTTTAACGGCTGTCCGCTATAAGCTGTCAGCAGATCTTCAATGAGGTTGTTCTTGCTGTTGTACCTTTTGACGGAATTGAACAAAGCCAGGATTTCATCGACGACCAATGTTATCCCACGCTGATTATGCTGATGAATATTCATCATCGCCTCCGGGGTGGAATCATAAATGACCGTCGTTACAAAATTCGGTTTCTTGAGCAGTTGTTCTTCCCCCTCACTTCCGTGCTTGCCTGCTGACATAGCTCTTTCATATTCGTCATATTCCTCGTTATATTTCTCATGCAGCCGGTCATCATACTCATTAATCGGCTTATAGATAAAACCGAGGGGAGGAGTCTTTCCGAGCCCGGGACGTCCGACCAGCATCATATAAAGGGATGGGCAAGTTTTCCACTCGCCCTTTATACGGATATGACAAGAGTTGCCTATTGCAGTAGCGACAGCAGAAAGAACAATAGACGCAGTATATTCCACATTGAAATTTTCGTATCTGGCAAGATTGAGGATAATCTCCTGTATCTTGTCCGGGAAGGCATCCAACGGAAGGCCTGTTTCCTGAATGCCTTCCACTTCAGAACGAAGCATGTTGGTCAAATGAATGGTGTTAAACATAGCCACCTCCTTCCTGTTTTGGAAGTTCATCACCAATAGCGAAAGCTTCATAATGGAAACGACGCAGAAAGCGGTCCACATCTTCCTGCGTGTACCAGTATTTATCACCTTCACGCGAGTAGCCGAGATAGCCGTTGTCTCGCAACTTTTTCAGATACTTTTCTTTGATGTTCAATTTCTCCATCAAAGACTTGTTGTCATATAGACGGTGTCCGCCTTCATGGGCCGGAGGCGGCAGTTTCTCCTGTCTCTCTACTATACTGAGGATCTTTTCAAGCAGTTCCCTGTCGCATAGTTTCTTTTCTCCATTTAATTTTTGAGCCATAGTTTATAGTATTATGGCTTAACCTTCCTTATGCACACTCGGACTGTAAGCCGGGTTTACGTGCTATGATACGACTGTGCACATCGTACCAAAAGCACGGCGCAAAGGTTCAAACTCCTTAGGAATTTGGGTGTTAGAATGAATTAGATACTATGTTAGAGATCGTGTTAGAGTTGTATATAACACGGAAGTGATGAATTTATAACCTGCTGCTTGTCAAACAAAAAAAGAGTAGCACATTGGCTACTCAAATAACTTGTCAATTTTTTCGGATCCTGTGGGCGCAGCTTTGTTTTTACGAGTATGCCTTGATTGAGTCAGATCTTTCATGTTAAATAATTTATCTAATTCAGTACCCGGAAATAATTCCACCCTGCCAGGCATCCAATATGTCTTCTCATCATATATTGTTTTCTCAGGATAATCTTCGCAATAGATACGTCCGCACATATATGCAAGAAGAACTTTGTTCAAAGTCCACTCATAATGGTCATCGTCGATAATGATATATCCTTCTTCAATGGCTTTGGCAAAGATCTTTCTTGCCAATTCAGTATCAAGCCGAGACGGTAAAGTCACTTTATGGTGGTCTGGACCCCTATCTTCTTGCATAGATTCAGTTTCTACGATTTTCTTTCCCTTTATTCGCTTCTTTTGATGCAAGTCCTCTGCTGCATATATCAGCGTTATTGCACATCCGATAGCGGTACTGATTCCCACAATGACAGCCGTGCCGGTTTCTGTTCCCCAAGATGGACGAAGCACCCCTAAGCCAAGAAGGATGAGGATACCAATAATGGTAGTGAGTCCTACTCCCCAGAATACCTTACGGCTGTTTAACTTGTATATATAGGTTACAACCAGTACAATAAGGAATCCTGCTATCAGGATACATGCAACTCGAAATGGCAATGACATCATAATTCTTTATCTTTTCGCAGTGATTATATAGTCAAGTTGATTAATTCTCCGCTTAGTTTTGCCACCTCTGCCGATAGCGTTTCCGGCAGGAAACGGGCATAAACCTTCTCTGTAATATCCGTGCTGCTATGTCCGAGCAGACGGCTGACTACCGACATGGATAGTCCCTTGTTAAGCGCAAAAACCGCAAATGAGTGCCTGGCTGCGTGCATCGAGAGACTGAACGGAAGGCCGATTTGTTCACCGACAACGGCCAGCGACTGATTGATGCATTTCGTGGCATTGTTGCGGGCTTTGTACAGTGCCTCCGCATCATCCAGATCCAAAGTCTCTTTTACAAGGTTGAACACATATCGGCATCCCTCACGTTTTTCCCGCCATTGCTGTAATATATGTAATGCAGGTTCAGTAAGAGGTATGACGTGACGTTTGTTTGTCTTTATCATAATCTTCCGCAACTCTTTCCTTGCGAAGTCGATATGTTTCCATTGCAGGGTCATCACATCCACTACACGGAGACCGCAGGCGTGGAACGCAAAGAAGAACATTTCTAGAAATTCTTTTCTGCGCGGTTCAGTACAAGTCTTGTAATATTCAAGCAATGCCGCCATCTGTTCCTTACTTAGACTTTTGCCGTCAAACTCTGCCTCTTCTTCAGAAAGCGATACCTTAGTCACAATGCGCATATCTTGAATCCTTGCATTGACGGCAGGTTCCATCATGCCCATTTCACAGGCGTATGCACATGCTTTTAATATCGGAGTCAAAGAGTGGTTGATAGTGGCATCACTGTTCTGCTTGATTTCCCTGCGCCACGATATATAACTGTCTAACAACTCCGGAGTCATATCGCCTACATAAATGCTGTCAGAACGATAGGTTCCCTGTCGGGTAGCCCTCAGGAATGTCTGGAATATATTCATGCAACTCTTTCCGTTTTCATACCGGCTCCTTCCGATTCTGTTTCTTGCATAGTCAGAAGAAAGACGTTCCAATGTAAACTCCACGAAGTCCTTTCCTTGGTCACGGCGCGCAAGAGGTTTGTCAGCAAGAAAGCCGGATACGACATCAGCGGTTATCTGATTAGGATGTTTTTCGTTATATTCGGCAAGTTGCGAGTCTATACGTTCAACACGTGCCAGCAATAACTGGTTAAGTCGTTTGGCTTCACCGCCATGACTTGCACGAATTTCACCTCGTCCCTGATTGCCGTTCTGGTTCCAGTCCGCAACTTTGACGAAGACATTCGTAGTCTTGCGAATTATCTGCCTGTTCCAAGTGTATTCCAACTCGACAGGATAGGCTTTTTCCTTGTCAACCACTTTCGGTGTACGAAGGCGGAATTTGCCCAATGGATATAGTCTTTTCGGTCTTCCCATATGCTTTTCCTCCCAATTCAATATTCCTGAGGAGAAACAAAGGTAATGTATTTTAGACAAACAAACCCTGTTTTTGAGAAGAAAAACCGCAATTTAAACAAACAAACCGCACCATATAACACCATAAAACACCAGCGCGACAAACAAATTATCTTTGTTCATCGCGCTGATATTCAATCATTTAACCTATCTGAAGGCTATCAATATTCTTCCTCGTTAAAGAAGAAATCGTCCTTGGAGGGGTAGTCGGGCCAGATGTCTTCGATAGATTCGTAGATTTCACCCTCGTCTTCTATCTCCTGCAGGTTTTCGAGCACTTCGAGCGGCGCACCCGAACGTACTGCATAGTCGATGAGTTCATCTTTCGTTGCGGGCCAGGGGGCATCTTCGAGTTTCGATGCCAGTTCAAGTGTCCAATACATGATTCGGTAAAGTTTTATCTCTCTGAATTTTCCGGAAAAACAAGGCTTTTCCTTACAGGGATGCAAAGGTAAAGCAAAAAAACGATGCCCGCAAACGGAACGATCCCCACGGCCTACATTCCGGACGTTCGAATGTCCTAACATCCGATTTCTACGGATGTGTCCGGCGTATAGGACTATGCGGTATCCCGGGGAGAAGAACCGAAAATCGCAACGAGAATTCCGATCCCCGCAAAGGTTCGTGAATCCGAACCGGAGATATGTCGCCGCCCGAGGTATCCGGGAAGACAGCATGCCGCCGTACAGCCGCCGACGGACTTTTTCCAGACACTGACAGCGTCGTAAAGAATTTCCGCAATGTAAAATCGGATATTATCCGGTATAACCTATATGGAATTTTCGTATCTTTATGGAAACCTAAAACCTATCGAACCATGAAATTCTTCATCGACACAGCCAATTTGGAGCAGATTCGCAAGGCGCACGAACTGGGCGTTCTGGACGGCGTAACGACCAATCCTTCTCTGATGGCCAAAGAGAACATCCGGGGTACGGAGAACTGCAACCGTCATTACGTTGAAATCTGCAACATCGTCGAAGGGGACGTGAGCGCCGAGGTCATAGCCACCGACTTCGAAGGAATGGTGCGAGAGGGTGAGGCGCTGGCGGCACTGCATCCCCGCATCGTCGTGAAACTGCCCTGCACGGCCGCAGGAATACGGGCCGTGAAATATTTTGCTGCCAAAAATATCCGGACGAACTGCACGCTGGTATTCTCCGTGGGGCAGGCGTTGTTGGCGGCAAAGGCCGGAGCGACCTACGTGTCTCCGTTCGTGGGACGTCTCGACGACATCTCCGAAGACGGCGTGGCATTGGTAGCCCATATCGTGAAAGTCTACCGCAGCTATGGCTACAAAACGCAGGTGCTGGCCGCTTCGATCCGTCATACGCAGCATATTATCCAGTGTCTCGATGCGGGCGCCGATGTGGCGACATGCCCCCTTGCGGCAATCGAAGGGCTGCTCAGACATCCGCTGACGGACAGCGGGCTGGAGAAGTTCCTCGCAGACCATGCACGCCTGAATGCCTGACGGGTCACCGGCAGCGATAAAACGGTAACGCCCCGATTCGAACATCCGAATCGGGGCGTTGTAGCAATCATTTCTTTTCCAAAAGCCGCTGGAAGGCGGGAGAAGGCTTAAATGCAGGAATGTCGTGCGCCGGAATTTTGATCGTCGTATTCTTCGTGATGTTACGCGCCGTCTTTTCTTTGCGATGCTTAATCAGGAACGTTCCGAATCCGCGCAGGAAAACATTTTCCTTGCGGATCTGTGCGGCTCGCACCTCTTCCATGAAACCTTCTACGACGGCTAAAACGGTCACGGCTTCGACGCCCGTTTCCCGGGCGATCTGCTTTATGATATCTGCTTTGGTCATGTTTTGTAAGTTTTTATCCGATAAAGGTAAACAAACTTTTTAGCTTAAAAAATTCATCGGCAGTCCAACGATTATACCAACAGGTTATTGTATTGCCGCAGGGCGGCACATCGTGATATATGGAAAATAAAAATCCGGATTCGGACATTTTTAACTTGGATACGGATTCATCTCTTCCGGCCCCGTTTCATAGAGGTCGTATCCTTGTCCTCCGCTACGGGAAGTTTCTGTTCTTTTAACGGCCACTGCGAAAAAATATGCTCTTGGCGGACTGTCATCTCTTTCAGTCGTCGGGCGATCTGCTTCCAGTCGTATTCGAAATTCAGCATGACGATATTCTCGCCGAAGTCGATGTCATCGAAATATGTGAGCGCCTTGAACGGGCGGATGACATTTGCCTGCGGAAATTTTCGTTCGTAGCATTTGAGCATCTCATAAAACGGGATGCGGGTGGACAGACAGGCGATATCTACGAAATCTTTGAGCCGCGAACCGTCGTCGGCTATCGCAGACAGCTTCATGGCGACGATATCCTCGATGCTGTATAAACGGATTCCGGATTCCGCATAGGGCTGCCGGAGATATGCATATTTGTGAGCTATGCAGTCGATCTTAACGCCGTCGATCATGCCTTTCAGCGTGTCGGGGCGCCTGAAGGCCGTTTGGAATCCGTATCGCTGCGAAAGAAACGCTTCGAGTTCCCCGGCGTCGAACGACTCCGGAGTGAACAGATCCAGATCGACACTCACACGATGCCCCAGATATAAGGCCAAAGCCGTACCTCCGGCCAGATTGAACGCCGCAAGTCGGGGCTCGGCCTCCAACTGTTTCAACAACCCAAGTGTCTGCGGCGCAACTGTCTGCGTGTGTAACATCTCAATTCCTCTTTTTTAAGGCCGAAAGCCGTACATACGAAATTCATATCCTGTGCCGAGAGTGTCGGAACCTCTTTGATGATTTCCCGGAAGCCTTCGATGCCTCCGTAGAGGTCGAACGCCGCGAAGTAGTCCCGGAGCCATCCCCGCTCTATGATGCGCTGCACGACGACCTTACGCGAACGCTGCCAGTCGAACTGCGTCAGGTCATAGTCCCAAAGCAATGTTTTTGAGACCTTGCAGCAGCCTTTATTTCGGATATAGTCATCGAATATGGTCATGGGCCGGAGTTCGTTTCGCTTTACAAATATACGAATTATCCTGATGATATGCAATTTCCGTGCTTTGTCCGGCATACGCCTTCAAGAGTTGTGTCTTGTCGCTCGTCATTCGTCGCAGCAGACACGGGACAAATCGGATATACACTCCCCGACGAAGGTCGGATACGGTGGTACGGACATCTCCGAACCGATTGTCCCTGTCTGCAGCATAGCGCAAAATTTTCATACGCATAAATAACCGGTTTTTCAGGTGTGGGTCGCCCAGCCGTGAAAGGGACGGTCGATAAAACAGCACGACCGATCCGGACATCCATGATAAACCAATCCGCCGACAACGCCCAGACTCCCGTCGGGATAGCGTTCCTTGAAGAGGAACGAATAGGGCGCGAAGTCCCTGTAAAGTTCGATCTGGCACGGATGATGGGGATTTTGCTCACGGCGTTCGAGGCGCTCCAAACATTCCCGAAGCGTGCTGTCGCCGATGCTTTCGGCGTATTGCACTACCTTATCGTAGTGCTCCTGACACATGATTTTCATAAGGCTTGATTTTTAGGTCTATTTCCCCATTCCGGGGTGTTGTTCCAGAAAGAGCATCCGCTGCCGGATATAATGCAGCAGCGGTTCTCCGTCGCCGACAGATTCCATAATGTTGTTCGTTCCGCCAATATCCTTCAGCACTTTCAATGAGAAAGAGTTGTGTATCTGCCCCGAATCGAACTGCAAATCGTGTCCGGACTCGGTAAAGGTGATGCAGACAGGTCTTCCCCGCTTTGTTCTGCCGAAAACCGTGATAGCACCACGCAGGTCTATCGGATAAAACTCGTCGTTATTCTCCCAGTCGATCTCAGGAGTCAGGCGGACGATCTCCGCCATGACCGGACGGAGCAGCCCTTCCGTCCAATGCGGATCATTCAACCGCTCCCGTTCTTGCTTCAGATGTTCAATCTCCCGATCGATCTCCTTGCGGCGCTTGTCGCACTGCGTTTTATGCAGGCGGTAGCGCGTAATGATATTCTCAATAGCATTATATTATGCATACCAACTGCACCGCAGGGGCTGCCCGTCCCATTTCCACGCAGTACGGTATGAGTCGATGCGGATATAATTTTTCGACAGACGGTGCGTATGGGTCTTGCCCTTGAAAACATCGGGCAGCGGGACGGTCGTTCCGCACATATAGCTGTCTTCGGTAGTTCGCTGGTCGAGCTGCCGCAGGTCTACCGCGCTGCCGCGGATCGCTATGACCTGATAGAAGTCGATATTGGTCTGCTCCCAGCCCCACGACGAGTAGAGGATGTCGCCGACGCGCAGCGAACGTCGGAACTCCTCACTCGACCGCGCTACGGCTTCGTCATGGCGGCGGAACCGCTCGGCCTCCTGCCGGATACGCTCCATAGCTTTGTCGTATTCTTCCGGTGTGTGGGCCTTGTAGACATACCGGGGGCGCTACATCCCCGGCGTCCATGCCGCGATACAACGGCCGTTACGGCCCTGAAACCGGACAAGCGAGATATTATAGATCAATTCGGGAGCGAAGCCCGTCCCCTGAGCGAGACGCTCGGCGTTCTTGTTGATGCGATAGGTTTTCATTGTTTCTGAGATTTAAGATTTTGGGTATCTTCTTCTACGATTCGGAAGTTTTCGGGATTCCAGCCCTTTGCGACCAGCGCGGCTTGCGCGTCGAGGACGCTCGGAAAGATGCGGCGCCTCTGCCGCGAAAAAGAGATGTATCCGACATAAATACGTCGCACAGTGCTTCTTTGATATTCGAGGTGGCAGCGGCACGGAACGGGCTGATAGTGCAGGAAGCCCCGCATCCGCAGCAGCAGGCCACGTTCGTACTCCTTGTCCTCGCGGCAGCGTTCCCACGCCTCGTATTTGTCGATGCCGTCGGTCAGCAGCGCATAACTGACAGCCCGGTCATAGCGGGTTCGGCCCTGCCAAAGGCCCTTGAAAAAGAGCGACAGCAGTTCCAGTTCGAGCGTCGGACGGCCTTTCGTGCGCAGCGTTTCTGTCAGGGATACGACCTCGTCGTAACGGAAGTCGAGCGGGCGGATGTTGTTCGCCGCCATGCGCACCATCACCCGCAGGTCGGGGGTAATGGTGATACGTGTTATAATCTGATAGCTCATAATGATATGCAATTAAAAGACCGCAGCTTTAGGGCTGCGGCCTGATTTGACAATACGTGAAGTGTCGTGTTATTTCGGATTGGTCGTGTCCCGGAGCTTCAATCCGAAATCGCCGCAGGCCGTACGCAGATCTTCGCTGAACTTGTTGCTCTCGCAATAATAATCACCCATCCGTTCGGCCAACTTCTGCAGATCGCCGTCCGTAATCGTCGCAGTATCGTATCCGTGTCTTTCGAGAGCCGTACGGTTCAGAAAGGCGATGTCGAACTCCGCATTCGGATCGTCCTTACTCGGAACGCTTCGCAGTTTCTCGTCGGTGAATCGGTAAATCTCGTCGAGATACTCCTTTTCCGTCCAGTCCGTATTCCTGTGCCGCCGGGAGAACTCGTCGCCCCAGGCAATGAGCGTCGCGGCCGTATCGCGGGAGTTGTCCGAAGGCCGGAACTTCCTGCGCCCGGCTTCATAGGCGATATCGACCAGCGCCTCGGCATAGTCGCGCAGGGACACATTGCCCGGAAGCGCTGCGGACTGCCTTTTCATAAAGGCAGTAATGGCCTCGGCATAGATCCGAAGCTGCAAACGGTCGCGCTCCGCGGCGGCTTCGTCGCGATCCAGCCCGAAATCCGGGGATTCATGGCCATCGAGGAAGTTCTGCAACTCGCCCAGCCGGAAAACGTCGTAGCGCGTACGGTATTCCGGTAGGCAGCGTTCCACGAAATCTTCCGTAAGGTCGTTTGTCGTCTGCGGCGCAGCCCCCGCGGACGGAATGAAATCGTATTCTTCCAGCCATTCGACGATGCCTTGCAGGGTATCGCAGGACAGATTTTCAAGCGGAAGCGGGAAACCATCCCCGCCGTCCATCAGGCAGACGGGCGTCAGCCCGTCCTCACAAAATTCGAGGGAGATTACATTGCGACAAAGACCGTCGTATCCGATTGTAAGGGGCGACTCGTAATACTCCTCGTAGGCGAGGCCGTCCGTATCTGCCAGCCGCTCGCGGTCTGTCGCATCGGCCGAATAAGTTCCCAGGCGCCCTTGCCGGCTGGCGATGACCGAGCGGATGACGCCGATCTGATAAGTGCGCAGTTTTTCGAGTGTTTCTTTGTTGTTCATAGTCATAGAGAATCAAGTTATTTATAAGAAAATTCCGGTCTGACGAAATAGCAGACCGTGGTGTGCCGCCCGTGATCCTTGACGAGTTTCACGGGTTGGGGCGCATTGTAGATGCGCTGCTCTGTAACGGGAGCATCGAGCACATCCCACCCCTCTTGCGATACGGCGGTCTGCTCATCCCGATAGCACCAGACGATGACGGATTTCGGGTCGGGAGCCGCGAATACGGTTCCTTCGTAATCGGAGAGGAACTGTCGGAACTCCTCCTCCGAGCCGAACGAGATGCACTCGCCCCGGTAAAGATCGCCGCTTCGGCACTCCGTATCCTTGTAAAGGCTGATCTTGCGCCATTTCTCGGTGGAGAAATCACCATAGAGCGGATCGCCTTCCCGGAACTCCCACAGCGGAACCTCGGCGCAGAACCGGACGACTCCGTTGCCGCAGGCGCCGCAATGGCCCCAAGCACAGAAATCCCCCGGCACGCTTCCGGTCGGGTGCAACGCGTGCGGCGCCACGACCGTAAAAGGCCCTCCGCTGACCGCGCAGCCGATGCCGTCGGCTGTCGCCCACACGAAAGGCACGTAAGGGCACAGGCAGATCGAAAGCATTCCGTCTTCACGGACAGCCTCGATTAGGGCGTTGCCGTGGAAGTCACCGTGGCGCGTGGTATAGCGCACCCGGTCGCCGACCTGCGGGACACGTGGGTTGCGGGTGCGTTCGATATGACGCACCAAAGCATTGGCGGCATCTACATCCGCCTGCGTCAGGTGGTGTTCATGGTCGTAAAGCGTATTCATCGACAGCAGCGTTTCGCAGCTGTACCGATCTTCGGCTTTGGATTGTTGCATATTGCTGATAATGAAAGCGCCGCAGTCTTTCGGCCGCGGCACAGGTTGAACAATCGTTTATATTCGGTTTTTGGATCAGGCGGCTTCGGCCGGAATCGCTCCCGGGGGTGCCGGCTCCTGTTCGCAGGCCAGCCGTTCGGAGATCATCCGCGCGGCACGGTTCACGTCCGTGAGGATGTCGAACAGGTAGGTCGGCTCTTTATGGAACTCCGCCAGCCAGTCCTTGATATAGGCGGCGCTCTCTTCGCGGGGTGTCGTGGCAAAGCCCAGCATCGCACCGCACAAGGCCGCCGTAAGTTCGGCGACCAACTCTTCGCGGATGTAGTCGGCATCTCCGTAGCAAGAGCCAAAAGGACGGTTCAGACGCTTCGCATGCCCCGTACTGTGCGTGACTTTATCCGAAATTTCGGATAAAATGAGTTATCCTAACTTTTATATTATTCCAACTAATCGTTCAATCGCCTGATATATAGACAGATTATCAGATAAAAGTTTGGATAATAATCAAAAGTTATTCGAGTTATTTTAATCCCAGTATTTCAGCTAAAGAATCTGATTTCTTCACCTTTTTCCACTTCTTTGCAATATTTTTTGCTACGTCATCTTCAAGAGTTGCCAGTGCTTTTGCTTTTTGAGCATTTGAAACAGCTACATAACTCTTGGTCGTTGTAGATATATTCTCATGCCCGAGCAGCTTTTGTATCATTAATACGTTTAGATCTTCTTCTAACCAATGTGTAGCTCTGGCAGAACGTAAATTGTGACAATGTATATTTTCCGGCATCTCTGAACACGTCGCATGAGCTAATCTGGCATAAATTTTCAAACGTTTATTAATAGCTTCGGGACTTAGTTTATGCCTATTGCCATTATAATTTGAATAAAACAAATATTCGTCTTTATTAGGTGTATCTCCGTGAAACATATGCACATACTGTCGAATTATTTTCACGACTTCTGGCAGTAGATATATATTGCGCAGTTTCGTACCTTTTCCCCATACCGTAATATAATTCTTGCCATCATGTTCGCCAATATGTAGGTCGTCAAGTTTTAGTGATAGTAATTCGTCGATACGTGTGGCTGTATTGTATAGCAGAGTAAATAAAGCAAAATATTGTCTTCCTGTTCTTGTTTTCAAATCAATAACGCCGAAAAAGGCTTTCATTGCCTTCTTCGTGATTTCAAGTATGCTTCGCTGCGGTTCTTTCATCCGTTTGACCGCTTTTGAATCATATTCGACGTTAATAAAGCGGATATCTTTGTGACTTAAATATTTTAGGAAGGATCGGAGGCATGCGAGTCGGTGATTACATGTTGAGTTACAGGATTTTCTTTTGGTCTTCAGCCAAAACATCCATTCATGTATAAATGCGATGCTAAAGCAGTCTGACGACATCGTTTCGCATGAAATACCTTTCTCAGATTCAAGAAAGTTGACATATAATGCAAGTGCGTCTGTATAAGCCTTTTGAGTGTGTATGCTACTCGACCTTTGTAGTGGTAGGTATGTTACTATCCATTCGTGAACGGCAGAAATAATAATAGTTGCCTCAGTTTTATTCTTCTTCATTCGTATAGTAGTCGGTTAAGTCAGGAAGTATTTCTGTTAGCCCCGAACCACTTAATTCATTAAGTTGGTCGGCAAAAAGAGGTACCAAGTTATAATAATAGGCAGTCGCTTTTATAGTAGTATGACCCATAGTGCGACTGAGATAAAGAAGTTTGTCAAACCATTCTGGGCCGACGTATTTCCACTTATTTATGTTTGTAACCGCATAATTACTCCTTAAATCGTAGATTCTTGCTTTGGCATCAGAAAACATCGTCCAAAGCCTGCTGAAATGATATGGCAGCCATGTTCTGCTGAAATGATCGCCGAACTCATTGGGGAAGAATGCTTTGCGATTAGGGATATATCGTGTGACAGCATCATCATATTGTCTAAGCAAATCCCATAAACTTGGGTGAAGGGCTATGCGATGCTGATTTATACCTTTTGACTTTGATATGTTTACTACTCCATCCTGTAAATCGACATCTTCACGAGTCAACAGCCTTGCTTCACAAGTACGCAATCCCGTGCTGTATAGAAAACGCAATATAACGGATAAAGTCATGCGACGTATACGGAATGCATAGCCTCTATAGTGTGTCATTTTTTCCATCAGATCTGCATTCTCAAATAGATTACGCAACTCATCTTGACTGAAAGCATGTGGTATGAACTTTTTCTTATCGTATGGTAGGTATTCCGGCAAGGGTAATTCCTCGTCGGAGGCTTTGTTTACATAGTGAAGAAATGAACGGATTGGAGCTATTCGCTTGTTAAAAGAAGCGGGGCATTCCGTTTCCCGTTTACTACACCACGATAAAATCATTTCTTCCGTAAGTTTACTTGTAATCGGATAATTAGCTGCGCAGTGGTTGTTAAAAAAGCGCAGGCATTGATGTGTTGTGTTACTCAATGCACCGGCAGTTCTCATGTGTACAATATATTTTTCCAACAGATCGGATGCCGCAGATATTTTTAAAGGTTGTTCTTCCGGATTTCTACGAATAGGTTGAATTTTACGGCTGTTCCGTAATGGCACGATTGTATGGATTCCCCGCGAATTTAAAAAGCGTATGAAATGATTAATAAATCCTATTTTGTTCTTTGGCTTTGTAGTTTTACGCACACCGTTGTTAATCCATTGTAGAAGCGAGTCTATCGTTACATTTGCATTATTCTGTCGGGCCCATGTTCTAAGAGATTTTGCGTTGTTGGTATAGCTTTTCCCGCCATCTGACTGTTCAAGATATAGTGAAACCAACTCTTCTAAATTTTTCATTATATAAACACCTCCTTTCTTACCGGGAACGAACTTATATCTAATCCGCATTCCCTTAAATGCACTAAATCTGCATCGATGTACGGATTTAATGATAAAGGAGAGGTGTGTCCGAGAATTTCACTGATTACATTTGTTGCTATTCCTGATTCAAGTAAACTCGATGCCAGATTGTGTCGGAATAAACGTACTCCCTTTTGACATCCATTTTGCCGAACCCCTATTTTCTCTAAAGCTCGTGTGACAATAACCCCGATAGATCTGATTTTTAATTGTTTTTTTATATCAAATGTATTCAAAAACAGATTACTCATTCCCATTTTATTCTGACGCTCATATTTGATGTAATCATAAATGGCATTACCCACTGTGGCTGTAAGAGGTAGACAAAGCGGTGCATCAGTCTTAGACTGCCGGATGTTCATTCTATCCGCTTTCCAATCAATGTTCGTCATCGACATTTTTGCAATGTCTGCACCTCGAATGCCTGTATGTATCAGTAGCGTCATAATAGCTTTGTCGCGAAGAGAAAGAAGCGTTCCTGTCGACAATTCTGATTTAATAATATCCAATTCGTCTTTATGTAGATATGGATAATTTTTTCTTGACCTTCTAATTGGTGGAACAGAATTTATTATACGTTTACACTCCGCCCATGTATCAAATTCCCGATTGCCTTTCAATACAGCCACAATATTGTTTTTGTAGGTGTGACCTCTGATTTGCCTCTCTCCGTCAAAGAAGAATTTTTGAATCATGGTAGTTGTTACATCATTCAAGGTTTTGGCTCCCTGATCTTGCAGGCACAACAAAAAAGCTGAACCATTGTTGGCTTCGGCCTGAATGGTTGTTTCCCTTTTGTCAGTCTTTGAAGCCGCGATTTTAAAATTGTCGATCACAGATCGAAATGCTGAGGAAAGTCTTTGATATGAAGACTTTCGTTCTGGATACTTTCTTTTTGTCATTACATTAAAATTAATTTTAGGAATACCAACATCTTACCTGTAATGTAATAAAAAAGAAAAATATTATCCAAACTTTTATCTGATAATCTGTCTATATATCAGGCGATTGCACGATTAGTTGGAATAATATAAAAGTTAGGATAAGTGACTTCGTGAAGAAGCGTCGTGTAGAATGCCGCGCCCTCCGGGAACTGCCGTTTTTCGGGGCAGACGATCCGGTCGAGCGTCGGCGAATAGGACGCCCTGTTGCCGGATCTGAGCAGGATGGGACAGAGCCACGACTGCTCCGCCAGCATCCGATCGAGCACCTCGCATGTCAGACCGTCCGAGTAGTCTTTCGGCCCGGTCGGTGTCGTAAGCGAAGTGTAGCGCTCCGGCTGCTGTTCCGACATATCCGTCTGGTCGATGTTGAAGACCGGGTAATAGCGCATCACGGGCAGCACGTCGTATTGCCGCCGCTGCTCCTGCGGCAGGCGGTAGTATTCCGCCAGTTCGATCTTTTTGCGGGTCTCCTTATGGCGGATGTACAGTTTCCAGAAGAAGACCGGAAACGACCCGGAGCCTTTGAGGATGTTCAACCCCTCTTCCTTGGCTTGTTTGAAGGTCGTGAAGAGTGGCGTACGGTAGCCAGCGATCTCCGAGAGGAACAGCAGCATCAGGGTATTCCCGCCCCGGTAGGGCGTGCCGCGCAGATTGCGCGGAAGACCGTGCGCAAGGTCGGCGATCCACGGCTTGCGCCACTCCTCGGTGAGCGTCTCCATTTTCTTTATCATCAGCTCCGTCAACTGCGGAGCGATCTTTTCAATCAGATTCTTATTCATGGCTCTTATCTTTACGTTATTCTTCCTCCGGAGCGGTAGCTTGCCGCCAGAGACGGATCTTCTCGTCGTTCGTCCTGCCGCGCCACCACATGTCGCAGGCATCGCGGAAAGCCTTGCGATCGTTCTTCACGCTGAAATTCTCCCGTTTCAGTCCTGTAATAATTTCCCGATCCTCCTCCGTCGTGCCATCCTTCCACCACGGTTCGACCGTATCGGACATCAATTCGCTTTCGCGGATCTGGTACGTGTGCTCTTCGCATCCGTCGCACCACAAATCATCCTGCTCGGGAGCTGCCGGTGCAACTTGTCCCGTATTGCTGTCCACCCATGTTCGGTAGGACACTTCGAGCGAACCGCATTCTTCGCAGCGCCATGGATCGGCGGACGTTTCGACTGCCGGGTTTTCCGGAATAGACTCTTGTTCCGGAATCTCTGAAATCTTATTCATAGCAATAATAATGAAAAGACGGAGCAGGCTACGCCTGCTCCGTCGGTTTGGACATTTAGTTCATGTTGTTACTATGCCGCTGCTTTCATCTCCTCAGGCATCCGGGTGTCGGGTTCGATATCCGGGTCCATCGGAATAATCAGCGGCTCCGGCTTCGGATCTGCGTCGGGCGTTTCGTCCGGCAGCAGGTCAGGAAGCTCCTCAGGCTCGACGTCCGGAGCCTCCTGCATCGAGACCGCCAGCTCCTCGGCCTCGGCTTTTGCCTGCAAAGCGTCGATTTGCTCCTGAAGACGGGCTTTGCGACGCTCGTAGACTTTCAGATACTCCTGCTGCACCTTCTGGCTCTGCTCCGAGAAGTTCAGATCCGCAAAGCGGCACATCATTCCCGTCAGGAGCGTTTCGTCCGTACATCCGTACTCCGGAGCCGCCGAGCGGAAGTAGTCCACCAGATACGCGCGAACCAGCGCCGCCTGTTGCTTGGCCGTGATACGACCCGCCGCGGCGAACTGCTCCCGGTCAGTCAGGTAAGAGCCTTCCTTGGGTCGGAAACCGCACTGACGGAGTTTCGAGTCGCTCATTACGCGCTGCATCACGGCGTAGTAGAACATCTGCTGCTCCTCTTTCTGCAAGGGCTTGTTCGCAACCTTCACATTGAGAAAGACCTGCTTCATATCGGTCGTGATATGCTCGTAGCAGATTTCCCGGTTGCGGCGATCCTGCTGCATCAGCCCTTCCAGCGGCGAAGGCGGAACGACGGTGACGAAGACCTTATGCTCATCGTCCTGCCCCTCGTTTACTGTCACTTCCCGCTCCTCGTCTCCGATCTCTTCGTAGCGGATTTCAATATCGAGGTTGCCGATGACGGCGTATTTGCGCACCCGCCCTTCCGAGATGTCGAACTCCAACCGCTGAGTTTCTTCGGCAAACGCCGCCATTTCGGCCTCGTACTCCTCCTTAGCCTCAGTAAAATCCTCTTCTGACTCGAACTCTTCAGCCTGCGGGGCGTCGGGCATCTGAGGGCCTTTATCGTAGTGATAAACGCTGTATTCCAGCTCTTCGACGTGATAGCCTTCTTTCTCAAGAGCTTCGAGTACTGCGGCAGGAGTTTCGCCGTCCGTAGCCAGCGTCGTACGCGGGTCGTCCTTCAGGAGTTTCACGGCTTTCTGTACCAAAAACTCGTTGTTCTTGCGGATCATGCACTCGCGGTTCTGGCAGCCCGCGCAACCGCCCGTACATTCGTCCTTGAACAACACCTGATTGGCCGTGTTGTGCTGGCAGGAAAGGCACTCCGTCTTATCGAAGTTGTAGCTTTCCAACTTGGTCATGTAACGCTCGTAGAGCCGCCGGGCGATCTCCTTGATCCGCGCGGTCTTCCACGAGCTGTAACACCCCTCGGCGAAATGATCGTCGTAGACCTCCTGCTGGATGTCGGCGGGATATTTGGCGATCTCCGTAGCGACGCCCACCGAAATATCCTCCTTGTCGAGCATCCCGGCCAGGGCATCGATCAGCTCGCAGAGTTTCAGTCGCGAGCGGATGTAGGCTTCCGACTTGCCGAACTTGCCCACGAGACTCTCGATCGTATGCCGCCCCGACTGCAAGGCCCGCTTGTAGGCGGCGGCCTCCTCGCGCGGCCGCACGTCCTCGCGCTGCAGGTTCTCCGTGATGGCGGCATCCTCGGCCTCGGCGTCCGACAGATCCCGCACCAGGGCCGGAATGAATTTCAGGTTCGCCATGGCGGCAGCCCAGTAGCGGCGCTCGCCGTAGACGATCTCGAAGCCCTCGTCCCTCGGACGCACGCAGATAGGCTGAAGAACGCCCAACTGTTTGATGCTCTCGGCAAGTTCCAGCAGGGTATCCTCGCAGAAATTCTTGCGGGGATTGTAGGTCGAATTGACGATTTTGTTCAGATCCAGCAGCCGGACATCCGTCTCGGGATGGGCTGCCGGTTGTTCGGCAGGACTGGTTTCTGCGACAGGATTCACAGCTCCGATATCCGTTGCCTGCGGTTCGGCGGGTTTCATGTCGGGACTCCCGGCTGCAACCGGGTCTTGCGCTTGCGCCGCAACGGCCTCGGAAACGGCCGGCGTCCGAACTGCGGTCTTACCGCTCTGCTTCGATTTCGAATTTGCTTTCGCAGTCTGCATAACATGTAACAGTTTTTACCGTGTGTCTCACGTGTTTTCTGCTCGCACGAATTTTATTGTTTTTATCGCGCAAGCAATGAATAATATGTTATGAGGCTTTATATCCCGAACGGATCGGTTGCCTCGGGAAGATTCATAAGCCCGCGGCGCAGGCGCAGGGACGGAAAAATACCGCAGCCCCGGCGAGGATGATTTTTCCGTCCCGGAGCCGGAGAGGGAGGCCCGGCCGACCGGCCCGGGATTATCTTTCCCGGGGCAACCGGCAGGATAGGTAATTTCCATTTATCTTTGCCGTGACAAACATCGGAAGCAGCAGCTTCGATGTCATATTGAAACCCGTCATTTCTGGGTATAATCGGATCGAAGCATCCGGCAATATCCTGCATTCGGTCGGATTCATCTCCGTTTCCGGTATATATCTCCGGAAAATTTGCCGGTTCCATACGAACAGTTAATTTTGTAATAGATTCAGTTTATCGGAATGCGTAAATCGGTATTCATACTGCTAACGGTTTTCACGGCCTGCCTGCTCTGCAAGGAGTCGGAGAATATGCCGGGCACCTCTCGGAAATTCATGGATGAAACATTCCTAAACCGTGGGGAGGAGAATTTACTTGCCAGGCAATGGCAATGTGAATATATCTATTCCGATTTAAGTTTCACCAGTGTCTTGCCGGAGGCCAAAAAGACACGCTCGACCGTATCCATGTTCCGGCACGGAGCCCATGGGCGCTTGCGTGCCACGGTTTTATCAATGTGTTGCGTCACATACGGGATTTCGGGCGTCGCAGGACTCGCAGCAAGGGTACACGGAAAAGGTTTCGTGGCCGGCCTACATGCCGTAGACTATTACGTCTATCGCCTGCACCGGCTCATTATTTAGCCATATGGCAAGAAGACTCGCAAAGGCCGGGTAAAAACATGGAATGTCCGGAAAACGGGAAAGTTGTATGTCCTGTTTTCGGGGGAATAAAATGCCCGGCTGTCTCGCGCTCGAAATTCGTTTTTTATACGTGTCGCCCCGATGCATATACGATAAATATCGCTCCGGACGGCTCTGTTCTTTCGGAGAATCCTAAAGATGGAGATTTACGATGTACCGATATGCTGACGCGTTCCGTTGTTCACGACGGAATTTTTTATGTTTTGAAGAGAGCTGTCGTGATCTCACACAACGGCCTGTACGGGTAGATGAAAAGTGTCTTTGGAGGGAGTTTTCGGTATTCCCATATGACGGTATAAACACTCCGGACACCGTTTCCCAACAGTATCCGGAACTGACAAAATTGTGCTTGCGGTATTTTGCACAGGATAAAAATACGGATTCTTTTCGAAAGCAGCAAGCCGTGCCCCGGTTTTTCAGCTTCCGGCGGTTCATCCTCGAGAATTTGCGTTTCTTATATCGCCGCCCGTTTTAGCAATTTTTCCCGCGGGCCGATATCCGGTTTGTATATTTGTATAATAGACCGAAAATAATTATTTTGGAGTCCTGAAAAACATAATCTCCGAAAGCTGTATGGTAGAATTGGATAAAAGCCAAAAGAAAATTGCCCGAACACTCATAAGCCGGGCCTTGGAGCGTGAATGCTGTACCTTTCTGGCGAAACTCAAACGATTCCTGCAGGATGAAAAAGCGCAGTCCTGCCATGAGAAATATTTGGAAATATATAAGAGCATACAGACATTCGACAAAGATATAAGTCGTCAGTATGACGGTCTGAACGGCTCCCGCTATGCTTTGACGGTATTCAGCCTTTTCTATAACGGAATCCTTACGGAGAAGGATCTCTCGGAATTCGACGACAGAACCCGGGAAGCGTTCTTGGAGCACAGACGGCAGTGGAATCTGGAGTTGTAAGCCGGCAGCACGGACATATACCGCATATGAACCCGGCATGCAGAACCCGAAGGAGCCTCGCAGAAAAATTCTTTCGGGAATGGAATGCCGTGCACCGAGGGAACCGGCCGAAAAAAATAGCATCACAAAGCTGTTTTTGTGAAAAAATATCTATTTTTGGATCGTGTTAAACTACTAAATTCCATACGACCATGAATGAACTGGTAAAGACTATCGACGAGCTGTATGCGGCATTCAAGACCGACGCAGAGCTTCAGGCGGGAAAAAACAACAAAGCTGCGGGACTGCGCGCCCGTAAGGTGTCGCTGGAGCTTGAGAAGAAACTCAAGGAATTCCGGAAAACGTCGCTTGCGGCAGCTGCCAAATAGCTCGTTTTCATCGCATGACGCAGGGTGTTCTTTCGAAGGACACCCTTTTTTGTCCCGGCGGTTTCGGCCTTACCGGCGGAGGAAATGACGGCAGCCCTGTCGAAGATTCAGCCCCGGAGTTTCCCGTCGGTCGTCAGGGAGGGATTCAACCGCTCCCGAAGGCTCGTATTGCGTTTCAGCACGGACATATTGCGGACGGCATAGGCCAAGGCTTTCATTGCGCCGATCAGCACGCAGATCTTTTTGGCGCGCGTAATACCCGTATAGATCAGGTTGCGCTGGAGCATCACGAAGTGGGTCATCAGTACCGGCATGACCACGATCGGGTATTCCGACCCTTGGGCCTTATGGATCGTCGTGGCGTAGGCCAGCGTCAGTTCGTCGAGTTCCGTGACATCGTACTCGACCTTCTTGCCGTCGAAATCCACCGTCAGCATCCTGTCCTCCGTATCCACCTCCCGGATATAACCCAGATCGCCGTTGAACACATCCTTGTCGTAGTTGTTGCGCAACTGCATCACGCGGTCGCCCTGTCGGTAGGTGTAGCCGCCGCGGCCGAGGCTCGGCCCCGAAGGATTCAATGCCTGCTGCAACAGCAGGTTCAGGTTCGCGGCGCCCACGACGCCCCGCTGCATCGGCGTAAGTACTTGAATACGGTCCGGACTTTCCCGGTAGGCGCGGGGCAGGCGCTCCTTCACCAGCCGGACGATGGTTTCGGCGGCCCGTTCGGGGTCGTCCTCCCGCATGAAGAAAAAGTCGGTGTCGCGGCCGTTGCTCGTATCGGGGAAGCGTCCCTGGTTGATGGTGTGGGCGTTCATCACGATACGGCTCTTCTGCGCCTGCCGGAAGATGCGCACGAGCCGCACGACGGGGATACGCTGCGAGTCGATGATGTCGCGCAGGACGTTTCCCGCCCCGACGCTCGGCAGCTGGTCGATGTCGCCGACGAACACCAGCCGCATCCCCACGGGAACGGCTTTCAGCAGGTTGTTCATCAAAAGGATGTCGATCATAGAACACTCGTCCACGATCAGCGCGTCGCCTTCCAGCGGGTTCTCGTCGTTGCGCTTGTAGCCGTCCTGCGGGTTGTACTCCAACAGCCGGTGGATGGTCTTGGCCTCCATGCCCGTCGCCTCGCTCATACGCTTGGCAGCACGTCCCGTCGGTGCCGCCAGCAGCACGCGCAGGCCGGCTTTTTTCAAGGCCGCGATAATTCCCTGCGTCGTAGTCGTCTTACCCGTACCGGGGCCGCCGGTCAACACCATGACTTTGGACGTGACGGCCTGCCGGATAGCCGCAAGCTGAACCTCGTCGTATTCGATGCCGGTTTCCGCGGTGAGGGACGACGGATCGAAAAGCCCGTCGAACAACGAACGGCCCGTACTCTGGGCCAAATCTCTCAGGCGACGCGACGTGCCGCACTCGGCATGGTAGAACGGAGGAAGGTAAATGGCGTCCTTGTCGAGAATAAGGTCTTCGGCCTGAAGCATCCCGGCGAGGGTATCACGGATAGCCGTTTCGCCCGCTTCAAGAAGCTGCCCCGCAGTCTTTACCAGCTGTTCCTCCCCGGCGTAGACATGTCCTTCGTCCGAGAGTTGTCCCAACGTATAGAGGATACCGCTCCGGCATCGCCGCGGGTCCTCTTTCTCATAGCCCATCTTTGCGGCGATGCCGTCGGCGGTCTTGAAGCCGATACCCCAGATATCGTCGGCAAGGCGGTAGGGATTTTCTTTCACCTTGTCGATACTCTCCTTGCCGTATTCCCGGTAGATTTTCGCAGCATAGGCCGTGCTCACGCCGTAGCCCTGCAGGAAGAGCATGACATTCTTGATATCTTTTTGCTTCTCCCAGCTCTCCCGGATCTTCGCCACACGCTTCCGCCCGATGTTCGGAACTTCGTAAAGCCGTTCGATGTCCGTCTCGATGATGTCGATGGTCTCCGTTCCGAATCGCTGGACGATAGCCCGGGCGAACCGCGGGCCGATGCCCTTGACCAATCCGCTGCCGAGGTATTTTTCGATCCCGTACACCGTGGCGGGCATCGTCTCCTCCCATGTCGCGGCGACGAACTGGCTGCCGTAGCGTTTGTCCACCTTCCATTCGCCGCGGCACAGAAGAACGCTGCCCACGGGAACCTCCAGCAGGTTACCCACGAGCGTGACAAGGTCGTTATAGCCCTTCACCTTGACCTTCAGCACCGAGTATCCGTTCTCGGGATTCTGATAGGTGATACGTTCCACGACACAGCGCAGAAGAGTTGCCGGGTGTTCGTTCATAAAACGGACGATACTGAATACCCAGTAAAATTACGGAAAAAATCCCGGAATAGCAATGCCGCCGGGCATACGACCTTTATTCATCGTCCAAGGTATTGAGATATTCTTTGATAATATCCCTATGACATGGATAAGGCTTACAGAAGCATCCCAAGCGTTTGCCTTTCAAAGCATGGATACGCTGACGAAACTCAGGATCGGTACGCAGGCGTCCGTAAAAATAACTGCGGTAGCGGTCCAAAGCAGCACCGCGGCTCATGCCTGGCAGCAGCCGAAAAGGATTCCCGAAATAACCGTCTTCACCACGGCCGGCACGGCCGATGTAAACATCGCATGCTGCATAACGAATGTTTACCACTTCAGTTCGTTTCATGACATAAAATTTTAACATTGACGCGGGGTTCTCCCCGTGTCGGAATGCACTACGCCCGTTCCACTACGACGATCTCCGCACGGCAGGCAGTGCGTGCGAACGGCTCCTGCATGGGTGTCCGGTGGTGGATGATAAAGTGCCGCATCGTCTCCTGTACGGCTTTGGGACGCTGCTTGTCGATAAAGCCGTACGGCAGAAGCAGCACGGCACGATCGCCCGAGCGTTGCGTGCGGGAGAGCCATTGCAGGAAGTAGACACACTCCACAATCTCGAACGGCGGATTGGCAATGACGTTCTCGCAGCGGAAGTCGATCTCATGAAATTGCATCCGCAGCGCAGCAGTTTCGGGATAGAGGCGTTCGTATAGATCAACCAGCTCCGCATCGGCATCGAAGCCGAGGAGCGCCGACGGATGCACGCCCTCGAGGAGCAGGGCGCGCGTAAGTTGCCCCGTGCCGCAGCAGGCGTCCACGATACGGCTGTCATTGTCGAAATATCGCACGGCCAGTGCCGCCATCTGGCAGGCCGTGCGGTCGGGTGTCAGGTATTGCGAAGCATAGACGCCCTTGCGGCGCTGCCGCTCGCACATTGCATCATACGGCCAGTTATCGCCGCCGTAGAGGAATGGCAGGTCATTGTGCTGCTGCCAATAATCGAGAATCTCCGGCAGCGTATCCGGCCAATAGAAATTGCGCCGCAGATAGTAATTCTGAAGCGCATAGCGTTTTGTGATTCTTTCAAAGATTTTCATTGGATCAGGTTTTAGGGTTACTCTTTTTTCTGCCGCGGCACCGCAATCCAGTCGGGATTCAGCGTCATACGCCAATCGGGATCGCCAGTGCGGTAAGCGAGGAGCTGGGCGGCGTAATCGTGAGCTTCACGGGAATTTTGGGCCCGATAGTGAAACATCCATTTCTGACCGCACCGGGGACATTCCCAGACGACCATCGTACCGGCAGAGGTCTCGGCAAGGCCCAGCATGCAAGGTACTACGTATAGTGCGGCGGTTCGAAATCACATTCATAACAGGTATAAATACCGCGGTTATAGCGTCCCTGCGGTGGAACGCGCAGGGACAAAGGAATATCGATCATATAAGTATATGGTTTAGGTGTTCGTATCTTCAGGCGAAGCCGCGACTCCGTCCTCTTGGCAATAGTCGAATTTCATCAGCTTTGCGACACGGGCGTACTCCTTATCGTAATACGTATCGTATTCCTTTTGATATTCCTCCTTGTAATGGGTTCCACCGTCGGGATCGTCGGGGTCATCGGCTTCGACGAATGTTTCGAAAGGTGCACCGTGTGCGTTCAGCAGCCGTCCGACGGCCAGATCGCAGGCAATATCCATAATCGACGCGTTGATCGCGTCCTTATGGTTACGGTAATATTCGTGTAAATTCATGGTTTCGTTCATTAAAATGTTCTTGGTTTGAGTTATTGTATTTCTGCGGACATCAGGTCGGGGTCCGCAATGCAGATCGGGTTTGTTCCGGGTATTCATTGGGCAGACTCTTTCCGGATTCGGATTTGCTCCTCTGCGAATTGTCTGTTCCACCACGCCTCGCAGGCATCGACAAGCATTTGATACTTCTCTTCGGAAGGTTGTCCGTGATGCAGTTTCCGTCTGCGGCCGAGTAAATCATAACCGTAGGATCTCCATTATTGTTTTCTATATCCAGTGGATATTCCGTTCCGGGAATCTGATAAGCAGCATCTTCCTGATAGGTCGGATCATTTGACAGTTCATCGAGTTGACCGTCAGCACATAGATCCTTGATCTTCTGGACTGCCGTTTCGAGATTCTCGGCTTCAAAACTGAAATACCGGCAATCTATGACAGTAATTTTTTGATTCCGATAAAATTCATAGCGTTTCATTGCGCGATTATTTGAGGTTAATACTTCGACACTTCCAGTCCTTTTTTCGTCATGCTCATCGAGAAGCCCGCCTCATGGAGCTGTTTCAGTACCGAAGCGTTGCTCTCATGGATAAGAAGCGGATAGACTTGGGAGTAGTTGTCGGCGATCGGTGTGTTGAACGACACAGTGATTCTGTTGTTTCGGGTGATGATTTCCAGCGCACTCCGGAAATCGGATTCCTGCATGTTCATTTGAAGGTGTCTTTAATGATTATCGGATATGGGACGTAGTTCGCACGGAAAAACTTCGGCTTCCGAAGCCGAAGAACAAATCCGGATGATGTCATCGTCAGAGGGTTCCTCCACGTCGTCATTACCCGAACATACGGTATAATATCCCGACGTTTCATCGGCAGGATCACGCCAGAAGACCCGTTGCCCGGGGTGAAAGACCTGCACGCGCGGCAGCTTCTCCCCGTCAAGGGTCTCCGGAAGAGCGATTACTTCCCGGATTGCAAGCCGGGGATGTTTGTCGAAATGCCAGTCTACCTCGGATTCTTCGCCGAGAGTCGTTTGAATCGCACTCAGAACCGTTCCGCATTGTTCGGAAACAAGACGTGCGGCCTCCTTGCCGGAAGCCGCACGCAGGGTAAAACAGCCGTTGAAGGTATAGCTGACCTTCAGTTTGAATTTTCGTCGCATAGTGTTTAAGAGTTATCGTTGTTGTTTTCAGACCATTCGTCGACTGTCGTCGCGTCATAGATGCCGTACCGGCGTATTTCAGCGTACGCCTGTCCTTCCCGGAGCAGGGGCTGCCGGGAGACGAACGTTCCGGTGAAGTTTGCCAAAGCCAGCGGAACGAGCCACTGGAAATCGCTGCCCCGACCGCCCATGACCTCGCACGAATGAAAATCGGCGGGAAGGGTTTCGGAATCGAGGCGACACATAGTGAAAAGAGCAGAGATGCCGTTGATCTCGGCCTCGCGGAAATCCCTGATATCCGCGAAAGGAATGGATGATTCGTATGCCATGATATGGAAATGACGCCGCCCGCTCGTTGCGGAGCAGGCGGCAGGTTATTAAAGAAAGATTCGGTACCACGCCCCGAGCAGATAGACATTACCTTCCACATAGAGCGAGTATAAGTCCGTAGAGACAATCCGCAGGAACAGAGTCCTGTCGCCGCGCAGTTTCCCGATCTGGCGCCGGAGCGCTTCGGCGGGAAAGGGTTTGCGCGAGATGAACCGTCCGCGGATCTCTGCCTCCGAGGGGAGGTATTCGTACAAGCGGTAATTGAGCGCCAGCCAGCGAAGGATTTTACGGCGGGTTTTCGCATCGTCCGTCCGCAGTGTGAAACGGTTGAAACAAAGATTGTTCATCGTAAATCGGAGTTAGTTCAGTGACAAGGCCTGACAGAAATAGTCCGTATAATCGAAGTCCAGTCCCAGCCCAGAACAGGCCGTTTCAAGATCGCCGTAGCACAGAGCCCCGGCATCCCGCAGTTCCCGCAGGTTGCGAAGTTCCGCGGCCAAATATTCCTCGGCGCGACGTTCGCCGCAGCGGCACGCAGTGCAGATATTTTCGATAATAATGTTTCGTTCCATAGTCGTTTAAGGTTTAGGTGTGAATTTATTGTCGGAGAGTGCAAGGAAATCGTCGAGCGTGCGGCTCCGATAGTCCAAAGAGATCTTTTCGCTGTAATCCGTCTGCCGGATATCGAAAGTATAGGTCAGGCCGTTACGAATGATCTGGCCGTGACTTTTGTCATGAACCCAAACCACATCGGACAGAGCCTCCAACCGGTTGCGGTACCCGATTATTTTGCGTTCGTTCTCCGCATCGATCCGTTCGAGATTCCGGAAACCCTGCGTGAGGTATTCCACCCAGTCGTCGATCTTCTTTTTGGTGAAGACCCCGATACGGTTCGGAGCGGTTTGTTTGTCGAAAGCCTTGCCGTAGGAGTAGTTGTCCGCATATCGGAAGAACGACCAATCGAATCGGAGGTCGTAATAGGGTTTTGGATAGAAATATTGGCGGACGAGAAACAGGATGTCGTTTCTTCGGAAACCGGTGCAAGCTTCCTCGAAATAGTTTTTCAGGCTGTCCACGGCATGTGTAACACGGTAGAACAAGGCTGCCTCCGGAACGAACTCCTGCACTGTTTCCAATACGGCCGATGCGCTTCGAATAGCCCGCTCTATGTTATCCTCGGCATTGGCGAGCAGCAGCTCGTCGAAGGTCGACTGATCGATCCACTTTCTCATCGCTGAGCAACCTGCCTGCGGCAGGATTCCGTTTCCCGCAGGTAATCGTTCAACGCAGGCACAAGGATCGTACACTCGGCATCGGGCTTTCCGAGAAAACATTTCACCTTTACCGATGCCTCCACGCCGTCCCGGGCGTAGGTCTTGAAGCGGTAGTCGTAACCCGCCACCGCAATCTCGAATTTTTGATGTTTCATCTTCGAAATGGATTTTGATTTGACATACGGCCGGCAGATCCCCGCTATGAAAGTGAGAAGCCGGCTTCGGGGCGGGATTATCAGCGACGGCACGGACAAGGCAAATTTTTGAGGGGCGATACGACCCGAAGGGTGGAGATCGTGCCGCAAAAATTTGACGCCGGAACGTGTCCGGCGCTATCTTGCCCCGAGGCCGGCGTTCACAAAGGGATTTTTAATTATTATTCGCGCTGTCTCAAAACAAAAAGAGACTGCTGCGGATGCAGTCAGTCCCTTTCAGCACGAACGGATCAGCGCACCTCGAACTGCGGTATCCGGGAGAGGGTCTTCCGCAGCTTCCGGCGGTAGAAAAGTTCAGTAAGCGCAAGCAACTCGTAGGCATCGTACAGCATCTGTCCGTTGACGGTACGGGCGCGGATCATCCGCTTTTTGCGGCATTGTTCGAGCTGGTGACGGTCCAGACCCAGCACCTCGCAGACCTTGCGGGCCGAGAGGAACATCGGGCGGTCGCTGTGGCTCAACAGGTGTTCGAAAAGCAGTGTGGATTGTGTCAGCATGAAATGCGTGCGGAGCAGTTTCTCCAAAGCTCCGGACTCCACCAAATAATACTTGTCAGGCATAGGGTTATGAATTAAAGGTTCCTGATCCGGTTTTTAAGTTCTTTTCGCTGCCGGCACTCCGTGTCGATCCGCTCGACAAAACGGTTTATCTCGGCAGCGGAGAACATAAGACGGCGCCCGAAGTGGAACCCGGTGAGCTGACCGCTGACGCAGTAACGGCGCAACTGACGGTCGCTGATCTTCAGCAGGTCGCAGACCTCGCTCACTTCAAGGATCGGCGTACCGCAAAGCATATTCCGGTGACGTTTCATATAGGCGATATCTTCGCGGATCTCTCGGACGATTTCCAAAATCTCATCGAGTCGTTCCATAATCGGGTTGCAGTAGGTTTTCGCCGCAAAGATGCAATGACCGAATGATGAGTTTATACAAGTATGTAAATACATAATATATTTATATACTTTATCGCAAAGTGTCTACACGGAGAATTTCGTTGCCAGTTTCTCCCGGAGCATGGTAACCTCACGGTCGATCATCGGCGGGGTGACTTTCGCATAGATTTGAGTGGTGGTGATATTTTTATGTCCCAGCATCTTCGAAAGCGTCTCCAGACTCACGCCGTTCGACAGGCAGATCGTCGTGGCGTACGTGTGCCGGGCAAGGTGGAACGAGAGTTGTTTGTCGATGCCGCACTCCCGGGCGATGTTTTTCAGGCTGTCGTCGATCGAATCGAGTGTAGACATGGCAAAAACACGTCCGTCGCCGGTCAGACCCCGGTACTTGTTCAGGATGAACAACGCATACGGCAGAAGTTTGACAACGTATCTGGTTTCGGTCTTCTGGCGGTTCCCGCTGATCCACCACTCGCCCTGCGCATCCTGCTCGATCCGGTCATAGGTCAGCGAGGCCATATCCGCATAGCAGATGCCCGTGAAGCAGGAGAACAGGAACATATCGCGGTTATAGTCCTGACGCTTATACCGCAGCTCGGTAGTCATCATACGCCGGAGTTCATCTTCCGTTAAAAAACTACGTTCCGGATTCGGAGCCGTATATTGATAGAGGGAAAAGGGGTTGCGAGGCATCCAGCCGTTGTTGAACGCGATTTTGACAACGTATTTCAGGCATTTGAGATAACCGCTGACGGTCGTAGGCTTGAGCCCCAGATCGGATTTAAGGTAGACGTGGTATTGCTCGATGAACGACTGTTCCAACTCCGCCAACGGCATATCGCTCACGTTATACTCCTTACGCATGAAAGTCCGCAGATGGTCGATGGATTTATAGTAGCGGTTCCATGTACCGTGGCAGCGGTCGATGCCGACACGTTTCTTGAGGTCGCCGGTGAATTTCTCGAACGCTTCGAGAAGCAGCCGGTATTTCTCTCCGAAGCCGAGATAGGCATTCTTGACCTTTTCGGCCGTAACGTATGACTCCCGGTCGCAGATATCCTGATAGTGCTTGCCGATCTGGGTGCGGATGTTGTCCAGATGACGGTTGATGCGATCCGCTTCGAGACTACGGCCTTTGGCGCGGCCGCCGCTGACCTCCCAAAGCGTTTCCGGGACGGAGAGCTTCGCGCTGAACTGCGCGATGCTGCCGTTGACCGTGATGCGACCCATGACAGGGACGACTTTCTGATCTTTGTCTTTGTTCCTTTTAAGGTAGAACAGAACCTTGAACGTGCTACGCATAAACTCTGCTTTTTAGGGTTGCAAAAATAATTTCAGCAGAGTCGTATGTCAAGATGAATAGAGATGCAAGAAACTGAAAATCACGTTTCTATGAATAATAGAGCAAAAGAAACGAGGTAACGATTTGGAAACCGAAACCTCGTTTAACATTACCTTATTCTACTTTTTTTCTAAAACAAAGGTACTGAAGAAAAGTGTATAATTATTTGATTATCTTTTGCTTTACACTTTTTTATACCTCTGTTTTTTATCCCCGGAACTTCCGCTGCGAGTGACGGCTCTTTTATTCGCTGCTCCGGCCGCGTCAGTCGAAAAGCTCGTTCAGGACGGCCGCCAGCCGGTAACCGGCGTTGCGGATCTGGTGTTCGACCAACGGCAGGGCCTTGTTCAGGAAGTCCTGTCCCAGCCGCTCGTCGGGCTTGGCCCACTCGAACTGCACTTCACAGGTCACGGCGCTGTCGTGCAGCCAGTCGCGCGGCGTGCCGGCCTGCACGGCGGCCTTCTCCCGCTTCGATGCGCGGTCCAGCTCGCCGGCCCACTCGGTGACGGACCAGATACGGGTCGTGGTGATGATCTCGTTGTCCCAGACATGGTGGACGTAATACTTGTGCGGCTTGTGGTACTTGTCTTCGAACAGCACGTCGTACTTGGTGTTGTGAGTCGTGTATTTGATATGCGCAGGGCAGTGCATGTCGCCGACCAGATGGATGACGTATTTCAGATTGACCGCTACGGCCGAGTCGGTCAGGTTGCGGTAATCCCTGAGGTTGCGGATCGCCAGCTCAAGCCCGTAAACGGCGTTGCCCTTTCCCGGCTTGAGCAGTTCGTCTCCGTAGCGCAGGTCCGCGCCCACGGGCGCCGTGTGCCAGTCGTTGGTGAAGGCGTATTCGGGCGTCTGGCGGTATTCGTCCATCCATTTGGCGTAGTAGACGACGGAGTGCCCACCGAGATACTTCTCGATCCGTTTCTTGGCCCGTTTGGTGAGGTTGCGTTCGGCGATCTTGGCGATCGTTTCGTGGCCTTCGCGGCCCCACGCCCGCGCAGGTTCGGAAGCGGAGAGGGAGAGAGCTGCCGCAAAGAGCAGCAAAAGCAGTTTTTTCATGGTCTTGATGGTTTTGGTGAGTCTGTTTTTTCGAAGAAGAGGTATCCCGGTCACCGGAATACCTCTTCTTTGTGTCGCGGAGCAAAGGGGCGTCAGAAGCTCAGCCCGTCTTCGTAGCCCGGATTCTGGCTCAGTGCGCCGCCCGTGGCCACGCGCTGGTCGGTCGGGATCGGCCACAGATAGTCGCGGCCCTCCTCCCATTTGTAGGTGCGGCCCCGGAAGCAGACGATATAGCCGCTCGTGCCTTCGGTCAGCTGGGCGTCCTTGCCTTCGCCGATTTCGAGCATCGCGTCGCAGGTCGTGGCGGGCTTGGTGCCGCTCCAGAGGCAGAGGTCCATCTTGCCGTCGCCGTTCATGTCGTATTCGCCCAGCGAGGGGAAGTAGCAGCCGAGGAAGCCGTCGAGTCCGTTCGACGAGGGAACCAGTTGGGCGCCCTCCTTCCAGCGGAGCATATCCCACTGGCGCAGGCCTTCGCAGGGAAGTTCGACGGTGCGTTCGCGGCGGATTTCGAGGATCACGCCTTTGTTCGCTCCGGAATTGACGTTGGGGTAGTAGCTGGCCATCAGCGGATCGGGATTGTTGTTGGCGGCCGTCATGTCGAGGGCCGGCATGCCCACGCGGTCGCGGACGACGTCCACGGTCAGGGCGATGTCTTCCGGGGTCAGCGTACCCAGCTCGGCCTTGGCCTCGGCGTAGGTGAGCAGGATTTCCGGATAACGGAATACCGGCCAGTCGGTAGTCGAGGTGGTGGCGCCGTTATGCGTGTCGTCGCTCACGAACTTGATGAAGCGGTAACCCGTCATGTCGTAGCTCTTGCAGTCCTCGATCACTTCGTCGATGCCGTTCAGGTCCACGTATCCCGGAGCCATGAGCGTCTGCGCCATGCGCGGGTCGCGGTTCTGGAACTGCTGGTTGTAGGTCATGGTCTCGTATCCGGGCTGGTCCTGAATCTTCGAGCCGTCGGCCATCAGGTAGTGGTTCACCAGCCGCTGCGTGGCGCTGTGGCGCATGTTGCGGAACGTGAACTGGATGCCGTGGCGTACGAGGATGTCGGCGTTGAAGCGCATCGAGAGGATCGTCTCCTTGGCGTCGCCGTCTTCGAGGATGAAATATTCGCGGTAGGGGGCGTCGAGTTTGAGCGTATTGCCTTTGTAGAGCGAATATTTGTTCTGCTCCATGACGGCCCATGCGGCGTCGGCGGCCAGTTGGAGGAAATAGTCGGCCGAGATGGTCACCCCGTCGATCGTCTCGTCGGCGATGCCGTGGTATTTGCGGAAGGTGCCTTCGTAGAGCGCGGCGCGGGCCTTCATGGCGCGGGCGGCGTTTTTGCTCAGGCGGTAGAGCGCGTCGCTCGGCCAGTTGTCGGGCAGGTCCGTGATGGCGCGGTCGAGGTCCTCCATGACCTTCTTCATCACGAATCCGCGGCTGTCGCGCGGCCGTTTGAGCGAAGCCCAGTCGTTCGACGGAATCACGAAGTCGTAATAGGGGATGTCGCCGTATTTGCGCACCTTTTCGAAGTAGAACAGCGCGCGGAAGAAATAGGCCACGCCGTCGTAGCGCTGGCGGATCGTCTCGTCGGGGCAGTTGCCCGAACGTTCGAGGTAGTAGTTGATGTAACGCAGGTAGGCCCATGCGCTTGTGCCCCAGTTTTCGGTGGCCGGGGAGCGCGTGCCCTGCTGTACGGAGCTGAGGTTCTTGGCGATCTGGATGTCGGAGACCTGAATGGCATCGGTGTCGGGACCTGCGAAGAGACTGTAGAAGCGGTTGGTCCAAAGCTCCAGCTCCGCTTCGCTCGAAAAGAACGTATTGGGCGAAAGGTTCGTTTCCGGCTCCTTGGTCAGGAAGTCGTCGCAGCCTGACAGCGCCAGACTCATCGAAACGAATATCAATATTTTGCTGATAGTTTTCATGGTTGATCGAAATAATGCTTTCCGGTTAGTTTAGAAGGTGATGTCCACGCCTACGGAGAAGGTCCGCGAGTAGGGATACAGACAGTCGTTGGTGGCGCTGGTCGTGGCTACTTCGGGATCGACCGTCTTGCTGTAGCGCTTCAGGGGCGACCAGTAGGCGAGGTTCTCGCCCGATACGTATACGCGGACCTTTTCGAGGATGCGCTTGTTGATCGGGATGGTGTAACCCAGCGTGATGTTCTTCAGGCGGATGTACGAGGCGTCCTGCAGGTAGCGGTCGGTTTTGACGTTCATCGAACCTGCGCTCGAAGTCTGGTAGCTGCGCCGGCGGGGGAAGTAGGTGTTGCGGTTGTCCTCGCTCCACGCCAGCCGCTCGAAGTCCTTGGCGATGAACGTGGTGGTCGGGAAGCTGTAGGGTCCCCAGAAGTAGTAGCAGTTGGCGCTGGGCATCCAGTCGATCTTGCCGACGCCTTGGAAGAAGACCGCGAAGTCGAAGCCGTTCCAGTTCAGGTCGCCGCGGATCGAGTAGGTGTAACGCGGCAGGCTGTTGCCGATGACGCGCATGTCGCCCGGATTCTTGACCGTACCGTCGCCGTTGTTGATGATGTTGTTGCCGTCGAGGTCGCGGAAACGGACGTCGCCCGCCATGAGGTGCGCCGCCGAAGCGTCGGAGCTGGTGTAGACGCGGTTGTTGACCGCCTTGTCGTTGATCTGCGCCTGATAGCGTGCCGCCTCCTCGTCGGTCTTGAACAGGCCGTCGGTGCGGTAGCCCCAGAGTTCGCCGAGCGTCTCGCCCACGTAATGGTCGGTGAGCAGCATGTCGTCGTTCTTATACTTGGTGATCTTGGACTTGTAGTCGCCCAGCGATGCCGAAATGCCGTAGGAGAAGGGTTTGCCGGCCACCATGTGGCGGTCGCGCCAGCTGACGGTGATTTCGTAGCCCTTGGTGCGCAGGTCGGCGCAGTTCTCCTTGGGCGAGGGCGCTCCGAAGACGTCGGGCAGCGTGAGCGACGTGGTGAGCATGTCCTTCGTGTCGCGGATGTAGAGGTCGGCCGTGACGTTGAGGCGGTTTTTGAGGAAGCCCAGATCGAAACCGAGGTTGTAGGTTACGACCGTCTCCCACGTGAGGCCGTCGCTGATGGGGTTCGACGCCGAAGCGTAGTTGGCCTTATCCGTGCCGTTGAAGGTGTAGCCCAGCTGGCCGGTCGAGATCGTTTCGATGTAGTAGTAGTTCGACACCTGTTGGTTGCCGAGCGAGCCGTACGAGAAGCGCACCTTGGCGTTGTCCCACCAGTTGCGCATCGGCTCCCAGAATTTCTCCTCCGAGATGCGCCATCCGGCCGATGCCGAGGGGAAGAAGCCCCAGCGGTCGTTGGCGGCGAAGCGCGACGAACCGTCGTAGCGTGCCGACACTTCGAAAAGGTACTTGCCGGCGTAGTCGTAGTTCGCACGGGCGAAATAACCCAGCGTCCGGTAGGCCGTATTCGACTCGACGCAGCGTTCGATCTCGCCCTGCGCCATGTTGATGAAGCTCAGCTTCTCGCTCAGCGACCCTTTCTGGCGGACGCTCAGTTTCGACGAGCGGAAGTCCTCGAAGTTGCCGCCGGCTACGGCCGAGAAGTTGTGCTTGCCCCACGAGTGGCCGTAATCGAGGTAGGCGTTGACCACATGGCCGTTATAGTAGTAGCGGTCCTCCTGATAGAAGTCGTAGATCGAACCGTTGGTGAAATCGACCACGGCGGTTTGCGTCGCGTTCCATGTGTTGGCCGTCGGATAGGAGCGGTAGGCTCCGAGGTTGTCGCGGCGGCGGTAGGTGTAGTCGGCGTTGAGTTTCAGATCCTTGTTGCGCGTGAGGTCGAACGTCACCCGGTTGGTGATGATGTAGTAGTTGTTCTTGCGCGAGTTCTTGTTGCGTCCGTCGGCGAATACGCCGCCGCGTCCGCTGGCGATCGGCGAGTTGGCGAACTGGATGCCGTTGGAATAAACGAACGTGGTGCCGTCGGGGTTCACCGGAACGAACGTCGGGCTGATGTTGTTGGCCACGTTGAAGAGGATGCCGTTGGAGTTGAGCTCTTCGGAACCGTCCTGTTCCCAGTAACCGCCGTATTTGTAGTCGGTCACCTCCATGCTGATGTTGTTCGAGTAGTGCATCCACGGCGTTACTTCGGCGGCGATCTTCGTGCGGAACGAGTAGCCGTTGTAGATATCCTCGGCGCCATGGTTGAACAGGCCTTCGCGGTAGAGGTAGCGGCCGCTGACGTAGTAGTTGATCTTGTCGTTGCCGCCCGTGAGCGAAATGTTGTGCTCGGTTTCGGGACGGCTGCGCTTGAACATGTAGTCGTACCAGTCGAAGTTGCCCAGATAGCGGTATTTGCCGTTGCTGTCGGTGATGACCCACGGGCGGTCGGGATGCTCGGTCTTGTCGTTGCGTCGGTCGTAGAGCATCTGCATCTCCTCGTCCGTGTAGTTCCAGCCTACATAGCCTTTCGACGGGTAGCAGAATTCGTTGGTGAGTTTCACGTAGTCGTATCCCGACGTGATGAAGTCGGTCGAAGTGGTGTTCCACGATACGCCGTAGCGACCGTTGTAATTGACTTTCAGCGTACCGGCCTTACCGCTCTTGGTGGTGATGAGCACCACGCCGGCCGAAGCCTTGGCGCCGTAGATCGAGCAGGCCGAAGCGTCCTTGAGCACCGATACCGATTCGATGTCGTTGGGGTTGACCTGCGCCAGCGACGCTTCGATGCCGTCGACGAGCACCAGCGGGCTGCCGCTGTTGAGCGATACCGCGCCGCGGATCTTGACGTCGTAGTTCTTGCCTTCGATCGAGCCGCTGCCGAGCGTCAGCAGCAGCGACGGATCAGCGCCCTGCAGGGCTGCGGCCGTATTGGTCACGGGACGGTTGTTGAGGTCCTTGCCGCTGATGGTGCCCACGGCGCCCGTGACGTTCACGCGCTTCTGCTGGCCGTAGCCGACCACGACCACCTCGTCGATGGCCGCCGAGCTTTCCACGAGGGTAATGTCGATGGCGGCGTAGGAGTTGACTTCGACCGTCCGGGGCTGGTAGCCGATGAACGAGATGACGAGCTTCGCCGGAAGCTTGACGTTCTCCAGCGAGAAGTCGCCGTTGCTCATCGTGGTGGTGCCGTTGTTGGTGCCGTCCACGATGATCGTGGCGCCCGGAACGGGCAGCCCCAGATTGTCTTTCACCACGCCTTTGAGCTGGTTCTTATCCGCGGCGAGGCTCTTCGGAGCTGCCTTGGTTACGGAGATGCTTTTGCCCGTAATCGTGTAGGTGATGTCCTGATCGGCGAAGATCTGGGCCAGAACCTCGTCGATCGACGCGTTCTGCGCCGAGATGCTGACGCGGCGCTGCATGTCGACGCCGGCCGATTTGATGGCCACGGAGTAGTTCTCCCGCTGATTGAGGGCTTCGATGGCCTCCTTGACCGTTACATTCGTGAGTTTGAGGTCGATCGCCTGCGCCAGAGCCGGGCTGGGAAGCGCCAGCAGGCAGAGTGCGAACAAACCCACGATCGCACGCGCATGGAAAAGTGCGGTTCGATTGTAAAGTTTTTTCATAGGTTGAAGTTTTAATGTTGTAGTTTTTTGTTGCTGTTTCGCGGTTATTTCTTTCGGGATATGTAGATCACGTCGTTGCGTTCGCGGATGGACATCGATTTGTCGGTGTTAAGCGTGCCGAGGATCTTGAGCAGCGACTCGTTGTTGGTGAAGAAGGCGTAGAAGCGCACGCCGGCCAGTTCGGGATCGGTGATGATGATTTTCTGGTCGAAGCAGCGGGCCAGCTGTGCGGTGATGCCGTCAAGCGACTCGTTGAAGAAGTAGAAGCCGCCGCCCGTGGCGCGCGATTTATAGTTTTCGCTCTGGAAAGAGGTCATTTCCAGCGCTCCCGTCAGGCGGTCGTACTGCGCGACGTCGTTGCGGACCATGACGACCTCGTCGTTGCATTTGTCGCTGTTCACGTCGAAACGCACGCTGCCCTCGACCAGCGCCACTTCGACCAGCTGGTCGCTGTTGTAGGCCCGCATGTTGAATTTGGTGCCGAGGACTTCGACCTCGACGTCGCCGGCCGAAATGACGAAGGGATGCCGCTTGTCGTGCATGACTTCGGCGTAGACCTCGCCGTCCACGAAGATTTTGCGCTGGCGGCCGTTGAAGTGGGTCGGATAGGTTACGCGGGTGCCGGAGTTGAGCCACAGGAGCGTTCCGTCGGCAAGGCGCAGTTCGCTGCGCTGGCCCGCCGGCACGAGCACCTCCTCCCATTCGGGAGTGTGTGCGGTCTTGGTGTAGAGGAGCGAGACGGCGATCAGCAGCGGGACGATCAGCACGGCGGCGATCCGCTGCGTCCACCGGACGACGGTCGTCAGACGGCGCGGTGCGGTGCGCGCCGGAACGGAATGGCCGATGCGGCGGCAGAACTCTTCGAACGCCGCCTGCGCCAGTGCGGGGTTTTCGCTCCGCACCTCGTCGAGCAGGGCGCCGAGCAGCCGGTCGGCTTCGGACGAATTGCCGTTGTCGGCGAACCATTGCTGGATGCGGACCTCCTCGCCGTCGTTGCAGCGGCCGTAGAAGTAATTCCGGACTTTATCTAATGTCGGTTTGTTCATCTCTTCATGCGTTTTATCGGCGGCCCGATGCTGCCGGTTACTACATAAAGAACAAACGAAAGCCCCGCACTACGTAACGGGGCCGGAAGATTTTATCGGGGAAAATTTCAGGGCAGGATGTCCAGAAAGACGATGATGGCCGGAATGATGTTGAGGTATTTGCGCAGCTCCTTCAGCGCCAGCTCAAGATGCTTGTCCACGGTGCGTACCGACAGGTTCAGTTGTTCGGCGATCTCCCTGCTCGGCATGTGCTCGAAACGCGACATGCGGAAAATCTGCTGCCGCTGCGGGGGCATCTTTCCGACGATGGTCTCGACCTGCTCGGCAGTCTCCGCCAGATCGAGTTTCTCCTCGATTTCGTTTCTCGGAGGCTGAATTCCCCCCCCCTTGCTTTCGGTCTGCGCGATAGCCTCCTTAAGTGTGGTGAACGTGCGGCTCTTGGTGCGGAAGTAGTTGTATATCTCGTGTTTGGCCAGTACGAAAAGGTAGTTGCGGATGGATTTGGCCGCATCCAGCCTTTCGCGGTTCAGCCATACTTTCATGAAGATATTCTGCGTGATGTCCTCCGCCACGACGGTCTCCTTGGTCATGCCCTTGATGAAGGCGAAGAACGTCGGGTAGTATTTGTGGAACAGCACCTCGTAACCCGCGATGTCGCCGCGGATGAGCTGCCTGAGCAGCTCCTCTTCATGCGGATCACCACTGACGAAGGATTTATAGACGGATTCTTTCATTGTCGGGACTACGTTCCGGAAACAGCATGTCTTTTCCTGCAACACTCGGATCTGCTCTGAAGAAAGAGGGTGGGTGCGGAAGATGCTATGACGAAGATAAGCATAATCTTTCGAAAAACAAGCGGCAATCCGGGGAATTAACACCCCGGTCGCCGAATTTTAACGGCGCTGCAACAATTCCCCGAAGATACCTATTTTTATATATAAAGGGCCGCGGGAGCGCGCAGTGCGGGGCGGTTTATCGGGCGGTCTCTTGGTCGAAGACCGCATCGAAGGCTGCGCGCAGGCGGGCTTCGTCGCGGATCAGCGCCCGCAGTTCCTCCTGTTTGCGGGCGTTGTCCGATTCGGGAATCCAGAGCCGGAGGTAACCGCCTTCGGCGTACTTTTTCCGCAGGTGCGCAAGACAGCGTTCGAAGTGTCCCTCGCGGTCGAGTGCGGGGCAGTGGGACAGACCGTACTGCACCGTACGGCGGAGCACGGTCGCGGGGTCGATGCAGCGGTCGGCCTCGGCGACGATGCGTCCGTAGATCGTGCGGGGAGCATGGTCGGACGAGGCCCGGTGGTCCTCGACGGCGTCGCGCATGACGGCCAGCTGCTCTGCGGTGAACCAGCGCCGCAGCTCCGTGTCGGCGAGCAGGATTTCGCCCGAATGGATGTGGTGCAGCTCCCGGCCGCGGGCCAGCCCCGTGTCGTGATAGGCGGCGACGGCGTAGATCATGTCCGCATCGACGTCGTAATGCCGCGCCAGATCGAGACTCTGGGCGATGACCGTGCGGACGTGGTCCGTGCCGTGCGCCGCGTCGAAGGATTCGTAACGGGGGATGATCTCCGTTTCGATATGGTTTTTCAGCTCTTCGGATGGTTGCATGGTGCAAAAATAAGCATTTGGCGGGAAGTGCGGCATCGGAAAGATATTAAAAATTTTTAGTTTTGTTCGGGCTTTTCATTATCTTTGCAGCGGTAAAGTTAGGGAAAATGAAGTCGGAAGCGGAATTGAAGGCTGTCACGCAGTTCGTTGCGGAGTATGCCACCCGGCTGATGGGGTCCGGAGTGCATACCTCGCGTGTGGTGCGCAATACGAAACGTCTGGGCGAGGCGCTCGGCGTGCGCGTCATGGTGTCGGCCTTTCAGAAGGTGGTGACCTTCTCGGTTTACGACGACGAGAGCGGACGGGTTTACAGCGAGGTGGCGGACATTCCGCCGCTGCCGATCAGCTTCGAGCTGAACTCGGAGCTAAGCGCCCTGAGCTGGGACGCCTGCGACCTTCGCCTGCCCCTTGCCGAGATTCGGCGCCGCTACGACGAGATTGTTGCCCGGCCGCGTCTGGACCCGATTTTCACACTGATTCTCGTCGGACTGGCCAACGCATCCTTCTGCCGGCTTTTCGGCGGGGAGTGGTGTGCGGTAGGCATCGTCTTTACCGCCACGCTGCTCGGATTCTACCTCAAGCAGCGGATGCAGGCCAAGGGATTCAATCACTATGTCATCTTTATCGCGTCGGCCTTTGCGGCTTCGATGTACGCTTCGGTGGCGATGATTTTCGATACGACTTCGGAGGTCGCCATTGCCACGAGCGTGCTTTACCTGATTCCGGGGGTGCCGCTTATCAACGGCGTGATCGACATCGTCGAGGGGCATGTGTTGAACGGTATCGCTCGCCTGACGTCGGCGCTGATGCTGATCGTCTGCATCGCCGTCGGATTGTCATGTACCCTGATGATCGTTAAAAACGGATTGCTATGACGCTGCTCGCCATTCTTTCGGACGGATTTTTCGCCGCGGTGGCGGCCGTCGGATTCGGAGCCGTGTCCGATCCTCCGATGCGGGCCTTTCCGGCGATCGCCCTGCTGGCCGCCGTGGGGCATGCCCTGCGTTTCTGCCTGATGGACACAGGCGTGGATATCGCTTCGGCGTCGCTGTGCGCTTCGGTGGCGATCGGTATCGGAAGCCTGCTGCTGGGAGGCCGCATCCACTGCCCGATGACGGTGCTGTTCATCCCCGCGCTGCTGCCGATGATCCCCGGCATGTATGCCTACAAGACGGTCTTTTCGATGATTATGTTCATGCAGAATCTCGACGATCCCTCCGCAGCGGGGTATCTGGCGGCCATTGTCCGCAACGGATTCGTTACCTTCAGCGTGATTTTCATGCTGGCCGCGGGAGCCGCCGCGCCGATTTTCCTCTTCAATAAACGCGCACATTCGCTGACTCGCAATAAAAAACAGATTCGCAGCTGATTATGGAACTCTTTTGGCAAACTATCGCAGACTACAATACGATGACTTGGCCCGTGCAGGCGCTCATCGTGCTGGCGGCCGTCGTCCTGACGGCGCGTCTCTATCTGCGCCCGACGCACCGGGTGAAAACCGCAATGAAATGTTTTCTGGCGTTTCTCAATGCGTGGATCGCCGTCGCCTATTACCTCGTGTCGTGCGATGCGCGGGCTTACAGCGGAGTCATGGCGTTTTTCTGGGGCGTCATGGCCGCCGTGTGGATTTATGACGCGGTCGTCGGTTACACGACGTTCGAACGGACGTACAAACACGACAAATTCGCTTTTGCGCTCTACCTGATGCCGTTCCTCTATCCGCTGATATCCCATCTGCGGGGACTGGATTTCCCGATGACCACTTCGCCCGTCATGCCCTGCACGGCGGCGATCTTCACCATCGGACTGATGCTCTCGTTCTCGAAGCGGATCAATCTGTTCGTCGTGCTGTTTCTGTGTCATTGGTCGCTGATCGGCTTTTCGAAGGTTTACTTTTTCGGCATTCCCGAAGACCTGCTTTTGGCAAGTGCGCTGGTGCCGGCGCTCTATCTCTTTTTCAAGGAGTATATCGACGTCAATTTCCGCCGCAACGCCAAACCCGATCTGCGGGTGATGAATATGCTGCTTCTGGCGATGTGTTCGGGACTCGGCGTCTTTTTCGCCGCGACCATCTGGCAGCAGCTCGCCGGAATGGCCGGATAATGCCGGCCGCCCGGACGTCTTCACCGGACCGGGGATAAAAAAATCCCTCCTTTGGTAAGGAGGGATTTGGGGAGGAGTGTCGGAGTGGCCGGTAGGAGCTGTCCCGCCGACATCCGGTTATTTCGCGTACGAAACGGCGCGGGTTTCGCGGATGACGGTGATCTTCACCTGACCGGGATAGGTCATTTCGTCCTGAATCTTCTTGGCTATATCGTGCGAGAGTCCTTCCGATTCCTGATCCGAAAGTTTGTCGGCTCCGACGATCACGCGCAGTTCGCGGCCGGCCTGAATGGCATAGGTCTTGACGACGCCGGGGTATGACAAGGCGATGTCCTCCATCTCTTTCAGACGCTTGATGTAGCTCTCGACCACCTCGCGGCGTGCGCCGGGGCGTGCGCCCGAAATGGCGTCGCAGACCTGAATGATCGGTGCGATCAGCGAGGTCATCTCCACCTCGTCGTGGTGGGCGCCGATGGCGTTGCAGACTTCGGGTTTCTCCTTGTATTTCTCGGCGAGTTTCATGCCGATGATTGCGTGCGGCAGTTCCGGTTCGTCGTCGGGCACCTTGCCGATGTCGTGCAGCAGGCCTGCGCGGCGGGCGATCTTGGGATTCAGACCCAGCTCGGCGGCCATGATGCCTGCGAGGTTCGCCGTTTCGCGGGCGTGCTGCAGCAGGTTCTGGCCGTAGGACGAGCGGTATTTCATTTTGCCGATCATGCGGATCAGTTCGGGATGCAGGCCATGGATACCCAAGTCGATCGTGGTGCGTTTGCCGACCTCGACGATCTCCTCCTCGATCTGTTTCTGGACTTTGGCCACCACCTCTTCGATACGGGCCGGATGGATGCGGCCGTCGGTCACCAGCTGGTGGAGCGCCAGACGTGCGATTTCACGGCGCACGGGGTCGAAACCGCTCAGGATAATGGCTTCGGGCGTGTCGTCCACGATGATTTCGATGCCGGTCGCGGCTTCCAGCGCACGGATGTTGCGGCCTTCGCGGCCGATGATGCGGCCCTTGACCTCGTCGCTTTCGATGTTGAATACTGTCACGGCGTTTTCGATCGCCGTCTCGGTCGCCACGCGCTGGATCGACGCTACGATGATGCGCTTGGCCTCTTTGGTGGCGGTCATTTTCGCCTCTTCGATGGTCTCGTTTATGTAGCCGGCGGCTTCGGTCTTGGCCTCGGCCTTCATGTTTTCGATCAGGATGTTCTTGGCCTCCTCCGAGCTTAGGCCCGAAATCTGCTCCAGACGGACGTTCTGCTCGCGCATCATCTGATCGACCTCCTCTTTCTTGTGTTCGAGGATTTGCAGCTGGTTCTGCATCTGCTCCTTCAGCCGGTCGTTTTCGCGGAGTTTGTTCTCCAGATCGCGCTGCTGGTTCTGCAGGTTGTTCTCGATCTGCTTGGCCCGCTGTTCGCTCTGCGCGATCTTCTGGTTGCGTTCGTTGACCTGCCGGTCGTATTCGCTCTTAAGCTGTATGAACTTCTCTTTTGCCTGCAGGATCCGCTCCTTTTTGATCATCTCGCCTTCGGCCTCGGCCTCCTTCAGGGCGGCTTCGCGGCGCTTGCGAATCGAGTTCTTGGTCACGAGGTTCGTAACGACCACGTAGATCCCGATCGCCGCAATGGCTGAGATGCAGGCAACTAAAATAGTGGTATACATGATTTTGTTGCTGTTTTGAGTTGTTATTTATAAAGGGTTTGTTGTTGCATAAAAAAACCGCATAGGATTCCTTAGTCTTGTTTGACGAATCTGCAAGATAAGTCACGTGTGGGGGCTCCGACAATCGCAATCGTCCAACGGTACGCCGCAGCATACACCCCGAAGGGTTAAGGCCTGATTTTGAAGCGCCGTGAGTTGCCCCAATTTAAAAAGTGTTCAGTTTCGCAAAGCTGTAAGGAATCTATGCGGGTAGATTTTTTCCGTCGTATGTTAAAGAACGCTGTTCCGGTTTCAGGGCGCCGTTACGCGCTCCTGCATGTCGTTTATCCTTTCAGGGCGTTGAGGTAGGCGTCTATCTCTTCCCCTAAGTGTCCCAGCCGTTTCAGGTCTTCGTCGCCCAGTTCGCGGCTTTGCCGCATGTCGACGTTCGCAATGGCGAATTTCAGCGCCGCCATAGACAGATAGTCCTGATCCGTCCAGTTCTTGAAGTTGTTTTGTTTTATTGCGGCGAGGTAACTGTTCACCTCCCGTTCGGCCAGACGGTACATCTCCTCTTTTTCGCTGTCGATATTGAGCGAATAGCTTTTGCCTGCCAGTTTGAGTGTTATCGCCTGTTGTGCCATTGTTCTCGTTTCGTTTTTCTTGCTGCCTCCTGTGCGTCCTGCGGCCTTCCGGAGCCTCTGCCGTAACGGTGGTGTCCCCTCCCGCTGCGGCTTTGCTATTCGGGCCTTCCGAGCAGCGCGATGCACTTGTCCACCTCCCGCATAAGACGGTTGACGCGGGCCCGCGCTTTGTCCCGGTTACGGCTTCCGCCCGCCAGCCCTTCTGTCAGTTGCATGCGTGACAATTCTCCGTCGAGTTCGCGGATCCGCTCCTGCAGGGTGCGGTTTTCGGCTTTCAGGCTGTCGCGCTGCGCCGTCAGTTCCGCACATTGATCCGACAACCGTTTGTGGTCGTCCATGAGCTGCCGGATGCGGTTCTCGATATTTGTTATCACACTTTTTTCGGCCATCGGGTCACGGGTAAAGTCCGTTTTACATCTCAAAGGTATGAAAAGGAACGCTAAAAAGCAAATTTTATTTCCCGGCGGCCCGGCCGTAGAGGTCGTAGTCGGCGGCGGAATCGATGCGAACGTCGTAGAAACGACCGCGCAGAAGCCGCTTTTCCGATGCCGGAATCAGGATCTCCTGATCCACTTCGGGCGAGTCGTACTGCGTCCGTCCCACGTAGTAATCGCCCTGCCGCGAGTCGATCAGCACCCGCTCGGTCCGGCCGACGCGACGCAGGTTGTTTTCGAGCGATATTTCGTTCTGAAGCGCCATGATCCGTTCGACGCGCTGCTGTTTGACCTCCTCCGGAACGTTGTCCTGCAATTTTTGCGCCGAATAGGTGCCTTCCTCCTCCGAATAGGCGAAGACCCCCAGCCGCTCGAAGCGTACGTCGCGCACGAACTGTTCCAGCTCGGCGAAATCGGCCTGCGTCTCGCCGGGATAGCCGACCAAGAGCGTGGTGCGCAGCGCCAGATCGGGGATGGCTCCGCGCAGGCGGCCGATCAGTGCATAGGCGTCGGCTTTGGTGTGGCGCCGCTGCATGGCCGAAAGCTGGGCGTCGGAGATGTGCTGGAACGGAATGTCGAGGTACTTGCAGATTTTGGGTTCCGAGGCCATGACTTCGATCACCTCGTCGGGGAATGCCGTGGGGTAGGCGTAGTGCAGGCGTATCCACTCGATGCCTCCGATGCGGCAGAGCCGGCGAAGCAGTTCGGCCAGCATCCGCCGGCCGTAGAGGTCGAGTCCGTAGTAGGTCGTATCCTGCGCGATCACGATCAGCTCCTTCACGCCGCCGGCCGCGAGTTTGCGGGCCTCATCTTCGAGTCTCTCCATCGGGACGGAGACGTGTCCTCCGCGGATGAGCGGAATGGCGCAGTAGCCGCATTTCCAGTTGCAGCCCTCGGAGATTTTCAGGTAGGCGTAGTGTTTGGGCGTGGTCAGGTGCCGCTCGGTCTCCAGCGCCGGGTCTTCGGCCGCGCCCAGCGCCCGGACGATGCCGTCCCACGTGCGGGCGCCGAAGAATTCGTCCACTTCGGGCAGTTCGGCACGCAGCTCGTCGGCATAGCGTTCCGAGAGACAGCCGACGACGAACAGCCGTTCGATCTTGCCGGCGTTTTTGGCCGCGGCCGCCTGCAGGATCATGTCGATCGACTCCTGCTTGGCGTCGCCGATGAAACCGCAGGTGTTGATCACGACGACCTTGGCGTCGGTGCGGTCGCTGTCGAAGAGCACCTCGTAACCCGCCGCGGCGAGCCGGGCCATCAGGTGCTCGCTGTCCACGGTGTTTTTCGAACAGCCCAGCGTTATGACGTTGATTTTTTTCATGCGTTTCGTATTTCCTCCGCAAAGGTATGGATTATTCCCGGATTTATCGCAAAAAGAGCGGCGCACTTTCGGTGCGCCGCTGCTGCAGGGAGTCGGTGGGATACTACCACATCACATGGATGCCGTATGCTTCGATGCCGTTGCCGAGCGAGGTCGAAGCGACGTCGACATAGCCCCAGAAGCGCGAGTCGGCCAGCATGAAGATCGTATAGGCCGGGCCTTTCACGACTTCGTGGACCTGAATCGCCTCGTTGGTATTCGCGGCTGCGGACTGCAGCGCGCCGAGCAGGTCGTTTTTCACGGTGCCGATCATCAGCAGGTTCTGCTTCTTGTAGTGGAGTCCGCTCAGCACGCCGTTCTTGCCGCCGAAAGCGTTGATCTGGTCGGCATTTTCGAAACGCGCCGTGTTGAAGCTGATGGCGAACGATACGTTGGTCGTGCCCGTGACGTTGCCGTCCTCGTCCTTGTCGGTGCGGGTGCCGTTGAGCGTCGGTGCGAAACCTGTGACGTAGCATCCCGAACCGGAGGGAGTGCCCTTGACCTCGGTCGTGGGACCGTTGAAATAGAGCATGCTGCCCTGATAGGAGCTTTTGTTGGCGATACGGTTGAATGCGAACGCCGTCCAGCGCTTGGTGTTGAGGGCCGTCTGCATCGTTTTGGGCAGGTTGGCGCCGTCGGCGCGGTCCAGCACCGTCAGCCACGACTTGCCGCGGCCTTCGAGCGTATTGACCATGTAGTTGTCGATGGCGGCGTAATCCGCATCGCTGCCGGCCAGCGCTCCGTCGGTCAGGCGGGTTACGAACTGAATCTCGGCATTGAACTTGTCCGAAGGGGGAGCGATCGTCTCTCCCGACTTGTACTCGTCCAGACCGTTGTCGCAGCCCGTGAAGACCGGGGCGGCAAGGGCGAGCGCCAGAAAAATGGATAAATATCTCTTCGTGTTTTTCATCTCTGTACTTTTTTAGCTGTTTGATACGCGCTTAATTCTTCAGTACGGCCGTGCCTGCGATGGGGTAGTGGTCCGAAATGACATTGAGCCGGTCGCCCTTGACGACTTTGTAGTCGCTGCAGCTCCATTTGCCCTGCGGGAAGCTGATGAAGTAGTCCAACTTGCTGTAACCACCGAACGTGCCGTCGTTGTTGCAGAGCCGGGTGCCCGTCTTCTCATACTCGCGGATTGCGCTGGAGCTGGGGCCGCAGTTCATATCGCCCATGATCAGCACGGGGATGTTTTCGGCAACGGCCGGGGCGATCGCGTGTTCGATGACCTCTTTGGCCTGACCCAAGCAGGTCTCGTCGCCGCCGAAAGCGTCGAGGTGGGTGCAGACGATGCGCACCTTCACCCCTTCGGGTTTGGAGTCGGTCGGAACCAGAATGTCGGCCCAGCCCGCCGAACGCTGGTCTGCGCCGGTGTACATGCCCAGCAGCACCGAAGCCGAATTGACGATCGGGTATTTCGACAGAATGCCGTTGCCGTAGGCGCCGTTGTCCTTGTCGTAGGAGAAGACGAAGAACGGGAACATGCCGAGCGACTGTGCGCATTCGGTCAGCTTCTCGACCGAACTCATGCGTCCGGTCGCGGTTTCGAACTCGTTGAAGCAGACGATGTCGGGGTTTTCAGCCTTGATCTTTTCCATGGCCTCGGCGATTTCGAAATAGACTGCATTGGAGTTGTCGTCGTATTCGAACGACTTGATGTTCCACTCCATGCACTTCAGCTTGACGTCCTGTGCCTGTGCCGACGCGGCCGGGAGCATCATGCAGAGCAGTGCGCCTGCTCCGAGGATATATTTGTTGATTTTCATAATCGTTTCTGTTCTTAAATATGGTTTAATAACCCTTGTTCTGCTTCAGGTAGACCGTGCCGGTGAATGCCCGCTGCGGAATGGGGAACACCTTGTTGTAAGTCGGATTGAAGGTGCGGCCCGGATAAACTTCCACCTCTTCGGCAACGATCTGGCCGTTGACCTTCTTCGAAATGACGCTGTACAGCGGCTTGGCGTAGGTCGTCGTGGCGATGCCCCAGCGGACTACGTCGATGTGGCGGCTGGGCTGGAACTCGAAGGCCAGCTCGCAGCGGCGCTCGTTCATCAGCTGGGCCTTGGTGGCCTGACTGTTCTGCGGCAGACCTGCGCGGTCGCGGATCTGGTTGAGCAGCTGCTTGGCTTCGGCGTCGCCTTCGCCTTTGGTCCAGATCAGGGCTTCGGCCTTCATCAGCATCACGTCGGCATAGCGCAGCAGGCAGCAGTTGAGCGAGTTCCAGAGTTTGTCGCGCAGCGCGGACACCTCTTTGCCCTTGCAGTCGGCGCCTTCCCACGGGGAGATGAACTTGCGGCAGATCAGACCTGCCGATACGTGGCCGGTCGTGTAGTCCGAGACGCTTCCGTCGGTGTTGTAACCGCCGAAGGTGATGTCACGGCCTACGAATTTGACGTGCTGGCCCGGATAGAGGATCGTTACGTCGCGGCGCTGGTCGCCCTCTTCGAACGCGTCCCACAAATTCTTGCTCGGCGTGAAATACCCCCACGTGTTGTAGAGGCCCCAGCCTGCGTTGACGAAAGTTACGCCGTGGTAGCGGGCGCCGTTGGTATAGTCGCCTTCCAGCGAGAAGATGTACTCCTTGGAGTGGTTCTGCTCCTTGCGCCAGAGGTTGGCGTACGAGTTGAGCTTGTTCGACGGATCGATGTAGAGTTCGCGTTTGTCCGAACCGGTAAGCGCCATGATCTTGTTGCACATCTCCAGTACGATGTCGTAGTATTTCGCGTCGTACTGCGCTGCATAGAGGGCTGCGCGGGCTGCGTATCCCCAAGCTGCGGCCTTGTGCGGAAGTCCAATCTGCGAGGCGTCGAGCTGCGAAAGGTAGGGAAGCATCTCGCCTGCCGTGCGCATGTCGGAGATGATCTGGTCGTAGTTCTGCAGTACGTGCGCGGGACGCGGGGAGTCGATTTCGGCGGCGGGAGTCGTGTCGAGGATGATCGGAATGCCGCCGTTGGTGTCGTCGCCGTAGTAGGGGACCATCCAGAGCATCGAGAAACCGCGGAAGAAATAGGCGGTGCCTACGGCTTGGCTTTTGTATCCCTGATCCAGTTTCATGTCGGGGACCATCTTGATGATGTTGTTGGCCTTGGCGACATTCTGGTACATCACCTCCCAAACACGCGAGACGTCGTTGTCGTTGGACGGCGACATGCGGAATTCGCGGATTTCATCGACCGACGGACGGGCGCGGCCGATCAGTATGTTGTCGCTGGCGCATTCGAGCCACATATGGCCGCGGCCGCAGATCTCCTCGCTCCAATAGGGCGAGACGAAGTGGTAAAGGGCGTAGATAGCTTGGTCTACATCCTCTTTGGTCTTCCAAGTGGCGTCTTTGCCGTAAGGCTCCCGGTCGAGGAAATCGGAACAACCCGAAAGGCAGAAAGCGCTTATGGCCAGACAGAGGCTGAATATGGTTTTTTTCATGGTCGTAGTTGTTAGAAGTTGATGTTTACACCGAAGTTAAAGAAGCGCGACGTGGGATAGATACCGCTGTCGAGACCGTAGTTGCCTACTTCGGGGTCGGTGCCGGAGTAGCCGGTGATGGTGGCCACGTTGTCGATGCTCAGATAGACGCGGACCGAACCCTTCTCCATGCCGATGTGGCGGCTGATATGCTTGGGCAGCGTGTAACCCAGCGTGATGTTCTTCAGACGCAGGTAGTCGCCCTTTTCGAGGAAGATGTCCGAAACCTTGAGGTAGTTGCCGTTCATGTCGTCACTGAGGCCGAGTCGCGGATATTTGCTGGTCATGGGTTTGAAATCCCATGTGTTGTAAACATCGGTTGTTAGGTTACCCAAGTCTTGACGACCGTTCATTCCCAACTGTTTCGTGCCGTTGTAGACATAATTGCCTGCGACGCCCTGAAACATAAAACTGAAGTCAAAACCTTTCCAATCGAGCGATCCTCCAAAAGAGTAGGTTTGTTTCGGAGTATAGGAGCGGGATAATACGCGGTCGTTGTCGTTGATTACGCCGTCGCCGTTGGTGTCGATGAAACGCAGGTCGCCGACCTTGGCATCGGGCTGCAGCATCTTGACCTCGCCGGTGTCGGGATCCTTACTGATATGACGGTCGATCTCGTCCTGCGAGCGGAAGATGCCGTCCGTGCGGTAGATATAGTAAGAGTACCATGGGTGTCCTGCTCCTGAAGCAAAAAGCTGAATGCCGTTGAATGTGGGGTATTTGTGCATTACAATGGGCTGGGGGCCGTAGTCCTCTACATAACCCTTGTTGGTCGAGAAAGTGCCCCAGACATTGTAGTTGAGCTTGCCTTGTGCGGCGCTGTTCCGATAGGATACGGAGAACTCCCATCCCTTGTTGATTACGTGGCCCATATTACCCAGCGGCGCATTCTCTACACCCATCTGCGGCGGAATCGTGAGGTAATCGACAAGGTCCTTCGTTTCCTTGTTGTAATAATCGACGCTGACTTCGAGCGTGTTGTGGAGCATTGTCAGGTCCAGACCGGCACTGGTCTGTACGGTGGTCTCCCAGCGTGCGTCCGTATTGGGGATGGTCGCCAGATAGGTTCCGTAATGGGTCGTGCCGCCGATAAGCGAACCGTCCGGGTAGATGGAGAGCGGAATGCTGGTCGGGTTGGGCAGGTTGTAGAGGTCTACGTTGCCGACCTTACCCCAGCCTGCACGGAATTTCACGAGGTCGAAGACCTTGTTGAGACCTGCATTCTGGAAAAATTTCTCCGAGGAGAGTTTCCACGATCCCGAAATGGCCGGGAACCAGTCGTAGTTCTTTGCTGCGGGCAGTTTCGACGATGCGTCCCGACGGATGCTTCCGGTGAGGAAATAGCGGTCGTCGAACGAATAGCCGAGACGGGCGAGGAACGAGACCATCGAGTAATCTACTATATCTTCGTTCGGGTTCTTGGTCCATGAGCCTGCGGCGCCCCATACCAGATTGTGGTCGTCGTTGGAGCCATAGCCCTGCGTGCGGAAGTCGCGGAAATGTAGTTTCTTGTAGTCGGTGGTGAAACCCGCCATGGCGCTGATGTGGTGGCGTCCGAAGACTTGCGCGTAGGTCGCTGTCGTTTCCCAAAGATAGTGGAAGTTGTTGTAGTTGAACTGCTCGCGGCTCGAAGTGCTCGATCCGCCCGGCACGTCGATGACGGGCGAGAATTCATCCTCCTCACGCATGTCGAGGTCGGCCGTGAACTCCGATTTCAGGGTCAGCGACGTGATCGGCTTGATTTCCAGCGAGGTGGTCGAGAATATCTTGGTGCGCGGGTAGCGGCGGTGCATGGTTTCGAGCTGGGCGACGGGGTTCACGATGTTGGGACCTTCGACGCCGCTGGCCATGTCGGCCGACGAAGCGATACCGCCCCATTTCGGTTTGCCGTCGTCTCCGTAGACGATGTTGCCGTTTGCGTCGCGGTCATAAACCGATGCGGAAGCGGGGAACCACATGGCGCCGTAGATGGGACCCGTGTGCGAGGTGCTGATGTTGCCCTGTCCGTTGGAGTATTCGAAGTTTACGCGCTCCGACAATTTCAGCCATTTGACCGGCTTGAATTCCGTATGGAGTTTCGCACCCAGCGCTTGGCTCCATGTGTTGAGCAGGGTGCCTTCCTTTTTGTCGTAGGTTACCGAGAGGATCGACGAGAGCGTCTCGCTGCCGCCGGTAATCGACACGGCATAGTGCTGCGTCAGACCCGTGCGGAAGATTTCGTCGAGCCAGTCGGTGCGGGTGATGTTGGCGCCTGCATAGACCTGCGGGTTGGCCAGATTGGGCAGCGAGCTGCCCGGCGAGTTCTCGACGGCCTTGCCCCAGACGTCGCAGAACTGCTGCGCGTTGAGCATCGTCGGGAGGTTCATGGAGCGTTCGAAGCCGACCGATACGTTGACGTTGACGCGGGCTTTACCTGCCTGCGCCTGACGTGTGGTGATCAGAATTACACCGCTCGAACCTACCGAAGCACCGTAGATGGCGGCTGAGGCGGCATCTTTCAGGATGGTGATCGTCTCGATATCTTCGGCCATGTAGGGAGCGCCGGGGACACCGTCCACAACGACCAGCACGCCGTCGCCCGAAGTCGGGCCGATATTGTCGCGGCTGTATGCGGCGCTCTTGTCCGTGCCGTCGTCGTTGCCCTTCGAGCCGCGGCCGCGGACGGTGAACGACGCTTTCTGCAGCGGGTCGCCCGACTGCTGGATCGTAACGCCCGGCATGCGGCCCTGCAGGAGGGTTCCGAGGTCGGCGGCGCGGCTGCGGGCCGCGTCGTCCACTTTGACGGTGGAGACGGCCATCGAGAGGTCCTCTTTACGCTGCGAGCCGTAACCGATGGCAACGACTTCGCCGATCATCGTGGCGTCTTCTTCCATCGTGACGTTGATTTCCGTGCGGTTCATGACGGCCAGCGACTGCGGTTTGTAGCCGATGAACGAAAAGTCGATCACGCCGTCCGGTTTCACGGAAATCTGGTAGCGGCCGTCGGCATCGGTGGTGACGCCGTTGGTCGTGCCCTTTTCTATGACCGAAGCGCCGATGAGCGGAGTCTGGCTGCTGTCGGTCAGCTGTCCGGACACCGTGACCCGATCCTGCGCATGGGCCGGAAGAATGAGTATGCTCAGCAGCAGACTCATCAGAAGAAAGCGGACGAAGCCCCTGTTCTTCTCCGAAGTTGTCAAATTCATTTTCATAGAGTTAAGGTTAATATTAATAGTAATTGTGTAGAGAGGCTCGGTAATTCTCGGTTTTGGCAGATATTTATTGAAATATTTTAAAAATAGGCGCGGTTTTGGTGCCGATTTGCAGTATGTGCAAAATCGATATTCAAAATTATGTATCTGTAAATTGTTGGTGGGCGTGGTTTGCGTATTTGAATCCTCAAATTGCGTATAATTGACTGCCGCGCCGGAAAAAACCGGACGATACATATATACAAAAAAGCTCCGGACTCTGTTGGGGAGTCCGGAGCGCGGATGTCTGTGCTTTTAATATATAGGTGTCGTTCCGATATGGCTGTCCGCCTATTGTGCGGAACCGCCGGCGGCCCGTCAGCTTTGGCCGGAGCCGTCGCCGAAGAGTGCCTTGACGAACTCTTTGCGGTCGAATATGCGCAGTTGGTCGATGCCTTCTCCGATGCCGATGTAACGGACCGGGATGTGGAACTGGTCGCTGATGCCGATTACCACGCCGCCTTTGGCCGTGCCGTCGAGTTTGGTGATGGTGAGCGAAGTGACCTGCGTCGCCTGCGTGAACTGCCGGGCCTGCTCGAAAGCGTTCTGTCCGGTCGAGCCGTCCAGCACGAGCATCACTTCGTGCGGCGCGCCGGGAATTACCTTGCCCATGACGTTGCGGATTTTGGTCAGTTCGTTCATCAGGTTGATCTTGTTGTGCAGACGGCCCGCTGTGTCGATCAGCACCACGTCGGCGCCGTTGGCCTTGGCCGAGGTCAGCGTGTCGAACGCCACCGAAGCCGGGTCGGAGCCCATCTCCTGACGGATCATCGTGGCTCCCGCACGGTCGGCCCAGACCTTGAGTTGGTCGATGGCGGCGGCGCGGAACGTGTCGGCGGCGCCGATCCAGACCTTTTGTCCGGCTTTGGTGAGCTGGGCCGCGAGTTTGCCGATGGTCGTGGTCTTTCCGGCGCCGTTGACGCCCACGACCATCACCACGTAAGGTTCGCCCTCTTTGGCGTCGAGTCCGAAATGCTTTTCGGAGCCGTGCGACTCCTCCATCAGCGCGGTTACCTCTTCGCGCAGAATGGACTGCAGCTCGGAGGTGCCCATATACTTGTCGCGCGCCACGCGCTCTTCGATGCCCCGGATGATTTTGACGGTGGTTTCCACGCCTACGTCCGACGAGATCAGCACCTCTTCCAAGTCGTCCAGTACATCGGCATCGACCGTCGAACGGCCTGCGACGGCGCGGGCGAGCTTCGAGAAAAGTCCCGTCTTGGTCTTCTCCAACCCGGCGTTAAGCTCTTCCTGCTGCTGTTTGCGCTCTTCGGAAGCCTGCGCGGCGGAGTTGTCCTGCTTCTTTTTGAAAATATCGAAAAATGCCATGTCTAATATCTCTATATCCGTACAAAGATAATAAGAATGTTTGGAAAAAAACGTTATATTTGCACTATATACATTTTCAACGATGATGAAAAAAACGATTCTGCTGCTTGTGGCAGCGCTTTGCGGCGTATTGACGGCCGCGGCTCAGGACCTGATCGTCAAGACCGATGCGACGAAGGTCGAGGCCAAAGTAACCGAAATAACACCCGATGCGGTACGGTATAAACGTTTCTCCAATCCCGACGGACCGACCTATGTGCTGCCTGTCGCCGATATCGACTACATTCAGTATGCCAACGGCGAAAAGGAGCGCTTCCGGGCTGCCGAAACCGTGCCTGCGGTGCCGCTGACCCCTGCGACGCCTGTCGGTGAGGCTCCGGTCGCAGCGGCTCCCGCTGCGCAGGCGCCTGTTCAGCAGGCTGCGCCGGTGCAGTATGTGGCCAAGGAGTATCAGATCGGCGAGTTCTACGACCAGAACGGCGTCAAGGGCGTGGTCTGCATGCTGACGGAGGACCGCCGGCACGGACTGATTATTTCGCTCGACGAGATATACCTGCCGTGGAGCGAATTCCGGAAGCCCGACCTGCGGGTTGCGGGCGCCGACGACCGGATCGACGGCATGGGAAATATGGAGAAGGTCGCCGCCTATATCGCCGAAAACAACCTTTCGTGGGATGATTTTCCGGCTTTCAAGTGGTGCCGCGACAAGGGCGAGGGCTGGTACCTGCCGGCCATCGACGAACTGCTGACCATCGGACACAACTACAACGGCGGCACGCGCATACATTCCAACCGTCAGGCCCGCAACCGTTTCAACGACGCGCTCAAGGATAACGGCGGCAAGCGCATGGACCGTCTGGTCTACTATTTCTCCTCGACCGAGAAGGACGAGAAGGAAGCTTATACGACCCATACGGGCATCGAACCTCCCTATGTGATCGAGATTCCCAAGTATAACAAATTCCTCGTGCGGGCGGTGCGGAAGTTCTGAAGCAGGAGTGTTGAGCATACGACAAACGGTGCGTCCCCCAAGGACGCACCGTTTGTCGTATCCGAAGAATTTGCAATCGGCTATTTGTGGGCCAGATCGTGAATCAGTTTTCTCATGTGCTGTTGGAATTTATGCACCGGGTGGATTTCCCGGATGTATTCAACAGCCTTGCAGGATAGTTCTTTGCGCAGTCCCTCGTTTTCTATCAGCTCTTCGATGGCGCTGGTGAAGAGCGGCACTTTGTCGAAGCCGTCGCCGAGTACGGGACCGGTGTAGCGTCCGAATTTCGAAGTCAGATCTTCCGGATTGCGGCAGCTGACCAGCAGTGTGCCGTAGGCCAAAGCTTCCAGAAACGTGATCGGCAGCGCTTCGTGGATGGAGGTGTTGACCAGTATTTTGGCTTCGCGGATATATTTCATTTTTTCTTCGCCTTCGACGTGTCCGACCAAATGAAGGTTCGGGATGTCGCGGTATCCGGCCATGATGCTCTCGTTCTGGGATTTTTCCCGGAAAGTCTGGCCCAGCATGAAGAATTCGTATTGCGGAAGTTGCTTCGCGATTTCGCAGAAAAGCCAGCCCCGCTTGATGGATTCGATGCGTCCGATGAAGAGGATATGGTTCTTTTTGGGGTAGCTCTCCGGGTCGAATCCGTAGTCGATGTCGATGGGGTTGGGCATATAGGCAATAGGAGCGTCTCCCGGAAGCCGGTACAGCTCTATCGCCTTGTCGTTGAGAAAATATCCCTGAGAAACGAATGTAACCAGTCCTTTGCCGTAAAGTTTGTTCACGCTGTCGTAGAGGCTCGAACTCCAGTAGGAATTTTCGGGAAACAGTTTTACGGTCTGTATTTCCAGCCATTCGCTCCACGGGCGAGGATCCTGTATCCAGTGGATGATCGGTTTGCTGCGACGTTCGTATTTGAGAATATTGTGTGTCAGTTCGACTGTAAGATAGATGTCGTATTTTTTCTTTTTCAGCCACTGCCGGGCAAAAAAGCGTCCGGGAGGGACAATTACCTTGCGGTTGTCGACTTTTTCTGTCAACGCATTGGGGGCGAACTTCCACCGGTGTTTGTTCGAGAGTAAAACTTCCACCGAGATGTTCGTGTCGGGCAGGTATCGGGCGATATAATTGCGTGCCAGAAATCCGTAGCCTCCGTATGCCGTGCCGCAGGCTCCGAAATATTCATCGACGATCAGGGCGACCTTGACTCTGCTGGGGTATACGTCGATGCCTGCCGCTTTCTTTAATGTGCGCACTATTCGGCTTCGGACGAACTCCGAGCGGAATTTTCTGTAAGGCGTGAGCCGCAGGTATGCAAAATAGCGGGATGCCATGGTGTTGGGGCATCTGCGTTCGGTGGACCATGGTTTGACGTCCCCGTTGTAGTGGATGATGACCGGATCTTTTACCGTATGGAATTTGTCGTCGGTGGCGGTGTAGTTGTAAATGCCGGGAAGCTCTTTGATTTTGCCGCCTCTGAACGTCGTATTTATCACATCCTGATCCTGATATTCGAACTGCGTTCCTTTCTGGGTCGCAGTCTGCAGGAGCTGGTCCGCCGCCTGATCTTTGCGCATCTGCTCCAAATTCATCAGAATGACGCCTGCGTTTATGTAAAGTTCCGCTTGTGACATTCCGAGCCGATATTTGTAACTGATTTGCTCGATCCAGCTGTCTTTGACGCCCGCGCAGTAGTATCCGTCGAGAGAAGTCTCCCACAACGGGCGCAGAGGACCGTTTACGACCAAATCCGAATCGAGGTACAATATCCGGTCGAGTTCCGGCAGCAGTTCCGGCAGCAGGAACCTGTAATAGGTGTGGTGTGTGATATAGCTGATGTTGAGCCGCAGCTTTTTCAGGGCGCTGTCTTCGACGATTATGAACGAGAGCCGGTTGCCGTCGCCGTAACGCCGGACCGTTTGTTCAAATAATTGTCTGTTCCGATCGGAAAAATAATCGGTGAATATGTAGATGTCCAGAAATTCCGATTTGTTGTTTTCCAGAGCCGAGGCCATTGCTACACAGCAATGTTGGGCGTAAGAGTCGTTGACCGTAAAAGCTATGGCGATCCGTTGAGATTCCTGCATTGTTTTTAGTCGAGAATGTTGTTGTTTCAAAGGTAGGAATTTTTCAGCGGATAACAAGCGGTCTTTCCCATAATTGATTTTGCGCACTTGCGGAAGGGGCGTTTCCCTTGATGCAGGATTCGCGGTCTGATCGTGCGCCGACCGCTCTGACCGGGCGATGGTCGCGCTTGCGCGTCTCTTCTGAGACACACAAAGGGCACCCTGTCGGATGCCCTTTGTATTTAAGATCGCTCTTAAAATACTTATTTCTTCTCCTCGAAGAATTCTTTGACTTGGTCGTTGGGGATGATGCCTTCCTTGAACATGTAAGCACCGGTTTTGTCCGACTTGACCATCTTGATGCACTTCGTAAAGTTCTTACCCGTGCCGGTTTTCAGTGTTGCGACTACTTTCTTTGCCATAGAGCTTCAAAACTATTTAATTTCACGGTGAACGGTGACCTTTTTCAGAAACGGGTTGTACTTCTTGCGCTCCAGACGGTCGGGGGTGTTCTTCTTGTTTTTTGTCGTGATGTAACGGGACATTCCCGGAACTCCGCTCTCTTTCTGTTCGGTGCATTCGAGGATGACCTGAACTCTGTTGCCTTTCTTTGCCATTTGTTACTTCGGTGTTTTAGTAAACGGACTTAGGTGCGGCAGCCTCGCGCAGAGCGACTGCAAGACCCTTCTTGTTGATTGTTTTCATGCCGGCAGCCGATACCTTCAGGGTAATCCAGCGGCCCTCCTGCTCAGACCAGAAACGCTTGGTTTTCAGATTGGGACTGAATTTGCGTTTGGTCTTGTGGTGCGAGTGCGAGACGTTGTTGCCCACGATCGCCACCTTGCCTGTGATTTCGCAAACTTTCATTTTTGTTTTCGATAATATTAATATTATTCCCGTAAGGGAGTGCAAATATAAGGAAAAAATGAGAACTAAAGATTAAGTTGCCCGATTAATTTTTAATGTTGAACGTTATTGTGTTGATAGTCAGTGTTTAAACGATTGGAATCGTGAGCGTGAAACGCGCCCCTTCCGTGTAGGAAGTGTCGAGTTCGACCCCGCCGCCCAATGCGTCCGCGATCAGCCGGCAGACGGCCAAGCCCAGTCCCATGCCCTGCGAGAACGGGTCGAGTTTGACGAAACGGTCGAAGATGCGGTCCGCTTCTGCGGCGGGGATGCCCGGTCCGCGGTCCGTGACCGTGAAGGCGATCCGCTTTTTGTGCGAGATCAGGGTGTAGGCGAGCGTGATCCGGCCGTCGGGGGCGAAGCGTGCTGCGTTGCGCAGCAGTTCGGTCAGGGCCTTGGAGAGCAGCAGGCAGGAGGTGTTGACCGGAAGTTGTGCGCATTCGGGTTCGAAGCGGATGTCGAGTTTGCGGAGATTGTAGTCCCTGACGGTCTGAATGCACTGCATGCAGCAGACGTTGATGTCCACCGGACCCAATGCGGGCGGGGTGTCGGAGGATTCGAGGCCCGCGATGTAGAGCACGTCGTCCACGAGCTTCTGGAGGTAGCCGCTGTTTTCCCGGATGATTTCGATGTAGGACTGACGCTCTTCGTCGTCCGCGTCCGGGGCCGCGGCCAGCTCGGCGAAACCTACGATGGAATTGAGCGGGGTGTTGATCTCGTGCGTGATGTTGCGGATGAAGACGCCCTTCATCCGGCTGCTCGCCTCCGCGGCCCGTTTGGCGTGCGCCAGACGGCGGTTCATGCGCGCCGTGAAGAGGAGGAAGAGAACCGTCAGCAGCAGGATGACGCTCAGCGCCGCGATGCCCAGCTGCGTGCGGTGCAGGCGTACTTCCTGCGTCTGCCGCCGCAGCTCCGCCTTTTCGACGTCGAGACGGCTGACGTCGAGCAGCGTGGCGAATTCGCCGAGGGTCCTTTCGTTGTCGTCGCCGACCTTTTTGCGGTAGAGGTCGAGGTAGTGTTTCTGACTTTTGTAGGCGGCTTCGTAGTTGCCGGTTTCGGCATAGGCTTCCGCACGGGTTTGGAACAGTTTGTAGAAATAGGTTTCGCTGTGCCCGGTCTCTTTGAACAGACCGATCAGTTTGTCGAGCGTGGCCAGCGCCTTGCCGAATTCATGTTCGGCGAGATCGATGGCAAGCTGCGCTTCGGTGAGGCTGGCCGTCGTAAGGTATCCGCCGTGTCCCTGCCGGATCCGGTCGAACAGCGTGCGGGCTTCGGCGCTCCGGCCGGTCCGGCTGTAGAGAATCACCTGCTTGAGTTTCAGCGGCCAGATGTATTCGGGCAGGGTGAGCCGCGCCTTGCCTTTTTCGAGCTCTTCGGCGGCTTCTTCGTACCGTCCGGTGTCGATGAGGACGGTGGCCAGCTCGGAATAGAGAATAGGCAGCGAGAATTTGCTGAGGTTGTTCTCTTCGATGAAGCCGATCGCCTTGCGGTAGTAGTCGGCGGCGCTCTCCTTGAGACCGCGGGTCCGGTAGATGTGGCCCAGCTGTTTGTAGGCTTCGGCGATGGCGGGTTTGTAGTCGTCCTGCTCGGCCTGCGCCATGTAACGCTCCAGTTCGTATTGCGCCAGCGTGTATTGCCCGTGCTTCGTGTAGTAGAGAATCAGCCGCGACCAAGTGAAAAAATAGTAGGTCGGCTGGTCGTTGGCGCGCGCGAAGGCCTGCACGCGGGGAATCCACGCCTTGAGGGAGTCCGGTTCGTTGTTGAAGTAATAGTGGTCGGCCTTGAACGAGAGGGCGACGGCCTGCATGCGGATGTCGTTTTTTTCGCCCGCCAGCCGGAACAGCGTGTCGGCCTTGAGCAGGACGACCGAATCGCGGATGTTGTTGTTGCACCAGCGGTAATAGGCGTAAAGCGTGCTGTCTACGTTTTTGTAGGTTTCGGTCTGCGCGTGGCCGGACGGAATCCGGATAAACAGCATCAATAAAAGCAGGGCTTTTTCCATTAGTTTTTGGACTGAATAGTTGCAAAGATATGTAAATATCTGCTGTAAAACAAACTATTCGGTCTTTTGGGAGGGCTATTCGGCTTTATTCGATGCCTGCAGTTCCTTTTCGAGCAGTTCGATGGCGGCCGTTCCGGCTTTCCGGATGACGGCGTTGCGGCTGCCGCCGGCGCGGATCAGGAGGGTGGTGGTGCGCAGCGGGGAGCTGACGGCGATCCACACCGAGCCGACGGGGTATTCGGGCGTCCCGCCCGTGGGGCCTGCTATACCGGTGGTGGCGACGGCGTAGTGCGAATTCGAAGCCCGGCGCACGCCTTCGGCCATCTGGCGGACGACCTGCTCGCTGACGGCGCCGTAGCGGGCGATCGTGTCGCAGCTGATTTGCAGGATCTCCTGTTTGGCGTCGAGGCTGTAGGCCACGACGCCGCATTTGAAGTAGGCCGAAGCGCCGGGCAGGGCCGTGAAGCGCGCGGCGATCGTGCCGCCCGTACAGCTTTCGGCGACGGCCAGCGTCTGGATGCGGTCGGTCAGGATGCGGTGCACCCGTTTTTCCGGAGCGTGGCTGCTGCAGGCGGTCAGCGAGAGCATAAGCGCGGTTGCGGTTGAGAGCAGAATTTTATTCATCGGGGCGTCGTTTTATTTTCCGTTGAGTTCGTCGCGCAGCAGACCGAGGGCGAAGGCGCCGGCGCGGTCGATGATCTGTCCGCGGTCGGAGCCGCACTGTTTGAGCAGGGCGACCGTGCGGCGGGGACCTGCGACGGCGATCCATACCGTGCCGACGGGCTTTTCGGCCGTGCCGCCAGCGGGGCCTGCGATGCCGGTGGTGGCGACGGCGTAGTCGGCGCCGCTGATGCGGCGCGCCCCTTCGGCCATCTGGCGGGCGACCTGTTCGCTGACGGCGCCGTAACGGGCAAGCGTGTCGGGATCGACGCCCAATACGGTCTGCTTCGACGCGTTGCTGTACGAAACCACGCCGCAGAGGAAGTAGGCCGAAGCGCCCGGCATGGCCGTAAAGCGCGCGGCGATGGTGCCGCCCGTGCAGCTCTCGGCTGTGGCGAGGGTTTGTCGCCGTTCGGTGAGCAGCTTGTGTATCAGCTCCTGCATGGTGGCCGTTTCGTAGCCGATGATGTTGTGGGGAATGATTCTGCGCAGCGCTTCGAACTGCCGTTCGATCTCCTTCGATACGCTTTCTCCCTCGACCTCGTAGGCCGACAGCCGGAGCCGCACGGCGCCCGGATTGGGCAGGTAGGCCAGCTTCAGGTAGGGCGGCAGGGCGTTTTCCCATGCTTCGATCGCTTTGGCGAGCATCGATTCGGGCAGTCCGGCGGTGATCATCGTGCGGTGTACGATCTGGCGCAGTTCGAAGTGCGCCTTGAGCCGCGGCATGACCTCGTCCTGCATCAGATGCTCCATTTCGTAGGGTACGCCCGGCAGCGAGACGACCACTTTGCCGCCGCGTTCGAACCACATGCCCGGCGCCGTGCCGTGCGCGTTGAACAGCACCGTGCAGCAGGCCGGAACCATGGCTTGGCCGCGGTTGAGTTCGTTGAATTCGATGCCCCGCTCTTCGAGCATCCGTTTTACATGGTCGGAGACGGTTTGGTTCGGGATGAGCTTGCTGCCGAACATTTCGGCCAGCGTCTTTTTGGTGATGTCGTCCTTGGTGGGGCCGAGTCCGCCGGTGATGATTGCGATGTCCGACTGGCCGAGGGCGCGTTCCACGCACCCGACGATCTGCGCGCTGTCATCGCCGATCGAGACTTTTTCATGCACGACGATGCCTGCGGCGTTGAGGTGGCGGGCGATGGATACGGAATTGGTATCCACGATCTGGCCGATGAGGATTTCGTCGCCGATAGTGATGATCGTTGCTTTCATAAGCGGTGTTTTTGACTCAGGACTCCGGCTGTTCGGAGTCGGGACCGGATTGCGCCGGAGTTCGGGATTCCGCAGGCGCCGGTTCGGCGTTTTCGGCGTTTTCGGGAGCCGGAGCCGTTGCGGCGGGCTGGGGCATGTGTTCTGCGGGGAGTTGCTGCGCTGCGGGCTTTGCCGTTGTTTTTTCCGCTGCCGCCCTTTCCGCTGCCGCCCTTTCCGCTGCCGCCCGCTCCGCCGCGGCTTTCGCTTCGGCGTCGGCGACGAGGGCGCGGCAGATGTCGCGCACCAGTCCGGGACCGTTGTAGATATAGCCGGTGTAGAGCTGCAGCAGGTCGGCTCCGGCGTCGAGCATTGCTTTCGCGTCGTCGGGGGTCATGATGCCGCCCACGCCGATGATCGGAAAATTGCCGCCCGAACGGGTGTGGATGCGGCGCACGACCTCCACGGCCCGCTGCGTGAGCGGCGCGCCGCTCAGCCGGCCGCTGCCGATCTTGTCGAGCGTCGTGCGGCTGGTGTGCAGCCCTTCGCGGTTGTGCGTGCCGTTGGTCGCCACGATGCCGTCGAGGGGCGTTTCGAGCAGAATGTCGCTGATTTCGTCGATCACGGCGTCCGGCATGTCGGGCGATACCTTGAGCATGATCGGACGGTATTGGTTTTGTCCCCGGCGGAAGTCGAACAGCGGGTCGAGAATCCGCAGGATATGTGCGCGCGTATGGGTCGCGCCTTCGCGGCACGAGTTGTCGCAGCTGATGTTCACGGTGAAGTAATCTGCGTACTGGTAGAGGTTGCGGAAGAGTTTGAGGTAGTCGGCCGCGGCGTTTTCGGCGGGGGTCGCGGTGTTGCGGCCGATGTTGCAGCCGACGATGAATCCTTCGTGGGGCCGGCGCAGGTGCTGGATGGTTTTTTCGAGACCGCGGTTCGAAAGCCCGATGCGGTTGATGATCGCCTCGTCCTTCGGGAGCCGGAAGACGCGGGGGCGGGGATTGCCCGCCTGCGGACGCGGCGTCACGGTGCCGACCTCGACAAATCCGAAGCCGAGGGCCGCCAGTTCGCGGAACGCCTCGCCGTTGCGGTCGAAACCTGCGGCCAGCCCGACGGGGTTGGCGAATTTGATGCCGAAGACCTCGCGTTCGAGCGCGGGGTGTTCCACGGCGTAACACTTGCGGAGCAGCCACCGTCCGCCGGGAATCAGCCCGATGGCGCGCAGCAGTATCAGTACGGCGCGGTGCGCCCGCTCGATGGTGAGCGAGAAGAGGATGGGCTTTATGATGCTACGGTACATGATCTCAAGTGGCGGTTTCGCTTATGGCCGCAAAGGTACTAAAAAAGAATTGATTTCGCTAAAAGTATTCGCGGCGGTAGCGGTAATGGTCGCGCATCGGCTCGAAATCCTCCGGCCGGGCCTTCAGGCTGCGGCTCTGGGCCTCGATGTTGAACGCGCCCCCGATGGTCGTGCAAAGCTCCTGCCACGAGATCGGCCGGGGCGTCGAAGGGGCGGCCTGAGGCGGGTACCATCCGGCGAGGGGCAGGCCGAAGAAACGGGCCAGCGTATCGACCGACATGGCCGTGGCATTGGCTTTGCCCTGCTCGGAGTAGCCCGCGATGTGCGGCGTGGCGAGCAGTGTGCGGGCGAGCAGCCGGCGGTCGATGGCGGGTTCGTGCTCCCAGACGTCGAGTACGCAGGCAAGGCCGCTTCGCAGCAGGGCCGCGCCGTCCACGACCTCGCCGCGCGAGGAGTTCAGGATTACGGCGCCGGGTTTCATCCGTGCGAAAAGGGTGTCGCCGGCCATGCGGCGCGTCGTGTCGTCGAGCGGCGTGTGGAACGTCAGGATGTCGGCTTGGCGGGCGACCTCCTCCAGCGGCAGGAAGCCGCAGTGTTCGCGCGCCTCGCGCGGCGGGTCGCAGCAGAGGACCCGGAAACCCCACGTTTCGGCATACTCCTTTACGAGCGATCCGACGTGTCCCACGCCGACGACGCCCAGCGTACGCCCGGCGGGCTGCCAGCCCTGCGTGCGGGCGAGGTGGGCCAGCACCGCCCCCGCCCATTGGAGTACGCCTCTGGCGTTGCAGCCGGCGGCCGTGCAGACGCGGATGCCGTGCGCCGCGCACCACGCCGTGTCGATGTGGTCGAAACCGATGGTCGCCGTGGCGATCAGACGGACGCGGGAGCCGCCGAGCAGCCGCTCGTCGCAGCGGGTGCGCGTGCGGATAAGGAGGGCGTCGGCGTCGCGCACCTCCTCCGGCGCGATTTCCGCCCCCGGAAGATAACGCACCTCGGCCCACGGTTCGAGGACCCCCTGCAGGAAGGGTATGGCGCTGTCGGCGATGATTTTCATGGCTGATGGCTTTTTCCTGATTTCTACTCTTTACGGGAAGCAAATATAGGGAAAAATTAAAATTTTTGTACCTTTGACATTTAAAACGGATCTTATGGAACAGAAAACGTTCGATCCCGACGGGGTCGGTGTGGATAACGGGACCTATTTCGGGCTGCCTTTCGAACCGGAGACGGCCGAGCTGGTGATCGTCTCGGCGCCTTGGGACGTGACGGTATCCTACGGGGCGGGGACGGCTTACGCCCCCGATGCCATTATCGAGGCCTCGACGCAGCTCGATTTCCACGAACCGCTGGCTCCCGGTGCATGGCGCCGCGGCATCGCCACGGCCGACGTGGACTATTCGCTGCTGGACGAATCGCAGCGCCTGCGCGGCGATGCGGCGAAGGTGATCGACCACCTCGAAGGGGGCGGCAGTCCTGAGGACGACTATGTGGTGCGCAAAATCTGCCGCGTGAACGAAGGGTGTGCGGCCATGAACGCCAATATCGGGGCGCAGGCCGCGCGCTGGCTCGATGCGGGAAAACTCGTCGGGCTGGTCGGCGGCGACCATTCGACGCCTTACGGCCTGATCCGCGCGCTCGGCGAGCGGCATGCGGAGTTCGGAATCCTGCATATCGACGCCCACTGCGACCTGCGGGACGCCTACGAGGGGTTTGAGTTTTCGCACGCTTCGATCATGTTCAACGTGCTGCGCGACGTGCCTGCGGTGACGAAGATCGCCCAAGTCGCCGTGCGCGACTTCAGCGAGCGGGAGGCGGCGCTGGCCGCGTCGTCGGGCCGTGTCGTCCTGTTCGACGATCTGTCGCTGGCGGCCGCCGGGTTCCGCGGCGAAACGTGGGATGCGCAGTGTCTGCGTATCGTCGAGACGCTTCCGCAGGAGGTCTACGTGAGTTTCGACATCGACGGACTCTCCTACGAGAACTGTCCCCACACGGGGACTCCCGTCGCGGGCGGACTGGGTTTCAACCAAGCCGTCTGGCTGCTGGACACCCTCGTGCGTTCGGGCCGCCGCATCGTCGGGTTCGACGTGGTGGAGGTCACTCCGGCCCGCGAGGAGCGGATCGACGCCATAACGGGCGCACGGGTATTGTGGAAGTTGTGTAATTTAACTTTAAAATCAAACGTTCGATAAATGCGACTATTTTCGATGTACCGCTGGGTGCGCGAGCGCCACATGATCGGTATACGCGGCCGTAATTTCATGGAGGCCCCTTGGGCCGGGGGCATCGTGCTGCTCGGATGCGTGATCATCGCCATGCTGCTGGCCAATCTGCCTGCGACTTCGCTCTATTACCGTCATCTGCTGGAGACCGACCTTTCGCTGATGGTGCATAGCCCCGACGGGCTGATCGACTGGGTATTCCCGCGCGGGATGACCGTCGAGAAACTGATCAACGACGGCCTGATGGTGATTTTCTTCTTCGCCGTGGGGCTTGAGATAAAACGCGAGATCGTCTGCGGACAGCTTTCGTCGGCCAAAAAGGCCCTCCTCCCGGTGCTGGCCGCGGCGGGCGGCATGCTCTTCCCGGCGATCATCTTCACCGCCTTCAACCACGGTACGATGGCCGCCAACGGCTGGGGTATTCCGACCGCCACCGACATCGCCTTCGCCATCGGCATCCTCTCGATGCTCGGCGACCGGGTCCCCGTGTCGCTCAAGATATTCCTCACGGCGCTGGCTATCGCCGACGACCTCGGAGCCATTCTGGTCATCGCGCTCTTCTACGGCGGGCAGGTGCAGATCGGATGTCTGCTGGCGGCGTTGGTCATCATGCTCGGCGTCTACTTCATGAAGGAGATGGGCGAGAAGCGCATGTTCTTCTATCTGGTGCCGGCCGTGGTGGTGTGGGGGCTGTTCTACTATTCGGGCGTCCACTCGACCATTTCGGGCGTGGCGATGGCCATGCTGATTCCGATGACGCCCCGTTACAGCAAGGAGTATTTCGTGCACAAGATGCGCCATCTGAAGGCGCTGATGCTCGCCGCCGGCACTTCGGGCGAGGATTTCCCCAACGAAAACCACCGGTTCTACCTGCGCCGCATGCGTAATCTCGCGGCCGACTCTGTGGGCATGAGCTACCGGCTGGAGCATGCGCTGGCGCCCTCGGTGACCTTCCTCGTGATGCCGATTTTCGCGCTGGCGAACGCCGGGGTCGAGATCACGTCGCTCGAATACCTCAATATTTTCCATATGTCGCCCGATATCGGATCGGTGGGGATGGGCGTCTTCTTCGGACTGCTCGTGGGAAAGCCGCTGGGCATATTTCTTGCGAGCTGGGGCGCCGTGAAGTCGGGGCTGGCCGAACTGCCCGAAGGGGCGACGTGGCGCATGCTCTTCGCCGTGGGGTGTCTGGGTGGTATCGGGTTCACGATGTCGCTGTTCGTCGATGCGCTGGCCTACACCGAACCCGACCTGATCGACCGGGGTAAAATCGCGATCCTGATGGGCTCGACGGCCGCCGCCGTCGCGGGCAGCCTGCTGATACTGATTTTTTCGAAAAAACGAACCTGATATGCGTAAGACATTAGTTGTCCTGACGGCCGCGGCGCTGCTGGCCGGGGCCTGCTCCAAAAAGACGGGCGGGGGCGTGAAGCTCAAGACCGACACCGATTCGGTAGCCTATGTGATCGGTATGAACGTGGGCATGAACCTGATGAAGATGGATTCGACGATCAACGTGAACGCCGTATGCGAAGGCATCCGCGACGTGTTCCGCCAAGGGACCAAATTCTCGGCGGCCGACGCCGAGGTTTTCTACCTGCGCTATATGAATTATGCGCTGCCGGAGAAAGCCCGCGCCTACGAGGAGCAGTTCCTGCAGGATATCCTCAAGGCGAACCGCAACTACGCCCGCACCGCATCGGGCGTGACCTATACGGTCGAGGTGCTGGGCGATCAGGAGCAGATACCCGCTTCGGACCGTGACAGCATTGCGCTCCGCTACCTGATCCGCACGGCCGACGGCCGGGACGTCTACTCCTCCTATGAGCGGGGCGATACGCTGCGCACGACGCTCGGCGGCCTGCTCAAGGGCATGAAGGAGAGCGTCAAACTGGTCGGCAGGGGCGGAAAGATCAACGCGTGGATTCCCTCCTCGGCGGGTTACGGTACGGAGGGCGACAAAGAGCTGGGAATTCAGCCGAATACCACGCTGTATTACGAAATCGAGCTTGTCGATGTCGATAAATATGCGAATTGGTCGCGGCGCAGCAATTTACGCCGTTAATTTTAAACCATTATTCCAAATATTTTATAACTTTGCGCGGGTAAACCCCTAACAGGCACAAACGATTAAACATATTTGAAAAACAAAACAATGAAAAAAATTCTTTTTGCAGCGGCACTTGCAGGTGCTGCGTTCATGACCGCCTGCGGCGGCAAGGACGGCGGCGTTCGTATGGGCAGCCTTTCGGATTTCGACTCGCTTTCGTATTCGCTGGGCGCCAATATCGGCTACGGCATGAATCACGAGATGAAGGACATTCCCTTCGATTTCAAGGCCATCGACAAAGGTATCAAGGAAGGTGCCATGGGTAAGGCCGCGCAGGAGCACGACAAGTCGCTCGACATGCTGCGCGAATATTTCATGAGCAAGCGCGGCGAGCGTGCGCAGGAGATCGCGGCCAAGCGTGCCGAGCAGGACAGCATCCGTCTGGCCGGCGGCGACACGACCAAGGTCGAGTATCCCGCAGCCGATCCCGCCATGTTCGAGAGCGAGGAGGAGCGTGCCGAGATTTCGTATGCGTTCGGTAACGACATCGGTTACAACATCAGCCAGAGCGGCATGCCCATTCAGCTCGTATGGATCGGTCAGGCCATGCAGGACGTGCGCGACGGCAAGGCGAAGATGGCCGAGGATGCCGTGAACCAGTATTTGCAGTACTACTTCATGGTGAAGCGTCCGGCCGAGAACGCCGAGGCTTCGAAGGCGTGGCTGGAGAAGATCGAGAAGAAGTCGGGCGTGAAGAAGACCGAGTCGGGCCTGCTTTACAAGGTTACCAAGCAGGGCGACGCTTCGATGATGCCGAAGGATCCGCGCGACGTGGTGAAGGTGCATTACACGGGCCGCACGCGTGAAGGCAAGGTGTTCGACACTTCGAAATTCGCAAACCGCCCGAAAGAGCAGCAGGAGATGATCCGCAAGCAGAATCCCGACGGCTTCAACGAGGACGGCACGCCCAAGGAGGCCGATACGGAGGCCGAATTCCCGCTTAACCGCGTGATCAAGGGTTGGACCGAGGGCCTGCAGCTGGTCGGCAAGGGCGGCACGATTACGCTCTGGATTCCTGCTGATCTGGCTTACGGCGCACGCGGCGCCGGCCGTGACATCGGTCCCAACGAGGCGCTTGAGTTCGAGGTGGAGCTGATCGACGTCGTTCCCTTCGAGGAACCCGCTCCGGCGGATTCGACGGCGACGGCCGAGACTCCGGAGGTGGCCCCCGCAAAGTAGGCGGCTGAGATTCCGAATATGACAGGGCGGACCCCGTGCGGGGTCCGCCCTGTTTGTCATTGTGCCGGCATCGGGGGGGGGCGTTCGCTGCGGCCGCTGTTATAATAGGTATGTCATCGGGGTAAAACGGATTCCGTCCGTGACGCGTTCGGCGTCGGTTGCGGTGAATCCCAGTCTGCGGTATATTTCGACGGCATAGGGCGACGAGTTGACGGTGATGCGGGAAACCGCCGGATCGGTGCCGCAGAAGTCGCGTACGGCGTTGAACAAGGCGCGGGCGATGCCCTGCCGGTGACAGGATGCGTCCACGAAGAGCAGGCTGATGTGGCTACGGTTTCTGACCGCGGCGACGCCGGCCAGCGTATCCTGCCGGAATGCTCCCCATAGTTTCAGCGCGCCGGTGCGAAACTGTTCCGTCAGGGCTTCCGGGGCAATGAACCGGTGAAAGACGTCGATGCCTTCCTGCGCGTAATCGGGGGCTTCGAATTCTGCGAAAACGCGGCGGACGAGTGCGGAAGCCGCCCGGATTTCCGCTTCGCGGAGCGGCCGGATTTCGGTTGCGGGCGGGGGTGTTGTGTCGGGAACGGTCGGTTGCATGGCGGTGATTTTGAAATGAAAAAGGCGGCTGGAGATCCCAGCCGCCTTGTATGTTTTCCGTCCGCTTTAGAACGGCAGGTCGTCCACCTCGGCGGGCGACGATGCATAAGAGGGTTCCTCGGCGATGGGCGGCATGTCGGGCATCGGGCCTGCGCCGGGAACTTCGGCCTGTTTGGGCTGGAGGCGCCATGCGCGGATGTCGGTATACCAGCGGCCGTTGTATTCGCGCGACTCGATATTGACCGAGACGGTGTAGGCCGCACCCTCTTTCAGACGGGCCACGTCGTCGGGCTTGTTGAAAAACGTGACGCAGATCTTGCGGGCGAACGAACCTTCGTTCATCTCGAAGACCACGTCCTGACGCTGCCATTCGCCGCGTGCCGACGTTCCTTTTGTCACGGGCATTATTTTGTAAACTGTTCCTTCGAATTCCATGGTGATGCTGTGAATGGATTAATAATCTTATTTTCCGCAAAGGTAACAAAAAATCGGAAGAATCCCTGCACCCGCCGGCAAAATTCCCGCGCAAATTTCTCCGGCGGGGAGCTTCGGGGCGCCGCGATTTTTTGTATTTTGCGTCGCCGGACGGGAAAAACTGCGCAGGCATGTGACCGGAGAATTCTATGGATACCGAAATCGGGGATTCCATACGTGCCGATTGGCTGTTCGGTCGGATGTGCCCTGCAAATAAGACAAAAAAGACCTGCATTTCTGCAGATCTTTGATTTTCAGTGGACCCAGAGGGGCATGATCCCACGACCTTCGGATTATGAGTCCGCTGCTCT